>Ga0310121_10001161_pt1 | contig 27583 bp, 26 predicted proteins | sample CB27_Tmax_986_MG_FD_203504 | JGI IMG/M metagenome (GOLD analysis project Ga0310121, IMG submission 203504) | Marine microbial communities from Western Arctic Ocean, Canada - CB27_Tmax_986 | ecosystem: Environmental > Aquatic > Marine > Oceanic | place: Canada: Western Arctic Ocean | collected... | reverse complement strand
GCCAGCTTCGCGCAGTCACTGCGCATCCTCGCGGCGGCGAAGAAATTGCGCCCGGAGCTGGTGACCAAGTCGAGCATCATGCTCGGGCTGGGCGAGACCGAGGCTGAAATTCACGACGCGTTCAGCGCGCTGCGCGACGTTGGCGTGGAACTGCTGACGCTCGGGCAATACCTCGCGCCGGGGCCGGGTTACCACCCCGTCCGCGAGTTCGTGACGCCCGAGCGGTTTGACGCGCTGGCACGCACCGCCCGCGAGCTGGGCTTCCGCGCCATCGCGTCGGGACCACTGGTGCGCTCCTCCTACCGTGCCGAGTCGCTACTGGCGGCGGCGCAGGGCGAACCGGTCACAGCGGGGCTGCAGGTGGTCGCGTGAGCCGGAAGCGGCGCACGCTACACGTGCCGGAACCGCCGGCGCGGCCGGGTGAGCAGCCCGACTTCAGCCAGCTCAAACTGCCCAAGGCAGGCGAGGCGCTGAAGCCAGCGGTCGACGGCGATGCGGCAGAGATGCACGACCTAGCATTCTCGCTGGTGCGCGTGCTCGACGATAAGCACAAGGCGGTAGGCGACTGGGACCCGAAGCTCGACGCCGAGACGCTGCGCACCGGGCTGCGGCACATGTTGCTGCTGCGCATCTACGACGACCGCATGCAGACACTGCAGCGTACCGGCAAGCTCTCGTTCTACATGAAATCGCTCGGTGAGGAGGCCGTGGCCATCGCGCAGGGAATGGCGCTGCGCGACGAGGACATACTGTTCCCGAGCTACCGCCAGCCGGGGCTGCAGCTGGTACGCGGGCGGGATCTGGTAGACATGATGTGCCACTGCATTTCCAACCAGCGCGATAACGCCAAGGGACGACAGATGCCGGTCCACTACACCTGGCGCGAGGGCAATTTCGTCTCGATTTCATCGCCGGTGGGAACGCAATTCCCGCAGGCGGTCGGCGCTGCGATGGCATTTGCCTACCGCGGTGAGGAGAACGTGGCCATCTCATGGGTGGGGGATGGAACCGCTGCCGAGGGAGATTTCCATTACGCTATCAACTTCGCCGCAGTCTACCGCGCGCCGGTAATCCTGAACGTGGTCAACAACCAGTGGGCCATCTCGACCCACATGAATATCTCAATCGGCGGCGCTACCTTTGCGGCGCGCGGCATCGCTTACGGCCTGCCATCGATTCGCGTTGACGGCAACGACTTCCTGGCGCTCTACGCTGTGACGCAGTGGGCCGCCGAGCGCGCGCGGCAAGGACTTGGTGCGACCTTTATCGAGGTCTTCACCTACCGGGGCGAGGCGCACTCGACCAGCGACGACCCGACGCGCTACCGGCCGAAGGATGAGTGGAAATCATGGCCGCTGGGAGACCCGATCGAGCGGCTGAAGGCCCACCTCAAGGCGATTGGTGAATGGGACAACAAGAAGCATAAAGCACTGGAGAAGGAACTCAATGAACTTGTCATCAAGTCCTACAAAAAGGCGGAGGAATTCGGCACGCTTGACGAGGGGCCGTATCCGCCGGCGAGCACGCTTTTCGAAGACGTCTATAAAAACGAACTGCCGCACCTGCGCAAACAGCGGCAGCAGCTGGGGGTCTGAATGGCGCAGATGAATATCGTCCAGGCAGTCAACAGCGCGCTCGACACGATGCTCGAGCGCGATGAAAACGTCGTGATTTTCGGCGAGGATGTCGGCTACTTCGGCGGCGTCTTCCGCTGTACCAACGGGCTACAGGCAAAATATGGGCTGCATCGCGTCTTCGACACGCCGCTCTCAGAGGGAGGCATCGCCTCGATTGCCATCGGCATGGGCATTAATGGGCTCCGGCCCGTGGCTGAAATGCAGTTCGCCGACTATATTTTTCCCGCCTTTGACCAGATTACCAGTGAGCTGGCCAAGCTACGCTACCGTTCGGGCGGCGAATACTGGGCGCCGGTAACCATTCGCGCACCGTGCGGGGGCGGTATCCGCGGCGGCCACTACCACTCGCAGTCGCCCGAAGTCTACTTCACCCACACTCCAGGACTGAAGGTGGTCGTCGTGTCGAATCCCTACGATGCCAAGGGACTACTGACTACGGCGGTCGAGGACGACGACCCCGTCATATTTTTCGAACCCAAACGGCTCTACAACGGTCCATTCGATGGTGATCACACCGCCGCTGCCAGGAAGTGGGACACCCACCCGGGCGGGGAGGTTCCGGAGGATTACTACCGCATCCCGCTCGGCGAGGCGAACGTCGTCACCGAGGGCAGCGACGTGACGCTGCTGGCGTGGGGCACGATGGTGCATGTCGCGCAGGCAGCCACCGCGCGCAGCAAAGCCAGCTGCGAGGTCATCGATTTGCGATCGCTGCTGCCGCTCGACCTGGAGGCAATCGTCAGCAGCGTCGAGAAGACCGGCCGCTGCGTGGTCGTCCACGAAGCGCCGCGCACGAGCGGCTACGGGGGCGAGCTGGCGGCGCAAATCATGGAGGAGTGTTTCTGGCACCTTGAGGCGCCGGTCGAGCGCGTTACCGGCTGGGACACTCCTTTTCCACACACGCTGGAATGGGAGTACTTCCCCAGCCAGGAGCGAGTGATGGAAGCGATTGCACGTACGATGGTGGACAACTGAAATGGGCAAGTACGTTTTCAAGCTGCCGGATGTCGGCGAAGGCATTGTCGAAGGTGAGATTGTCGACTGGAAGGTCAAGCCTGGCGACGCGGTCACGGAGGACCAACCGCTGGTGGACCTGATGACCGACAAGGCAACCGTTGCGATTCCATCGCCCGTCAGCGGCAAGGTGCTCTCAACGACAGGCAAGCCGGGAGACATGGTCCCAGTCGGCGCCGAACTGATTGTATTTGACGTTGAAGGCAAGGGCGAGGAGGCCGAGCCGGAGACTGAACCCGAAGCCACTCCGGAGCCAGAGCCCGAACCGGTACCCGCGCCAACCAACAGACTGGCTCCTGCGCCCGCGCCCACGGCGCCCGCACCTGCGGCCGCACTAGCCGCGACGGGCAAGCGGCCGCTCGCGTCGCCCGCGGTGCGGCGGCGGGCGCGCGAAGCGGGGGTCGAGCTGACCGGAGTGCCCGGTAGCGGACCGGCAGGGCGGATTTCGCACGCTGACCTGGATGCGTTCCTGCAGGCGGGGGGTCGCCTGACGGGGGGGCAGCGGGGGCTGAAGCGGACCGGCACGACCGAAATCCCGGTCATCGGGCTGCGGCGCAAGATTGCCGCCAAGATGGCACAGTCCAAGTCGCGCATCCCGCACTTCAGCTATCTCGAGGAGATTGACATTACCGAGCTGGAATCGCTGCGCCAGCACCTGAACGCGACGCGCAGCGGCGAACAGCCGAAGCTGACCTACCTGCCGTTCCTGATGCAGGCGCTGGTGCGGACGCTCCAGCAGCATCCGGGCTGCAACGCGCTCTACGACGACGAGCGCAACGTCGTCGTCCAGCACGAGGCGCTGCACGTTGGCATCGCGACGCAGACCGATGACGGGTTGATGGTGCCGGTGGTGCGGCACGCCGAGGCGCGCGACGTCTGGGACTGCGCCAATGAAATGCGGCGCGTCTCGCAGGCGGCGCGCGAGAAGACCGCCACGACCGAAGAACTTTCGGGCTCGACGATTACCATCACCAGCCTGGGCGCACTGGGTGGTTTGGGCGCGACGCCAATTATCAACCACCCCGAAGTCGCGATTATCGGCGTCCACAAGGCCGAGGAGCGAGCGGTCGTGCGCGACAGCAATATCGTCGTGCGGCGCATGATGAATCTCTCGGGGTCGTTCGACCACCGTGTCGTCGACGGCTATGACGGCGCCCGGATGATGCAGACGCTGAAGCAGATGCTGGAACATCCGGCGACCATCTTCATCTAACTATGGAACGCAACTGCAAGGTACTGGTAGTCGGCGCCGGACCGGGAGGCTACGTCGCCGCCATCCGCGCCGGGCAGCTCGGGCTCGATACTATTATCGTCGAGGGCGACCGCGCCGGTGGCACCTGCCTGATTCGCGGCTGCATTCCGTCGAAGGCGGTGATTCACGCCGCGAACCGCTTCGAGGAACTGGGCGCGCACGCTGGCGCGGGCGAGATGGGCATCTCGCTCCCCGACGGCCCGCTGCTGAATATGGGCGCGCTAGTGGCGTGGAAGGAGTCGATTGTCGACAAGCTCAACAGCGGCGTCGAAACACTGCTGAAGAAAGCGGGCGTCGAGCTGCTGCAAGGCTGGGCCACCTTCCGCGACGGCAAGACCTGCGATGTCGAAACCGTTGACGGCAGCGTGACCATCACGGCCGAGCATGTCATCCTTGCCACAGGCTCGCGGGCGACCGAGCTACCGTTCATGCCGTTCGGTGGCAACATCATCTCGTCGACCGAGGCGCTCGAACTAGGGGAGCTGCCGCGCAAGCTGGTGATAATCGGCGCCGGCTACATCGGCCTTGAGCTCGGCATCGCCTACCGCAAGCTCGGCTGCGAAGTCGAATTCATTGAGGCGCTGGACCGCATACTGCCGCTCTACGATGCCGAGCTGGTGCGGCCGATTTCAATGTGGCTGCGCAAGCACAAGGTGCCGGTGCACTTGGACGCAAAGGCGACGGCGGCGAAGACGCGCGGGAAAACGACGACAATCGAGTTCACCGACTCCAACGGAAAACCGCAGAAGGCGAAGGGCGACCGCGTGCTCGTAACCGTCGGCCGCCGCCCCTGCACCGAAGGCTGGGGGCTGGAGAACATGGCGATCGACCTGGACGGCGCGTTCGTCAGGGTCGACAGCCGTTGCCGCACGTCGATGCGCAACGTCTGGGCCATCGGTGACCTGGTCGGCGAGCCGATGCTGGCGCACAAGGCGTCGGCGCAGGGCGAGATGGTCGCCGAAATCATCGCCGGCCACCGCCGCGAATTCAACCCGGTCGCCATCCCGGCGGTCTGCTTCACCGAGCCAGAAATCGTCGGCGTCGGCCTGACGCCGACCGAGGCGGAGAAAGCCGGCATTGCCACGACCATCGGTAAGTTCCCCTTCGCTGCCAGCGGACGCGCGCTGGCGATGCAGGCAGGCGTCGACGGCGGCTTCGTGCGCATCACCGCCCGGCGCGATGACGACGTCATCGTCGGCATTCACGCCGTCGGCGCGCACGTTGCCGAACTGAGCGGGGAATTTGCGCACGCGCTCGAGATGGGGGCGCGGCTGGAGGACATTGCTGGGACCATCCACGTTCACCCCACGCTGACCGAGGCGTTCGCCGAGGCGGCGCTGGCCGGTCTGGGGAAAGCCATCCACGTCGCCAAATGAGCGAGGTCGCGACGCTGGAAACGCGGGCGTGCATGGCGCCGGTGACGCTGTTGCACGCTGGCCAGCGCACCCACGCTACGGTCGACGCGGCGATGCAGGCGCTGCAAGCGCAACGTATCGCCGGCGAAATCCCGGACACGCTGATTTTCGTCGAGCACCCCGAGGTCATCACCGTCGGGCGCCGCGCGAAGGTCGATGGCATCACGGCGCCGAACGGCTACGCGTCGCGCGAGGTGGACCGCGGCGGCGGCATCACCTGGCACGGGCCGGGGCAGCTCGTCGGCTACCCGGTCTTCCGCTGGCGCGAAGAGTCGATTCGCACGGTAATCGGACTCATCGAGGAGTGGATTCTCAGGGCACTTGCAACTTTCGGCGTTGCCGCCGAGCGCAACCCCGCCATGATGGGGGTCTGGCTCGACGGCTTCAAGATTGCGAGCATCGGGCTGCAGTTCAGCCAATGGGTCTCGCGCCACGGCTTCGACGTCAATTTGACGACACCCGGCGACCGGCTGCAGGCAGTCGCCGGCTGCGGCCTGCCGGTGGGCCGGCACACATCGCTGGCGGCGCTCGGGCACGATATTTCGATGCGCGCGATGGAGGCGGCGCTGCTGGCACAGATGCCGGTGGTGCTGGGGCGCAAAATGGCCGCCGAGCGCGGCTGGGATTCCTGACAACTGATATTTAAACTGCGAATGCCTTTGTATCGGCTTTCGCCAGCCGCGACTGGTGGCCTTCCAGAAAGCCGCTGAGCAGGTCGCCTGCGAGCGCCTTGCACTCGCCGCAGAACCAGCTGCCGTCGGCGCAGCCGTCGTGAATTGCCTTGAGCTTTGTGTCGTCGTCCATCAGGTGGTAAGCATAGAGCTCGAAGACCGGGCATTCGAGCGGGCGGCCGCCCGTCTTCCGATGCTCTTCAACGGTCTGGCCGCCGGTTGTCTGCGCCCGCTTCACCTTGCCCTGCGCTTCCTTGGGAGAGTCGGCGAGGAAGATGGCGCTGTCGGGCTCCGACGAGGACATCTTGCCGCCGGTAAGACCGAGCATCAGCCGGTGGTAGCTGCTCGAAGGCACCATAAAACCGAAGCCACCGTGCGACGCGTCGACGTATGCCAGTACGGCGTCTATATGCTCAACGTCTTCCGCCTTCGCGTCATCGAGGTAGAGCGCGCCATAATCGATGTTCAGCTCCTGCTTTTTGAAGCCCAGTTTGCGGCAGAGCTTGGCGGCATCCTTCAACAGCTTCGCGGTCCCGCCGCCGGCAGTCGCGAAGGCGCCAATGCGGCCGTCCTTCGCCTGCCGGCAGCGCACCTTGCGCACCGCCGCCACGAGGTCGCGCGTCAGCCGCAGGTGCGGATCCTGGTCAACGCCCACTGGCACGAGCGTCGGCCGCGGGCCGCCGAACTCCGCGAGCTGCGGATGGAGGATGTCACCCGCTTGCAGTAGCGGCGCGTTGGCATGCGCGAGGCTGGTCGAGCCACTGAATCCGTAGAGCGCTTCGAGTTTCGACCAGTTGACGCGGTGCGAAAGCTGGTGCGTCAGCCGCAGCACCTGCACTCGCTCCGACTGGTAGTAGAACTGGCACGGCTCGAGACCGAGCGCGACGTAGTGCCGCAGGTATTCTGCGACGGCAAAGTCGCGGCACTCGTCGAGCGGCAGGTCACGCGTCGCCGCCGCTTCGAGATCGGCGACCACGATGAAGACGTCGGTACCGAGCCGCTGGTAGGTGATGACCTGGTCGAGCAGCATTTTGTGGCCGAGATGCATCTTCCCCGACGGCATTAGCCCGGTCATCAGCGCCGTCGGCTTCCCATCAGCCAGCGCGCGGCCGAACGGCTCCCAACCACGGTGCGCGAAGACGATGCTGCGGCGGAAGAGCAACCCTTCCGGTAGTCCCGTCGCGTCGGGCGCCAGCGTCCCGAGCCCGAACTGATCGCGCAGCCGCGTGTAGTCCTTGATGCGGTCACTGGCCCACGGGTCCAGTTCCATTGGCTGGCGACCGTGCTGGGGGTTAAAGGTAATGCGCAGCCGCGCATCCCCCGCCATGGAGTGGCCGCGCGCAATCCTGCACCTTGACATGGATGCCTTCTTCGTCAACGTCCACCTGCTCGACCACCCCGAGGACCGAGGCCTGCCGCTCGCCATCGGCGGCAAGCCGGGAACGCGCGGCGTCGTCGCGTCGGCCAGCTACGAGGCGCGGCAACATGGTGTCCGCTCGGCGATGCCGGCGACGCAGGCGGCGCGCTGCTGCCCCGAACTCAAGTTCGCCGCACCCGACTGGGAGCGCATCGAGGGCTGCTCGCGCGAGGTGATGCGGCGGCTGGCCGAGTTCGGCCCGCTCGAGCCGCTCTCGGTCGACGAGGCATTCGTCGATTTGGGCGAGGCCGCGGCGCCAGAAAAACTGGCGCCGCGGCTCTGCAAATACATTTCGAGCGAAACCAAGCTGCCAGCATCAATTGGCCTTGCAACGTGCAAGCTGGTTGCCAAAGTCGCGAGCGACTTCGAAAAGCCGGAGGGCTGCACAATTGTGCTGCCCGGCGGCGAGGCGCAGTTTCTCGCACCGCTTCCCGTCAGGCAACTCTACGGTGTCGGCCCGAAAACCGGCGCCGCGCTGGGCGAGCTGGGCATCGAGACCTGCGGGGAGCTGGCGCAGGCCGACGTGCAGGCGCTGCTGCTCGCCTTCGGCAGCTACGGCGCGGTGCTGCGCCAGCTGGCGCGCGGCATAGACACTCGGCCGGTCGACCCGAGCCCGTGGGAGCGCAAGCAAATCTCGACCGAGCGCACCTTCGAGCAGGATGTCGACGACCGCGAGCCGCTGCTGGCGGCGCTCGCCAAGCTCTGCGAACAGGTAGCCGGCGAGCTCGCCAGCTCGGGCCGCACCGGCCGCACGGTAACGCTCAAGCTGCGCTGGGCCGACTTCACGACCATCACCCGCCAGCGGACGCTCCCCGGCGAAATCGCCGCCGCCGCAGACATCCTGCGCGCCGCGACCGCGCTGCTCGACCGCAACTGGGCGGCGGGGCAGCCGGTGCGGCTGCTCGGCGTCGGCGTCAGCCGGCTCGGCACACGGGCGCAGACACGGCTGGGGGAGTTCTAGCGCATTACCAAGAAAAGCCTAAAGCCGGCCGGTACTGCGGTCCCGATGCGCCCACTACTCACCCTGATACTGCTCGCCGGCTTTGCACTGGCGCTGATGGTGGCTGAAGCGGTGGAGGCCGAGGAGTCGAAGTGGAACTACACCACCGGAAATGATGTGCTCTCGGTCGCCATCTCGGCGGACGGCGAGTATATCGCTGCTGGCTCCCGTGATGACAGGGTTTACTTTTTCGACAAGGACAGCAACACACTCCTCTGGAATTACGTGACTGGTGGCGATGTGCGTTCGGTCGCTATTTCTTCAGACGGGGAGTACATCGCCGCCGGCTCGTTTGACGACCATATCTACCTCTTCCAGAAGGGCAGTAGCACGCCACTCTGGAGTTATAACACAGGGCAGAACGTGCCCTCGGTTGCCATCTCGGCGGACGGTGAGTACATCGCCGCCGGCTCATTTGACAGTCGGGTCTACCTCTTCCACAAGGACAGTAGCACACCGCTCTGGAGTCATAACGCTAGGGATTGGGTGTGGTCGGTCGCCATTTCGGCAGATGGCGAGTACATCGCCGCCGGCTCACACCGTAATATCACTCTGTTCCACAAGGACAGCGCTACGCCGCTCTGGTATTACAATGCAGGTAGTGAAGTGAATTCAATAGCCATTACAACGGACGGCAAGTACATTGCCGCCAGTTCTGCTGATGACCGAATCCACCTCTTTGACAAGGACAGCGCTACGCCGCTCTGGAACTACACTACTGGGGGTGAGGTGTACTCAGTCTCTATCTCGGCGGATGGCGAGTACGTCGCCGCCGGCTTCGGCCCTGAGGTTTACCTCTTCGACAAGGAGAGCAGCACGCCTCTCTGGAGCTACACTACCGCGGGAAATGTGAACTCAGTCTCTATCTCGGCGGATGGCGGGCACATCGTTACTGGCAATTATGGCAATGAAGTGTACCTCTTTGAAAATGGCCACAATGAGCCACTCTGGGGCCATACTGCCGGGAGTACTGTGAACTCAGTCTCCATTTCGGCGGACGGTGAGGACATCGCTGCCGGCTCCCGCGACGACAAGGTATACTACTTCGACAAAAACATACCACCAATGGCCACAATCGATTCCATTATGCCTTCACCGGCAAGCAATTTAGTGCAGGTCAACTTCAGTGGCTCTGGCGCAGACAGCGACGGGGATGTCATAGCCTACCAATGGAATTCATCAATTGATGGTGAACTCAGCAGTTCTTCGAATTTCAATACCAGCAGTCTTAATGTAGGCAATCACACTATCTCATTCAGGGTACAAGATAACGGCGGTGTCTGGTCAGATTGGGACACTGTTTTTTTAGTCATTATAAACGTGCCACCGACTGCGTCTATTGATTCCATTTCTCCATCGCCCGCCAGGTTTGATGAGGAAGTCACTCTCATTGGCTCTGGGATAGACCGCGACGGCTCCGTTGTGACCTTTCAATGGGTATCAGACGTTGATGGAAGCCTGAGTACGGAAGAGGGCTTTAGCACCACTAATTTTACCACAGGCATCCACCAAATCTCCTTCCGGGTACAGGACAACAACGGAGCGTGGTCATCCTGGCACACGGTGGAGCTGCATGTTTACCCCAACACACCCCCATCCAATACAATTGATTCCATCGAACCTTCAGCGGCCGAAGCTGGAACGACCGTGTTTTTCGACGGTACCGGCTCAGACAGCGATGGGGGCGTCGTAGCCTACTTGTGGGCATCTTCGATTGACGGCGAATTGAGTACGGAAGAGGACTTCAGCAGCAACAGCCTCTCCCTTGGGCACCACGTTATCACCTTCCGGGTTCAGGACAACGACGGAGCCGTTTTCAACAGAACATGGAGTAACCCACCCCACATTTCACTCTGGATATATGCATTACCAACGGCGATAGCTGGAGATAACTTTACAGGAGAACCGGGTGACACTTTCCAGTTTGATGGACTGGGGACCGATAACGACGGTTCAATAATAAAATATGAGTGGGATTTCGAGGGAGACGGTGTTTACAGGTGGTCATCCACCAACGATGGAAACACTACTTACGTTTACAATAGTAAAGGTACCTACACTGTGACACTGCGTGTGACCGATGAGGATGGTTTCACAGCCACCGATTCCCTTGTAGCCACCGTCAGCAAGGCTGGTGGTGATAATGGCGATGGAGACGACGCTGGAGGCGGCATCCCCGCGCCGTCACTGACCGCCTCGGTCGTCGCCGTGGCCGTCATCGCGCTGCGCCGGCGGAGCTGAGAAAACCAGTAGTATTTTCAAAAGTCAAACAAACTCTTCTGCTTCCGGTCGGCCGCCACGTCGGGCTTCGCCGGCTCCGCCGCTTCGTCGTCGCTGTTGGCGGTGACGGCTGCAGCGGCCGCCCGCTTCGCCGCGGGCGGCCGCGTCTTGAGCGTGACGACTTCGCGCTCCTGCCGGTAGGGCTGTGACGCTTCCATTATGGCTTTCAGCTTGCGGTCTTTGGGAGTCGTGCCGAGCAGCTGCGCCAGTTCACCTTCGGTCAGCTCCAGCTTGCCGGCGATTCTAGCAGCTTTCTCCGCGTCGCCACGGCAGCTCGCCGCCACGACGGCGAGCTGCTCCAGCTTCGCCTGCCGCTTCGACATGTGCGCCGCCGCGCCTATCTTGGCGGCGAGCGAATCGCGCGCGGCGCGGGTGCCGCGCGAGGCACCCATCTTGCGAATCCACGACGGGAACTGTAGCCGCGCACCCGACGGGGGATGGTGCCGCGAGAGCGCAACACCGCTGCTCAGCAGCTCGCTGGCGTAGCCCCACAGGCCGTAGTTCTGCTGGCGGCGGGTGCGCGCCAGCAGCAGGTCGGCGTGCGCGACGCGGCGGTAGGCGCGCTCGAGGTCGTTCGGCTGGCGGTAGACTAGCGGCAGGTTGTCGCTGACCCACGTCGCGACTTCGCCGGGCGGCTCATGCAGGTCGAAAATCGCCTTGCGGGGGCCGTCGTAGTTGTCGCCTTCGAAGATGGCGTGCAGCGTATCGAACATCTCCGACTCGCGGTCGCGGACGCCGAGCGCATCGACCTGTTTGTCGTCAACTGTCAGCCCCCCTTCGGCCAGCGACTGCAAGTCGTTGAGCGCGCCGCGCAGGTCGCCGCTCGCGTTGGCGGCGAGCCGCTGCACTACCGCCGGCTCGATTTCGATGCCCTCGGCGGCGGCAATTTCGGTCAGCACTTCGCGGATGGTTGCGACGGAGAGTCGCTGGAACTTGATGGTCTGCGCTATCCGCCGGAACGCGCCGCCGCTGCCCTTCGTGAGCGCGTAGAGGTCGTTGACCGTCAGGATGACCGGCTGACGCGTCTCGCGCAGAGTGCGCATGACCGCCTTGCGGCCGCCGCGGTCGCTGAAATCTTTCGCCCTGCCGGCTGACTGCTCCGGCCGCTCGTAGAGGTTGTCGGCTTCGTCGAGCAGAATCAGCTTGGTGCGCGGCACGGTGCCGTCAGTGGCAAAGCCCGCGAAGAGCCCTGCCCTGAGGGCGACGCCTTCGATGACCGGCCCCGACCGCGCATCGGAGGCGTTAAGCTCGACGACTTCCCACCCCATTTCGCCCGCCAGCGCCAGCGCGGCCGAAGTCTTGCCGCAGCCGGCCGGCCCCGCCAGGATTACGCCGCGCTGGTCGGGGATGCCGCGCGTCCATGACGCGCCCCACGCACGCAGCTGCGCCACGGCATGCGGGTTACCCTTGACGTCAACGAGGGATTTGGGGCGATACTTCTCGCTCCAGGGCAAGTTGCTCATCGGCCTAGCTGCGTGAAGAAGTGTGCTTTCTGGCGCACCAGAATCGAGCTGGCGTTGCGCGATATGGTCCAGCACCAGGTCATAATCGCCGCCGCGCAGATGAGCATCGTGAAGGTGAAGCTAGTGCGGAACTCCTTGACCACGTCAAGGTTTTCCTGCGAGAGCTGGAAGACCGAGATATCCCACGCCGGCGAGTGCGCCATCCAGACCAGGTAGCCGGCGGCGAACGTCCCCGCCAGCGCCGGCACCCAGAGCAGCCGGCCGGTGCGCAGCTGTAGCTGCCGCACCGGCGCCAGCAGCACCAGCGCCAGCCCGATGCCAACCAGCGTGAAAAACCAGGTCATGAACTGCTCCTGGTAGAAATTGATAGCCGTCACAGGCGCGTCAATCGCCAGCCCTAACGGCGCGAAGGCGACCGTAATCGCCGCCATGAACGCTAGTCGCGAGAGCGTCAGCATCGTCAGCGGCAGCCCGCGCTCGACCTCCAGCTGGTGGAAGGCGCGGCGAATCAACCGGATTAGCAGGAACATGCTCCCCGCGAGCGGGGCGAAGACTATCATCACGAACACCATCGCGCCGGTAATCTGCCCCACGATGCCCTCGGAATCCATCCCGGTCTGGCGCATAATCGCCTCGGATTCCTGCAGCACGATGGTCCCGGCAGCGACGTAGGTTGCGGCAACCAGCAGCCCGGTGAAGAAGATGCGGCGGCCGAAGGCGCGGTAGGTGAACGCGTCGAGCTGTTCCTCGATAAGCCGTACCATCGCACCCGGAACGCTGCGCCCCCTTTAGAGCGTTGTCTGCTCCGGCTCGCGCTTCCCCGCCAGCTGCTCTGCCAGCCGCGGGCCGATGCCGGGCACCCTCGCCAGCTCCGCCTCGATGGCGGTGGCGAACGCGTCGGGCGCCACGAAGCCGTGGTTAAAGAGCGCCCGCGCGCGGATGCGGCCGACGCCGGGGAGCGCGAGCAGCGGCAGCAGCTCGCGCCGCACGCCATGGGTGATGCGCGTGCGCAACTCCTCAAGCGGCGCGACCGCCTCGGGCGCGAGCAGCTGCGCCAGCTCGCTGGCGGCGTAGAGCAGCCATTCGGCGACATCCACCTTGGCGCGGATGTCGCCCGGGGTGGTCGAGTAGCGCTTGAGCAGCTGCTCCTCGGGCATCTCCTCGCTCCAGTCCTGCAGCAGCAGCGCGGTCTTCAGGTCCCACAGGTAGAACTCTATTTCGACCTGGTCCTCGGGGGTCGGGAGCATCAGTTCGCCTTCGGCATTCATCATCCGCACCAGGTAGGTCTCCATCTCCTGCTTGCGCACGTAGAGCGAGTGGATGTCGGGCGTCCGCGCCACCATGTGCAGCAAGCCGAGCGGGTTGGGCGGGACGCCCGATTCGAGCGCGCGACGCATCGTGACGCCAGTGAGCGGGTCAACGTAGAGCTGCGCGACGCGGCGACCGAAATCGGTCGCCGCAAATCCCTCACGCTGCGTTTCGCTGGCGGGGGCGAACTCGCCCGGCTCCGCGCCAGTCATCGTAATCAGCCCCTCCTCGCGCAGGAACTCGAGCACGCGGTTGAGCCGGTGCTGCGTGCGCCACAGCTCGCCCTGCGCACCGAAGAGCGTGCGGTCGAGAAAGTTGTGCAGTGCCTCGCGGTCACTCGCTGCGCCGGCCGCAATCAGCGCCAGCAGATGGGTGCGCAGCGCCGGCTCGGCGCCCAGCCGCGACACCACCGGCTCCGGCTCGCCATGGAAATAGGCCGCCTCAGCCTCCTCGGCCTGCGCGACGTCCTTCGTCATCAGCACCCCCTCGCCTTCGGTGTCGTAGCCCGGCCGCCCCGCACGGCCGAGCATCTGCAGCACCTCGAGCACCGGCAACGGCTGGTTGGACTGGAACGCGGACTCCCAGCGCTTCAGGTCGCGCACGATAACGCGCCGCGCTGGCAGATTGACGCCGGCCGCCAGCGTCGGCGTCGCGACCAGCGCCTTCAGCCGCCGCTCCCGAAACTGCGCCTCGACCAGCTTGCGGTGCCGGTTGGTCAGCCCGGCGTGGTGGAACGCGACGCCGCGCCGCAGCAGTTGCGCCAGCCCGCGGTCGAAGCTGGTCGCCTCGTCGGCGCCCGCCTCCAGCTCGGAAGCGGCTGCCTCCAGCGCCTCGCGCTCGGCGGGGGAGAGCGCCGGCTCGATGACCGGCGCCAGCCGTTTCGCCTGCGCTTCGGCGCCGCGACGCGTCGAGACAAAGACCAGCGACTGGTCGGGCAGCCGCTGCTGCACCAACCCCTCGGCGCCGGCGCGCGGCAACACCTGCCGCGCGCCCGCTTCCCACTCAAGCAGCGTGTCGGTGCAGATGCCGCGTGCCAGCGGCACGGGGCGAAAGTCGCTACTGACAAGTACCGCGCCGAGCCATTCGGCGATTTCAGCCGCGTTGGAAACCGTTGCCGAGAGCGCTACAATTTGCAGGTCGGGCACCAGCTCGCGGAAGCGCGTCAGCGTCACCTCGAGCGTCGGCCCCCGATTGGAGTCATTGAGCAGGTGCACCTCGTCGGCGACAAGGCAGCCCACCTGCGGCAGCCAGTCGGGCGAGTGGCGCAGCAGCGAGTCGGCGCGCTCGCTGGTCGCGACGATGATGTCGCAGTCGCCCAGCCCGCGCGTGCGGTCGTAGTCGCCGACGCTGACCCCGACGCGCGCCTGCGGCAGCACCGCCTTCGTCAGCGCGCGCAGCTCCTCGACCTTCTCCCAGGCCAGCGCGCGCAACGGGACGAGGTACATGCCACGGCGGCCCGCCGCCGCGGCGCGCAGCAGCGCGAAGTAGGCGACCAGCGTCTTGCCGGCAGCAGTGGGAACTGCGAGCAGCAGCGACTCGCCGCGCTCGACCAGCGGTATCGCCTCCGCTTGCGGTGGATAGAGCTCGGCAATACCGGAATGCTCCAGAATAGCGGGCAGCACCCTACCAGCTCTCTTCGTCAACCAGCCCGAACTCTGGGCGCGACTGCAGCCCGAGGTAGAGCGCAATAGCACCGAAAAGCGTCGAGAGCATGAAGGGACCCATCCCGACGATGGCGGCCGCGCAGCCCACCAGCACCAGCGTGTAGTTCTGCCGCATCAGTACCAGCACTCCGCCGGCGGTCGCCAGCACGGTGCAGAAGAGCTCCCAGATAATCGCGGCGCGCAGTACCGAGCGGACGAAATCCTCGTCGTATTCCTCCGACGGGGACATCCCGGAATCGGCCATGATTTCGTTCATTTTCACGGTCGCACCCTCGACCTTGCCCGGGTCGCCCAGCGTTCCGTTCAGCAGGATGACGTTGGTGAGCAGCCCCAGCGCTGCCAGCAGCAGCATCAGCCCCGCAATCTGCGGCCGGCTGGTCGAGGGGTAGAGCGCGACATAGTCGCCCGCCGCCACTCCGTCGCCCCAGTCCAACTCCTCCGAAGCCGCGCTACCGTCACCCGCCGGCTCCCACAGGAAGCGATGACCGCAATCGCCGCAGCCGACGTACTCGGAATGCCCGTCCGAAGCAATTTCGGCCTCGGTTGTCGCACCACACTCGGGGCAGGTTACGCTCGCCACCATCACCGGGCCAGCCGGCAGCGGCTAATTACTTTCGCTTCGCGAGCCGCCGCTGCAAACCCTTCAGCGTGCCGCTCGTCGCCAGCGTCTCGCCGACGACATCATCCGCAAGGTCACCGTTGAGCGCCTCCCTCGCAGCAGCGACGGCGGTGTGCGGCACGCGCACAACCGCTTCGCCCTCCGCGCAGCTGATGACGCGGAACTCCGCCAGGCGACCCGCCAGCAGCCGCTCCAGCCGGTGGCGGCTCACCGAAGGGGTAACGCGCAGCTGGAGGTAGCGGCGACGGCCCCGCTTTGCCTTGACAACCACGACCGCCCAGACGCAACCCACAAATAGTTAGCACCTGCGGTGCGCGCCGCGGGCCCGTGGTCTAGTTGGCTATGACGTCGCCTTCACACGGCGAAGGTCGCCAGTTCGAATCTGGCCGGGCCCACCAGCGGCTTCATAACATCCCATTTCTGCCGCAGGACGTGTCCCTCTCCGAGAAGATAGTCGACATCGAGGCTGAAATCGCCGGTACCAAGTACAACAAGGCGACGCAGCATCACATCGGCAAGCTGAAGGCGAAGCTGGCGCAGCTGCGCGAGCAGGTCGTCGCGGCGTCCTCCGGCCCGAAGGGCAGCGGCTACAGCGTCCGCAAGGCGGGCGACGCGACGGTGCCGCTGGTGGGGCTGCCGAGCGTCGGCAAGTCGACGCTGCTCAACTCGCTGACCGCTGCCGAGAGCGAGACTGCGGCGTACGCCTTCACGACACTCGACGTGATTCCCGGCGTGCTCAAGCATCGCGACGCGACCATCCAGCTGCTCGACCTGCCGGGGCTGATTGAGGGCGCTGCGCGAGGCGCTGGCCGGGGGCGCGAGGTGCTCTCGGTTATCCGCGCCGCCGATCTGGTGCTGCACATCGTCGACGCCTGCGAGCCGGCACCGCACATCATCCTGAAGGAGCTGGAGGACGCCGGTCTGCGGCTCGACGGGCGGCCGCCGAATGGCTCAATCGCGCGGATGGGGCAGGGCGGTATCGAGGTCATTTCGACCGTCGAGCAGGACCTTGAGGATGAGGCTATCAAGGTGGTCGCGCGAGAGTATGGCGTGGTCAACGCGCAGATTGTGCTGCGCGAGTATATCGACCTGGATGACCTCGTCGACCTGCTCGCCGGTTCGCGCGTCTACGTCCCCTCACTGACGGTGCTGACCAAGGTCGACCTCGCCAGTAAAAAGCAGCTGGCACGGGCGCGCGACCTCTGCCCCGGCGCCATTGAGATTGCGCCGCCAACCGGGGAGGGGCTCGACGACTTACGTGATGCGATTTACGCGCGACTCGATTTTATATCTGTCTTCATGAAACCGCAGGGGCAGGCGGCCGACATGGAAGAGCCGCTGGTGGTGCGGCGCGGGACGAACATCGCCGAAATCTGCCAGGCACTGCACCGCGATTTCCGCCGCAAGTTCCGCTACGCGCTGGTAACCGGGCCGTCAGCCAAGTTTCCCGGGCAAACTGTCGGGCTGGGCCACCGTGTCGCCGATGGCGACGTGGTGAGCATAATCACTCACCGCTAGGCTTTCTGCAGCCGCTTGACGAGCTCGGCCTTCTTGCCCGAGACCGGAAGTCCCTGCTTCTTCAGCTCCGCCTTGAGCTGGGCGCTGGTCATCGCGCCGTAATCGGGCTTCGCCTTCTTCTTCGCGGCAGCCCTCTTCTTCGGCGCCGCCTTCTTCGCAGCCGCCTTCTTCGGCGCTGCTTTCTTCGGCGCTGCTTTCTTCGCCACCGGCTTTGCGTCGCCAGAATCGCCGCGCCGGAACAGGCCGGCGAACTTCGAGGCTCCGCTACCGATGGCGGCACCGGTTGCACGTGCGCCGCTGCCAATCGTCGCGCCCGTTGCGCGCGCTCCGCGCCCGACGGCAGACGCGCCGCTGCCGATGGCGCCCTTGGTGCGTGAGCCGGCGCTGCGGGCGCCGCCCGCGATGCGTGAGCCGATGCCGGGCGACGCGTCGCCTGACGGAGTATCCTCAGCGGCTGGCGCCTCCGCGGCAGCCGGTTCTTCCTCCACTTCCGCGGCGGGCTCGGGGTCCGCTGCAGCGGGCGCCTGGGGCTTGAAACTTATCTTGGAGCGCGACTTGAAGGTGATTTTCTTCCCCTCCGCGGCCGGCTCCTCCTTCGCCGGCGCGTCACCCGCGACCGACTTGGGGAGCTTGTCACCGAACCGCTCGCGGTAGCGCTCCTCGAGCGAGGCCGAATCCTCCTCGAGCATGCTGTCGAGGCGGCGGTGAATATCCATCAGCGGCTTCTCGCTGCGCTTGTGCCAGTCGGCTGGCGGCCCGGCGGGCGCGGCCGCAGGCTGAGCGACGGCTGACACGAGTTCGACCGCCGGCTGGGCGGCCGTGACTACCGGCATGACATCCATGTCCATCTCGATGACCATGTCGGGCTGGATGTTGGTCGGCGGTGACGCCAGCTCCACGATGGGCTGTGCCTGCGCGGCCGGAGCCGCGACCGGCGCTACGGCTGCCGCGACTGGCGCTACGGCTGCCGCGACCGGCTCGAGCACCGGTTTCTTCGCCTTCTTCTTCTTTTTTCGTCCGAACAGACCCATGTTACCAGTACCGCTTGATTATCGTCAGCAATCGTATCCCGAGGTTGGAAAGCGTGGGTGAGCGCTGGGCTCCACCGTTAGTACGGGAACGGCCCACGACCAGCTCTTCCTCGACTGAGGTCTCTGACGGCACTCGGCCGCAGAACCCCGCCAATTAAAGGCTTTCACCTTTCTGGTCCCGGCTCAGCTTGCGCCGCACCAGCCGCCGCTGGTTGTACGCCTTGATGATATCGCCCTTGGTAATCAGCCCCACCAGCAGCGTGGAATCGTACGGGTCGACCACCGGCAAGTGGCTGATTTCCTTCTCTCCCAGCAGGTCCAGCGCGCGTGTCAGCGGGTCGTCGGGCGTCACGGTCAGCACTTCGCGGATGCAGTAGTCGCCGACGGTTAGGTGGCGGTCGCGGTTCACGACCGCGTTGTGCAGGTCTGCCCAGGTGATGATGCCGACCAGCTTTCCCCCCTCCATCACCGGGAACGACATGTGGCCCGTATCCTCGAGCTGGCTGATGGCCACCTCGAGCGGCGTGTCGGGCGCGAGCGTCATCACATCCCGCGACATCGCTTCCTTGATGGTGAGCATGCGCATCAGGTCCTGCTCGGCGCCCAGGTCGATGTGGACGCCACGTTGCGCCAGCTTGGCGGTGTAAATCGAGTGCTCCGTGGTGACGTAGCAGACCGCGTCGGCGACGACGCAGGCCAGCATCAGCGGCAGGATAATCTGGTAGTCGCCGGTCATCTCGAACAGCAGCACGATGGCGGTGAGCGTCCCGCGTGTCGCCGCAGCGGTGAAGGCGGCCATCCCCACCAGCGCATACGCGCCGGCCGGGGCGGTGAAGCCGAGCGGTGCAACCGCCAGCCCGAAGGTGGCGCCGAGCGCAGCGCCGAGGAACAGCGACGGCGTGAAGACGCCGCCGGAGCCGCCGCTGCCAATCGAGATGGAGGTGGCGATAAGCTTCAGGATGAAGAGGGTCGCCAGCAGCAGCGCCATATTGTCGATGGTAAGCAGGCCGCCGGGGCCGCGCAGTCGAGAGGTGTCGGCGGTCCCCTGCAACATCCCATGGGTAATGTCGAAGCCGTTGCCGAGGATTTCGGGGAAAGCCAGCGCGATGGCGCCCACCATCAGGCCACCCAGTGCTGTCTGCGCCGGCAGCGGCAGCTGGTGCAGGGCGGTCATCATGCGGTCGAAACCGAAAAGCAGCTTGATGAAGCCGGTCGCCGCCAGTCCCGCCAGCAGCCCCAGCACGATGTAGAGCAGGTATTCGAGCGGCGAATTCAAGCTGTAGGGCGGGAGGCTGTCGAACGCCGAAATATCGCCCTTGATGGCGCGCGCGACCGCCGTGGCGATGACGGTCGCCACCACCAACGGGATGAACGAGCGGGTGCGAAACTCGGTCACAATCAGCTCGATGGCGAAGATGACTCCACCCAGCGGGGCGTTGAACGCCGTCGTGAGCGCCGCCGCAGCCCCGCAGCCGACCATGGTACGCGTCTCCTCAACGCTCAGCCCCATGCGCTGCCCCACCTCTGAGCCGAAAGTCGAGGCCATCAGGATTAGCGGGCCGATGCGCCCCAGCGAGAAGCCGGTGCCGATGCAGATGGCCGCCGCGGCGCCCTTGGCGAGCGCAACGTGGGTGCCGAGCCGGGCGCGGTTCACCGCCACCGCTTCCATCACCACCGGCACCCCGTGCCCGCGCGCCTCGGCCGCGTAATACTTGATAATCAACCCCGTCGCCAGCCCGCCGGTGGCCGGGACCAGCAGAATCCAGACGCCATGGTTGTGCTCGAGGAAGCCGCCGTCGCGGTAGAAAAGCCACTGGACGCCGTCAATCGCCTGCAGGAAAAACCACGCCAGGCACGCCACCGCTGCACCCGTGAGCGCGGCCAGGATGTTGAGCCGCAGCATCAGCGAAGTGGCCATCCGTTGCAGCCGCGCGGGGGGCAGCGACAGGTTCACGCCGTCAGCACCTCCACGCCGCCGCTGGTCAGCAGCATCGTATGTTCCGCCTGCGCCACCATCCCGTGGCCCAGTTCGTCGAGCACCGGGTAGAAGCCCACTGCGCCGCTGCGCAGCAGCCTCTGGAGCGGCTTGCGCGGCTCGTCGCTGAACGCGTGCAGCCAGCGCTCGGCGAAGGGGAGCCCATGAAACTCGCTGCGAATCCACTCGAGCAATCCTGCCGCCGCACTGTCGCGCACGCGACGGGGGCTGCCCAGATGGTATATATTGGAATTTCGCTTTCCGCCGACGCGGCCGGCACCGTTGGTCGCGAATGGTTCAACTGCAATAACATCGTCCTTGCGTAGCGCGGTCCCGCGGTGGCCGCCGACGCTCGGAATCGAGAGCCCGCTGTGCAGGTCGTAGCGCTTGATGCCGTGGCCGGTCAGGTTGGCGACCGGTCGCAGCCCGCACGCCTCGATGGTCTCCTGCACGGCGCTGCCGAGTACCCCTGTAGTTACACCGGGCGCCGCCAGTTCAATCACTTGCTCCAATCCTTTCAGCGCGGCTGCGCGCAGTTCGTCGTGGCGCGAGCTGTCGATTTCGACGGTGAGCGCGTTGTCACCGATGTAGCCGTCGATTTCCACGCCGACGTCGAGCTTCACCAGCTCGCCCGCCTTGAAGCGGCGGTCGGTGCGCGACGACGGCGTCCAGTGCGCCGCCTCCTCGTCAGTGGCGACGTTGACCGGGAACGCCAGTCCGCCACCGTTGCGGCGCACGTAATCCTCAATCCGGGTGACCGCCGCCAGCACGTCGCCCTCTACAACAATGAGCTTGCGCCCGTACTGCAGCGCGTCGCGCGCCAGCTCACCGGCGTGGCGCCATTTTGCCAGCTCGTCAGCCTCCAAGCGACGCCTCCAGTTCTACGGCGGAAATCGCGCCGGCGCGCAGCACCTCACAGCCGTCGGCAGTTACACGCACGACCGTCGACGGCTCGCCTTGCGGGGACACACCGTCGAGATAGCGCGCGGCGTCGCCCAGCGCCGCGCGCGCTTCCACCAGCGTTTGCGCCGGCGATTCGCCGTGGCGGTTGGCGCTGGTCGTCACAAGCGGCAATCCCGCCGCCAGCGCCAGCGCGACGGGGTGGTCGGGGACGCGCAGGCCAATGGTCCCGTCGCGGCCGACGCCCTCCGGCAGCGCGCACGCCGCGGGCAGCACCAGCGTCAGCGGCCCCGGCAGCCAGCGCGCAGCGAGCGCCTCCGCGGCGGGCGACCGCTCGCCGAGCACCCAGAGCTCGTCAGGGGAACCGACCATCACGCTGAGCCCATCCGAAGAGCGCTTCTTAAGGCGCAGCAGTCGCGCGACTGCTGCGCCGTCGAGCGCGCTACAGCCGAGCCCCCAGAGCGTGTCGGTCGGGTAGACCAGCAGCCCCCCGCCCCGCAAATGCGCCCGCGCCGCGTCGATTTCCACGCTGGGGCAATAGCGGCCGCCAAAACCGTTTGCGGCTCAGCGCAGCTTGAGCGGAACGTAGGTGCGGTCCGCCTTACCGACGTAGCGCGCGCGGGGGCGAATCAGCCGGTTGTCGCCGTACTGCTCGAGCACGTGCGCGGTCCAGCCGGCGACCCGTGACATTGCGAAGAGCGGCGTGAAAAGATCGGTGGGAATATCGAGCCCGTAGAGCAGCGTCGCCGAGTAGAAATCGACGTTGGTAATGAGCGGCTTCGCCACCTTGACCGCCTGCTCGATGGCGACGCTGGTATCGAAGAGCGTCGTGTCGCCCCGCTCTTCCCACAGCGCGCGCGACGACGCCTTAAGGTGCGGCGCGCGCGGGTCGTCCACCTTGTAGACCCGGTGGCCGAAGCCCATGATGCGCTTCCTGGCGGCAATCCGCTCCGCCACCCACGCTTCCGCCGCGTCGGGCGAGCCGACCTTGATAATCATCTCCATCGCCTTCTCGTTGGCGCCACCGTGCAGCGGGCCACTGAGCGTCCCGACGGCGGAAGTGATGGCCGAGTGGAGGTTCGCCAGCGTGCCGGCGGTGACGCGCCCGGAGAAGGTGGAGGCGTTGAAACCGTGGTCGGCGAGCAGGATCAGGTAGAGGTCGAGCGCCTTCGCCTGCGTTTCGGTCACCTCGCTACCGAGCAGCATGTGCAAGAAATCGGCGCCGTGCCCCCGTTCGGGGTTCGCCTCGATTGGCACCTGCCCTTCGCGTAGCCGATGAATCATCGCCACCGCGGCCGCAATCTGCCCCACCAGCCGCAATGCCTTGGGCGGCAGCTCCTTGAGGGGCACGTTCGACTCGTAGTGGCCCAGCGCTGAGACGACCGTGCGCAGCGTGCTCATGGGCGAGGTGCGCCCGGCGAGCTGCTCGATGACCTGCTTCACCTCGGGCGGCAGCACGCGGGCGGCGCCGATGCGCGCACGCATGTCATCGAGTCGCTCCGCCGAGGGCAGACTGCGGTCGTAGAGCAGGCAGACCACCTCCTCGAAACTGGAGCTAGCGGCGAGGTCGTCGATGCCGTAGCCGCAATATTTCAGGATACCCTTCTCGCCGTCGATGAAGCTGAGCGTCGTGTCGGCTGCGACGATTCCTGAGAGCCCTTTTGTCGGCTCAGGGAGGGCGGTGCTAGCTTCACTGCGGGAGGCCACGGCCGGCGCACGGGAGTCCAATATTTAGTGTTTGCCGAATTCAGGCCTGCGGCTCGTAGCGCGTCACCCGCACACCGAGGTCGCCCCAGATGGCGGGACGCTGCATTACTTCAGCGAGCTTGGCGTCGAACGCCGCTTCGAGGTCTACGTCCATCGCAATGGCGTGGCCCAGCGTCAGGATTAGCAGGTCGGCCAGCTCCTCCGCGCGCTCCGCCTGCGGCTTGCCTTTCGTAATGCACTCGGCCAGCTCGCCGACTTCCTCCATCATCAGCAACAGCCGGTACGCCATATCGTGGCCGTTGTTCCCGGCGAAATCGTGCTTCTCGTGGAAGGCGCGCACGCCAGCAATCATTTGCGCGAAGCTTTGCGACATGGTGCCCCAGCACCGCCGCCACCTAATCCTTTTCGGCCACCCGAGCGGCGAGCGCCGCGCACGCCATGAAGTCCTCGGCCGCCTCGCGCAAGCTCCCGACGCTGGCGGCAACGATGCGCACCTCTAGCGTCGCGCCGTCGCGCTCCAGCGTCACCCAGCCCGCGTTGTCGGGACCAGTGGCGACGGCAACTGCCGCAGCGACTGCGGCGGAGGGGAAGCGAAGCGTCAGCCCCAGCCGCTGCTGCTGCGCGCCGCGAATCGCCTTCTGCGCGCCGCTGCCGTATTGCGCCGCCTTCTTCGGCCGCTGCGCAATCACGGCCGGCAGTCCCAGCGCCGCGGCGGCCGCGCGCAGCGGCCCCTTGCCGGGCGCGAGGATGCGCTCCACCTGCGGGAACGCATCTGCAGCGGCGACGACGCGCGCGTCGAGAAACGGGCACGCCACTTCGCGGTCGAAGTGGCGCGCGATTACTTCTTCGCGCTGCGGCAGCCGCGCCTGCAACTGCGCCACCTCCGCGGCGAGGTCGGGGGCGGCGGCGGAGCGCCGGAAGCGGTCGTAGCCGCCGAAAAGTTCGTCGGCGCCCTGTCCGCAGAGCAGCAGCGGGTGGGTCGCCTCGCGGGCGACCAGCCAGAAAGGGAGCATAAACTCGACTTCCTGCCGCGAGAGCGTCAGCGTGGCGGCCAATTCCTGACTGACGGCGACCATTTGTGCTGGGGAAATCTTAAGACGACGAATATTTAAATTCAAGAGCGCTGCCGATTCCTCCGCCGCGCCGAGGTCGTGCGCGCCCGGCGTGCCGACCACCAGAAGCTCGATTTCGTCGTGGCGCGACGCCAGCATCGCGACCAGCGACGAGTCGACGCCGCCCGAAAACGCGACCGTGGCAGGACCGCTCGCGGCAGCGGCGACTGCTGTCTCGATAGCGCTGGCCAGCTGCGCAATTCGCACGTCGCCCACTTTATCGCCCACTTTACCCAATCAATGACGCCGCATGCAGGAACTTGCTAAGCGCCTTCAACGCGCTGCGGGCGCGGGTTTCGCTGCTGACGTCGGTCACGACCACGATGCCGGAGCGGAAGAGGATGAAACTAGCGGAAGGTTCGTCGAGCCGCATCACCACCCCCGCGAAGCGGGGCGGGTCGTAGTCGGCGGTGGGGACCGCCGCCGCGATTGCGGCTAGGTCGAGCGTCGTGCCTAGGTCGGCACGCATCACCATGTTCTCCAACTTGACGCCCTTGCGCAGGCTCACCTTGGGGTCGAGCGCCTTGATTGCCTTGCGGAGCTGCGTGACCGCCTCGCGGCCGGAGGCCAGGTCCTCGACGCCGGTGACGTAGAGCTTGCCGCTGCCGAACACCAGCCCGGTGCGCCCGCCGGCGCCGTCGCCGTCAAGGTCGACAATCACGGACGGGGTCAGCCCGCGGGTATACTGGGCGTGCTCAAGCACGCTTCCGAGCCGCACCAGTTCGACCTCCTTGCCGAGGCTCGAGGAGGCGATAACATTCTTCACCTGCAGCGCAACCATCGACCGGCGAGTCCTGCTCCCGGTTTAAGAGATTGGCGTCACGGGAATTCGTCGAAAGGATACGGCTCAGAATCCCGCCGGCCAAGCAGGATTTGCAGCTCCGGCACCGTCAGCAGCGGGATGCTCCACGTCGGGCCATCCTCGATGGCGACGCGCGGGCAGGCGGTAATCACCGCCGCACCGATGCCGAGCCCCGCGAGCTGCCCCTCCGACTGGTGGATGCCGCCGATGAGCAGCGCCTCGTGGCCCGCGTCGCGCAACTCCCCTGCCAGGCGTTCCGCCAGCGCCAGCCGCTCCTGCCCGATTTGCGTCGAGAACAACACCGCCCAGCGCTGCGCCCGCCCGCCCGCGGCAATCGCCGCGTAGCGCTGCCGCAGGAAGAGGTCGGCGTCCGCCTCGGTCACCGCGCCGCTGTGCGGGTCGAGGCACGCTACCGGCTTGCCGGTCGAGAGCGCGACAGTCAGCGGATGGAAGACGCCGGTGCCGAGATAGAGATAGCCGGGGACGTCGAGGCTGCGCGCCGCCGCCGAGCTACAGCCGAGCAGCTGCCCCGGCGCCGCCAGCCGCGGGCCGCCCTCGCCGACCGCCGGCGTGAAGCCCGCCGCGGCGAGCCGCTCCTGCAGCTCCCCGAGCAGCTGCAAGTGCTGCGCGGTCGTGACGACACCGATGCGCTCGGGCAACAGCTCGCGCAGCCGTGCGATGGTCTTGTGGGGGAGCTTCAGTGCGCCGGTGTGCTGCACCGGGACGAAGTGGACCGGTACCGCGTAGCAGTCAGCGTGATACGGCATCGGCAGGTGGCCCAGATGCACCAGCGCGTCGACGCCCACTTCCGAGAGCGGGCGGTCGGCCAAGTCGCAGGCGCCGAAGGTGGGCTCGCCCCACAGTAGCACCTCTGCGCCGCTCAACTGCGCCAGCCGCGCTACGATGTCAGGCGCGCGCGGGCGCAGCCCCTCGGGAACCTGCAGCCCGATGCGCTTCGCGCCGGAAAGATGCGGCGCAAGCGCGTCGATGCCGCTCTCCCAGTCAAAGCGTGGTTCAGCCATCCGGGATTTCCTCCTCGATTACCAGCGGCCCCATGTAGGCGCATTTCTGGCAGCGGTATTTACTGCCGGTGACCAACCCCGCCTCGTAATCAATATCAGTCGAGCCGCAGTCGGGGCAGCGCAACACCCTCATTTCCCCGACTCCAGCCGCAGCAGCCCCAGCTCGAGCATGCGCTGCAGCCATTTCTGCACCCGCTCCGCCGCCGGTGCCGCCTCTTCGCCGAACTCCGCCTCGAGCGCCGCCACCAGCCCGGCGACGGTGTGTGCGCCGTCGCACTTCAGCCACAGGAAAGTCGTGTAGCGGTCGAGCGGCCGCCGCAGCTCCCCCGGCCCACCGATGCGGTCGCGCACCCACCCCTCGAGCCGCGAGAACTCCTTGGCGTGGGTGATAACCGCCAGGCCATCCTCCAGCTCCCAGCTCGCGTCCTGCTCGTTGCGCAGCGGCCGCGCGTTCAGCACCGCCGCCGAAGGAGCGATGTCGTCGGCTACCGTGTCGACGTTCACACTTTCTCCAGCGCCACCAATAGCATCATTGCCAGCGCGCAGCCGCCTGACGCAACCGACCAGCGCAGCGTCCGCTCGCGGTCCCGCCAGGCGTGCCGCGCGACCCACGCAATCCAGCCGGTCGCCAGCGTCGCCAGCAGCAGCACGCCGAACAGCAGGAGCCAAGGGTCCACGGCGCGCCACTGGAGCACGGTGGAAAACGGTAACGCCAGCTTCGCAAGCCGAATCTTTCCTATTTTGGTAAACACAGGTTTACGGGCAAAAGTGGTAGCCCCGCCCGGATTCGAACCAGGGTCACGTGGTCCAGGGCCACGTATGATGGACCGCTACACTACGGGGCTACGGCCGCGGCACGGCTGCACCGGGGATTTACCCTTTGCGCCGCTTCTTCCCAAGCGAGCTGGCACGGTCGCCCTGTCAGCGCAGTCCGGCCGTCACGTTCACTGCCTGCAGGTCTTGGCGTAGTGGCCTTCACCGCCGCACTTGCTGCAGCGCGCTTTCTGACCTTTTCTGCGCCCGCGCCCGCTCGTACGCTTCGTCTCGAGCGACCCCATCGCTGAGACCTCCGGGTCGCTCTCCAGGTCCGGGTCGCCCAGGTCGACCACCACTGGCTCCGTCAGCAGTGGCACCTCCGGCTCAACCTCTAGGACCTCCTGCGGCTCGATGACCGGCGTCGCGACGAGCGGCTCGTCGATCATCTCCGCCTCGATAATTACCGGCTCAACGGAGGCCGGCGCCTCCGGAAGCGGCTCGGGCTCCGCCGTGACCGCTTCAGCTTCCGCCGGCTCGGGCTCCGCTGGCTCGGGCTCGGCTGGCTCGGGCTCGGCTGGCTCGGCCGCTTCCGGCTCCACTTCTGGCTCCGGCTCCGGTTCTGTCTCCACCAACTCAGGCTCGACAGGGGGCACCTCGACCGCTTCCGCATCCACAGGCTCCGGCTCGGGCTCCGCCTCGACGGCATCCGCCACGTCCGTTTCGCCGACCTGCGTGACGAATGACGAGAGCAGCGTCCGCTGCGCCCCGTCACTGAACTCTACCTCGAGCCGCCAGTGCTCGTCCTTGGGCCGGCTCTCCCGCACGACGCCAGTCCCAAAGAACTCGTGATGTACCTCGACTCCCGGCGGGAATGGATTCTCGCCGGAAGCTACCGGCTCGGGCGCCTCTTGTTCGGCCACGGCGGGCTCGGCTATGACAGGTTCAGCCTCTGGTTCCGTATCAACTTCAACCGGCTCGGCCACGACAGGTTCAGCCTCTGGTTCCGTATCAACTTCAACC
>Ga0310121_10001160_pt1 | contig 27593 bp, 27 predicted proteins | sample CB27_Tmax_986_MG_FD_203504 | JGI IMG/M metagenome (GOLD analysis project Ga0310121, IMG submission 203504) | Marine microbial communities from Western Arctic Ocean, Canada - CB27_Tmax_986 | ecosystem: Environmental > Aquatic > Marine > Oceanic | place: Canada: Western Arctic Ocean | collected... | reverse complement strand
CAGGTAGTCACCGACAATCTACAGATGAAGAAATAACAAAAATGTTTAATGATGAAATATTATCTAATATAACGATAATAAATCATGAAGGAAATAAAGATTCCAATATTAAAACTATAGGGGAAACTTCAAAAAAAACTCCCATAAAAATAAATAAAGAATGGTTAGATTGCGATTTGAAAATTACTACCGGTTTCGTTGAGCCTCATTTTTTTGCAGGATTTTCAGGGGGTCCAAAAATGGTCGCACCAGGATTAGCAGGGCTGGAAACAATTATGAATTTACACGATTATAAAAGAATCAAACATAACAAATCTATTTGGGGAGTAACAAAAGGGAATCCAATACATGAAGAAATATCAGAAATCTCAAGAATCATCAGTGTAGATTTTGCAATCGACTTAACATTAAATAGAAACCAAAATATAACGGGTGTTTTCGCAGGAGATTTAGCGACTGAACATGAAATCGCATGCTCACGAGTAAAAAGAGATTCGATGATTGCAACAAAAAAAATGTTTGATTTAGTTATTACTTCTAACTCAGGATATCCTCTTGATCAAAATTTATACCAATCAATTAAAGGTATTTCTGCTGCTGCTCAAATCACCAAACCTGGAGGAACCATCATAAGCGTTGCTGAGTGTTCTGATGGGATCCCAAATGGAAGTAGTTACCATAAATTACTAAAATCATTTCCTGACCCTAAATCTTTTTTGTCAAAAGTAAAGGATAAGAACTATTCAGAACCTGATCAATGGCAATTTCAAATTCAATCACAGATACAAAGCAATAATAAATTAATGATTTATTCTAAATTAAATGAAATAGATACAATAGAATCACATATGACAAAAATAACTGATATCAACCAAATAATAGAAGGTGTGCAATCCAAAATAAAAAATCCTTCAATATGTATTCTTCCAGAGGGGCCACAAACAATTCCCTATAAAGTATAAACATGATCAAAAATACTATTAATGCCATTGATAAATTAAAAAACGAAGGTCTCTTAAAGGATTATTCTATTTCAATAAAACATAGAAGTAAAAATTTATCTCCTTTTGAATCTTTAGATTCAAAAAAACAATTTCATATATTTTCTGCAGGAAAACCAATGGTAGCTGCAGTAATTTGGAAATTATATGATGAAAAAATCTTAGATTTTAATGATCCAGTTTGCAAATATTGGCCTGAATTTAAAAAAAATAATAAAGATAAAATTCTAATAAAACATATTATGACTCACACATCTGGAATTTCATTAACTGATAGTTTAGGAAATCATGATTATGGAGATTTAAATCGTATTTCGAGATGGTTAGAAAATTATACTCCTGAATCAACACCAGGGGGGAAAATTTCTTATCATGAAGTTACTTTTGGATGGATATTGGGTGAGATTGTTCAAAGAATTACTAATAAATCTTTCGAAGAAATCTTTTATGAAAAGGTGTGTATCCCATTAAATTTAAAAAAAACTTATTTTAAAATAAAAAGTAGTAAAAAAGAAGAACTGCCAATCAAAATTTACAAACATGAATCATGCAACTTAAGTAATATTGACAAAATATTTCGAGCATTAATGATAAACAAAATTCCTCTAATATCTGGAACTTGTATATCAAATAGCCAAGATTTAACAAGATTTTATTCAGCAATCATTAATAGTAAAAGCTGGTTGTCCAATAAAACAAAGAAACTTATTACCAAAATTCATGTAAAGGGGATTGATTATAATAATCGTTTGTTATTTTCACGTTTGGGTCTTGGTATAAGATTTTCAGGCAATAATATAAATGAAAGAGGTGTTTCTTCAGCCTCTAATAGTTTCGGACACGGAGGCTTGGTATCCTGCATGGCCTGGACAGAACCAAAAACTAATTTATCAATCGCAATATTGAACAATTTATTATTATCACATACCTTGAATGTATATAGATTTAATTTATTATCACATGCAATTAAAGAAGATTTAAAAAGGATTTTTAAATGAAATTTTTCTTTATATCACTTTGTTTTATTTTCTTATTTAGTTGTGCTGAACAAATAGATATAGAAGCTACGATAGATGAAAGAGCAAAAAAAATTGCAAATGAAATACTAAATAATAGACTGACCTCAACACCTCAACCTACTGCAACACCTCAAGCAATAATCATGCCAACACCTCAACCTACTGCAACACCTCAAGCAATAATCATGCCAACACCTCAACCTACTGCAACACCTCAAGCAATAAGTTCTACAGATACTCAAACCTTATATAATGAAGCAAGAAAAAAAGTGGTAAGAATAAGTTTTAATACTGGAAATGGGAAAAGTGAGGGTAGTGGTTGGATAATTGAAAATGGCTGGGTAATCACAAATGAACATGTAGTAAATACACAAAGATTTGTGACTATTGAATTTCCACAAGAAAACAGACTTGAATATAAACGAGTTACAGGAGAAGTTAAGGGGGTTGATACCAAGAGAGACTTGGCTGCGATAAAAATTAATTATTCCCAAGAACCAATACCTACAAAGGAAGTAACTATTAATGACATTGGAGAACAGGTAGTTACCCTTGGGTACTCAGCTGGTAATGCAGGAGTTCCTTCTACACATTCAGGAGTAATTACTTACGTAAAAGAATCTATTGATGTAGATACCGACACACTTACCCCTTTCTGGGGTCAAAATTTAAAAGGTAAAATTTCTGTAATAGTTTTTGACGCAGACGCCGATCCTGGAGATTCAGGGGGACCATTAATAGATAGTCAGGGTAATGCAATTGGAGTAGTTTATGGAAGATTAAATACTACAAATGGAAAGGCAGTAACTGGGCAACAATTCGCAACAAATATTGTTTCAGTAAGAGAAGTATGGGAAGATTTGAAAAAAGGAATGAATACTTCAAACAAATAATCTATTTAGAATACTTTTCCAAATATTGGAATAGCTCACTACCAGGATCTAAAATTATAGTTGATCCAGGTAAAGCTGCTTCATATGCTTCCATTGATCTAACAAATCCATAAAATTCAGGATCCTTAGATAAAGCTTGTGCAAGTGCATCAATAGCTAATTTTTCTCCTTCACCTCTTAATATTGCTGCTTCTCCTCGGGCTGTCTCAAGAGTTATTTCAACTAATCGATCAACTTCAGCTCTGATTTCTTTGTCTCTTTGTTCTCCTTCAGCCTTAAATGCGCTCGCTTTTCTAAATCTTTCTGCAACCATTCTTTCAAAAATTGAACTTTCTACTGATTCAGGAAAATCTGCTCTTTTGATTCTTACATCTATAATTTCAACACCCCATTTACTGTAGAGAGGAATAAGATATTTTACTTGAATAGTATCTGCTAAAACATTTGACATTAAAGAAAGTTTATCTTCTTCAGTAATCAAAGTAAAACGGGCTCCACCCTCAGCCTTTGTTAATATCACTATTTGTTCATTGGAAATTCCACCATCATAAGTACTAGCCTCAGTTTCAGAAATTTCAAAGAAATTTGAACTATTAGTAATATAACCCATTACTATTTCTCTTTTTTCTGAAATAATTTCATCCTGAGTATCTAATGCTATTTCTTCTCGTAAGTTCGAAGCAACTATACTGGCAATTCGTGAATCTGCAGTTGTTTCATCAGTCAATGTTTTAAAAAATAGTAAAGGGTCTAATATTTTATATCTTGCATATGCATCAACTCTTATTCTTTTTTTATCACTAGTCAACAGTGATTCAGGTGGAACATCTACTCGCTGTAAACGTTTATCAAACTTAGTAACTGTATCAATAAATGGTACCTTCATTTTTAAACCAGAGGATACGTATGAGGATCGAAATTCTCCAAATCTAGTCACAATTCCTACTTCTGTTTCATTTATTTGAAATAGGGATTGGAATACAGTAAATATAATAATAATTACTAAAACAATAATTGGTGTAAATTTCTTATTCATATAACAACTCTCTAAGGACCACTTGTTGAACTTGTTTGAAATTGTGCAGTGTTAGCCTTTATATCAAGTAAAGGTAAAATTTTAGAATCATTTATAATGTACTTATTTAATGAAGGAAAGACTCTTTCTACCATTTCAAGATATAATCTCTGTCTAGTTACTTCAGGGGAGTTTTCATAACCTTCAAGAAGTTTTTTAAATCCTTCTGCTTCACCCGTAGCTTTTGCAATTCTTCCCTGTTTAAAAGCTTGCGCAGACTCTCTTATTTTTGCTGCTTCACCTTCTGCTTTTGGAATTTCAGCTTCTTTGTAAGCATCTGCTAAATTGATTACCTTATCTCGTCCCTCTCTAGCTCTAGTCACATCATCAAATGCGTCTTGAACTGCTAATGGAGGATTAACATTTTGTAATCTTACAGCTATTACTTCTATTCCAGTTTGATAATATTCATTTATATCTCTCATTATTATCAAGACGTTATCTTGAACTTCACCTTTTTGTGTGGTCAATACATCATCAATTTTTCTTCTACCTATAACTTGCCTTAATGCAGTTTCCGTTATGTCCCTTAAAGTAACACCATCCGGAGAACCACTTGAAATTTGCCTATCTGGTTCACCAGGATCATCGACTAAAAACAAATAATGTCTAAGATTAGAAATTCTATATTGAATGACAGCTTGTACATCTACTATATTTTCATCTCCTGTAATCATAAGAGATTCATCAGGTACATCTTTTGTACCTTCATTACCAAATGACCTAAACCCTAATTCTAATTGTCGGGTCGCAGTTGTGACTACTACATCTTTTTGTCCTATAGGGGAAGGCCACCACCAATGTAATCCATTTGTTTGAATAGAGTTGAATTTTCCAAACATTCTCAATGCTGCCTGTTGATCAGGCCCAACGGTGTACACTCCAGTACCTAACCAAATTACTGAAATAACAATAATTATTAGTAAAATAATAGAAGAGTTTCCTGCGGGGAGTTTTGATAAAAAAGGGATGTTTTTCTTTATATTCTGAAAAAATTCTTGAAAAGAGATATCGTATTCTTCTTTTCTAGAACCTGATGGAGGTCTATAAACTTTTGAAATCTCTAATGTTCTTTTTAAAAAATTCATAATTATATTATAACTTATTTTTTTGGTCGTTCAATTTCATAAAATTCATTGAATGCTTCTATGTTATCAATACTTTTGATATCATGGATTAATTCTCCATATGAATAATAGTTTTTTCTTAACTCTATTAAGTAATCATCTATTTCAGACAAAGACCCAGGAGATAAAGCATAATTACCATTGAATGCAAAATATGCCTGATTTATTTTTCTTATTTTATAACCCAATTGGTTTATTTCTTTGGTCCTATCAAACATATATTCTTCTGCTTCGAAGACTAAACCCTTAGCTAATAGGTCATCAACTTTAATTCTTGTTTCTCTCATAAAATTATAAAATTTTTCATCCTGATTAACTTTTTCATGTTTATCTGATAATAAATTTTTTGAAACTTCAGAAGCAAACAAATCTGCTAAACTTTCATTCAATGTGACCATTTCTCCTCCCGAGAAATATGAACGACCCAGAGGGAAAAAAAATAAATAATGATGTAACCATTCATGTGCAACAGTTTTAGTAAGGTGAGAATAACTATTAGGTCTTTGAACAATACTAGGATATGACGCGAATCCTCCTGTATTCAAAATCAAGACAGAGTACTTTTTATTGGAAATTTTTTCTTCTATGTCTAAAATAATTTCTAGTGACAAGTTGGGTTTAAGAAGAATTGCCTTTTCTAATATTATTTCATCTCTTGGAGATAATATTAATACTTTAGGAGATTCATGAATAATAAAGCTTACAGGAGGAAATAAAATTTCTTTTTTTAAATTCTGTTTTACTTCATTTGAAATGATTTCTTCAACAAATTTTTCTACTTCGTAAGATCTTATCCCAGAGACTTTCTGGTTCAAATAAATAATAACCTCAGATTCATTTATAGAATTATCTTTAAACAAGTTTAAAAACTTTAAACTTAAAGATTTCAATTCCCATTTCATTATATTAAATTTATGTTCAGCTATTACTTCTTCTAAATAAGTAGGTTTATAGGAATGATTAAAATTAATAAAAAATATTAAAATAAATATACATAGTGAGAGTGTGATTTTACGATACAAAATTTTTTATTTAATTTTTTTTAATTCTTCTATTAGTTCATCCATAAAATCATTACAATCTGCTACAATCCCAAATTTTGCGTATTTAAATATTGGAGCAGATTCATCAGTATTTACAGATATTATATTTTGCGAATTCAAACAACCTGCTAAATGTTGGCTAGCTCCTGAAATTCCAAAAGTAAGATAAAGTTGTGGACTTATCGATTTACCAGTTAACCCAACTAAATTTCCTGGAAGAATCCACCCAGATTCAACTGCTGCTTTTGAAGCTCCTACAGCCCCATTAAATAATCCAGCTAAATTCGTTATCTTGTCAAAATTTTCTTTGCTTCCCATTCCCCTGCCACCTGAAACTACTATATCTGCATCTTCTAATTGCAATCCTTCAGGAGTCATTTTATTAGTTTCAACAATATTATAATTTGTTTTATTAGATTTTGATAACGATATGTTAATAATTGATCTCATTTCTCTTTCTAGATCTATTTCTTCAAATGAATTTTTTCTTATTTTTATTACTATAGTACTCTTTTTGTAGACCTTATAAACAGCTTCAGCTGATTCCCCATGTATGGGTCTTATTAGTTTTATTTCTTCATTAGTTTGTGAAACTACTTTTTTTACATCCGGGATGTAAGGAAATTTATTTCTAAAAGCTAACATTGGTGCTATAAAATTACCATAATCATCTTTTTGAAATAACAAGAAATCAGGATTTTCTTCTTTTATGAATAGGTTAATAGTTTCAGCTATATCATTATAATTATGTTCATTATTTTTCAAATCATTGTAAAAAATATTATTTCCAGGTAATCTAGAAATGATTTCTTTGGGTCCACCAAATGCAAGAATAGTTATATCTGAATTATTAGACAATTGTTCTATAAAATTAAATACTTCCAAACTAGAATGATCAAATGATTCATAATCATTATTAATAATTATCAATATTTTCAAATTTAAAATATTCCTTCTTTCTTTAAGATTCTTAATAAATTTACAGCTTTTTCTTTATTATTTTCTCCACTGATAAATTTGATCTGATTATCGTTTTCTGGAAAATAAATTTTCTCTAGTTCGATTTGATTAACAAAATCATCATTAGAATTTAAATTTAAATCAGACAATTGAATTTTTTCTAACTTCGTTTTGGAGGCTTCCATTATTCCTTTTAAAGTTGGAAATCTTGGATCCCCAGCTTGATTACCAACAGTTAAAACTAATGGTAATTTTGCACTTAAAACTTGAAAGCCATCTGTAATGATTTTTTCTATTATGAATTCGTTTTTTTTAGGTTTTATATCTCTTACTATATTTATTATGGGAATTTCCAATATTTCAGAAATAGCAAAAGGAACAGAAGCCATATCAAAATCTGACGCATGCCTACCACAAAAAATTACGTCATAGGGACCTGTTTTGTTAATCATTTTAGAAAGGATATTGGCTGTTGTATACACATCAATATTATCTAATTTTTCAGATTCACATATTACTAATTTATCAGCCCCCATCGCTATTGGTTTTTTTATCACTTCACTAGTAAAATTATTCCCTAGCGAAATGATAGTAATTTCGCAATCATTGAAATTTTCTGAAAATTTTAATGCTAATTCAACTGCATTTAAATCAAATGTATTAACAGTCGAAGAAATATTTTCTGTAGGAGTAATTTTTAATTTTTCTTTATCTATAGATAATTTATCAGGAGGTGTGTCAGAATCAGGGACTTCTTTTATACATACACAAATTTTCATATTTTATTTTGAACATTTAAAATATAATCAGACTTAAGTTCCATAGTATATTAAATATTTCATGAAAACACTAATAAAAGCATTAGATGATTTGAAATTACCTTATAATAAAAAGGTACTTAATCAATATGAAATTTATATAAATGAAATAATAAAAGTTTCTAAAAATTTCAATCTTTCTGGTGCTAAATCCTGGAGTAAAATAAGAGACGAACTAGTAATTAAATCTTTAAGATATTGCAACGTTATTAATAGTTTAATGAATTTTAAATTAAACAGTGAAAATCTTCAAGTTTTGGATGTAGGAACTGGAGCAGGAATACCCTCCATTCCAATGAAATTACTTTATCCAGAATTTAATTTAAAGATGGTAGAATCATCGACAAAAAAATGCCAATTTTTGGAAGATGTCTTAGAAAAATTAAATTGCAATAAAGTGATAGTTGAAAATTCCAGAATTGAAGATATGGGATTTGGAGAAGATAGACAAAAATATGATTTGGTATTAGCAAGAGCTTTAGCAAAATTACCAACTCTAGCCGAATTGACTATCCCTTTTTCAAAAATAGGTGGATCAATAATAACCGTTAAGGGAAGTTATCCAAAAAAAGAAATTAAAGAATCAGAGTACATGTCAAGATTACTAGGTATAAATAAAACACACTTTCATAGGGTTTCTTCACCTATCAATATCAAAGAGGATTTTTTTATTATATGGGATAAAAAAGAAAAAACGCCCAATGGTTTCCCTAGAAAAAACGGAATACCTCAAAAGAAACCAATCATAAATGAACATATGAATTAGTAAATTAAATGATTAGATCATGATTTATTTATAATTGAGAATAATTTTAACTAAATGGGACTTATAATTAAATATTGTTTACAAAAATTTAATGGGGCTGTAGCTCAGCTGGGAGAGCGCATCGCTGGCAGCGATAATGCCCAGTGTCAGAAATTCTAGTCTTTTTGAGTATAAATATGGGGTTTATGTTGTCTTCTGGAATGTTCGGATAATGGGGTATCCATGAAAATATCTGTCATTTTCGATTTATTTTGTAATTTCTAAAAAAGTCACATATAGGATTGTTACATTATTCGTAGCCGTCTGTTTTAATTAAAGAGTAGTTATTATTTACATACGGAACTTGTAATTGATAGCTACATATAAAAGGTCTCTCCAATTTTGAAAGGAGAGATTTTTTTTATCAAATTATCCTGGTTGTTATAATAAATGAATGCAAGATATAAAATTTTACATAATAATAGCAGCTGTACTTATTTTATTTGCTCTTGTAATTTCTTTTTTTGTTATTGGATTCACATCACGTTGACAGAACACTCTTTAGGAGCAAGCTAGGGGATTTTATACTAGTTGTTATAAACTTGATATGGGTTAGTATAAAATACCTAATCTCAAAATGTGGGGCTGTAGCTCAGCTGGGAGAGCGCATCGCTGGCAGCGATGAGGTCAGGGGTTCGATCCCCCTCAGCTCCACCATAATTTTACTTTATACATAATTGATAAATAAATTGGAAGATAAAATGAAAAAAATAATTGTGACAAAGAAAAATGAACTAGAGGAAGAAATAAACTCTGGAGCTATGTTAAGACTTGCTGGTGTTTCTAAAAATTTAAGCAATGCAACAAATATACATATGGCAATAGCAACTATCCCTAAGGATAGATGTTCCACTACTCATTTTCACACAAATTGTGAATCCGCAATTTATGTATTATCAGGAAAGGGATTATTTCTACACGGTAACAATTTAGAAATTGAAGAAGAAATTTCTCAAGGTGACTTTATTTTTGTACCTGAAGGAGCATTCCATCAACCTATCAACACAGGAGATAATGTTTTAGAATTGATTGTTGCAAGAAATACTCCTATAGAAATTGTTGAGGAAATGCCTGATTTGGGTAGAAAAGATTGCTAGAAAATAATAAATTCTATAGAAACATTATTTAAAAAATAACACTACAAGGAATATCATTTGAATCAAACAATCCTTCCAGAAATTTTAGACTCTGGTGAAAATAAATCCATAGCTATATCTGTCCCTGATAAATATAAGATTACTTATTTAGAGTTAAAGAATCACGTTGATACAGCATCTAATTTATTAAATTCTTTCGGTACTCTAAATGAAAGAGCAATTATAATTGTTTTAGGAAATAATGCAGAATTTATAATAACGTTTCTAGCAGTTACTAAAACAAATGCTATAGCCGCTCCACTTAACCCTGAGTTCACACCCGAAGAATTTAAATTCTATTTAGAAGATATAAATCCCTCTCTATTGATAACTACTGAAGGTCATCAAGTTATTCATGAAGCTAAAAACAAGAATATACCTATTGCTACTGTCTCTTTTAAACAAAATACTTTTGATTTAAAATTTGATGGCTCACCTTATCAACATAAAGATAATAATAAACCAAATGAAAATAATTCTTGTCTTTTTCTACACACTTCAGGTACTACCAGTAGGCCTAAAGGAGTTCCTCTTAAACATAAAAATTTACTGAAATCTTTAGATAACATAATAGATACTTACGATCTAACCAAAAATGATATTGCGATGGTAGTTATGCCCCTTTTTCATGTCCATGGTCTGATAGGTGTAGCACTTTCAACATTAGCATCGGGTGGTGAGATTATTGTCCCCGAAAAATTTTCAGCTAGTGCATTTTGGAAAATACAAAGAAAATATAATGCTACCTGGTACTCCGCAGTACCGACAATCCATCAAATTCTACTAATACGTGCTGATGATGATAATGCTCCTAAAAAATCTTTTAGACTTATAAGATCCTGCTCAGCTGCCTTAGCTCCATCGGTTTTAATGAATTTAGAAAAAAGATTTGGGGCTCCTGTTTTAGAAGCATATGGTATGACTGAAGCTTCACATCAAATGAGTTCCAATCCTCTTCCACCTAATGATAGAAAACCTGGAAGTGTAGGCAAATCTACAGGTGTTGAAATCAATATAATGTCAATGGAAAATTCTGGAGTCATGTTAAGCAATGATGAAATAGGTGAAATTGTTATAAAAGGAGAAAATGTAACAAGTGGATATCACAATAATGAAGATGCAAACAAAGATGCCTTTGTTAATGGTTGGTTTAGAACAGGAGATCAGGGTTATTTAGATGATGAAGGATATCTAAGTTTAACTGGCAGAATAAAAGAATTGATTAACCGTGGTGGAGAAAAAATCTCACCACTAGAAGTTGACGCAATACTTATAAATCATCCTTCTGTAGATGAAGCTGTGTGTTATGGGTTTCCTGATGAAAAATACGGAGAAGTTGTTCATGCTGCACTTGTAACCAATTCCAATGTAACAGAATCTGAAATTAAAGATTTTTGTTCCAAGTCATTAGCAAATTTTAAAGTTCCTGAAAAAATTAACTTCACTGATAAATTACCTAGAACCGCTACAGGTAAAATCCAAAGAAGAATTGTAGCTAAACATTTTAACAATTAAAGGAAAAAAATGATTCTAGGTGTTGCAGGATTGGTTCCATCACAACAAGTGAGTCAAAAAGGTTCCCCAACAGACGCTGATGGAGGAGATTGGGAAGATATCAATGAAAATGTAGTAAAAAGCGTCATTAATCACGGATTTAAAACAGTTCAAGTAAGAGTTACAGACACAAAAAAAAATAGGAAACAAAACATTGAAAGAATAAGATTTTTATTTAGTAATTATGACATGCCAATGTCGCAGACTGTAGGGAATTATGGAGGTGGTTTAATTTCTGAGAACCCTGTTATAAGAAATGAAGCGATAAATTTTATGAAAGAAATGATCATAATTTCATCCGAATTAGGTTCTCCAAATACATATCTTAGACCTGGATCAATCAATAAAAATGGTCCTTGGTTTCCTCACAAAGAAAATAATTCAAAAATCGTTTGGGATCGATTAGTAAATTCAACCAGAGAGATTTGTGATTATGCAGAAATAGAAGGAATAAAAATAGCTTTAGAAGGAGGTGTTTCTTGTCCAATAAGTAGCCCAATTAAAGTTAAATCTTTTTTTGATGATGTAAATTCTTCAATGTTAGGACTAAACATGGATCCAGTTAATTTTATTAGTTCATTGGATGTTGGATACAATAGTACCAAACTTATCAATGATTTTTTTTCATTGGTTCCAAATAAGATTTGGGGAGCACATGCTAAAGATTTTAAAATAATCGATAGCTTAATACCACATTTTGAAGAATCAATAATTGGAGATAAAGAAAGTTTATTAGATAATGTTGCTTTATTAAAAGGGATGGAAAAATTTTGTCCAAATGGACATGTACTGGTCGAACATTTACCTGATGAATTAATCCCTTTTGCTAAAAAGGGTATTGATAAGATTGCTAAAGAAAACAACATTACCTGGGAGTAAATAATGAAAATTAATTTAACTCATAAAAAAGTAATAATTACTGGAGGCTCTACTGGAATTGGCAAAGAGGTTGTTAAACTGTTTGCTGAAAATAAATCAAAAATAGCTTTGTTTGACGTAAATGACTCAGAAGGCTCAAACTTATCTAATGAATTAAACAAAAAGGGATCTGAAATAAGATACTGGCACCTAGATGTAAGAGATTCTAATCAAGTTTCTGGAGGTGTTTTAGCTGCAAATCAATGGCTTGGAGGCGTAGATATCTTAATTAACCTAGCAGGGATATTACAAGGAGCTTCATTAGATATAGAAAAATTTCCAGATGATATTTGGGAATCAGTTATTGGGGTAAATCTAACCGGAAGTTACTTAATGGTTAAACACGTTTCTGAAATAATGATAAAACAAAAAAAAGGTGTAATCATATTAACTAGTTCAGGAGCAGGAGTACTAGGTAGCTCCTCGTCGTACGCTTATGGGTCTTCTAAGGGAGGAGTACATGGGTTTGCTTTAGTTCTTATGGACAAGTTAGCAAAGCATGGAATAAGAGTTCATGATATTTTGCCTGGTTCTGTTGATACACCTCTAAAAAATTCTCAGATAGAAACTACAAGAGATATAACAGGCAACGAGGAAGAATATTTGGATACTAAAAAAATCCTCGTGGAACCTAAAGATATTGCTAAAATAATTTATTTTATGTGTTCTGATGAAGCCAAGCTTTTAAAAGGTTCAATTCAAACACAATGATGAAAAAAATTAAGATTTCTGATTTTAAAGGACTTGCTTTTGATTTAGACGATACATTAATTGATAGAGAAACTGCTTTTAACAAAATTTTTAAAATTTTCTACAAAAATCAACAAGCTATTAATAAAAAATTTACTGAAAAAGAAACATTGAAATTTTTTTGGGATTTATGTCCAAATAATTCAATAGATATCTCTTATTGCTTTGAAACATTAAAAAAAAAGTTTCCTGAAATCAATATTTCTTTAAACAATTTTTACACATTCTATTACGAAACTTTTTTAAAGGTAATAAAACCACATAAAGGAGTCATTGAATTTTTAGACAAACTTATAGAAAAGAATGTTAATTTTGGAATTGTAACAAATGGAAATGATTATCAATTAAAAAAAATTGAAACGACAGGTTTAAAAAACAAATATAACTTTGTCATTGCATCAGAAATTTTTGGTCATTCAAAGCCAAAAATAGAAATTTTTCAAGAAACTCTGAGACTTTTAAAGTTAAATACAGTAGATATTAATAAAGTTTTATTTATTGGAGACAATCCTTATACAGATATCATAGGTGCTAAAGCATATGGATTTAAAACTGCTTGGATAAGAATGAGAAGAAACTATCCTAAAAAGCTTGATCCACCTGATTATATAATTGACAGTTACAGAGATTTATCAATATAGTTAACATAAATATTATGGAGGGTTTAATGAAACCACAAGAACTAAAAAACACTCTTTCCAACGGTGGTAGAGTATTCGGTACAATGATTAATTTTATAGAAGGAGTTAGGTGGGCTCCAGCATTCTCATCAAAAGCACTGGATTATGTGATTATTGATTCTGAACATGGTTCATACGATAGAACCGAAGTCGCCAAAATGGTAGCAGCAGGTCAAAGTGTAGGTTTAACAGTAATTGTACGAGTAGCAGATCCAGATCCTACTCTTATTGCTATTGCTATAGATGCAAAAGCTGATGGAGTATTAGTCCCCTACTGTGAAGACGCTGAAATGATTAAAAGATGTGCTTGGAAAACAGCCCTTCATCCACTAAAAGGTAAAGCATTTGAAGATGTCTTAAATTCAGAAAAATATCCTAGTAAAAAAACTAAAGATTATTTAAATAAAAGAAATGGGCACAGGATTTTTATCGTTGGCATTGAAAGTATTACTGCAGTTAATAATTTAGATAATCTAATTAATGATTCTCAAGGTCCGATCGATGGAGTTTTTGTAGGACCAAATGATTTATCAACATCAATGGGCATACCTGATGAACTTGAAAATCAAGAATATCTAGATGCATTAGCTAAAATAGTAAAAATCTCTGAGTCATATAATATTCCTATGATGGTCCATGGATTTTCCGAAGAAAGAACACTTAAAACTATGGAAATAGGTGCAAGATTTGTCTTACATAGTTCCGATGGAGGTATGATAACAGGATCAATAGCTAGAGAATTTAATGCAATAAGAAATGAAGAAATTGAGGAAATTGATTCAGACGCAATATAAAGTGTAATTTATATTAGATTCAATTTAATTCAAATTTAGTAAATGTTTCTGCAAATTTTGAATTACACATTTTCCCTATTTCTTTTCTTCTTGAAGTCATATGCTCTTTAGCTCTTTTGGAATCGGATATTTGACTTTTATGAGCGAGCAGGGCTTTAATTGCTTTTTCTAGATCTTGTTTTTCAATGGGATTAAAGAAAAGGTGGTCATTATTTCCTGCATTAAACATATTTATCCAAACTTCTTTTACTTTATGAGGTTCATATCCTTCCTTTATAAGTTCGGGAAAGGTCAAATGATCTCTGGAACTGGGAAAAACAGCTGATAGGGTAGCTTCACCTGCAGCAAAATGGTCTGGGTGTCCAATGTATCCTCTTCCTAGTAAGTCTCTTGTAGGATTTGTCGTAATTAAAATTGAAGGCTTATATTTTCTAATTTCTCTGGAAATATCTTTCCTTAAATCAAGTGTAGGTTCTAGATATCCATCAGGATAACCTAGAAATTCAACAGCCTTCAATCCTAAAATTTCACCTGCTTTTCTTTGTTCTTCTTCTCTTATTGCTACTAATTTTTTTTCTGAAATTTTTCTATCTTCAGAGCCTTTAGAGCCATCTGTACATAAGACATATATAACATCCCATCCTTCTCTGGTCCATTTGGCAACAGAACCTGAACAACCCCACTCTGCATCATCTGGATGAGCTGTAACAACCATTGCTGTTTTATTATATTTATTAGTCAAAATCTACCTCCAAAATATATAATATATATTAAAAAATAATTTCACAAATGATCTCTCATTTATCAATAGGAAAAGGACCTGACTTAATTTTAGGTCATGGCATGGCACAAAATAAAGAGTTATGGATAAGAAATGGATGGATTAAGAGGCTTTCAAAAATAAGAAGAGTACATATTTTCGATTTTGAAGGTCATGGAAAAAATAATCTTTTAGAAGAATATGATTTTACAGTAGAAAGTATGGCTAAAAACATAATTTCTTTATCCGAAATTCTTAAAATAAAAAAATATGATTTCATGGGCTTTTCTATGGGTGCAAGAGCTGGATTTGAAATACTAAAAAAACATACTATGATAAATAAATTCATTTCACTAGGAATGCACCCAGGAACTCCTAAGTTAGAAAAAAAAAGATTCCAAAAACGTTCGAATGCGATGTTTAATTTAGGAGAAAGAACAGGGAATAAATATTATTTCCAACTTAGTAAAATATTAAAAAATGCATTGTTATGGGATGGAGTAATCGATGATATTGACTGGGAAAATACCGACCATATGATCATAATAGGAGAAAAAGATGTGAATTATCAACTAACAAGAAAACTTTTACAAAACATTAATGGAATAAATTTATTTATACTTAAAGATATAAATCATAAGAATACATTTGATATACCAGATCATTCAATTGATTACATTATAAATTTTTTGGAAAAAGGGAGAAAAAAATCAAGCCTATAGTATCAATCATAATGGGTAGTAAAAGTGACCTACCTACAATGACCAAAACTTCAGAAGTTTTAAGAGAATTAGAAATTTCTCACGAAATAAAAATAATTTCTGCACATCGGACAACAAAATTAATGTATGAATTTGCAGAAAATGCAGAAAAGAGGAAAATACAGGTAATCATTGCAGGTGCTGGTGGAGCTGCACATTTGCCTGGAATGGTGGCATCCATAACAAATTTACCTGTTATAGGAGTTCCAATAAAATCTTCTAATTTAAATGGAATTGATTCCCTTTTGTCAATTGTTCAAATGCCAAAAGGTGTACCAGTAGCAACTGTAGCGATAGGTGACGCAGGTGCAGAAAATGCTGCTATTTTGGCTGCTAAAATTATTGGACTAAATAATAACAAAGTGAATGCAAATTTACGTTCTAGAAAGAAAAAAAGCACAGATACAATTATCAAATCCAGTGATATTGGTGAATGGACTAAATAAAAAGACATACATATAAAACTTAGTAAGATATATGAAAAATGAAAGTATTGGTATTCTTGGTGGTGGGCAACTATGTCAAATGTTGAGCAATTTTCTAATTAGTCAAAATAAAAAAGTATATTTTTTAGATCCAACTAAAAACCCTCCTGCAATAAACACAGGAGCTCAACACATAAAAAAAAACTATGACGATGATAATGCCATAGATTTTCTTATAGAAAAATGCAAATTTATTACTTATGAATTTGAAAATATCCCTTTTAAAACGGTAGAAGAACTTGAAAAACACATCCCTGTGTTTCCTTCGTCTTCTATTCTAAAAATAGCTCAAAATAGAAATTTGGAGAAAAAAGAATTTATAAATTCAGGCATCAAAACTCCTAAATTTATTTATGCAAAAGATAAGTCATTGATAGAAGATATTCTAAACAATACATATATAAATTTGCCCGTCATAATCAAAACAAACACCATGGGATACGATGGAAAAGGGCAAAGTGTTTTGAAAGACAAAAAAGAACTTGAAAGTATATTAAGTATACTCCCCCAAAAAACTGAATTTATCATAGAAGAAAAGATACATTTTTCAAAAGAAATTTCCGTTATAGTTGGAAGAGATAAATTTGAAACTTTATATAATTTTTTCCCTATTGAAAACATTCATAAAAATGGTATCCTAGATTATTCTATTTATCCTGCAAGAATAGATGAAGAATTATCTGACAAGGCAATATATTTAGCAAAAAAATTTGCTACTAATTTAAATTTAATAGGTATTATGGCAATAGAAATGTTTATTGATGAAAAAAATGAAATATATTTTAATGAAATAGCTCCTAGACCTCACAATTCAGGGCACTTGACTATTGAATCTCATAATGAATCTCAATATTCAATGTTAGGTAAAATTATATTAGGAGAAAAAATAAGACCCCCAAAATCAAATGTGAAGGCAATAATGAAAAATATATTAGGAGAGTTTTACTTAAAAGATAATAATGAGGAAATTCTATCAAATATAAATAATGTGGATAATCATTACATTCATATATATAATAAATCTAATGCAAAAATTGGGAGAAAAATGGGTCACATTACCGTGATAACAGATGACATTGAAAAAACCATAGCTAAAATTAATAGAAATATTGATAATAAAATAAAGTGAAGATGGATATTAAAGAACTCGAAGGTAAGATAGCAATTGTAACTGGTGCGGGCAGATTAAGAGGAATAGGTAGAGCTACTGCATTAGAGTTAGCTAAAATGGGTGCAAAATTAATAATAACAGGAACAGGAAGGTCACCTGAATCTTATCCCGAAGATGAAAAGAAAATTGGTTGGAAAGATATTGAATCAACAGCGGAACAAATAAGAGAAGTTGGTTCTGAAGCAATAACTTTAATCACAGATATTTCTAAAGAAAATAATGTTGATAAATTAGTTGAAACAGCACTAAACGCATATGGGAGAATAGATATTTTAGTTAACAATGCAGCAGCTCCTTATGCAGAAGATAGAGTGCCTGTTATTGAAGTAGACAATGAAGCCTTTAAAAAAGTAATAGAAGTTAAGCTTTATGGATCTTATCTATGCTCTAAGGCTGTAGCAAAAGTTATGATTGACAATAAAAATGGTGGAAGAATAATTAATTTATCATCAACTGCAGGAAAATCTGGAAATGCACGTATGGCTGCATACGTAGCAGCTAACTTTGCAATAGATGGCTTTTCTCAATCCTTAGCCAAAGAGCTAGCTCCACATAATATTACAGTAAATTGTGTATGTCCGGGCTTAACTGAGACTGCACGGATGGATTCTCTAGGAAGAGGTGCTTTTTGGAAAAGTAGGTCAGATGCAATTCCTATGGGAAGGGTTGGAACTGATGAAGAAGTTGCTGATTTGATTGCTTTTTTGGCTAGTGACAGAGCTCGTTTTATTACTGGGCAAGCAATCAACATAGATGGCGGTTCTATTACTGCTAGATAAGTAAGATTATTAAAGATACACCCTTTTTTATATTTTTTTATTTTACAGGTTGAGTATTTTATCTTAAAATAGTATTTATTGAGTTTTCGAGAATAACAATTTCGATTGCTCCAAAAAAATTCAATAAATTTTCATTAAATATGGAAGGAAGGTATAAATAAGTGGCACTTAAACTTAAACCATTGGGAGACAGAATTATAATAGAACCCAGTGAAGATGATGATGCAACAAGCGCTGGAGGTATAATAATACCTGACACAGCAAAAGAAAAACCTCAGAAAGGTAAAGTAATAGCCGCGGGTTCTGGGCGCGTCAATGATGATGGTAAAACAATACCTTTATCCGTTAAAAATGGTGATGAGGTAGTTTATTCTAAATATGCAGGTACAGAATATTCAGAAAATGGTAAGGAATATTTGATTGTAAGAGAAAGTGATATTCTAGCCATAGTAGGCTAGGAGATAAGATATTAAATTATAAAATTAGTTATTATGGAGAAAAAATAAAATGGCAGCAAAGGAATTAAAATTTGGTTCAGATGCAAGGACAAGACTTAAGGCAGGTATTGATGTTCTTGCCAATACCGTTAAGGTCACTCTTGGACCCAAAGGAAGAAATATTATTGTAGATAAGAAATTTGGACCTCCTCAAGTTAATTCTGATGGAGTTACAATAGCAAAAGAAATCGATTTAGAAGATTCTTTTGAAAACATGGGAGCACAGTTAATAAAAGAAGCTTCAAAAAACACCAATGATGATGCAGGAGATGGAACAACAACAAGTACGGTTCTTGCTCAAGCTTTAATATCAGAGGGATTTAAAGTTGTGGCAGCAGGAGCAGATCCAATGGCTATCAAAAGAGGCATTGATAAAGCATTACAATCTGTAAGAGAATCTATTGCGAAACAATCCACACCTGTTTCAGGAAAAGATCAAATTGCTAGCGTAGCTACTCTTTCATCACATGATGATGAAATGGGGAACCTTATTGCTAATGTAATGGATAAGGTTGGAAAAGATGGAGTAATTACAGTAGATGAATCTAAAACTCTTGATTATGAAACTGATTATGTAGAGGGGATGCAAATAGATAGGGGATTTCTATCTCCATATTTTGTTACAAAAGCAGATACTCAAGAAGCTGTACTGGAAAATCCTTATATATTGATTACGGATGGAAAAATTTCCGCCGTTTCTGATATGGTCCCAGTATTAGAAAAAGTCCTTCAGGCAAAAAAACCTTTATTAGTTATTGCTGAAGATGTTGAAGGTGAAGCATTGGCAACATTAGTGGTAAACAAACTTAGAGGTACTATAAATGTAGCTGCAATTAAAGCACCAGGATTTGGAGATAGAAGAAAAGCTATGCTTCAAGATATTGCAATACTTACTGGTGGAAATGTCGTATCTGAAGAAGTTGGAAGAAAGCTAGATTCAGCTACACTTGATGATCTTGGAAAATGTGCACGTATCGTAGTAAAAAAAGATGATACAACTTTTGTAGACGGTGAAGGCGCAAAAGAAGAAATTTCCGGAAGAGTAAAAGAGATTAATAGTCAAATAGAAGAAACAACCTCTGACTATGATAGAGAAAAACTCCAAGAACGTTTGGCTAAATTATCCGGAGGAGTAGCAATTCTAAGAGTTGGGGCAGCCACAGAGATTGAAATGAAAGAAAAAAAGCAAAGAGTAGAAGATGCACTGTCAGCTACCAGAGCAGCGGTTGAATCTGGTATTGTACCTGGTGGAGGAACTGTTTTAATTAAATCCTCTGCAGCATTAGAAACTTTCAAACTTAAAGCTGCTGATGAAACAGTAGGAGTTGAGATTCTTAAAAAAGCACTTTTGGAACCCATAAGAGTTATAGCAGAAAATTCTGGTTATGAAGGAGCTGTGATTTTGGAAAAAGTAGCTTCTAGTAAAGTGCAGAATTTCGGATTTGATGCTCAGGCTGGAAAGTATGGAGACATGATTTCTATGGGAATAGTAGATCCAGCCAAAGTTACTCGTGCAGCCGTCGAAAATGCAACTTCAGTTGCTGGAATGATCCTCACTACAGAAGCCTTAATTGCTGACTTACCTGAAAAAGATCCCCCTATGGGTGGTGGTATGCCGCCAGGTGGAATGGGCGGTATGGACATGGGAATGTAGTAATTCAAAATGATTATAAAAATAAAAGAGCCTGAAATATCGGGCTCTTTTATTTTAAATTATCATAAAGTTTTGTCATAGACTCGATCCAACTTTTTTGAACGTCAGGCGCCCATGAAGGGTCAAAATCTGGATATTTATCCAAAATCACTTTTATAATATTATTGTTTATTGTATTTTCAAAATTATTAACATGAGAAACGGCAGGATTATTTGGCTTTTTCTTTTCGCCTGAACCTAACAAGTTTTTACTATGTCTTCTCGCTAGAATATGAGGAGATAATTCTATGTTCGAAAATCTTGCTGCTTGAATAAAAAAAGATTCACACTTAACAATAACTCCTTCTTTAGTGTCAAATGTTCTAAATTTTTCTCTTAATTGAGCCTTAGTAGCTCTAGTTAAATCCAATTCAAAAACTAATTCATAATATCGAAACAATAGATTTCTAAGTGTTTTCTTTTGAGTTTCAAAATCTCTTGAAACTAAATTATCAAAATCATGATTCGGTATCCCATCAGTATCTATAAGTTGAAAAAATTTTATGGCTGTCATCAATTGAGTTCCGTTAGATCCAGAAAATCTATTTACCCATACACTTCTATCAATCCTATATGGCATTCCTTGAGACAAAAATTCCAAAAAGGTTTGGAATGTTTTGAAAGATACATATGGGGGTATTTTATTTTTACTAACTGTCAATTTTCTATACTTAAAGCTTAAATTATAAGTTCATTATAGGTTAAAGATTCCAAAGTAAAAAGCTTTTCAGAATGAATCTTTCCCAGCTAGGACAATTTTTGTTTTTAGTTTTTAGAACTATGAAAATAATAGTATGACATAAATAAATATTCGAAAGGATTTAGAAGTGCAAATAGATGTAGATAAAATTATTATTCAGCCTAATCATCCTGTGCATACACATAAACCAATAAAACATTTAGAAAATAAAAGAAACACATCTCAAGGTATGCCATTATTAATCAATAAAAATAATAAGCTTTTATTGTATACAGGAGAAATAACTTTTAGAAAAGCAAAATTAAATGGTTTAAAAAAAATAAATTGTAACGTAAGAGAAGGTATAGACAAATCACGTTTAGAGGAATTAAATCTTTCAGAAATATATTTTTCAGGCCTTAAACTACCAACTGAAATAGCCAAAGATTTTATAAATTATAGAAAAAGAAAAAATATGTCTCAACAAGAATTGAGCAGAAGAACTAAAATTACTCCTGGATCCATACATCATTATGAATCTTTATTAAAAAAATTAGATCCCAAGTTAGCAAATGAATTAGATCAAGGTAAATTAACTTTTAAAGAAGCAAGATGCATAGCAGATTTAGATGATTTTGATATACAAAATAAAATAGCAAAACCTTTTATAGAGGGAAGATTTTCTAGTGTTTATATTGAAAAAATAGTTAGTTTAGTAAAGAAAAATAACTATACACAAAACTTAGAGAAAATAATTGAAGATATTATCTCAGGTAGTTATATTTTTAATAATAAAGTTGAAAAAAAGATCCCAGAAAAAAGAGAGCATTCAACTAATATGAGCATAGAACATAAAATAATTCAGCTTGCTTCAGAATTAGAGTCTATTGTGAATGAAGAAATTCCTGAATATAGAAGGTTACGATTAATTTCAAGTTTAAAGATATTAGATTCTAGAATTAAAGCTTCTCTTAATCATATTAACGAAAATTTCATAGATAATGTAAATGTATACACAACAACAAATAGGTAGGGAAAATGTTAGAAAGATTTCATGTATCTGAAAAAGATGCTATAAAAATAAACCACAATTTAATGTACAAAGTTACAAAACAAATATTTCTTAAAATGGGTTTATCTGAAGAAGATTCAGATATATCTACAGATGTGCTAATCTATGCTGATTTAAATGGTGTAGATACACATGGCGTATCAAATATGTTGAGATCATATGTGAGAATGTATCAACAAAAAAAAACAAATCCAAGACCAAATATAAAAATTATTAGAGAATCTGGAGCAATTGTGGCTCTTGATGGTGATAAAGGGTTAGGACTTCACACAGCTCCAAAAGCTATGAAATTAGCTGTGGATAAAGCAAAAAAGAATGGGGTAGGGATAGCAACTCTAAATAACGCTGGCCATTTAGGTGCAGCAGGATATCATGCAAAAATAGCAGTTGATAATGATATGATTGGTGTTTGCATGAGTGGAGGCGGTGGATTTGCGATGTTACCTACATACGGCGCCGAACCCAGATTTGGAACCAATCCCATAGCATGGGCGGCACCAGCAGACAAAGAAGCTTACTTTATGTTTGATGCTGCAACAACACAAATAGCTGGAAATAAAATTAAATTGTTAGAAAGATTGCAAGTTCCTGTAGCACCAAATTGGTTAGCAAAGGAAGACGGTTCACCTATTAAGGAAGAGAAAAAATTAGGCTCTGAAGACTTCCACGAAGACGGTAGACTTAAGAATCTTCATATGCTCCCCTTTGGAGGAGACAGAGAAAATGGTTCACATAAAGGCTACGCATTTGCAGCTATCGTGGATATTATGTGCTGCATGCTTGGTGGAGTTCAAGCAGGTCATCTTGGAGGAAATGGACATTATTTTGCAGCTTATGATATAGACTCTTTCAGTGATTTAAAAACTTTCAAAAAAAATATGGATGATTTCTTAATTGGTTTAAAAAACACACCTCCTGCACCTGGTCATGAGAGAGTGATTTATCCTGGACTGGCTGAGTACGAAACGAGAACTGAACGGGAAAAAAATGGAATACCTTATCATCCAGAAGTAATAGAGTGGTTTGAATCAATCACTGCTGAGCTAGAAATAAAGATCCCATGGTAAAAATCAAAAATGAATTGCTTCGTTATTAATATTTGCAGCAGATTCTTTTATAACTTCAGATAAAGTTGGATGGGCGTGTGTTAGCTTATGCAACTCTTGATCCGTACCCTCAAGATATTTTAGCATACCTATTTCTGCAATCAATTCTGTTGCTTCAGCACCTATTATATGTGCTCCAAGGATTTCTCCTGTTTCTTTATCTGAGATTATTTTGGCAAATCCTTCTGGTTCATCTATTGCTATAGATTTACCTGCAACTTGGAACGGGACTTTACCTATTAAATAATTTATCCCCTTGATTTTTGCTTCTTCTTCCGTTAGCCCAATACTAGCAATTTGAGGCAAGCTATATGTACATCGAGGGATTTGTTGATAATCGTCGATTCCTTGAGGGTTTTTTCCTGCAACAAATTCAGCTGCTATAATTCCTTGATCAAACGCAACATGTGCCAATGGTAATTTGCCTGTTACATCACCTATTGCAAATACACCATTTACATTTGTTCTCATGTATTCATCTATTTCTATAAATCCATTTTCATTAATATTTATTCCTAATGGTTCTATTCCCAAATTATCTGAATTAGGTTTTATTCCTACACCCAACAATACTTTATCAAAGGTGTTTACTTTATTTTCTCCAGAATTTTCAAATTCCAAAGTAATTTGCGTAGCGCTTTTTGTTACTTTATTTATATGAGTTGCCGTATTAGTATTTATTCCTTGTTTTCTAAACTGTCTTTGTAGTTCTTTGGAAATTTCCTCGTCTTCCTTTGGAACAATACGATCCATTATTTCAAATAAGGTTACTTTAGTTCCATATGCATTAAAGTAATATGCAAATTCGCAACCTATGGCTGAAGCGCCAATTATTGCTAATGTTTCGGGCTTATTTCTAAGTTCTAATGCTTCACGTGAAGAAAGTATAATTTCTTTATCAATTTCAAGATTAGGCAAAGACCTAGGTCTCGCACCAGTAGCAATGATTATGTTCTTTGCAGTAAATGTATCATCAACAACATTTATAGAAGTTGATGACTTAAAAATAGCTGAACCTTTAATAAGAAAAATTTTATTCTTTTTTAGTAAGTAATCTATGCCTTGAGTCAATTTTTTAGATACGTTTCTAGAACGATCTACAGCTTTTGATATATCTGCAGAAAAATCTTTAAAATTAAATCCCCATTTTTCAGGATTTTTCATTTGATTCAGTAATTCGGCGTTTTTTAACAAAGATTTTGAAGGAATGCATCCCCAATTCAAACAAACTCCTCCTAAGCCTCCTATGCCACTGCCATCATCTTTTTCAACAATTGCAACAGTTAAACCTAATTGAGCCCCTCTAATAGCTGCATGATAGCCACCAGGGCCAGCTCCTATAACAATCAAATCAAAATTATTATCAGACATATTTCCCTCGTTTCATTTTCTTTATCTATTATTCTACTCTAAAGAAATTATATAACTTTAGAATTACCCAACCCCAAAATATTCCTACACAAAAGCTAAATAAAGTGAAAATAACTATTATTAATAAATCAGGAATAAAATTCGATGCACATGGTCTCACAATAGAACAAAAAAACATTCGACTAAATATTGTATAAAAACATATAAATATAAAGCCAATAAAAGTGAAAAAGAATGAAGAATACAAAATAACTTTGGGAATTTTTCTAAAATTAATCATGATATATAGGTATCATTATATTTGAAAAATACTATATAAATACATATACATCTTTAAACAACCCTCAATCTTATGAAAAAGAAAGAATCAAATGATACAGGTATGGGACTTGTTTTAGGTCTATCACTTGGACATGGAATAAAACATTTTGGTCAAAGTGCATTATCCGTAATAGGACCATTTTTAAAAGTCTCTTTAAATCTTTCTGATGTAGCGTATGGTGCTATTTTTTCAGCTTCAAATGTCGCAAGTGGGTTATCCAATATACCTGCAGGAATTTTTTCTGATATGTATCGAAAAAAAATTGCTTGGTTTTTAGCATTAGCTATGTTATCGATTGCCATAGGTTATTTTTTATTGGGAACATTTAAAATATATCCGATAATTATACTCTCTGTTATATTAATGGGGTTCGGTCAAAGCTTTTGGCATGCACCAGCATTTGGAACTTTAGCAGCTAGATATCCAAATAAAAAAGGCTTTGCCCTATCTATGCATTTAACGGGTGCACAAATAGGTAATACCATTGGTCCTCCAATAGTTGGGGGATTGATTTCAGGCATTATTATTCGTTCCATTATCTCATTTGAAGGTTTTGGTTGGGAAAAAGTTTCTGTATTTATGGCGGTTCCAATGATTATAACTGGTTTATTGGTGCTGGTTTTATTTAAATCAGCAGGATCAGAAGCAAAAGGTAACTGGTCTTTTGATGAATACAAAACTCGTTCAAAGGGTCTTTTGAAAGATAAAATTATTTTGGGATTAATACTTTTAGGTGCAGTCAGAGCTTCCGCACATTCTTCTTTTTTATTATTTTTAGCAGTTTATTTAAAAGAGGTTTTAAATTATTCAGCATTTATAATTGGGTTTCACATAGCTCTAATAACAGCCGCGGGAATTATTTCTACCCCAATCATGGGTATACTATCAGATAAGTATGGCAGGAAAGTTATAATTATGATTGCAATGATATTAATGTCTATTTTTCTATTTCTATTTTTAATTTTCAAAACAGGAATTGGATTAATTGTTTTAATGTCTCTTTTGGGAATGTTTTTCTTTTCCGTGATGCCAATAATAACTGCAGCTACTATGGATAGGGTTCCCGAAGGGTCTGAGGGAAGTGGAACAGCATTAAATTTTATTGGAATGTCTGTAGTTGGTTTTCTTTCTCCCCTTTTTGCAGGATTAATTTACTCTATATACGGATTTGATGGAATATCAATTATGAGTGGAACAATTGCTGTTTTTGGAGTTGTTTTATGTGGATTTCTGCCCATAAAAAAGGTGGGTTAATTATTATGAATTAAAGATAAAAATGTCTCAGAATTAACTCGTGAGTTAATCAATGTTCGTATATATCTTTGCATTATTATTTTTATATCATTAATTGTTTTTGGAGAAATATTTAGTTTATTAACATTACTCCAATTATTATCAACTAAAAATCTTGTTGCCTTTATTGTTTTTTTCAGAATTATAGAATGATTAAGGGATTCTGAATAATAATGATAATCTATCAATCCTCCTTCTTCAAAAGAAAAAACATGGTCTCCTTCTTTTAACTTTTTACCTGAAATAAGGCAATTATATAGTTCTGGAAGAAAACCTGCTGAAATTAACAATTTGATTTCAAACCATCTGATTAATAATTCATCATTTTCTACGGATTTAATTGATTCTAATACTTCTTCTAAAAGTTGATAAATGTTATTGTTTGGGTCATTTTCTACCGAAAATTTTTCTGATAATTCTAGAATATAAAAACACAAAGAAATCTTTTTTAAATTTTGTTTTATTTCACCATAACCATCAATTGTGTCAGCTTGAGAAAGATTATCAAGATTTTCTCCTATTCGCACATAAGCATTAATTTTGTTTAGAATATCTAAATGTCCTCCAATTCTAGAATTTGGTTTTCTAACTCCTTTAGCCACAGCTCTAATGATTCCATAATTTGGAGTTAAAAGAGTTATAATTCTGTCAGCTTCTCCTAAGTTGAAAAAATTTAAAACAATTGATTCTGTTTGAAAATATTTTTTCTTCTTATTTGATATTTTCATTTATATCCACTCTAGAATTCAAAGCATGGGAAATAGTTGTTTGATCAGCGTACTCTATATCTGAGCCAGAAGGCAATCCCCTAGCAAGGCGTGTGATTTTTATCTTTGTATGAGCTAAAATTTGCTGAAGGTACATACCTGTAGCTTCTCCTTCTAAATTAAGGTTAGTCGCTATGATTATTTCTTTTATATTAGTATTTTTTTCAATTCTCTCAAGCAATTGTTTTATTTTAAGTTCTTCTGGACCAACTCCACGAGAAGGAGAAATAGAACCGTGGAGCACATGGAAAGTACCGTTATAAA
>Ga0310121_10001158_pt1 | contig 27618 bp, 18 predicted proteins | sample CB27_Tmax_986_MG_FD_203504 | JGI IMG/M metagenome (GOLD analysis project Ga0310121, IMG submission 203504) | Marine microbial communities from Western Arctic Ocean, Canada - CB27_Tmax_986 | ecosystem: Environmental > Aquatic > Marine > Oceanic | place: Canada: Western Arctic Ocean | collected... | reverse complement strand
TTCTCGAGACAGGCGAGCTGCAGAGCTACGACACGGTGCGGGTGGCGAGTGAGATCGCCTTGGCGGCCGGGGCGGACTTCATCAAGACTTCGACGGGAAAAATTCAGCCTGCCGCCACCCTCCCGGTGACGCTGGTGATGCTGGAAGCGATCCAGGACTTCCACGACCGCACCGGCCGCATGGTGGGCATGAAGCCGGCCGGCGGAATCAGCGACGCAAAAACCGCCCTCCAGTATCTTGTAATGGTGAAGGAAACTCTCGGAAAGGCCTGGCTCGACAAAAAGTGGTTCCGCTTCGGGGCGAGTTCCCTCACAAATGACCTCCTGATGCAGATTCGCACCCAGCAAACCGGCCGGTACCAGTCCGGCGCTTACTTTTCGAAGGACTGATGGCCGAGGGACCCGGAGAGGGGCCCGCCCGGACCCCAGCAAAGCGCGCCGAGAAAAAGGCGGCACGCCACGACTTTGTCGAGGGGGACAGCTATACCCCCGCTCCGGAGAGCACCGCCGAGGTTTCGCTGAAAAAGAGCTACGAGCTTTTTATCGGGGGAAAGTGGGTCAAGGCCTCCAAGAAGTTCGAGACCGTCAATCCGGCCACCGAGGAAGTCCTCGCGGTGGTTGGCGAGGCGGGGCCGCGGATGGTGGAGCGGGCCGTCGAGGCCGCCCGCGAGGCGTATGACAAGAGGTGGTCCCGGATGCCGGGGCGTGAACGCGGGAAGTATCTCTTCCGTCTGGCCCGGCTCATCCAGGAGCGGGCTCGCGAGTTCGCAGTGGTGGAATCGATGGACGGGGGCAAGCCCATTCGTGAGAGCCGCGACATCGATCTCCCCCTCGTCTCGGCGCACTTCTTTTACTATGCGGGCTGGGCCGACAAGCTCCAGTATGCCTTTCCGGGACGCGCGGCAGGACCGCTCGGGGTGGCCGGGCAGATCATTCCGTGGAATTTCCCGCTCCTGATGGCGGCGTGGAAGTTGGCCCCGGCGCTGGCGTGTGGCAATACGGTGGTTCTGAAGCCCGCCGAGACAACCCCCCTCACGGCATTGAAACTGGCGGAGTTGATCGAGGAGGCCGAGTTTCCGCCGGGGGTGGTGAACATCATCACCGGGGCGGGCAAGACCGGGCAGAACCTCGTGCTGCATCCCGGCATCGACAAAGTCGCCTTCACCGGTTCGACCGCGGTGGGAAAACTCATTCAGAAATCGCTGGCCGGGACGGGGAAGCGGTTCACGTTGGAACTGGGTGGCAAGGCGGCCAATATCATCTTCGACGACGCCCCGGTGAACCAGGCGGTGGAGGGAATCGTGAACGGAATCTTCTTCAACCAGGGACACGTGTGCTGCGCCGGTTCGCGTCTTTTCGTGCAGGAGGGCATCGCAGACACCGTGGTGCGCAAGCTCAAGCGGAGGATGGAAACCCTCGTCCTGGGCGATCCGCTCGACAAGAACACGGATATCGGAGCCATCAACTCCGGGGAGCAACTGGGCCGTATCAAGGTGCTGGTGGAGAGCGGCTGCGAGGAAGGCGCGAAGTGCTGGCAGAGCGGGCAGAATCTCCCGCGGAAAGGCTACTGGTTCAAGCCCACCATTTTCACGGAGTGCGCCCAGAGCCATCGTATCGTGCAGGAGGAAATCTTCGGTCCGGTTCTCGCCATCCAGACCTTCCGCACCCCCGATGAAGCGGTGGAAAAAGCCAACAATACGCCCTACGGCCTGAGCGGCGGGGTCTGGACCGACAAGGGTTCGAAGATCTTCCAGATCACGAACCAGATGCGGGCCGGGGTGGTGTGGGCGAATACCTTCAACAAGTTCGATCCCGGCTCGCCGTTCGGCGGATACAAGGAGAGCGGGATGGGAAGGGAAGGCGGATTGCAGGGACTGGCGCCCTATGTGGAACTGAGCGGGAAGTAATCATTCAAAGAGTTTCAAGTTTAAGGTTTAAAGTTTCAAGTCGATGAGGTTCATGCCCGACCAGGATCTAGGCAAAGAGATGTTTGGGATTGGATCTTCCACGTTGAGTTGGGGCTTCCGGCAACTTTAAACTTGAAACAATAAACTTTAAACTTTCGCGATGCCTCGCCTCGCCGTCAGCAAGACCTACAAGCTCTACATCGGGGGCAATTTTCCGCGGACCGAGTCGGGGCGCTACTACGAATTGAAGGGGAAGAAGGATGTCCTCCTGGCGAACGTGTCGCGGGGAAGCCGGAAGGACTTTCGCGATGCGGTCGTCGCAGCGCGCAAAGCCGCGGATGGCTGGGCATCCGCGACGGCCTGTTGGCGCGGACAAATCTTCTACCGCGTTGCGGAACTGCTGGAGGGCCGCACCGGGCAGTTCGAAGAGGAACTGCGAGCCCAGGGCCGCTCCCCGGCAGCCGCGAAGAAGGAAGTGGCGGCGGCCGTGGACCTCTTCGTGCACTACGCGGGCTGGAGCGACAAATACCAGGCCCTCTTTTCGACCGTGAACCCGGTCGCAACTCCACATTTCAATTTCTCCCGGCCGGAACCGACGGGGGTCGTTGCGGCGGTCGCCCCGGAGGAGAGCGGGCTGCTCGGGCTCTGTTCCGCCATCGCGCCGGTCGTGGTGGGCGGAAACACTTGCGTGATCCTCGCCTCGCACCGGAGACCACTCTGCGCCATCACCTTGGCGGAGGTGCTCAACAGTTCCGATGTTCCGGGAGGAGTGGTTAATATTCTCACCGGCTTCCGGGACGAACTGCTTTCGCACCTTGGCGGGCACATGGATGTGAATGCGTTGCTCCTGTGCTCGGACGAGGTGGCGGAGCGCAAAGTGGCGCAGGAGAACGCGGCGGAGAACGTGAAGCGGGTGATCTTGCATGCCGACCGCCCGCTGGAGGAAAGCCCCTACCACATCCTGGAGTTCCAGGAAATCAAGACGACCTGGCACCCGGTGGGGGTGTGAGCGGATCCGAGGGTTGGATGTGCGGGGACGATGGCACGGACGGGCCGAATCTGCCGTACTCCGGAACCCGACGCTCGACCCGGCCCCTCGCCCCCCGCAATCTGGGTGAGAAAAGCCGGACGGCCGGGTCGTAGTGGGGAAGATATGAGCATGGATGACAGGGAAGCCGTCGAGAAGCTCCACGAGGTCTACGGACACATGAAGGAGGAACTGGCGCAGGTGATCGTGGGTCAGGAAAGTGTGGTCGAGCAGGTCTTGATGGCGATTTTCTGTCGTGGACATGCCCTCCTGGTGGGGGTCCCGGGACTGGCCAAGACGCTCCTGATTTCGACCGTGGCGCGAGCGCTGGACCTGAGCTTCAAGCGCATCCAGTTCACGCCGGACCTGATGCCGTCCGATATCACCGGGACGGACGTCCTGGAGGTGGACCAGGAGACCGGCCACCGGGGATTCCGTTTCGTGCACGGACCGATCTTTGCGAACATGATCCTGGCGGACGAGATCAACCGGACTCCGCCGAAGACGCAGGCGGCCCTCCTGGAGGCGATGCAGGAGCACCACGTCACGGTCGGGGAGAAGACCTTCAATCTTCCCGAACCGTTCTTCGTGCTGGCCACGCAGAACCCCATCGAGCAGGAAGGGACCTACCCGCTTCCGGAAGCGCAGCTCGACCGCTTCCTTTTCAATATCGTGGTGGACTACCCGGACCCGGCCGAAGAGCGCGAGATCATCCGCCGCGTGACGAGCCCCGGCACAGGAGAAGTGAAGCCCCTCATGACCGCCGAGGACATCCTGCAATTGCAGGAGGTGGTCAAGCGGGTGCCGGTGGGCGATCACGTCATCGACTACGCAGCCGACATCGCGCGCGCGACGCGGCCCAACTCGGGGGAGGCCCCGGAGTTTGTGAAGGACATGGTGGGCTGGGGCGCCGGGCCAAGGGCCGGGATCGGCCTCGTGTCCGCGGCAAAGGCCCACGCGGTCCTGCGCGGAAGATTCCACGCCACGACCGGCGACGTCTCGGCGGTGGCTTACCCGGTGCTTCGCCACCGCGTGCTCACGACCTTCAACGCTGAAGCCTCGGGCGTGAAAAGCGATGATATCGTGGGGATGCTGCTGGAGCACCTGACACCGAAGGAGGAAATCAAGGTCTGAGAGGCCGCGGAGGGACTTCGAGGACTGCATGGAGCTGTACGACCCACCGCCGAATAACAGATGGCCACTCTTCAGATTCCCGACTCGATGCGGCTCCTCCCGGAGGAGACCATGGGAGTCATGCGGCGGCTCGAGTGGTTGGCGCGAAAGCGAATGCAGGGGACCCTGACAGGCAGGCACACCAGCCCCGACAAGGGTTTCTCGGTGGAGTTTGCGGAGCACCGCGAGTACGCCCCCGGAGACGATCCGCGAAACCTGGACTGGCGTGTGATGGCCAAGAGCGATCGCAACGTCATCAAGCAGTTTATCGAGGAGACCAATCTGCGCGTGACCCTGGCGGTGGATGTGTCGGGCTCCATGGCTTACCGGGGCGACGAAGCCTCATCGGTGGGCGGGGAGGAGATGTCGAAGTTTGCCTACGCCCGCTACCTGGCTGCGGCCCTCGCCTACCTTTTCGTCAAGCAGGGCGATGCGGCCGGGCTGGTGACCTTCGATTCCGAAGTGAAATCCTACCTGCGTGCGGGAAGCCGGCCGAGCCAGGTGCGGCGTATCGTGGACACCCTGTGGGAATCGTCTCCGGGGGCGGAGACGAAGGTCGGCGACGTTCTGCACGAGGTGGCGGAGCGGGTGCACAAGCGGGGGCTGGTGATCCTGATCAGCGACCTGTTCGACGAGCCGCAGGACATTGTGGAGTCGCTGCACCACTTCGACTTTCGCCAGCACGAACTGGTGATCTTCCACGTCCTGGCGGACGAGGAGCTGACGTTTCCGTTCAAGGCATTCCAGCGCTTCCGCGACCTGGAGGGAGTGGAGCCCATGCTGCGAATCGATCCGCAGGCGGTGCGAGCCGCCTACCTGGAACGGGTGCGTGAGTTCGTGAAGGCGATGGATGCGGCAGCCGGAAACCTTCGGGCCGACTACGTGCCGGTCAACACGAAGACACCCTTGCGCGACACCCTCCTACGGTACCTGGGAAGACGAATGCACGCAAAGCGATGAAGATATCACTTCGCAGTTATTGGTTGCCCGTTGTCCGGATCGTGGGGTGCCGCGCCATCCCGGAGCGGCGTGACGAGCGGCGAGACAGCGCATCACGGACCACCGAAACCTGGTAACTCAAAACCGCCGGCCAATGCTTTTCCTCAATCCACTTCTGCTGATCGGACTCGCCGGGGTGCTGGTGCCGATCATCCTACACATGATGCGGCAGCAGGCGGCGAAGCCGCTGGACTGGGGAGCGATGCGGTTCCTGTTCGACACGGTGGCGATGCGACGGCGGCGGATGGAGTGGGAAGACATGTTGCTGATGGCGGCGCGCTGTTTGCTCATTGCCTTGCTGGCCCTTGCGATCGCGCGTCCCTTCGTTCCACCCGATTCGATTGTCCCCTGGATCTTCGTCCTGCCTCTGGCCTTGCTGGGCATCGGGGCTCTGGGCGCATCCTTCGTGCTGAGTTCTCTGAAGACCCGCTGGCTGACCCGCGGGGTGGCGGTTCTGCTCCTGGTGGCCGGGGCGGCGCTCATTCTGTTGGAGCGGAAATTGAATCTGAACCGGTTCCAGAATTCGGGGAGCCGTGACATTGCGCTGGTGATAGATGCCTCGAGTTCGATGGAGATGCCGCGGTCCGACGGGCGGACGGCCTTCGAGATGGCGGTGGAAGAGGCCATCTTCCTGGTGAAGGAGGCGCCCCGCGGCACGGCCTTTTCGGTGATCCTGGGAGGGCCTGCGCCGGAGCAGATCACCGGGACGCCCCTCACGCACCGGGCCGATGTGATCGAGGTCCTCGAATCCCTGAAGCCGGTGGGCGGTCCCTTCCAGGCCCTCGATGCGCTGGGAGTGAGCGTCCTCAACCTCGGCAAGGGAGATCACGGCGCGAAGGAGATCGTGGTCTTCACGGATGGCCAGCGCCTGGGCTGGAGGCTGGAGAGTCCTTCGGCCTGGAAATCGTTCGGGGAGGCGATCAAGGGAATGCCTCGCCCGCCGAAGCTGCTGGTGCGCTCCTTCCCGCCTCCCGAGTCGTTGCGCAACGTGGCGGTGAGCAGGGTGGCACTGTCGCGCGAGGTGATCGGAACGGATCGCGAGGCGACCATTCGCGTGACGGTGGAGAATACCGGCACGGAAGCGGTGACGCCCGAACCATTGCAGATCACGGTGGGCGAGGAGATCCTCGAGCCGGTGGGAGTGGGACAGCTTGCCCCGGGGCAGGAGGAGACCCTCGAGATTCGACATCTCTTCAAGCAATCGGGCCCGGTGGTGGTGGTGGCCCGCCTCGATGCCAAGGACGACCTGAAGGAGGACGACAAGCGGGAGATGGTGGTGGCGATCAAGAAGCGCCTCCCGGTCCTCCTGGTGGACGGCAATCCGAATGGCGGGTTCTTCGAGCGGGCGGCAGGATTTACGGCTCTGGCCCTGGCCCCTTCGAGCGAACTGGTGGAGGGCGGCAAGCCGGAAGAGAATTATCTGATGGAGCCCACCGTGATGGCGGCGCCCGACATCACGAGTCTCGACGATCTCGAAAAGTTTCGGGTGGTGGTGCTGGCGGATGTGGTGCGTTTACCGGCTCGCATGGCGGAACGGATGGCGGCCTACGTCGCGGACGGAGGTGGCTTGCTGATGCTGGCCGGTCCCCGGGCCGACGAGGGGTTCTACAATGCCTGGAAGGGACCGGACGGGCTCCTGAGCCCGGTCGATCTCGGAGTGCTGGAGGCGGATGAGGAGGGCCTCAAGCCGGCGCCGGCGACCTTCGATCACGAGAGCCTGGTGCTGTTCAAGGACGAGAAGGCATCCGACCTGGGCGATGCCACGGTATCTGGATTCCGCAAGGTTGGCGAAGTGAGGGCGGGCGGATCGGTGGCGGCCCGTTTGTCCAACGGCGAACCGTTCCTGGCGGGGCGCAATTATGGTAAAGGGCGGGTCCTCATGACGACCTCGGCATTCGACAGCCGCACCGGAAATCTCACCACGCGGAGGTCGTTCGTTCCGTTGGTGCACGAACTGGTCACGTGGCTGGCGGGAGCGGGAGGGGTGAACCTGAACGTGGAAGCGAGCTGGCGCCCGGCCCTGGCGCTGCCCGGCGGAGGAGGCCTGCTGGGGACCTACTACCGCTCCGATGACAGCAAGCGGGGGATCGCGGTCGAGCGGGTCGATCCGGCCATCCACTTTCAATGGGAGCAGGAGGCTCCCTATCGCGGGATGAACCGCGACAAGTTCAAGATTCACTGGGGTGGACACCTCGTTCCGCCCATGAGCGGGGACTACGTCTTCAAGCTCGAAGTTGACGAGAAGGCGGTGCTGAAGATTGGCGGCAAGACCGTCCTGCGGGCCCAGGGCAGTGCGGAGAGCGGCAACGTGAAGCTGGAGGCCGGCGTGCCGGCTCCGATCGAGATCGATTACAACGAGGAGCTCAACGTCGCTTTTATCCGTCTGTTCTGGAAGGTGCCGGGAGGATCCATGGAGCCGGTGCCGGCGCGGGTCCTGATCCCGGTAAGCGACAAGGGCGAAAATGCGGTGGTGGCGGAGAGCCAGGCGACCGACCCCCGCGGAGCACCGAGAAAAGTACGGTTATCGATCGGACGGCGTGGACGGGTCCTGGAACTGGACGGGGCCGCCATACCGGGGCTCTACCAGGTGACGGTGCCCGAGCAGCTCCAGCAGGAGATCGAGGAATTTGCGGGACGGGACGTGCCCATGGTGGTGATGCGGGACGTGCGCGAAAGCCGCCTGACCACGCTCGATGACGCTAATCGCGAATTGATTCGGGACAATATCGACCTGGTGGAAGCGCGCTCCGTGAACGATCTGCTGGCGATCTTGAGTGGCAAGGGATTCGGCCAGGAGCTGTGGAAGTTCCTCGCGGTGGCGGCCTTTTTCCTTCTGCTCCTGGAGGTGGCGCTGGCGCGCTGGATATCGAAGTCCCGCCGAACCGCGGAGGAAGTGAAGGTCGAGTTCGAGGAGCGCGGCGGACCGGACGCCGTCTTCCTCGAAAAGATGGACAATCTGAAGAAGGCGGGATGATGGAAGGGAAAGGATGCAGGATGGGCGATGGACGAGGGGTCTGAATTCTGAACACTGAACACTGAACCCCAATGTCAGCTGCGCGCTCCCATCTCCTCACCATCATTCGGCTGCCCGTCCTTTTTTTTGCGGCGTGGGGAATGATCCTCTTGCTGGGGAAGGCGTTTCATCTCGGGACGGGCTGGCCGGTGTGGAGCATCGCTCTCATCACGGCCCTGGCGGTGGAGTTCATTCTCTTCCTCTACCGGTATGAGCAGGGGGCGGTGGGGACGAAGAAGGGGCGGTGGCTGACAGCCTTGCGGCTGGCGGCGCTGGTAGCGCTGGTCTGGATGTTGTTGCAGCCGGTCTTCAGCCGGAAGGTGGACCGTGAACTCGAGCGGGAAGTGGTGGTGGTGATGGATGACTCCGCCTCGATGCACCTGGTGGACGAAGGAACCGCCGCGAGCCGATTCGAACTGGCGCAGTCGGCGCTCGAGAAGAGCGATCTCTTCAAGCAACTGGAAGGCAAGGTGGGAGTCCGGAAGGTCCGCGCGGCCCGCCGCACCCTCGGGGAAGGCGAAGAGGAAGCCGAGGGATGGGACCAGGCCACCGACCTGGTGGATGCCATGGCAACGGTGTTGGAACAGGTGCCGCCCGACAACCTGGCGGGAGTCGTGATGGTGACCGACGGGCGGCACAACCGCCCCGGGCGGGTCGAGGACGTAGCGCGGCGATTCGGGATTCTCGATGCCCCGGTCGGGATCGTGGCGGTCGGAAGCGAACGACCGCCGCGTGACGCCGCGATCCTGGAAGTGCGCTCCCCGGATGCCATCTACCTGGGCGATCGTTTGCGGGTGGCGACCACCGTGAAGTTCGACGGTTATCGCGGACAGCGGGCCAGGCTCATGCTGATGCAGGGTGAGAACGTGGTGGAGGAAAAGATGATCACGATTCCGCAGGATCACCACCGCGAGGAAGTCCGCTTCCGCGATGTGCCCAAAGCCGGCGGGGTGCGCAGCTACCGGGTGGAGTTGCTGGCTCTGGAAGGCGAGCGTTTCGACAACAACAACAGCTGGTCCTTTGAAACCGCTATTACCGATTCGCGCACCAACGTCCTGATCGTGGACTCGTTCCCGCGCTGGGAGTTCCGCTACTTGCGCAACCTGTTCTACGGACGCGACAAGTCGATCCACCTGCAATATGTCTTGCTGAACCCGGATACCATCAAGGGTCAGCGCGAGCGCCCAATTTACGCCTCGGCGGCCCGGAAGTTCGGAGACGCCCAGGCCACCCAGTTGCCAGAGAACGAGAAAGAGTGGCGGAAGTTCGATGTCATCATCCTCGGCGACCTCCCGCCCGATGCGGTGCCGGAGTCGACCTGGGAGATTATCAGGAAGTGCGTAAACGACCGGGCGGCGCTCCTGGTGGCGGTGGCGGGACCGCGCTTCATGCCGCACGCCCTCAATTCCGAGACGGCGCGCGATCTCCTGCCGGTGGAATACACGCCGAGCCGCCGGAATTATTTTGGATCGGGCGCCGCCCGGTTCCGCCTGGTGCTGACTGCGGAGGGACGCAGCCATGCCATCACCGCGCAGTCCGACAGCCGGCTGGAGAACGAGCGGTTGTGGGGAGGGTTTCCCGAGCTTCGCTGGAGGCATCCGGTGGACGGAGTGAAGGAGGGGGCCGATATCCTGGTGGTGGCGACCCGGACGGAGTCCGATGAGAGCGATGTCACGAATGCAGCCCAGCTCGGCGACGCTCTGGCGCGTCTGGCGAAACGGAAGGCGGAGGAGGCGAAGAACGCCATCCTGGTGTCGCAGCAGGTCGGGCACGGCAAGGTGGCGATGCTCCTGAGCGACCGGACCTGGCGCCTGCGTGAGGGGGTGGGCGACGTTTACCACCACCGCTTTTGGGGGCAGCTGGTGAAGTGGGGGGCGGGACCGAATCTGCGTTCCGGGACGGCGACGGTACGCCTGGGAACCGATCATCTCAGCTACACCGGCGACGACAAGTTGCTGATCACGGCCCGGCTGTGGGACGAGGACATGAACCCGGTCGAGGACAAGTCCTTGAAGGCCGAGGTCTGGAGCGGCGGCGAGAAGCTGACCACGGTGCGATTGGCTTACCGGGAGGGATCGCCGGGTCTGCACGAGGGGACGGCGGGACCGTTCCCGGGCTCGGGTCGCTACGAGATCGTGCTGACGGGCAAGAAAGCCGAAAGTCTGCTGAAGAAGGACGGAGCTGATAAGGTTGTGACCGGATTTCGGATCGTGGCGGCGCGAAGCCCGGTGGAGCTCTCCGAGACCACCCTGAACCGGCCGCTGCTGGACACCATCGCGGAGCTTTCCGGGGGACGGGTGGTCAAACCGGAGGAGAGCGGGCAACTGGCGGGGCTCTTCCTGACCGGCGATGAAACCCGAGAAGAGCTGCGGGAAACCCGCTTGTGGGACCACTGGCTGCTATTGGTGCTTTTTTGCGGGCTATTGACTTCAGAATGGGTGATTAGAAGAGGGAGTGGACTTCCGTAATAGTTAATATAATTTTAAGACCCAGGAGCATTGCGTATCAAGCCAGAGCCGCAATCCCTGATCGAGCGATGAGTACGAAGATACCGAAGGAAATTATCAAACCCCTGAAGGCGGTTCTGAGGCGGGTGCGCAGAATGCAGTTGTTGCGGGGGATTGGGGGAGTGGCGACAGTTCTCCTGGGAGGGCTTCTGCTCGCCATGGCGGCGGATTTTTTCCTGGCGCCCCTTCCGGTCATGGTCCGGTGGCTCTTGCTCGGTGCGCTGGTGACCGGCACGGTGTGGGCGCTCTGGTCGTGGTTGCTGAAGCCGCTCCGCAAGCGCATCACCCTGGTGCAAATTGCCCGCTGGCTGGAGACGCGGCACCCCGAGATCCAGGAGCGGGTGAGCACCGCCCTGGAATTGACGGGAAGATCCGGGGGTGGCGTGTCGGAGTCTCTTCTCGAGGATTTGGTGCTGGAGGCTCAGAGTGATGCGGCTGGAGTCGATCCGCTCGTCGAGGTTCGCTCCAAGCGGGTAAAGCACTGGATGTGGCCGGCGGCGGGGTTGGCGGCGGTCTTCCTGCTGCTCTTTGCGATATTCCCGGGCGAGGTTCAACGCCTTTTCGTGCGGGCCCTGGCGCCGTTCACGGACCTCGGCAATGCCGGGGCAGTGCGCTTCACGATCAATCCTCAGGACGTGGAAGTCCTGGAGGGCGACGAAGTGAAGATCGAGATCGAGTTTTCCGACCCGAAGGCGAGAGCCCTGACGCTTGTGATGGAGCGGGAAGGGATGGAAACCTTGACGGAGACGATCGAAGTGACGCGCGTGGCGGACGGCGTGAGCGAGTTCGAGTATCGTCTGCCGGCGGCGCGGGACAGTTTCCACTACTTCGCGCGGATCGGCAAGGCGCAGAGCGATGGCTTTGACGTGACGGTTTGGCCGATGCCTCGCCTCGAGGCGGTGAATGTCGAGCTGAAGTTCCCGGAGTACACGAACCTTGCACCGCAGCGCCGGTCGCTGGGAGCGGGGGTCGTGGCGTTGGCCGGCACGGGGGTGGAGCTGCAGGGCACCACCAATACGCCGGTGGAGGGGGGGCGGCTCCTGGTGGATGGCAAGGAAATGGGAACCGTCTCGGTGGAATCCGGTGCGAACGGGGCACGGGTGGAAGTGAATTGGACCCTCAAACCGGAAGAAGACGGATTGGGGCAGGTGATGTTGCAGCACCGGCTGGAGCGCGAAATCGAAGGGGTGCGTTTTCCGGTCAAGGTGCAGCTGGACCAGGTGCCGGTCGTGACCATCCTGGCGCCCAGTCAGAAAGAAATGCGGGTGCGCCCGGATGAGCAGGTGCGCCTGGAGTACGAGGTGCTGGAAGATGTGGATGTGATCGGAGCGAAGGTGGAGCTGCAGGTGAATGGACAGAAAGAGGATGCCCTTGCCGCCGACCGGCCGGAGCGGGACACCCTGAGTTCCAAGCCGCTGTGGCGCGGGGAGCATCTGGTCCCGATCGGGGTGCTTCTCGACAAGTGGAAGGATGCGCAGGAGCTGAAGATGCGCCTGGCCGTGAGCGATGTTCTTCCGGAGACGATGGGAGGTCCCGGCGTGGGCTACTCGGAGTGGCGCAACATCACGATTGACCGCAACGCGGAATCGGTCGTGCGCCAGGAGATCAGGGCGCAGCAAAGCGATGTGCGGGAGACTCTGAACAAAGCTATCCAGGAGGTGCAGGAAGCGAAGGCACGCATCGAGGCCAACAAGGAAGAAGTGAAGAAGGATGAGTTCACGGAGGCGGCCGAGAAGCAGCTTGAAGAGGCGCGCGAGAAGCTCGCCGCCGCGCAGGAGAAATTGGGGGAGTTGGCGAAGCGCATGGAACGCGGGGTGCAGGCTGCCAAGGCGGACGAGGTGCGCGAGGCGACAGAGCAGGTTGCCGAGGCGCGGCAGCACCTGGAGGACACGCCTCTGCAGGACACGGCGGAGGGCCGTGAAGCGGAACTGCAGCAGGCGCGCAACGCCGCGCAGGAAGCGATCGAAAAGTTGCAGGAATTGCAGCAAGCGGTGCAGCAGGACGAGCAGAAGCTGGAGCAGGTCGCCCGGCTCGCCGAACTGGCCCAGCAGGAGAAGGAGATTGCGCGGCAGGCGGATAACGCGGCCCAGCAGGAAGGGAAGGAAGCCCCCGCCGATCAGGCGCTGAAACAGCAGCAGGAACAAGTCGAAGGCGCGTTGCAGAGCCAGGTGAATCAGAATCCCGAGGCCAAGGGCGAGATGCTGGAGCGACAGGCCGCGGCTGCGGAAGACCTGGCCAAGCAAGCCCAGGAACTTGCCGAGCGCCAGGAGGGATTGTCGGAGGCCGCCAAGCAGCAGGCCGCCGCGCAGGAAGGTCAACCGCAGGAGGGCCAGCCGCAGGAGGGCTTGAATGAGGCCGAGAAGGCCTTGGCGGAACAAATTAGCGAACAACTGGCGGCGGAACAGGCCGCGATCGTTGGGGAGGCGCAAGAGCAACTCGCGGAGGCGCGCCAGAATCTCGAAGAGCGTGCCAACCTGTTGCCCGAGGCGGTGGGCGAGGCTCAGGACGCTCTGGAGGCGATTCAAGGAAACCAGCCCGAAGGCGCCGCCGAAGCTGCGCGGGAGGCGGCCGAGAGCCTCGGAGAACTGGCGTTGCCCAGCGAAGAGCGTGGCGAAGGCGAGGGCCAAGGCGAAGGCGAGGGCCAAGGCGAAGGCGAAGGTGAGGGCGAAGGCCAGGGTGAAGGCGAAGGCCAGGGCGAGGGCGAAGGCGAAGGCGAAGGCGAGGGCGAGGGCGAGGGCGAAGGCGAAGGCGAGGGCGAGGGCGAGGGCGAGGGCGAAGGCCAGGGTGAAGGCGAAGGCCAGGGCGAAGGCCAGGGTGAAGGCGAAGGCGAAGGCCAGGGCGAAGGCGAAGGCCAGGGTGAAGGCGAAGGCCAGGGCGAGGGCGAAGGCGAGGGCGAAGGTCAAGGTGAGGGCCAGGGCGAAGGCCAAGGTGAGGGCCAGGGCGAAGGTCAAGGCGAGGGCCAGGGCGAAGGTCAAGGCGAAGGCCAAGGTGAGGGCCAGGGCGAGGGTCAAGGACAGGGCCAAGGTGATACGGCCGATCCGGAACTGGCCGCGCTTGCGGAGCGGCAGGCCGATGTCGCGGAAGCCCTTGAAGCCCTCGCGGCTGGCAAGGTGCAGGAAGCGTTGCAGGCCGTGCAGGACGTTCAAGCGGGCCAAGCGGCCGCGCTGGCAGAATCGATTCAGAATCTTCCCCAGTTGAACGGACCATCCGGGCCGATGGCCCAGGCCTCGCAACAGGCGCAGCAAGGGAGCCAGCAGGCGCAGCAAGCCGCGCAGTCAGGTCAGCAGGGTCAAGGGCAAGCCGCTGCACAACAGCACGCCCAGGCCTCACAATCATTCAAAGGGGCGGCGCAGGCATTGCAACAAGCGGCGCAGCAATTCGGTCAAGAGGCCCAGCAGGCTCAGCAAGCGGCAAAGCAACCGGGCAGTCCCAGTCAATTGCCCGGGACCGGAAAATCGCTGGCGGAAGCATTGCAGGCGGCCTCCAAAGCGTCGGACGCGAAGAGTGCCGGCCAGCAAGCCCAATCCACTCAACAGGCCTCGCAGGCCCTTTCGCAGGCAGCCCAACAAGCCATGCAGGCCATGCAGAGTGGGCAGCAGCCGGGGCAAGGACAGCCGGGGCAGCAACCGGGCCAACCCGGGCAGCCGGGGCAACCCAGCGCGCAACCTGGCCAGCAGCCGCAAGAGGGTCCGCGCCCCCAGCAGGGCGATCCCGGGGTGCCGCCCAAGTTGGCGGAGTTGGGGGTGAGTGCCGCAGACTGGGAGAAGCTGAAGGAGATCCTGCGTTCGGAGGTGGGCGGTGCGGGCGGGGCCGGAATCCCGGAGGACTACCGCGGCCTGGTGAAGCGCTATTTCCAGGAAGTGGCAAAAGGCGCCAGGTAGCGAGGGGATGATTGGTTGTAAATGATAGGAGTGGCATGATTGCTCGACGTCTCGGCTGGGGGATTCTGGCGGTTGCCGTGTTTGGGGCATCGGCAGGTGCGCAGGAAGTGCCGGCCACGGTGTTTTCGAAATGGAAGGCGAAGGTCGATCCAGCCGTGGAGCGGGCGCTGCAGTTCCTGGCGCGGGTCCAGGAAACCAACGGGAGCTTTCCGGAAAATTACGGGACCTCGACCGGCATTCCGTCCTTGGTTGGGATGGCCTTTCTTTCCAAGGGTCACCTGCCCACGGAGGGTCCCTACGCCGAGAATATCAATCGCTGCATCGACTTCGTGCTGGGGCACCAGGATCGCGAAGGCCTGTTTGTGGCGGGACACGCGGGAAGCGGCCCGATGTACGCGCACAACATCAGCACCCTCTTCATCTCGGAGGTCTCGGGCATGGTCGATCCGGACCGGCAGGACCGCATCGCCAAGGCTCTGCCCCTGGCCCTGAACTTGATCGTGCGGGCCCAGCGGGTGCCGAAATCTCCGCAACACCAAGGTGGGTGGCGATACCATCCCGGATCGGGGGACAGCGACACCTCCTGCAGCGGCTGGGCCTTGATGGCCCTGCGCTCCGCCAAGTTGAACGGCGCCGCGGTCCCGGACCGGTCCATCGAGGACGCCGTGAAATATCTCTATCGACACCACGACCCGAACAGCGGGTCCTTTGGCTATTCGGACACCAGCAGTCACAAGGAGTCATTGACCGGAATGGGTCTGCTTTGCCTCGAGTTGTGCGGCGAACACGGCAAACCTGCCACCACCAAGGCCGGGGAGTTCGTCCTGCGAAATCATCGCCAGCTCGCCAACAACCAGTTCGAGTTCTACGGCAACTACTACTCCGCGCAGGGGATGTTTCAACTGGGCGGGAAGTACTGGGAAACCTACGCGAACTGGATGTACGACTACTACCTGCCGCGCCAGACTGAAGACGGGTCCTGGTACAGCCGGGAAGCGGGCCGGACCTACGGAACCGCCACAATGGTGCTGGCCTTCACGGTGCCGTACCGCCAGTTGCCGATCTACCAGCGGGACGAGACGGTTGACGAGGAGTGAGCGGTGGGGCACGCAAGGGGGTCCTGTTTGGTTTTGTCCATGAGAGAACTGGCGGGCGGCACCGGTCGAAGTTCTGTCCTTCCCCGGAAAAAGATGCTCAGATCTTCCCGTCACCTGTCTTGAACCCATGAAGATCGCCACCAGCTTCCTCCCGTTGGTCACCCTTCTCTCGTCGTCCTGGGCACATGCCGAGGCGCCCAGGCCGGGCGATGCCGATTTCCCGGCCCCATCCCCCAGCGCGCGCCACAGCGCAAAAGTGGCGGCGGTGAAGAGCGGCGACTACGACCTGGTGCTCATCGGCGATTCCATCATCCACACGGTGGGCGAACTCACCAAGGAACTGGCAGACGGCCGGCAGGTGTTCTGGCTCGATGTGAACCATGTGTTTCTGCGGCCCGACGGAACCATCAACACCGACCTGATGTGGGACTTGCTGCATCCGAGCCCCGCCGGAGCGGAGGCGTGGGCGCAGGCGGTCGAACCGACCCTCGCGAAACTGATAGGGGACAAACCGCTCGCTCCGCAGCCCCGGAAGCTGGCTCTCTGGCCGGATCACAAGGCCCCGATCGGCGACGGCAGGCTTGAGGACGCGAACGCCTTTATCACCGTCTATCGGCCGGCGGAGCCGGATCCCAACGGGGCTGCGGCGGTGATCTGTCCCGGTGGCGGCTACGGCGGCCTGGTGATGGGAGCGGAAGGCAGCGGCATTGCAAAGTGGTTGAACGGACATGGCATCACGGGGATCGTGCTGCGCTATCGCTTGCCGAGAGGCCGTCGCTTCGTCCCGCTTCTCGATGCCCAGCACGCGATTCGCACCGCCCGTTTTAACGCAAAGCAATGGGGCTGCGATCCGCGGCGCATTGGCATCATCGGCTTCTCGGCGGGTGGCCACCTGGCCTCGACAGCTGCGACTCACTTCGATGGAGGCAAGGCCGGGGCGGGAGATCCTATCGAACGCATTGGCTGCCGGCCGGATTTCGCCGTGCTGGTGTATCCGGTCATCACGATGGGAGACAAGACGCATGGCGGTTCGAAACGGAACCTGCTCGGCGCGGCGCCCTCCCCGGAGACCATCGACCTGTTCTCCAACGAGAAGCAAGTCACGGCCCAATCCTCGCCCACCTTTCTGGCCCACGCCCTGGATGATCGCGCCGTGCCCTGCGACAACAGCCGGATGTTTCATGAAGCTCTCAAGGCCAACGAGGTGGACACCCAATATCTCGAGCTACCCTCCGGCGGTCATGGATTGAATGGCTACAAGGGCCCGATGTGGGAGGCCTGGCAGAGGGACTCCCTCAAATGGCTGGGTTCGCTGAAGATGATCCAGGCGCAGAAGGACGCGAAGTAGGGAAGGCAGGGGGAGGAGGGGATTGAATCTGCCAGAACGGGCATTCGCGGGGCGATCCTGCGACAATTGCACCTCGCTGAGACCGTATCAAACCACACGACCATGAAACCGACCAAAGCCAACACCAGCCCCCTTCCGACCGAATCTCCCAGCCGGCGAGACTTCCTCCGCTCCGCAACCTTTGCCGGCATCGGGGTGAGCACCCTTGGGTTGTCCGGCCTCCGGGCTGCTCCCGGCAACAGCAAGCTCCGCGTCCTCTCGATCGGTGTCATCGGCACCATCGGCGGCACCGATCGACGGCAGGTCGCCTCCCACCCCATGGCCGAGATTACGGGCCTCTGCGACGTCGACGCCAACCAGCTTGCCCGCGCCGCCAAGGACCACCCGAAGGCATTCACCTGCAAAGACTACCGTGAGGCCTTCGCGAAGCACGCCGACAAGTTCGACGCCGTCATCGTGTCGGTTCCCGACCACAGCCACGCGCCCATCATGCTCACCGCGATGGGCCACGACAAACACGTCTACGGCCAGAAGCCCCTCGTCCAGCAACTTGCCGAGATTCCCATGATGGAACGGGCAGTTGCCGCCAAGCCCAAGCTCGTCACGCAACTGGGCGACCAGCGCATGGTCAATCCCGGACGCCGCGCCGCCGTCGAACTTCTGCGCAAGGGCGTGCTCGGCAAGGCCATCGAAGCCTACAACTGGACCGGCTCGCCCAACCCGGGGAAGTATTTCAACTACGAGAAGAAACTCACCGAGCCCGGCACCCCGCCGGCGCACCTCGACTGGAACCTCTGGCAGGGTCCGGTCGCCGAGGCTCCCTACCGCGAACTTCTCGCTCCCGTCAAATGGCGTTCCTGGTGGAACTACGGGACCAACGGCCTCGGGGACTGGGGCTGCCACATCCTCGACGTGCTCATGTTCGGCTACGACGAACTGAAGGATCCCATCTCCGTGAAGACCGACTGTCCGGAGCCCGCAGGCGAACATTTCCACGTCAACCCCTGCAAATCGACGATCATGTACAAGGTCGATTCCGACAGGTTCGCCGCCAAGACCTTCCCGGTCCACTACTGGGACAGCGGCCAGGTCCCCAGCCCCGAGCAGCTCCGCATTCCGGAGCAAATCAAGGGAGGCAACCGGACCGTGGTGGTCTGCGAAAAGGGCACCCTCGTCCTCGACGCCGGCGGCGACCTCCAGCTCTGGCGCAATGGCAAGAAGACCCCGGGCCTGAGCGAACCCGGTCTGCCCGGCTTCCCGCCGCTCAATCACTGGCACGCCTGGGTCGACAACTGCCTCGGCAAGAAGACGGAACTGCGCTCTCCCTTCGTGGATGCGATCCGGATCACCGAGCCTGCCCTCCTCGCCGTCAAAGCCACCCGCTTCCCCGGCGAAACTCTCGAGTGGGACAAGTCCAAGCTTGCCTTCACCAACAACAAGAAGGCCACCGAAACGATTGTCCGCCGCGACTACCGCGACGGCTTCGCCCCGCCCCGCGTGGGTTGAGGAGTTGGGCGGTGCGGGGCCCGTCACACCACACCCCAAGGGCGCGATTCGGGTCGGTGAATGGTGTCCGAGGCTGGGAGGGCTCGGAACTTGCGGGCGGGGCAGTTGATCCGCCCACTTACGCGTCGTCCTTTTCCTCGGCGGCGGCCGCTTCGATCGGGGCGCTTGAGGCGGAAGTCCCGATTCCCGGAATCACTTTCTTTACCAACCTCTTGAGTCCGCCTTCGGCCTCCTCGTAGGCGCCCTCCGCGGTGCGAAGAGCCTGTTCCCAGGCGGGGGCAAAGCCCGGGGCCTGTTCCCGCATGGTGCGGATGGCGGCTTCCGTGATTTGATATTGCCTCTGCTCGGCGCGTCCGGGCTTGGCCTGCAGGGTGGCGATGTTGACGCGCAGGGTCTCGTTTTGCTTCCTGGCTTCGTCGAGATCCTTCTGGATTTCTTCGGTGCCCTTGGCGTTGAGCTTGAGCTGAGTGTTGAGGTGACCCTGCAGTTCACGGCCTTCTTCCTGCAGGCGCTTGATCTCGCGCTTGAGGTGGCCGCGGGCTGCCATGCCGGATTTCCAGAGGAACCCGGCGACGAGGAGGCCGAGGAGGAGGCCCAGCGTGAAGGGGTAGGTGAGTAGGTCCCAGATGGCGTCCATGATATTATCGGAGTGGTTGGGGTGATCGAGGCCGATCCGGAGGGGGGACGGTCAGGAGCGCGGGAGAACGGGCTGGATCGAATTCACAGGGATCGATCCGAACCGGCGCCCGTTCCACCTCACAAGCTCCAAGCAATTCTCTCGGGACGGCCGACACATGGCGAGTGTAATTGAGGACATCGCCCATGCAATCCGGCAATTGGGTTCAATTTGAACCGGATTGCGCGGATCCCGCCCTTTCGGGTGGTTTCGGCGAGGAGTGGTTGTCGCGACGCAGCGATCCGGGCCGGAACGATGGCGAGGGTTGATTTGTCTCACCGGCTGGGGGGACCGTTGAGGGAGGTGGCAACGTCCTTCTTCGGGGGGGCGTCCTTGTTCAGGACCTCGATGACGAGATCGGTGATATCGGTGGCATCGCGAATATAGATCAAGGGCGGGATCTGGGAGCTGGTTTTCCCACTCTTCTCGAAAACATGATCGAAATCACCTTCAAGGCTGACCTTGCGAATCGCGGCGTGGACCTCTCCCAGAAGGTGCCGGGTCTTCTTGACCATGTCGGCGTCGATGTTCTTCGACTGCTCCTCGAGGTTCTGCACGGTGTCACGCTGAAGGGCTCGCAACTCGTACGCCTTCATTTGGAACTTGCGAAAATACTCCTCGCGCTCGGCCTCGGAGAGCGTCCCGTCGCGGACGTTGTTGCGCAGGTCGAGGAGTTCGACCCGCGTCAGCTTGATCTTCTCGAGGCGTGGGTCCTTCTTGAGTTTGCTGCGGTCGGCCACGATCCTGGCCTTCTCTTCCGCCGCGAGGTGGTAGGCCTCGAAAGCCCTGGTGACATCCACCACCGCGAATTTCGGTTTCCCGGCCGTGGCGGGGAGCATCAGTCCCAAGGCCACCGATCCGAGGAGGAGAAGCCGGGGCAGAGGGAACAATCCTTGGGGCATTCGCACAGCTAGTTTGACTATCTGCATATCAGAAACTCCTTGGTGGTGTCGATGCTCGATTTTGCCGATTCGTGGGGGTTGCGGCCCGGAACGGGGGCCCTAGAGTCTGCGCCGTGAGGGCGCGACGGGACCGGGTGGTGGTGATAGGAAGCGGGGTGATCGGGCTCTGTGCGGCCTATTTCCTTGGCCGCCTGGGTCGGCCGGTGGTGGTCCTGGAGCGGGACGGGGAGGGTGGGAATAACTGTTCGCGGGAAAATGCCGGGATGGTGGTTCCGAGCCATTTTACCCCGCTGGCGGCACCCGGGGTGGTGAGGCAGGGGCTGAAGTGGCTTCTTGATGGGGAGAGCCCCTTCTTCGTGCGTCCGCGGCTGAGCTGGGAACTGACGCGGTGGGGATGGCTCTTTTTGCGGCACGCCAATGCGAAGCACGTGGGCCGCTGTGTGGAAGTCCTGCGCGACCTCCACCTCGAGAGCCGGATTCTCTTCGCGGAGATGGCTGGAAGGGAGGAGTTCGGGTTGCAGCAGCGCGGATTGCTGATGCTCTGCGAAAGCGAACGGTTCCTGGAAGAAGAGGCCAGATTGGCGGAGCGGGCGAGGGAGCTGGGATTGCAGGTGGAGGTTTGCGATCCTGCCCGGTTGGCGGAACTCGATCCCGACCTCGAGATGAAGGTCAAGGGCGGGATCTGGTACGAGCAGGATTGCCACCTGGATCCCGCCCGGTTCCTGCACGTTCTGCGGGAGGCGATCCTGAAAGATGGCGGGGAGATTCGCTACCACTCCGCCGTGAAGGAAGTCGGGGAGCGAAACGTTCTGTTAGAGAGTGGGGAGGAAGTGAAGGGGGAGACGATCGTGGTGGCCGGCGGAGCCTGGACCCCGGCCCTGGCGAAGTCGCTCCGGCTTCGCCTTCCGATGCAGGCCGGCAAGGGCTACTCGATGACCCTGCGGGAGGCGGCGAAGATACCGCGGCTCTGTTCCCTGCTGGCGGAGGCCAAGGTGGCGGTTACTCCGATCGGGCCGTCGCTGCGGATCGCAGGAACGATGGAGATCTGTGGAAACGATCTCACCGTGAATGAGCGGCGGGTGCAGGGGATCATCAAGGCGGCCTGCCGGGTGTTCCCGGAACTCTCACCGGCCGACTTCGAGGGCGTGAAGCGCTGGGCGGGGCTGAGGCCGTGTTCTCCGGATGGAATGCCGTATATCGGGAGAGTTCGGGGGCGGGAGGACGTGATCGTGGCGACCGGTCACGCCATGTTGGGTCTGAGCCTGGGGCCCGTCACCGGAAAGCTGGTGGCGGGGATGGTGAGTGGGGAGAAGGCCCCGGATTGGCTCGAGAAACTCGCGCCGCAGCGGTTTTCGTAAGTACGGCGGGCATGGCGCTTGAAATGCGCTGCCACGATTGGCATTGCTACCGGCAGATTTCCATGAGCGACAGCAAGAAGTTACGCGTCATCGACTCCCACACAGAAGGGGAGCCGACGCGGGTGGTGGTGGAGGGTGGACCGGATCTTGGAGAGGGGACCATTGTGGAACAGCGGAAGCGGCTGTCCAGGGAGTATGACTGGGTGCGGACGGCCTGTGTGAACGAACCGCGGGGCCATGAGGCGATGGTGGGGGCGATCCTGTGCGAAGCCGCGGAGCCCGACTGCGCGACGGGCGTGATCTTTTTCAACAACGTCAGCTACCTGAACGGTTGCGTGCACGGGACGATCGGTGTGACTGCGACCATGGCGCACCTGGGGCGTCTTTGGCCGGGGGTGCACCGCATCGAGACGCCGGTGGGCGTGGTGGAGGTTGAACTGCACGAACACGGGCGGGTCTCGGTGACGAACGTCCCAAGTTATCGCAGCGCCCACGGGCTCGAATTGGATGTTCCGGGGTGGGGACTGGTGAGCGGTGACGTGGCGTGGGGGGGGAACTGGTTTTTTCTCGTCGAGAAGCAGGGCCCCGAGGTCGAGGCCGCCAACATCGAGGCGCTCACGGAGTTTACGTGGGCGATCCGCAAGGCGCTGGAAAAAAACGGAGTGGCCGGAGACGACGGGGGTGAGATCGATCACATTGAAGTGTTCGGTCCACCCGGTGACAAGTTCCTGGCGGACAGCCGGAACTTCGTCCTCTGTCCCGGCAAGGAATACGACCGCTCGCCGTGCGGCACGGGAACGAGCGCGAAGTTGGCATGCCTCTACGCCGATGGGGAACTGGCACCCGGCCAGACCTGGCGGCAGGCCAGCATTCTGGACACCGTGTTCGAAGGAACGGTGGTGGCGCTGGAGAACGGGACGGTCATCCCGCGGGTGACTGGACGGGCATGGGTCAATGGAGAGTGCGATCTGATTCTGAATCCGGGGGACCCCTTTCGTTTTGGGATCGGAAGGGGATCAGGAAGGAGCTGAGAACAGCGCTTGCGAGTTGAGGATGAGGACCGGGACTGCATACCTCATGGGCGCAGGGATCATGACCGGGACGGTCATGCCACGTTATGGCGCCGGCCTGGAGGGAGATGGGCATGGCGCTTGAAAAGCGCCGCCACGTGGCTAACAAGGGCCCCGCACAATGCGCTTTGAGGGAATCTACACGCCCGTGATCACGCCCATGGATGCCGCTCGCGGGATCGATGAGGACGGTTACGCAGTCATGATCGAGCATCTCATCGGGCAGGGCACGCACGGACTGGTGATCGGCGGGACCACCGGTGAGAACTACGCGCTCACCCAGGAGGAGCGGATTCGCCAATTTCATTACGCCCACCAAGTGATCGCGGGGCGGGTGCCCTGGATCGCGGGCGTGAATGATATCCGGACCGAGGATGTGTGCGATTTTGCGGTGGAGGGGCGCGAGGCGGGAGCAGAGGCGATTCTCCTGGCGGTGCCACCCTACTCGGTCCCGAACGACAAGGAACTGTCGCAGCACGCTCTGGCAGTGGACAAGGTCTGCGGTCTGCCGGTGATGATCTACAACTACCCGGGGCGTTCCGGGACGGAGTTCGGGAGGGAGTTCCTGGAACGCGTGAGCCGCAATGCGAATTTTTGTGCCATCAAGGAGAGCAGCGGCGACATCAATCGCATTCACATGCTGGCACGCGAGTTTCCGCACCTGCAATTGAGTTGCGGGGCAGATGACCAGGCTCTCGAATTTTTCGTGTGGGGGGCCAGGTCGTGGGTGTGCGCGGCGGGAAACTTTTTCGGGTCGGAGTGCATCGCGCTCTATGAAACCTGCGTGCTCCAGGGCGATTTCGCGAAAGGACGGCGGATCATGAAGGCGCTCCTGCCGGTCATGACGGTGCTGGAGCGGGGCGGAAAATTCGCCCAGTGTGTGAAGTACGGCTGCGAACTTGACGGCTTGCCGGCCGGCACGGTGCGGCTGCCGCTGCGGCCCATGAAGAAGGAGCTGAAGCGCGAATTGCGCGACGCGATCTTGACGGCGCGGACGACGATCCGGCGCATTGTGAAAGAACCGGAAGGACAATTGACATGAGCGATCTCCTGACAAGGGAAGAGTATGAAGCCATAGCGAAGGACACCTCGTATCCCTCAAACTCCTGGATCAACGGCAAGTACACCGGAGCGCGTTCCGGCAAGACCTACGCAACTTTCAACCCGGCTACCGGCGAAAAGCTGGCCGACATTGCGGCCTGCGACAAGGAAGACGTCGACTACGCGGTGAAGAAGGCGCGGCAGGCCTTCGAGGCGGGAGTGTGGTCACGGCTCCACCCTTCCGAGCGGAAGGACATCATGATCAAGTGGGTGAAGCGGCTGAAAAGAAATCGTTACGAGTTGGCGGTGCTGGAGAGCATCGACAGCGGGAAGCCGGTGCGGGACTGCGCGACGATCGACCTGGAAGAAACGATCCGCTGCCTGGCGTGGTACGCGGAAGCGGCGGATAAGATATACGACAAGATCGCGCCCACGCAGGACGATGCGATGGGATTGATCGTGCGCGAGCCGGTGGGGGTGGCGGCCTGCGTGCTGCCGTGGAACTTTCCGATGCTGATGCTGGCCTGGAAGGCGGGCCCCGCGCTCGCGGCGGGCAACAGCGTGATCGTCAAGCCGGCCGGGCAGACCAGCATGTCGGCGCTGCGCATGGCGGAACTCGCGACGGAAGCCGGACTTCCCGATGGCGTCTTCAACGTGATCACCGGCGGTGGCAGCGTGGTGGGCAAGGCGATCGGGGAGCATCCGGGCATCGACGTGTTATCGTTCACGGGCTCCACCGAGGTGGGCCGTCTCTTTCTGAAGTACTCGGCAGAGAGCAATCTCAAGAAGGTGACGCTGGAGCTGGGAGGCAAGAACCCGGCGGTGGTGCTTTCCGATGCGGAGCATCTGGATGCGGTGGCGGAGCACGTGGTGAACGCCTGCTTCTGGAACATGGGTCAGAACTGCACATCCAACAGCCGGCTAATCGTGCACAAGGACGTGAAGGACGAGCTGCTCGCGAAAGTGCTGATCAAGGTGCGCGAGTGGCGGACCGGCGATCCGCTGGAGCCGTCGAATCGCCTGGGCTCGATGGTCTCGAAGGAGCACTTCGAACTGGTGATGGGCTACATCGAGAAGGGCAAGGCGGACGGGGCGAAGCTGATCCTGGGCGGCGAAGCGCTCAAAGAGGGCAGCGGCTGTTTCATTCCGCCCACCATTTTCGACGGCGTCACCCGTGAGATGACGATCGCGGAAGAAGAGATTTTCGGGCCGGTGCTGGCGGTGATGGAAGCCGGGACGAACGAGGAAGCCCTGCAACTGGCGAACGATACCTGTTACGGGCTGCAGGCCTCGATCTTCACTTCGAACATCCGCAACGCCCTGCGGGGGGCGAAGGAATTGAAAGCCGGGACGGTGACGGTGAATTGTTACGGGGAGGGGGACATCACGACGCCGTTTGGCGGAATGAAGCTTTCCGGGTTCGGGGGGCGCGACAACGGGCTGGAGGCCTTCGACCAGTATTTGGACACCAAGACGATCTGGATCGATCTCAGCGAGTACGAGGTCGATGCGGAGTTGGAGTAGGAGCCCGCCGGGGCCGGCAAGTCCCGGTGGAGGCCGGGTTTGCGAATTGCACGATTGACCACTTCCGAAAATCGGCCTTTATCGGATGAAGATGGGAGCCGTTCATTCCAATACGCACCACGAAAAGCGGAAGCAGGAGCTTCGTGCAGAGATTGGACAGTTCCTGGAGCGCTGCTTTTTGCGAAAGCCCGACGCCGAGCCTGTCCGGGTGGCGCGTCACATCGTGAAGGCGGGCGGGCACCGCTGGCGGGGCCTCCTCGGAATCGGGGTGGGCCAGATTTTCACGCCGGAGAATGTGGTGGAGCTCTGTCTTCCGGGGGCGGCCTCGGTGGAACTCGCGCACGCCGCATCGATGCTGCTGGATGATCTTCCTTCGATGGACAACGCCTCGGTGCGGCGGGGTCTCCCTTGCGCCCACCTGGTATTTCCGCGGTGGGCGGTCGATCTCGCTCCGGCCTTCATGGTCAGCATGGCCTACGAGGTGGCCCTGAGCGAGACTCCGGCCTCGCCGGAGCGGCGCATCCAGTCCGCGATCGCCTCGGCGGAGGCGGCCGAACTGATGATGCTCGGCCAGCAGGATGACCTCTGCCTCCTGAGTCAACCGTGTGACGAGAAATCCGTGATGGACTGCTACTACCGCAAGAGCGGCTCGCTGTACGGCTGTGCTGCCAAGACCGGCGCGATCGTATCGGGTGGTTCGGAAGAGGATATCGAACGGTGCTACCGGATGGGGATGGATCTGGGGGTATCCTATCAGATCATGGATGACGTCGCCGACATCGAGGCCGGCGCGGAGGAGATGGGCAAGAATCCCGGCATGGACTCCGGGAAGCATACCGCGCCGATTCTCCTGGGGGTGGAAGTGGCAAAGAGCCGGGCCCGGGAACTCCAGGAGCGCGCGATGGGAAAGCTGGCCTGCTACGGGGAGGAGGCTGACTTCCTAAGATACCTGGTCGGTCACCTGACCTGGGCCAACGTTTGACGGGGTGGCCCGGTGGAACGGGCAGGGGCTCTCCCCTTCGGTGGGCGCAGCGGCCGGTTAACGAGCGGCCTGATGGGTGCACGTCCCGGTCTGGGCGGGGAGATCTGCGGAAGGCGCTTGGGGAATGTGCTTCCGTTTCCGGACCGTGACGGGCACTCCGTTGTCGGGAACGATGGTTCCAATCCCGAAACTCGAGCCAGGGGCTCCACTCCCTTCATAGGCGAGGTCAAGATGACTGAGGACCGCCATGCTCAGGCACTTCATATGGAGAATTCCCATATCACTTCCGGGGCAGCGGTGCTTGCCGCCGCCGAAGGGGAAAAACTTGTTCATGGGCGGTTTTCCCTCGAGAAACCGTTGAGGCCGAAAGGTCGACGCGTCCTCCCAAAGTTCCTCGCTGGAATGGGCCAGGTACATGCACGAGAGGAGCGTGGTGCCGGTCGGAAGGAGGTAGTCGCCCACCTGAATCGGCTCCTGAACGGTGCGCGTCGCGACGGGGACAGGCGTGTGCACCCGGAGGGTTTCCAATATTGCGGCATCGAGAAGAGGAGTGGGGTGGGCTGCCAGGGTGGCGCCTGAGATCGGACGCGGGATCTGGTCGCCTTCGGCGCGAACCCGCTCGAGGAGTTCGGGCTGCTCCAGAAGTTCCCAAAGCAGCCACGTTGTGGAAACGGCGGCGGACTCGTGGCCAGTGATGACGAGAAGGTTCAGGTTGTCGAGGATCTCATCCCGCGACCACTCATCATCGGATTCGCGAATCTCCCTAACCACCGCATCCAGGTAAGAAGTGTCCTGGTCCGGGGCAGGCGGCGCGGACTCCAGCTTCCGATCGAGTTCCTCCCCGTAAAGCCGTCGCAGATTTTTTTGCACCCCCGCAATTCGGTTCGCTTTCACCGACAAGCGCGACAGGAGACGGATTGGTTTGGGATAGCGCTTTGAGCCGCAGTTGAACATGACCAGTGTAAACCCGCTGTCGGGGCGGCCGGTCCGATAGGAGTTCAAGAGTTCGCAAGCGGCCTTTTCTGCCGCGGGCTGCAGACCCACAATGCGGCGAATCGTGGCCCGGAACGCGATGGCCTGCAATTTTTTCAGGAGACTGGTGGGCCCCCCCACCGGCCAATCGGCGACATCGTCAGCGGCGACGGTGGAGATCAACTCGGCCAGATCGGGAGTGGAGGTGCGGGTGATGGTCGGCATGAGCAAACTTCGGACCGCGCGGTGCCGGGGACCGTCCCGGAAGAGAAAGGACTCCTCGCCCAGGAGCCGGAGAAAAATCGCGCTGCTGGGATAGCCGCTGAGTTGCTCGGAGGTGGCGCGAAAGGCGGTTTCGATCGCGTCGGCATCGGAGAGGACGACGATGGTCGGATGGATCACCCCTCGGGCGGAGAAAATTGTGCCGTACTTCCGGCTGCAGTGCCTCAAATATTTGAGGGGATGAAAGATCATGAAGAACATCTGAATGAATCGCGGATAGCGCGGACCGGGAGGCAATCGGGGCTGGGGTTGCTCTGCGTTCATGACGATTCGGCGTTCGTGGGGAGACTGGCAGGCGAGCTTGGGACGTGCATACCTGAATCCAGGGTCCCTGTCACGGAGACATCGGAGCGC
>Ga0310121_10001156_pt1 | contig 27677 bp, 25 predicted proteins | sample CB27_Tmax_986_MG_FD_203504 | JGI IMG/M metagenome (GOLD analysis project Ga0310121, IMG submission 203504) | Marine microbial communities from Western Arctic Ocean, Canada - CB27_Tmax_986 | ecosystem: Environmental > Aquatic > Marine > Oceanic | place: Canada: Western Arctic Ocean | collected... | reverse complement strand
TCGTAATCAGCGTGCTACCCACGGCGGTCCAATGATCAACGCCGGATCCGCATCGGGCTTGGGCACGAACTTCTGGGTCCGGCCATACTGATTGTCCCCTCCGTAAAGATTACGGTCGGAGTCGACCGTAAACGTGTGCACTTCCAAATATCCATTGGGTAGCGGTCTGGGGACATTCCACGTGTATAGCCGCTCACCCTCGAAATCGAACTTGACGAACCTGAGCGGTCCCAGGGTGGTGAGCCAGATGCTGTCCTCATTGGCAATGACGTCCAAAGTCAGGCCAAGACCGCCCCACGTATCAACAAACTCGACTTCTCTCGGATCATCCGTGGTCCTGAACACGTTGACACGACCCCCCGAACGATCGAGGGCAAAGATCAGACCATCGGGCCCGACGGCCAACGCGTGGACGCCGTTGAATTCACCCGGATCTGAACCGCGCTCGCCGAACTCTGACAAATAATTCCCGTCGCTGTCCAAGATGATGACGCGATGGTTGTCCAGGCCATCCGCCACCAGAATTCTGCCGTCGGGTAGGAATGCCACATCCTGCGGTCTGCCGAAATGGGTCTCGTCGTTTCTTGAAGGGCCCCGCTCACCCAGCGTCATCAGCAGTTCACTGCCGTCGTTGGAGAACACGTAGATCTGATTGAAGGTCTCGTTGACGACCCAAATTCGACGCTCAGGATCGTAAGGGCTGATGCGAACCCTGTGCGGTCCAGGCCCCTCTGACCCCGCACACAAATAGTCCCACTGATCCCAGATTTCGATAACATTACCGTCACCATCGATCGTATACAGACAGTTCTGCCAAGTGCGCAGATCAGTGGCCGACAAAGTGTTGATGCCCAGAGACCCCGCATAACCCGCGAATTCGGAGGGGACGGGGATCGGCAATCTCGTTTCCCCACGCTGCGCGATGATGATGCGATCCGGCGATTCCGCGAATACACCTGAATTGCCGCCGAAGGCAAAGCCCTGCTTGGCAAACGGCTGATGCCACCCTTCGACGATGTCATAAGGGCTGGGGCCGATCGGACCCACATCCTGAGCCGAAACAGGTCCGGAAAACAACGCGCCAAGCAGACAGGCAAGCGTCGTAGTCGCTAGAAGTTTTGAATCGCGCATGATCGAAGAAGCTCCATGATGTGGATCGGCGATGCCTCTGTGCCTTGTTCTATAGCGACTATCAATACAAATAAATGCCTTTGGATTCAACTCAACGTGACCGGAGGAGGCCTTATGACGTCGGGCCTCATCGGCAACGACCCAAGAAAACGATGGATGCCCTCCCTGCTCAGGCCTATAGTAGAATCAAGGGATCATGAATGCACCCAGTGGGCAAAGAGCCGCGCCGAGAAGACGTGACTGCACCGCATACGGGGTAGCGCGCACATCAGAGCGGGGACCGGCGATCACGAACTCTCCTAAGCTGGCCTGGGCTCTACTCCTGCCTTGTCATCGAGTCGAGGGGTCCACTCCTCTCGACATTCCGGTCATTTGGTTCGCCTATCCCTCGACAGGGACCTCGTAAGTTATCAAGTTCCACCCCGTACATCCTTTGGAGGGCGCACATGCCGCACAGATTGGTATTCTCATTCGCATTGGTCGCAATCGGAGCCCTGCTCCCGAAGTCGGCGAGCGCCGCGGTGATCGCCCAGGGAGCCAACGCCTCTCATACGCACATCGGGCATGTCCTCGAGGCATTCGCCTCCACCCCGGACGGGCAGGGCCTATTGCCCACGGCTGAGGCTGAGGCCGAGATCGCCCTGCAACACGCCAGGCTCGCGGGCCGCGACCCCACGGATATCGATGCCATGAAACGGCATGCGAGGCACGTGCTGAACGCGATCGACCCCGTGGAGTTCGCGGGAGGCCCGGGTTTGGGATTCGGAGTGAAGACTGCCGGAGAGGGAATCAATCGGCACATCGAGTTGGCTGCCGGTTCGGACGCCGCCTCCGGGAACGTTCGGGGCCACGCGGCGCACGTCGCAGCAGCCGCCCGAAGTGTGACCCAACGCGCACTCCATATCGTGGAGCTCGCAGGACAAATCCTGCCGATGAGTGACTACAATCGAGCCTTCAATCTGGTTCTACAGCTTCGGGGCCTGTGCGAAGAACTCACCACCGGCGCCGACGTCTCGGGTGATGGTGCGATCTCGTTGAGTGAGGGCGGGCTCGAACAGGTCCGGCAACACATGACGCTGATGGCCGAAGGTGAAGGGCTGAACTGAGCTCATCTTCCGTCCCCGATGAGCCCCGGTGTCATCCGCCATCCCGCAGCGCCTCCGTCGAGCTGATTCCCTAGATTCTTATGACGAGCGCGAGCGTAAGGATGTTGTCGACCTTGTCACCCGGCGTCAGGACGTCGGTCCCTGTCGGTCCCCCACCCGCGTCGAGCAACCCGACGCTCAGCAGCGAGGGCTGCTTGTCGTAGAGCAACTGAAGCGACGTCTTGAACGACAGCCGCTCCGACAGTGACACACTCAGCGAATTGATCCAGTCCGCGCGCAGGTCATCGGTCTCTTCTAAATTCTCGTCGACGATCAGTGTAGACGAGAATTCCGCGCTTGTGGAAAGCTGCCTCATGGCGTCCAACCCGAACCGTACACCGCCGAACCCTTCGTCCACGCTGGGTGCCGGATTCACGTCTTTCTGGAGCGTGTAGGTGAGTCCGATGTCGACCTTGAAGCGGCCGGTCTCGCTGTCGGCAAAGGCCTTTCCGAACCCCGCGACGAAGGCGTAGCGGTTCTGAATACCCGCGAACGTGTTCCTATCCCACCCAGCCCCTGAGAACGCAAACGCGCCCGCAAACGCACGATCGTACCGGCCGCGTGCGAAGTGATTCTCCGCCGTGAGTTCGGAGTTGGTGGTCTCGTTCACCGTGAAGTCGGTCGCAGTACCGGTCGCCGTGAGGGTGCGGAAAGTGGTCTCAGCGCGGATTCCGCCCACCTCGATCTTGAACGCGTTCGGTTCGCCCGTGGCGGTCAGCGCGGACCTCAGGCCGAGGGTGCTCGATGACGCGTTGCCACCCGTGGAGACGAAGCTCAGTTCCGTCGAATTCTCCCATGTGTACGCCCCGGTCGCATCCTGCGCCGTAACGTACCTCGGAAGAGCCAGTTGGGCTACGAATAACAGCGCGCCTATCATGACCGCGTCGACACATCTCTTGTTCATGCTAACCCACCCTGCATCGTAGTTCGAATTCGGGGGCCCCGGGGCCCGCTCATATGTATGGGAATGGGCCTGCTCAAGCTTGGCCCTTGAGTAGATCGCGGATCTCGCCCCTTCGGGCAACCGGGCGATAACTTGACAAGTCGGTCGACAATCGAGGTGTTGCGTCTCCAACTGGTTTCCTCAGAGGACCACCGCTGTGATCACGGGAGAAAAGCAATGAAGAAGCTCGCTGCCACCCTCGTCGCGCTGATCGTGGCCGTACCGTCAGCAGATGCGCAATACGCACCCCAGATTCCGGTTGAATCCGTGCCGAACTTCTTCCGGCTACCCATTGGAGTGAACTTCGGCGAGGTCCCGGCCGTGGCCGTTAACTCTCAGGGTCACGTCTTCGTGTACAGCCGCTCGAATCCGACCGGGGGTGGTCCCGCGTACGGCATTCACGCGGCCCAACTGTTCGAGTTCAGCCCCTCGGGCGACTTCGTCCGTGAGCACGGCAGAGGGCTCTATGCCTGGGCGTTCGCGCATGGGGTTAGGATCGACGCGAACGACGACATATGGACGGTGGACAAGGGCTCGAACATGGTCATCCGCATGGACCCCGAGGGCCGGGTCGTGTGGGTGTTCGGTCGGAAGGCGGAGTCGAGTTCCGAGTCGGCTCGCCCGATCGAGCGTCAAAATCCCCCGGCTCCCCCCCAAGACGGACGCTTCCGCGAGCCAACGGACGTCGCGTTCGACTCTCAGGGCAACATCTATATCAGCGACGGATACATCAACTCCCGAGTCGCCAAGTACGACATGAACGGCGATTGGGTGATGTCGTGGGGTGAGCCCGGCACGGGCCCCGGCCAGCTCCGCACCCCGCACAGCATCGCCATCGACAGGGACGACAACGTCTACGTCGGCGACCGGTCGAACGCTCGGATTCAGGTCTTCGACACGGACGGCAACTTCCAGCGGATGTTCAGCGTCGCCACGCCGATCGCGCCCGGCTCCAAAGCCGTGAACGGCACCACCCCCGCGGACCTCACGAGCGTGGCCGGGAATGGCGCGCCGAACTCGATGTGCATTCCGCCGGGGAGCGACGTCATCTACGTGGGCGAAAGCACGTTCCCGGGGCGGATCATCAAGGCGACGCTCCAAGGCGAGGTGCTCGGGGTCGTCGGCAACGCCGGGCGACAGTTCGGTGAATTCTCCGGGGTGCATGGACTCGCTTGCCCCTCGGAGGACCTCCTGTTCGCCGCCGAGACCTCGAACTCACGGGTGCAGAAGCTGATTCTGAACCCGTAGGGTGGTTAGCGGTTCGGGTATTTCTCCCGGACGCCGGTCGCCAGGAACTCGTTCCGGGAGTTGATCCCGATGTCGTTCCCCAGGTAATCCTCGTCGCCAACTTCCTCCATCCAGAAGGTTCCGCCGGGGCGGACCGAGACCTGCAGCCAGTGGCCGTGAGTATCCGGGCCTCCTCCGTGCCAATGCTCCGTCCAAGGCCCGGCGTGGGACATTTCGCCCCGTTGAAGGATGCGAACCCGTTCTCCCCGGTTCTGGATACGGCCCTCGCCATCCCACATCAGGAGGATCTGGCCGCCACGGTGGCAGTGCCAGTAGGAGCGGTGACCCGGCGCCCAGTCGGCGCCTCCCCACGGCTCCCCGTTGATGACCACTTCTGCAACGGGTGCGCCGCGATACTCGCCCGTCGCCAGAATTCCGGTCGCCTCACCTGGACATCCAGGAGCCTCCTGCCCGGCCAGGGCGCTGGCCGGCAGCGCACCTGCGGCCGGCTGGGCGTATCCGTACTCCCTGTTAAAAGCCACGATCACGACAACAGCGGTGAACGCTGAAACCCAGAGCAGGACCGACACCACATTACGAAGCCGTGCGATCGTCATTTCGCCTCCTCCCAAATCAGGAATCAACACCGGGCTGTTAGTCCGGGACTAGGCAGGGAATGTCTAGCGGATGTTCAGGGTCTCTCGTATCTCCTGCGCCGACATGCCCTCCAACCACACGGGGCTTCCCCGGTCGAACTGACTCGCCTCAGCTAGTGGCCCGACGATGACGGGGTCGAACCCCGCGTCTCTGACGAGATTGGCTACGATGGCGACGGCTTCGTCGTCATCGCCGGCGATGGCTACGCCGATCTTCTCGCCGCTCTCGTTGATCGGGTTTCGGAGCATGCGGGAGCTGAGGATGTTGAACGCCTTCACGAGTCGAACGCCGGGCAGATATTGGGCCATCGCGAGGCCCGTCCCCATCGCGAGCCACTCTTCCGTGATGGGCCCCTCCCGGTCCAAGCGAGGGTTGCTGATGTCGATCACGACCTTTCCCTGCATCAGGTGGCCGAAGTCCTCACCGAGCTGCGGGATCGCGACGGGCGGCACGGCGAGGAGCACGACCTCTCCGAAGAAGGCGGCCGCATCGGCGTAGCCTGCGCTGGCTCGCGGCGCCGCGCTCTGCACGAGATCCATGAGCTCGCCCGGATTGCGGGAGGAGAAAAGGATCTGATGCCCCGCATCGGCCCAAAGGAGACCGATGGGTCCGCCCATGGTGCCCGCTCCGATGAGCCCGATCCTCATCGCGCGACCCTCCCGCTCGGCCACGCCCACCTGAGCGAAGAGTGGCGAGGTGGCAAGTGTAAGCGCCAGCATGGAAGCCGCGAACGCGATCAGTGAGGGTCTGAAACACGGCCTGCTTATTGTAGTCCTCGTCATGGTCGCCTCCCAGATCAGCTGGGCCAGAAAAGAAGGGGGCCTTCGGCGCACATATGCCGGAATGGTCAGCATACGCGGCATACATCAATGCGTCAAAGGCCGAACGCAAAAAAACAGCCGGCTACGCAGGCCGTGCCCCTGTTCGCCCAGCTAGGCTACGGGAGGGAAGAGCGGGAAGGGCCTACGTCCCCCCCAATGGCCATGAGTGGTGGGAAGATGTACCTCGGTGCGGCAGGCTCAAACTTCGTGACCACGCGATCGATTCTCGTGACAATCACCACGAAGAAGACGAAGCTCAGTGCGACGAATAGCGGAGTCACCACCAACAGCATCAAAGGAAGTGGAGGCATCAGAGGACGCACCTCCCGCGAGCGAGAGCGACTGCCTCGGACTACGCCACTCCGAACGCTGGCCACCACCGAACGAGAGCGTATCCCAACAGCACCAGAGTCACGAGTACCAGAACTGAAGCCGCGAGGCCTTTCACGGCCATCGTCTGCAAGTTCACCCCATATCCCGCCGCCACTGCGGGTCCGCCGGCAGACGAGGGGAGAACGAAGCCACAGTTTCCGACGACCGCGACTATATAGACGAACGGGATCGGATTCAGATCAAGCGACTGGAACGTGCTGATGGTGACGGGCACGACGATCGCGATGGCCGCCGTGTTGCTGGTGACTTGCGTGAGCACCATCGTCACAAGGGAGAAGACGAGTACGGCCGTGAAGCCCCCCGAGCCGGCGTACGGCACTAGCGCGTTCGCGAATTCTTGCGCGGCACCTGAGCCAGTCAGGATCCGGCCCAGTGCGATTCCTCCAGCGAAGAGATAGAACAGGCCCCAGTGCATGTTCGCCTGCGCGAAGGCCCACGTGATGAGCGGCCCCTCGCGCGTGCGAATGGTGAAGCCTGCCACGGCCATCGCGACAAACGCGAACGCGGGCGTGAGGCCAGGAACCAGCTCCGCATACAGGGGCCGTCCGAATGCGAGCGCCGCCGCTGCCACGAACAAGGCGAGCCCCCACTTCTCCTCCGTCTTCATGGGGCCCAGGGCGTGGAGTTCCTCCCGGCAATACTCCTCGGAGCCGGGTAGCGTAGTAACCTCCGGCCGCATGGCGAACCGCAAGAAGAGGAACATCACGAGCACGATCACTGCGGTGACTGGAGCCAGACGCATGGCCCAGGTGAGGAAAAGGAACTCCTGACCGGTGACCGACTCCTCGATGAACCCGACGGTCAAGAGATTCGGGGCGCCACCGAGCGGCGACGCGGCCCCCCCCGCGCTCGTGCCCCAGGCCACGGCGATTACGAGCGCCGTGCCCACGCGGCTGTTCCAGAGATCCTCGATGCCGACGGAACGTAACATCGCGACGACGATCGGAATCATCGCGGCCGCGACGATCGTATTCGGCAGGACGGCCGAGAGGGCCGCGCTGGCCAGGAACCAGACCAGAATCTGCCTCGACGTGTCGGTCCCCACTCCCAGCAGCGAAGCGAGGCCGATTCTCCGCTCGAGCCCCCATCGGGTCCAGATGCTCGTGAGAATGTTCGCGCCCAACAGGAGAAGGATCGTGTCCTGAGCGTACGAGGTCGCGACCTGGTCCATGGGCGCGAGTCCGAACACTGCCGCGATGGGGAGTGGGAGGAGCCCCGTGACCGCCAGGTGCACAGGCCGGGTGATCCACCACCAGGCCATCCAGATCAGCAGGCCCATGGCGCCACGAGTCTCGAACGGAAGTCCACCTAGGGGCGCGAGCAGGAGCACCGCAAAAATGACCGGGCCCGCCACAAGATGACGAAGCTTGGCAATGGCCACTTCTCCCACGACACCTCCAACCTCGGGCCTAGAAATCCTACCGGTACATGGCTACCGCCCCAGCGCGCTGAAGTGCCCTTCTATCCCTGCGGTCCCGGACGACTACATCCCAAGCTTGCGGCGGAAGGCATGGTAGCGGACGTTCGGACGCTATGGCGAGACTACGAATTCTCTGGGTTGGCGCGCTCACGATCGCGGCCGGGAACCTCGGCGCGCCGGGCGCGGCTTACTCGGCGGCCTATGCGCAGCAGGACGTGTGGCGGTTGGACGTCTCAGGACCCCTCACGTACTTCATCGCGGAGGGCTCGCCCGAATCGGGGTTCAAAGCGGAAGACCGCACCCTCGCTGAGTGGGCGCTCGAGGCCTGGGCCAGGCAGGCCAATCCCCCCGTGGAGATGGTGCCGGGCCCGGAGGCGTCCGCGACCATTCGCGTCTACTGGGTGCCCGGCGGCGCGGGTCTATACGGTGAGATGCGGGGACGGATAGTGGAGGGGCGCCGCGCCGCCGACGTCTTCGTGCACCCGGATACCGACGGCCTCGGGCCGGACATCGGCCGCAGGGCGAGGCTGGATCCGCTCTTCAGGGATTCGGTCGTCTATCTGACCTGCGTTCACGAGCTAGGCCACGCGTTCGGGCTCTCCCATACCAGTGCCTTCACGGACATCATGTACTCGTTTCAGTATGGGGGTGACTTCGTCGCTTACTTCATGCGCTTTCGTGAACAGCTCGAGGTCTGGGATGACATCGAGCATTCCTCGCCGTTCTCCACCGCGGACGGCGGCGCATTCGGGTCTTTGTACCGCTAGACAGTCCGCAACGCCTTTGGGAGGCATCGAGCCCAGTCACCTCGGTCCCTGGGCTTCCAGCCCCTCATGGTAACGCGCGCCGCTCAAGACGTTCGCGAGCGAGTAGTTACCCTCTTGGCAGGCGTACTCGAAGATCTACTGGTCATACTTCCTCCAAGGAACCTGCCCGCCCCAGACCTCGGTGTAGGTCCGCGGGTCGTGGATCTCGAACTCGTGCAGGATCAGTCCGGGTGAAGCGTTCGATCGCCCTCAGAGGCAGATTGAGACGCTTCTATGCGTTGGACAGGCGCGGTGGGGCCAAGTTGACAATGCCCCCCACGCTTCGGAGGTTGCCAAGTGGGTAAGTCGAGAGTCCGAATTCGTCATCCCCAGCTCTTCTCGAGGAGGAAGCATGACAAGGCAATCCCGGATCGGTTGTGGCGTCCCGGCTCTGGCGGCCATCCTAGCTCTAACCCCTCTCCTGGGTGGCGCGTCAGCAAGTTCCGCCCAACTGACGGGCCTCGAGAACGGCGAGTGGCATTACCTCGGCGGCGACGCCGGGCACACCCGGTCCGCTCCCCAACTGAACCAGATCAACGCGTCCAACTTCTCCGATCTGCAAGTCGCCTGGATCTTCCGTGGGGACAACTTCGGGCCGGGCGTCGAGTACACGGTCCGGTCCACGCCGGTCTTCGTGGACGGCATGTTGTACACGGTCATGGGTCAGCGCCGGCAGGTGGTGGCGATCGATGCCGCCACAGCGGAGATTCGTTGGGTGTTCCGGGAGCCCGAAACGATGAGGTATCTGCGCTCGCCGAGGACGGACTTCGGAAAGGGCGTCGCTTACGCGGAGATAGACGGACGGGGCGTGATCTACATCACGTCGCCAGCCTACTTCCTGTGGGCTCTGGACGCCAAGACGGGGCTGCCCCTAGAGGACTGGGGCACGCCGATACCCATCGAAGATTTCTCCCAGACGGGGGGCGTGGATCTGATACCGGACCTCGTGGCCGACTGGGAGCCCTGGCAGAACCGGACGACCGGGCCGTACGACCCGGACCACGGGATCCCAAGGCAACTGGGCATGGTCACTAGCTCGTCGCCGCCGATCGTGGTGAACGGCGTGGTGGTGGTGCTCGTCGGCCACGAGCCCAGCTACGACCAGACCCGGATCGAGAACGTCCCCGGCGACATCATGGGCTACGACGCCAGGACGGGAGAGCACCTGTGGAAGTTCCACGTGATCCCGCGTCCCGGCGAGGTGGGCCACGAGACGTGGGAGAACGACGCGTGGCAGTGGTCGGGGGACATGTCGTCGTGGGCTCCCGCGTCCGCAGACCCTGAGCTGGGGTTCGTCTACATCGTGACGAACGCCTCGACGGTGCAATCGTACACGGGCCATCGCCCGGGGCATAACCTCTTCGGCGGCAGCGTGATCGCGTTGGACGTCCAGACGGGTGAACGGAGGTGGCACTTCCAGATCCACCATAGCGACCAGTGGAACTACGACATTCCGACCGCGCCCATTCTGATGGATCTCACGGTGGACGGGCGACCGATCCCGGCGTTGATCCAGAACACGAAGCAGGGCCTGGTCTTCGCGTTCAACCGGGAGACCGGTGAGCCGATCTGGCCCATCGAGGAGCGCCCGGTCATCCAGACAGAGGTCCCCGGCAACTATACGGCGCCGACGCAGCCTTATCCGACCCGACCGGAACCGTTGGACCGCATCGTAACCGACGGGATCACCGACGAATTCGTGATCGACTACACGCCCGAGTTGAGGCAGCGGGCCACGGAGATCTTGCGTGAATTCCGGGTCGGGGGCCTCTACGTACCGCCACTCCCCTACCCCCACAACGACGACTACACCAACAATGTCGGCTGCATGGGCGGGCTGAACACCTACCATCCGCCCATCGCGGATCCCAGCACGGGAATCATGTACGCGTCGCACAACCGGGGCTGCACCGCCCCCGCGTTCATGGTGCCCACCAACGGGGAGGACGAGGAGCGGGGATTGCCCCAACAGAGTGCGGAGGCTTGGAGGGGGCGGGAGCGGCATACGCCCACGACTGGAACGACCGTAGCAGCGTGGGCGCCGGGCGGCCCTCGCGCGCCACTGCCGCTCATCGATGGCCTGCCCGTCTACAAGCCTCTGTATCAAGGCCTCGCCGCCTACGACATGAACACGGGCGACAAGCTCTGGGACATTCCGATCGGCGAGACCCCCGAGCGTATCAGGAACCACCCACTTCTGGCGGGAGCGGAGGCTCCCAGTGCGGGAGGGACCGGCTTCTCCATCCAGATGGTCGTGGGCGACCTCCTGTTGCAAACCACGGAGGACTTACGGGGCAACACCGAAGTGAACGAGAACGGCATGCCCCTCCTGCACGCACGCGACAAGCGGACGGGTGAAATCCTGGCGAGCGTCGAGCTTCCGAGACCCGGCCAGTACGGAATGATGACCTACATGCACGAAGGAAAGCAGTACATCGTGGTGCAGTCGGGCAGCGCGAAACGCGACCAGCCGGGCGCGCTGGTGGCGCTGACGCTTCCGTAGCCTCGAAGGTGCGGCGCAGAGCCCCAGGCCGAAGGTCTCTGACGTCGCTAGCACGGAAGATCTGTAGAAGATGTTCTCGACCTTCAACCGACTCGACGTCGTGGTGAACAACGCCGCCCTGGCTGTTTACAAGACACTCGTGGAGACCACTGTGGAGGACTGGGACACGACGCTCGCCGTCAATGTTCGTGCGTGTTTTCTCACGACCCGCTTCGCGGCGGAGTTGCTGGAGACCGTTCAGGGATCGGTGGTCAACATGAGCTCGGTATGCTGTGGGCGATGAGCCACTGAACATGGACTCTTCTCAGAACTCAAAGTAGGTCCAAAGCACTCCTCAAAGCGCGATTCAGCTGTGAGGCGAGCAACCCCGTCAGTGAACCTATATAGTCTGTCAGCTACCCCTTCGGAACGCTCATCAGGTTGTCGCACATGATCCACGAATCGTGCTTGAGACCTTGGTCAGGCCCAATCGGAACGCGGGTGGAGAGGCCCTCGCCGCGTGAGTAGATGGGCGCACAGACTACGGTAGCGAAGCGGGAGTCGATCAAGGCCTGCCGGCTGAGCACCACAAAGACCCGTGAGTCGCGGAGGTCGCCTCCGGGCTTCTTCACTCGGTAGAGCTCGCCCCCCCCTCATCCGTCCTCGCACCACGCGGCCTGATACTCCGACACGTCCGACGCCTCATCGTTGAGTACCGAAGCGACTCGATCGAGGATCTGTCGATCCCGGTCCTGCTCTTGATCGAGCGCCTATTTCCTCAGAAAGCCCCTGAGCACACCCTCGATGAAAGTAGAGCGTGACTCAGACCCGGCGGCCCGTTCCACTTCGCTCAGGAGGTCTTCGGAGAGTGTGATGGATGTCTTCACTTTCATACTACCAATATACTACCCAAGGAAAAAACGAAAATCTGCTCCGACTCACCCGAGCACCTCCGAAGAAGGTGGCGAAGAGGGGGCGTTGCGATGGTGGAGTGGGACGCCCTCAGCGCGCCCCGGTCAGCTCCTCGCTTAGCCTGCGAAGCTTGGCGCGAGCCTCGTCATCGTACGCCTGGGCATTCGCACGCGCGGGCCGCAGGCCGTTGAAGTAGCCGCCACCGCCGATATCGGGTGAGGTGATCAGCTGCATCACGGCGTCCGCTCCTTCGCCGACGGTGGCCCTCGGCGTGAGTCCCGCCCTCCTCACCATCCCCGTGTCCATGTAGGTAGCCGGATGCAGCGCGTTCACGACCACGCCCGTTCCCGCCAGCTCCTCGGCGAGGTCGATGGTGAACATGACCTGAGCGAGCTTGCTCTGGGCGTAGGCGCGCCCACCGCTGAAGCCGTTCTCGATCATCACGTCGTCGAAGTCGATCGGCTCCTGAGCACCAGACGACACGTTGACGATGCGTGAGGGAGCGTTCGCGCGGAGTCGAGGCAGAAACATCCGGGTGAGCAGGAAGTGCGAGAGGTGGTTCACATGGAAGCGCAGCTCTAGCCCATCCTGCGAGAGCATCCGCTCATCGGGTGCTCTTCCGAAGCCGGCGTTGTTGACGAGCACGTCGAGCCGGTCATAGTCGCGCAGGATCGCCTCACCGAATTCCCGGGTCTGGCCGAACGAGGACAGATCCGCGGCGTAGAAGCGCGCGTTCCCGATCCCCTCGCTCTCGATCGCCTCGACGACCTCCATTCCCCGCTCACGGTTGCGGCCGTGGACGATGACGAAGGCGCCCAACGCACCAAGCCTGCGAGCGACTTCGAGCCCCAGTCCGCTCGTCGAGCCCGTGACGAGGACCACCTGCTGGCCCGGTCGGGGGCTGGGCGACTGCCCGTCGACAGTCGGCGAACTCACGGCCGACGCGCATGCGAGACCGGCGAAACACACGGCGAGTCGCAAAGCACGCGGTGAGGACGATGCTCTTTCAGAGGACCATGCTCTCTCATCGGTCAGGTTCTTGCTCAGGTCCATTGGCCGTTCCTCTCAGGGGGTGGATCCAGAAGGTATCATCGACGGTGCTCAGATCGTCCCGGCTCTTCGTGCGGAGCATTGAGGAAGCTTGAGGGGGCCGTGAGATCCCTGCAACCCCAAACCGAACAGTCTTTACAATTGACGTGCCCCCAGGTGTGGTACCACTCCCTATGTTAGACCTTGAGCCATCGGTGGTCCAAGAAGTTGGGGCATTCTAAGGAACCAAGACGATGGTTTGATACGTCGTATGACGTAGGTGGGTAGCGGAGATTACGTACTAACGAGTTGCCGCGTAGACCTCACCCGGGGAATTTCACGGGAAGAACGGAGCTGGCTGGCCTCCCGCTAGATCCTGAGGAGCCGGTTGACCTTGATCACCACGCCGCGGTTGCTGAGCTCGGACCACCGGTCCAGAATATCGGTGTTCCGGTCCTCGGTGTAGACGATGAACAGTTCGCTCCCGGGGGCCCACTCCCACCGGAGACGGAAGTTACTGCTGACGGAATGGCTGCGTGAGTTGTATTGAACGAGGCCGCTCACGTAAGCGCGGGGAGACAACGTATAGGTCACACGCGTCACCGCGACGTGCTGGTCGAACCGACCCTGGGGCAGGTCGATCCAGTTGAACGAGATGCCGGGCTCGACCGAAATCTGTGGCGTCACTTCCACGCGACCACCGTTCAGCCCCGCGGAGGTGAGTGTGCCACCATAGTAGTCGCCGCGGCGTACCGAGAGGTTGCCCGAATAGGGACGCTGGGGCCCCAGCCTGTAGCTCAGTCGCACATCCGGAAAGGAGTATCGCCCGGCGGTGATGGTCGCCCCGGAGATCCGGGCGTCCTCGAACAGCCTCTCGTAGTTGTCGGTGTAGCCGACGCTCAGTTGATCGCTGTTCTCGAACTGGACACTGACTTGGCCGCCCCAGCTTCGGCTCTCCAGTTTGCCCAAGCTCTCGCTTTCCAGGTAGTTCAGATTCGATTGGAACGTGAGTTGTCGGATCGATGATATGGACTCCAATCGTGGGCTGAAGCGCCCCGACGCTGCCGTCTGTCGAAAGTCCTTCCGACGTACGAAGCCGATCTCCGGGTTGAAGTCGTCGCCGACCACCAGGTGGTCGACGTTCCCACCCCACTCGTCGGCGTTGTAGGAGATCTGGCCACGGTAGCTCTCGTCCTGGCCGGTCAATCCGTCCGTCTTGGTCTTGGCATAGTACCCGAGCACGCTCAGGTCGTCCGTAAGCCCGAAAAAGCCGTCCACGCCCCACGCCTGGTTGGAACCCTGCCCGGTGACGGATTTCGAACGGTTCTCGAAGAGAGCGCCGACGCTGCTGCGGCCCAAGATGTCTCGACTGAGCCGCAGGACGGAGAAATTCGTCGATGGTGCCCCGACCGCTCGTGCTTTGTCTGTCTGGATACTGACCACACCGACGTCGAACGCGCCTACCTTTCCGGTCACGCGGCCTCCGCCTAGGATCGGCACGGCCTCCCCATCCTGGAGCCCGATGTTTCGGCTGTAGAAGAGCGTCGGTGCGCTGCCCCCGCTGCGTCCGCTGCCACCACCCCGACCCCCACCGCCAAAGCCACCTGAGCCGCCCACACCGAAGTCGAAAATCCCCCGGCTCTCCAGGAAGAATTCTCGCTTCTCGGGGAAGAAGAGAGAGAACCGCGTCAGGTTGACCTGTTGCTCGTCGACCTCCACCTGGGCGAAGTCGGTGTTGTAGGTGAGGTCCGCCGTGAGGTTTTCGGTGATCCCGTATTTGACGTCCAGGCCCGCGTCGGCGTACCCGTCGTTGGAGGTCTGCGGGTCGACCGTCAGGTCCGTCCGGGACCCTGCGATGGCGTACGGTTTCACCTCTAGATTGCGACTCGGCGGGGGTGCCTCGATCCCTACGAGCGTAGCATACATTGAGACCCGGAAGGTCCCCGACGTCCCACGCCCGCCCACGGAGAGCGGGAGCGCGCGGATGAAATTCCACTCGTTCTTGCGCAAGACCGGGCGCCGGAACTGGATACCCCACACCTGCTCCCGGCCCGGACGATACCGCAGCGACTTGAACGGGATGGCCATCTCGATCGACCACCCGCCGTCGAAGAGCGCCGAACGGGTCTCCCAGACGGGATTCCAGTCCAGGTTCGGGCTGCCCTCGTTCGTTATCTGGAAGTCGGAGAAACCTCCAAGGGGGGACCCGGTGAATCCTACGGCGTTCCGACGGTCATAGAAGGTGTCGAAAAAGACCCCTAGATGATCGTTCGAGCGCAGCTGAGCCACATCGCGCCTCATCTCGTTGGCAATCCAACCGTTGGGCCCCGCAGAATCCCAGACCTTGGCCGAGATGTAGACATTCTCGTCATCGAATCCGATCCATACCTCCGTGAGCTCGCTGGGCTCGCCGTACTCCACGGGTACGGTCTGGACGAACTCGCTGACGGGGCGGACGCTCTGGTAGAATGGCTCCTCGATAACCCCGTCGATCTCGAGCGGCTCGTTCACCCGAACGGCTCTCAACGTGGCACCGTCCCGGCCGGCCTGGTTGATCACCGCCGTGCCGACAGGGGCGGGCGGTCCCTCGAATTCGAGCGGGGCGCCACCTTCCGGCGGGGCGACCTGGGCGGCCGAGTCGGGGGAGGTCCCAAAGACGATCGCAAGGGCCAGAAGCCCGGCCGGCGCTATCCTGCAGCTGAGGAAACTGCAATGGGACATGCCTACTCCAGTTACCAGAGATGGACGTTCACTTTGAGGATCCTGAGTCCGGAAGGGGACACCGTCCGGTGGACCTCTGTTGACTCTCGCCGCCCGTCCGGGTGTCAGCACCACGAGCGCAGCATTCGGTCGGGTGACGAGGTCGGCTCCAGATCCCCGTTTGCCGTCTCCGCCTGGACTTCCTATGCTTCGTTGGGAAGACGGCAGTAACGGATGATAGCAGGCCACTCGAAAATAGGAATGAGGAGAAAGCCATGAGACGCTCGCAGGTGATCATATGGGCCGGTTGTGTGGGCACCCTGTTGCTCGGGGCCGACACAGCATCAGGCCAGGTCGTGCCAATCGACCCTGAGGGATTCATGATCGCTTCACCGTCAGACATGATGCCCTCCGAGGGCGGTCGGTCGGTGGCCGTTTACGGCGATTCCAGAGAGCCTGGCCTCTACGTGGTCCGGATCACTTTCGCACCGGGTCGAGGCAGCCGTCCGCACTTCCACGATCAGGCCCGGCTTATCACGGTGGTCAAGGGTAGATGGTGGGTTTCGACCGGCGCCGAATCCGACGTCTACGCTCCCGACAACATGAGGAGCGTCGAGGCTGGATCCTTCATCTACGAGCCGCCTTACGGTCATCATTACGACATGGCCAAAGACGAAGAGGTGACGGTCCAGATCATGGGAATCGGGCCCGTAATTACGACCTCGATCGAGCAGCCTTGAAGCGGAACGTTTAGCGCGAGCCTCGTCGTCCTAGGCCCGCGGTTCGCGGTTCGCTTGAGCGGGCAGCAGGCGGGAGTTCGAAGTGTTTATCCGGCTAATCGCGCAGCCCGAACGTCACCAGCGTGTGTCCGGAGATCACCGACACGTATTGGCGCCCATCCACCATATACGTGATCGGTGCCATCACGATCTGACCGCCGAGGCTCGCCTTCCACAGCAACTCCCCGGTCCGCGCATCGAGCGCGTGGAAGTGGCCCTCGCGGCCACCGGTGAACAATAAGTCGGAAGCGGTCGTCAGCATGCCACCGTCGCTGACGTCGAACTGCTCGTACGTCCAGCGAGCCCCGCCCGTGCGCGGATCCATCGCCATCACCGTGCCGTGCCCGACTGCGTCCGTCCAGTTGTTGATGGGGTTCGTGCGACCGATTCCGACGCCAGGCGCACCCGGTGTCGGCGTCAGCACGTCGAATCCACCACCGAGGAACGCCCGACCAGGGGTGAACACGGACTCTTCGGGACGATAGATCGTGGCGTAGTTTTCCCAGGCGGAGACGTAGAAAAGGCCGGTCGAAGGGCTGAACGACGGTGGGTACCAGTTGGTGCCGCCCTGATTCCCTGGCCAGGTGGGTGAGCCGGCGGGCTGGGGCGTCGGGATCGGCCTCCCGGCCTCGGTGAGGCCGCTCGACCAGTTCACCCTCACGAACGGCGATCCGGTCAGGAACTCGCCCGTCACACGATCGAGCACGTAGAAGTAGCCGTTCCGGTTCGCCCACAGCATCAGCCGCCGCGGCGCCCCGTTCCACGCGATGTCGACCAGCACGGGAACCTGAACCGAGTCGTAGTCGTAGCCGTCGTTGGGCGTGAACTGGAAGTACCACACGAGCTCACCCGTATCCGGGTCGAGGGCGATGACCGAGTCAGAGAACAGGTTGTCGCCCGGACGCTGTCCGGGGTTCCAATCGGGACCCGGATTCCCCACGCCCCAATACGTCAGGTTCAGGTCGGCATCGTACGATCCGGTGACCCACACTGAGGCCCCGCCGTGCTCCCAGTCGTCGCCCTCCCACGTTTCGTGTCCGGGTTCGCCGGGCCCGGGAATCGTGTAGAAGCGCCACGCCTCTTCTCCCGTGTCGGCGTCGTACGCCGCGACGAAACCGCGAATGCCGTACTCACCGCCGCCGACGCCGACGATCACTTTGTCCTTCACAACCAGGGGCGCCATGGTGACCGAATACGCTGAATTCACGTCCCCGACTTCGACGTTCCAGATGGGCTGGCCATTGGTCGCATCGATGGCGATGAGCCGAGCGTCCAGCGTTCCCATGAACACCTTGTCGTCCAGGATGGCCACACCCCGGTTGTTGGCACCACAGCAAACCCGGGCGTTCTCGTCGGGCGTGTGCCGGTATTTCCAGAATACCCGACCCGTGACAGGATCCACGGCCATGATGGTGTTGGGGCGTTCGGTGACGTACATGATACCGTCGACGACGATCGGGTTCGATTGCCAAGCACCGAACACCTGATTCTGGAGTACCCACTTCGACTCGAGGTCTCCCACGTTCGCTGCTGTGATCTGATCGAGACCGCTGTGCCTCTGACTCGAGTAGGTACCGTTGTAGGTGAGCCAGTTCTGGGGTTCGTCCGAGGCGTTCAGGATGCGATCATACGTCACTTGTGCCTGGAGGGGATGGGGCGTCACAAGCCCCTCCGGGGCAAGTGCCAGCAGCCCCCCCAGGACGAGCCCCGGCAGCCAAGTGCGCTGGACAGTCTTCATGGTAGACCTCTGAGTGAAAGGAGATACCCGAGGAGGTCGGCCACCTCCTCGCTGGAGAGCGTGGTCGGTGGCATGACGGGCGTCAGACTCACCTCGTATTCGACCAGGTCGGCCTTCACGAGCGAGCGCAACTGTTCCCGCGAATCAATGAGCTGCACCGTGTACGTATCCTCGTTCAGCCTCCTCCCACGGATGGTCTCACCTCCGCGCGTCACGGCTCGTATCGGTCGGTTGATCGGCAGGAGGGCGGCGCTCGGATCGAGCAGGGTTCGCTGCAGCACAGCCGGCGTGCGGATCAGCCCGATTTCGCTCAAGTCCGGTGCGGTGCGAGGACCCCGCCCATTAATCCGATGACAGGAGGCGCAACCGCCGCGGCCTTCGAAGAGCACCTGACCGCGTGCTGCCTCACCGACCTTGACCGCGAAGCCGCTCGGATCGAAGCCGGCGCGGATGTAGGCGATGACTCCATCGAGCTCCGCGGACCGCAAGTCGAAGGCGGGCATTCTCCCGTTGGCAACGCCGGTGGTGATGACCCCGCGCAGATCTTCGTCTGACCGCGCGGCGCGGAACAATCCCCGCCGGAGATCCACACCGTCCACGCCGTCGCCGTTCGCTCCGTGGCACAACGCGCAGTTGGCCACGTACACGCGAGAACCCGCTTCAATAGCCTCACTCGTGTAGCGATGATCGGCGAAAGCGTCCTGGGCCAGCCCTTGCTCCGGACCACCCAGAAGCATGATGGGGCCAGCGTAACAAACAAGGATTGTCCGGGTGAAAAAGCGCATATCGTCCGTTCCGTGAAGGTGCGACGGTGAGCGATCAGGCCCGCCCCTAGGGCGCTCTCGCGGAGATTAAGCCTCGGCGGCCAGATCCGCCACCGCACCATCCGTGGCGATCGGTTGGCCCATGTGGTTTGGAGAAAAGCCTTGTATCTGGGGAAATTGTGTGTTTGAGTAGTATTGATCTGTGTTTCCGTCGTACTGACCGTCGTACCCAAAGGAGGATAGGGGTTATGGAAGCCTATTGCGTGAAGTGCAAGTCCAAGAGGGAGATGCAGGATGGTGAGAAAGTCACCATGAAGAACGGTCGCCCGGCCATGAAGGGAAAGTGCCCGGTCTGCGGGACGGGGCTTTACCGGATTCTCAGCACCAAGTAGCTCGACCCAGTAGTTGGCCGGTCGCCTCACCATGACTCAACCGGCCCGGGATTCGGATGCCGACGTGGCCCTCCACCACGTAACACAGCAGTGAGCTGCCGCTCAGCGCTCCGCTAGTCTTTTTGCACTCTCGTTCTTGGCGCTCTTTCTCGAGCTGATGCTCATCCGCTGGGTAGTGGAGCCCTCCTCAGTTGATGAAGATCTCCATGATCTCCACCGCCGTGGAGCTGCTGTTGTGGAACCCGTGTTGGGTGCCTCCCTCGAGGAAATAGGGGTGCCAGGGGTGCACGTCCACGGACGGTGCTCCCTCCAAATTCAGCTCCATGGAACCTGAGATCGGAACGAACAAATGGAACTGGACGTTCGCGTGCCCGTGTATCGGGCGTGTACCGCCGGCTTCCACGACGACGCGCAGGGCGCGAACCTCAGGCTGATCGCGAAGAACCGCATTGCTGACCCCCACGTTGCCTGCGCCCGTGAGCGGACGTAGAGGTGAGGAGTGATCGCCGGTGACCGGCGGTGTCTGTGCCACCAGGGCCACGGATAGCATAGCGAGCGCAATGGCTGACACGGCGTACTTCTGCATTCGGTTTCCTCCTGTCTGGGTCGGAAAGAGGCGAGAGCTAAGCTAGGGCGGAATAAGGACCCCCGGCCAGTCCTCGACTGGACGGCCCACACGCCAAAGTCCATGATGGGACTTCGTCCTCGACCATCCAGGGAGTTTGCCATGCGTGCCTTTCCACTTCTCCTGGTCCTGCTGCTCTCCTCGTGCGGTCGAGAGGAGCGCGAGCGGGAGGCGGCCGTGGAGGCAGCGCGAGCGGCCACCCTCGTCCAGATCGAATCTATGCTGTCTGAGACGATCGGACGCGCCGAACGGCTCGCGGGCTCGGCCGAGCGGATCCTACGGCCACTCCCTGTCATGACGCCGGCCGGGGAGGACGCATTGCGCCGATTCCTAAATGACCAACACGTGGCTCGTGCTCGTGCGCTCGGCGTTCGCGCGGTCGACGGCACGACAAGGGACTCGCTTCTTGCCACGGGGCGCCTTGTCGCGCTCGAGGACAGCACCCGTCATTGGATCGTCCGGAGAGGTGCTTCACCCGCCCATGTCGTGCCCCACTTGCGCACCCTGCTCGAGATACTTGGGGAGCGCTTCCAGGAACGGCTCGCCGGGATGGGGGTTCCCCTCTACCGCATTGAGGTCACCAGCGCGCTGCGTACTTCCGATCGTCAGGAACGACTACGGCGCTCCAACGGTAACGCGGCCGCCGGGACGAGCTCGCATGAGTTCGGCACGACGGTGGATCTCTCCTACGCCGCCTTCGCGCCCCCGGCCGACACGCCCGCAGAGATCCTCGCGGGTGTTCCTACGGAATTCGCTCCGCATCTCGAACGGTTCGTAGACCTCGCGCTCGAGTCGGTCTCGGCCAGAAAGTCGCGCGAGTTGGGAGCCATCTTCAGCTACGTGCTCCGGGAGGCGCAAGCCGAAGGACTGGCACTGGTGATCTACGAACGACAGCAGACGATCTATCACCTCACGGTCGCGAGTCCGCTGGCGGACCGGTGAAATGGTACTAGACGTGCTCCCTCACTGAGTGCCCGAAAGCCTCCATAGCGGCGACGATCTCCTTCACGTGCTCTTTTCCCCGGTTCCCCAGATGCATCACGACTTCGACGTCACCCACGGTTATGTCAGCGAACGCCCGACGGTGCCGGATCTCGTGCAGGGCGTGAGCACCACCTGGTCTCCGAGGCGTTCCCTCGCCTCGAGAATGTCACTCAGAGTCATGCAGCCAAGCCAAGCGACGGGCCAATGAAAAGCAAGAAAGATCGGGGCTGCTAGTCTGGACCTGACCCAGGGGTTAGGCTGAAGGCAACCCCGCACGGAGTTGCCCGATGACCATGAAGACTACGTCGTGCCAATCAACGGGCACGCGGTTCCTCGCCGCCGTCGTGCTCTGCATCAATGCCGCAGCATGCGAGGTCCCCGACGCCCCGGCGCAGGCCACACCCGACCCGGCCGCGCCGTGGAACTGGTCGGAGGAGTACGTCCGCTCTGGTGTGAATCGAGTCCGCGCAGGCCGCAACCTCAATCCGGAGTCTTGGCCGGGCGCGGCGCAGGTCGCGGTCCTGCTCTCGTTCGACGTCGACAACGAGACAATCCAGAGGCTTCGCACCGGAGGGTTCAGCATCGGCCCCTTGTCGCAGGGAGAATACGGCGCGCGCGTCGCTCTACCCCGCGTCGTGCGCTTGCTCGACAGAGAGAACATCCCGGCGACCTTCTTCTTCCCGGCTTGGAGTCTCAAGCTCGCCCCGGAACAGGCCGACGTGATCAACGCCTCGGACTTGCACGAGATCGGGGTGCACGGATGGATCCACGAGCTGAATACTGCGCTCGACGGCGCCACAGAGGAGCGCCTCCTCCGCCAGGCCTAGGAGCTCACCGGCGAACGGCCGGTCGGCTACCGGGCCCCATCGTGGAACCATAGCCCCAACACGCTCCGGATTATCCGTGAGCTGGGGGCTTCCTGTACGAGAGCTCGCTCATGGCCGACGACCGTCCCTATGACCTCATGCAGGACGGCGAGGCGACCGGGGTTGTGGAGCTTCCGGTCGAGTGGATTCTGGACGATGCGCCGCTCTTCAACCCACGCGGTAACAGCTATATGAATCCTCGGGACGTCATGCAGGTGTGGATCGACGAGTTCGACAAGGCGTGGGAAGAGGGCACGATGTTCTTGCTAACCATGCATCCGCACGTGAGCGGCCACCGCTCTCGGATTGTCGCGCTGGAGGGGCTGATCGCCCACATGCGGGCGAAGGGAGGGGTCTGGTTCGCCACGCACGAGGACGCGGCGCGGTATGTGAGGGAGCAGGCGGGCATGGACTCCCTTACGCACTCAGAGCAACCATGAAGACGCCTCCTTTCCGATTAGCTTCCGTCCTCAGCCTTCTTCCCCTTCTCCTGTTGGTCGTTGTGGCTGAGGCGCTGGTCCCCAAGTCCGTGACCATTCAGGCTGTGGACATGATCGTCATCCCCGTTCAGGGGAACGTCTATATGTTCCAGACGCCTTCCGCCGGGGGGAACATCGGGGTCTTGCCCGGCCCCGAAGGCGTTCTCCTCGTGGACGACCAGGTCCCGAGACTGACCGAGAGCGTCATCCGAGGGGTCCGGGAGATCTCCGATGAGGAGATTCGGTTCGTCGTCAATACCCACGTCCACATCGACCACCAAGGGGGGAACGAAGCTCTCGCCAACATGGGAGCGACGCTCGTCGCCCACGACAACGTTCGGCTGCGGATGCTGGAGCGGCTCCGGATTCCCCGAGGGGGTGGGAGAGTCTCGCCCGCACCCCCCGAAAGGGCCCGCCCGCTCCTCACTTTCGACCACGCCATGACCTTCCATATGAATGGGGAAGAGGTTCGGGTGTTTCTCGTCCCCCCCGCACACACCGACGGTGACAGCTTCGTCTACTTCGTCGACTCAGACGTCCTCCACACCGGGGACGTGTTCCGCACGAACATGTATCCCATCATCGACGTGTACAACGGCGGAAGTATGGCGGGGATGATCGAAGCCATGGAGATCGCCGTCGGCATGTCGGGACCGAACACCAAGGTCATTCCGGGGCACGGCTTTGGCTTCACTGACCGGGACGGACTCATCGAGGTGCTGGCGATGCTCGTCGACATTCGCGAGAAGATCACCGACATGATCACCGACGGGATGCATCTCGAGGAGGTGCTGGCCACGAATCCTACAGCGGAGTATGACGAAAAGTGGGGACAGGTGGCGTCATGGAATGAAGCCGACCTCGTGCCGATCATTTACAATGAGGCGGGCGGCGGACGCCGCGAACGGGCCCTCCCCTAATGGCAGCGTTACGTAACCGGAGGACGGCGTGAGTTGGGGAAAGAAAGGCGGAGGCAGAAAAGAAGTCGTCCGTAGCGGGGTCGGCTTCGGTAGCGCCCTGGCGATCGCCATTTCCTGGTCGCAGCATCAGCCCAATCCTATGGGCGATCATCCACGGCGTGTTTTCTTGGTTCTACGTGATCTACCACGCCTTCACCCGCCAAAGACCCGCACCGCCACGTACGCGCCCCCGTACGCGAGCACCAGCATGTAGCTGAACTGGAGAATCGGCCATTTCCATCCGGCAGTCTCGCGGTGCATCACCGCGACGGTGGACATGCACTGGAGGGCGAAAGCGAAGAAGACCATGAGGGCTATCGCCGACGCGGTCGTGAGGTCTCGTCGAAGCACATCCTGGAGGACGATCGAATCGTCCGTGGCGTCCTCCACACCGTAGATCGTCCCGAGCGTGCCGATGATCACCTCGCGCGCAGCGAGCGAGGTCACGAGGCCCACGCCTATCCGCCAGTCGAAGCCGAGCGGCGCGATCGCCGGCTCGATCACCTGGCCGATGCGGCCCAGCGCGCTGTCATCAATGTGTGGCGCACCGCCCTCCGTCCGCGGGAACTGGGTGAGCACCCAGAGCACGATCGCGACCGTGAAGATGATCCGCCCCGCCCGGCGGAGGAAGATCCGACTGCGGTCCAACAAGCGTAGCCCGATAGAGCGGAGCGCAGGGATCCGGTACGGAGGGAGCTCCATCAGGAAGGAAGTGGGTTTGGCCCGTAGCAGCGTACGCTTCAGCAAGTACGCTGTCCCGACAGCAGCCACGATCCCCAGCCCGTACAGGCCCAACAGTACGGCCGCCCTCTGGCCCAGGAACCGCCCAAGAAGGGGCTCCTGGGGGATGAAGGCGGCGATGAGCAGCACATAGACCGGGAGCCGCGCCGAGCAGGTCATGAAGGGCGTGACGAAGATCGTGGCGAGGCGGTCGCGCTCGTCGTCCACGGTGCGGGCAGCAAGGATCGCCGGCACAGCGCACGCGTAGCCTGAAAGCAACGGCAGGAAAGCGCGTCCCTGGAGACCCACGCGGTACATCATTCGGTCGGCGATGATGGCAGCCCGGGCCATATATCCGGAGTCCTCCAAAACACCGAGGAAGAGAAAAAGGACGAGGATCTGCGGAAGGAAGACCAATACAGACCCCACGCCTGCCCAGACTCCGTCGATCAGCAGGGAGCGGAACCAAGACTCAGGCAGAGTCACCGCGAGCCATTCCCCCGAGCCCGCGATGAGGAACTCCACGCCGTCCATCAGCGGAACCGCCCACGTGAAGATCGACTGGAACACCACGAGCACGACCGCCAGGAAGATGAGTGGACCCCACACGCGATGGAGGAAGAGTGAATCGAGTCGCTCGCTGACCGCCGACGGACCCGGCGGGACGAACCCCGCCTCCTCGACCACCTCTCCGACATGCCGGCGACGAGCCGCGAAGGCGTCCATCATTGGGAGCGGCACGCCCAGAGGTATGTTCCTGAGGCTGATCTCCTGGCCCCCCGACTCTCGCACGGTGACGTCTGAGAGAAAGCTAGTCACGGCCTCGACGCCGAGCCCGGTGCGGGCGGTCGTGCGTGCAACCTGCACGCCCAGCCGCCGTACGAGCGCCTCGTCATCCACTTTACCACCCCGCACCTCGAGCTCATCGGCCATGTTCAGCACCAACAGAGTCGGGAGCTTGAGCTCCAGGACCGGCTCCACCAGCATGAGTTGGCTCTCGAGCCGTGTGGAATCGACGATCAGGATGAGCGCGTCGGGCGAGCGCAGCCCGTCCATGCGGCCTTCCAGTACGTCTCGCGTGATCTTCTCGTCGAGCGTTCTCGCCGAAAAGCCGTGCACGCCCGGTAGATCGACGATGTCCACCTCTCGCTCGTCCGGCAGGCGTGCGCGGCCCACGTGCTTCTCCACCGTCACGCCGGGGTAGTTGGCGACTTTCTGGCGGAGGCCAGTCAGGCGGTTGAAGAGCGTCGACTTGCCTGAATTCGGAGGCCCGATCAGCGCGACGAGCGGAGTACGGGCGGGCAGGTCTTGGACTGCGGTGCGGGACGAGGGTGCGTTCAGCCCGTCATCCGTCTTGGCGTGGCAGTCATCCACCGGATGAAGAGCGCCTTAGCCCACGTCCTGGAGTTGAGCGAGGAGGCGCACGCAGAGACAGTCGGCCGTCTCGCGACGTATCGCGAGAAGCGATCCGTCGACTGAGACAATCGGGTCACCACCTGGCGACATCCTCACGGGGCAGATGCGGCAGCCGGGAAGCACACCTCTCTCGAGCAGCGGTTCCGCCTGATCTATCGGCAGATCGATGTGGACCAGTTCAACCGTATGTCGCAGAGGGACGTCGCCCAAACGCAGATCTTCGACAGCGGGCACCCACGAGTGCTCAGCGAACTGCGTCAGTTGTACGGTGGTGTCCACGAATAACCCCAAGGCCGCTTCAGAAGCGAGACGAATGAGAATCAATCTCAACAAGCTACACGACCTCTGTCCTTCACGAAAGGGGCGTTAGAGCACGCGGCCTTCTAGGAGGAAAATCTACTGACCATGCAGGTAAGCCTTAGCGCGGCCGACTACCCGACCCCGGTGGACGCAGGAGCGTTCTTCAGCACCGCGCTGGACCGCATCCGGGCACTCCCCGGTGTCGTGACCGCGACAGCGATGTCTGGGTTGCCGCCGCTTCGAACGCTGGCGGCAATCGGAACGTACGGCGTCGTGTCGTATTCAGTCGCCGAGCGACGCCGGAAGATCGGTATCCGGATGGCCATGGGCGCGGAGAACGCTTCGGTCCTCGGCATGGTGCTGAAGCAGGGTGGTGTTTTGGCGGGGCTAGGGTTAGTGATTGGAATCGCGGGCTCGTACGGCCTTTCCCGCTTCCTGGCCGCCCAGTTGTACGAGGTCAGTGCGACCGATCCAGGAGCATTTGTGATGGCGCCTCTGTTCCTGGCCCTGGTGGCGTTACCGCCTGCTACTTCCCGCCGCGCGACCCGCGTGGATCCGGTGACCGTGTTGCGGGAAGAATAGAGTCCACGCTGAGCAGGGGATCCTCCGACGTTGCGAGGCTCGTCCTTGCCGCCCAACAAGTCTCAGACACATCTTGTCTGCCATGTTCGATCCCTTAAGCCGCCTCCCCGCCGCTCTAGGCCGTTACGCCATCAGAACGCTCCCCCGTCACCTCATCGGCGCCGCGGTTGTGCTCGCCGTCGTGACGAGCACCCCACGGTCCGTAGCGGCTCAGATCCAGCTCGATGTCATGACGTTCAACATCCGAACGTCGAATATCCGAGACGGGGACAACGCGTGGCAGTATCGCAAGGAGTTGGTCGCCGAGACCATCCGTGAATTCGCACCACAGGTGATCGGCATGCAGGAGGCGATAGAGGAGCAGATCGAGTATCTGGCCTCCGCGCTGCCGGACTACCGCTGGCTGGGGATGGATCGCCGGCTCAACGGCGGGCAGGGACTGAGTGAGGCCACACCCATCTTCTACCGGCATGACGAGATGACGCCGATCGAGTCCGGCAACTTTTGGCTCACGGAGACACCAGATATGCCACCGGTGCCGTCGACCGGAAACCGCCGCCGGAGAGGTGGCGGTCGCATCGTCACCTGGGCGAGGTTTCATCATTTGGCGACCGGGCGGGCTGTGTATGTCTTCAATACGCATCTCTCGCCGAGGCGAGGGCAAGGACAGATCGATGCGGTCAACTTGATCCTGGAGCGGGTCGGTACAGTGCCGGCGGGCAGCGCGGTCATCGTCATGGGCGACTTCAACAACGTCGGCGAAGAGAGCGACCTCTGGCAGATCGCCACGAGCCATGGGCTCAACGACGCCTGGGTCTTGGCCGAAGAACGGCGGGGTCCGGCGTTGACTCTGGGCGGCTTCGGTCCCCCTGAGGCTGGGTGGCCTGAGCGGGTCGACTGGATTCTGGTCGGAGGTCCAATTGACGTGCGCTCTATCGAAACGGTCCTGCACAACGACGGGGGTCGCTACCCGTCCGATCATTACCCAGTGGCGGCGCGTCTTGAGGTGGACTAGGGACCGGTCCTCACGGACCTATTAGCCGTACCCGACCGGCGCATCCATGACGACTCGTCGGTCCCGTAGTTCCTCGTATTCCGACCCGAGCATCTCGCGCAGGATTGGACCCGTCAGGTCTGCCTCCACGGTGATGCGGTCCGGCAAGTACCGGCGGCACTCACCGAACTCAGCCTCGTATTCGGGCGTAGGAAAGGTCAGCGTCAAGATCGACGACCCGCCACGGCGCTCGACCCGATACAGAGGGTTGACCGTCAGCTCGCCGGTCACGTCGCGCTCATCCGTCAGCTCGTAGCGACGAAACAGATCGGCTCGAGCGCTAGCGACCAGCGTGAGCGCCGGCTCGGTGCCGAGCTCCTCGGGCGGCACGTCGTGCGTCAGGTCGACCGCTC
>Ga0310121_10001154_pt1 | contig 27694 bp, 29 predicted proteins | sample CB27_Tmax_986_MG_FD_203504 | JGI IMG/M metagenome (GOLD analysis project Ga0310121, IMG submission 203504) | Marine microbial communities from Western Arctic Ocean, Canada - CB27_Tmax_986 | ecosystem: Environmental > Aquatic > Marine > Oceanic | place: Canada: Western Arctic Ocean | collected... | reverse complement strand
GTAGCCTGGGACTCCCGTCCCGGGCATTTTCATTGCGTTTTGATACTTTACCGATGACCTTTTGCGGGTGTGCGCGGTTAATGACGCCCGGGACGGGAGTCCCAGGCTACGGCTCCTGTCCCGGGCAATCATCTATTTCAGACTCAAGAATTGCGACTCTAGATCAGTGCTGAATTGCCCGGGACGGGAGTCCCAGGCTACGGCATGAGTTGAGCAAATCCGTCAAGCCAACTAGCAGCACAATAACTGTACTCATGCGACCGTAAATTTGCTTTCTTCGCATTGTCGGCAATGTAGCGACGAAACGCAGCCAACTCCTCGGCGTCTCGAACAATTCGATCATACGTCTCCTGTTGCCAGAAGCGGGTCCGACGACGCTTTGGGACGGACGAAATTAGTGACTCAGGTTGATCGACAAGCCACTCTGAAATGCGACGCGACGTCCATTTCTTTATGGAACCCAGCACGTCCTCGAGTTCCCAACCAGCAAACGGCTGGACCAGTGCATGTACGTGATTTGGCATGACGATAAAGTCACCGAGCCACAATCGGGTGCCATGAAAATGGGGGAGCGACTCATTTAAGGTCGTACGCGCCGCCGGATGTTTGAGGACGCAGCTTCCGTGACACCGGTCCAGCTCATTATGAAGTAGCGTGGCCTGTTTCTTCTCGAAAGCTCGACGCACCCCAGAAGGGATTCGTTGATAAGCTTGTGAATAGTTTTCACTGGCTGACGAACGCCCGGGACGGGAGTCCCAGGCTACGGGAAGGCCATGAGTTTTCAACCAACGGGACTTCACGTCAAGCCATTCGGCGAGTACGGCTGCCGGTATCGAGTCGTCTTGGCGAAACGTGACGAAATACGTCGCGCCGGGCTGCCTCCAACGTGGAGGTTGCGAAAGTATACGCGCAGCGGTCCCTCGGGATCAAACGGTCGGAATACTGGCTCTACGTCAGTAGCCTGGGACTCCCGTCCCGGGCAGTCTGCTTGCTTCTTTGTCTCCACGTCTATTCCCCTTTTGATATGGTGTTCATATGTTGGGTAATATTTATTTGTATCTCTATAGATTGTCAACAGTCACCTCCCGGACGTTTCGCGGCCTAGCTTTGTCGATGCGGTCTTTGCCTGGTTGCATTTATCCGACTCGCGTTCCAAAATAGTCTGGGCATGCCGTAGCCTGGGACTCCCGTCCCGGGCATTTTCATCGCGTGCCGATAATTCACCGATGACCTTTTGCCATTGTGCGCGGTTAGTGGCGCCCGGGACGGGAGTCCCAGGCTACGGCTACGGAACGTCACTCTCGGAGCTTCCCATGATTAAATCTTCAGCAATCTTCGCCGCCCTGCTAACTCTATCCACCATCGGCCACGCGACGGCCGAGTCCGAAGTTGCCATCACTGGCGAAGCTCAACCTCCCGCCAGCGACATGTGCTGGTGGTACCGGGAACCAGCGAACAAATACTGGGAAGGTTTGCCCATCGGTACGGGACGATTGGCGGCGATGGTCTATGGCGGCGTGTGTGATGAACTAATTCCGTTTAATGACGAGACGCTTTGGTCGGGCGCACCGCATAACCCGGTACGACCTGATGGAATCAACGCACTGCCCAAGATTCGCGAGCTTATTTTCGCGGGGAAATATGCCGAAGCCGAGAAAGAATGCGACAAACTGATGGGCAAACCGAACGATGTGCAGCATTATCAGCCGGTTGGGGAACTACGGCTCCGTTTTGATGGTCACCAGGCGGTCACTGATTACCGCAGGGAACTGGATATGGATAGCGCCCTCGTGAATATTTCCTACCGTATCGGTGATGTGCAATACAGCCGAGAAGTTTTCGCCAGTTATCCCGATCAGGTGATTGTGATGAAGATCACGGCCGACAAGCCCGGTCAGATTTCGTTTACGACCCAACTAGCCAGCGTTCAGCCCAGCGCCCATAGCAGCGCGGCAGAAAACAACCTTTTGGTTATGAAGGGTGGAAATAGGGATGCGTCCGAGGCGGGGTTTGGACAGCTTGACGATGCCTATGACGAACATGTGGTCAAAGGAAAGATGAAGTGGGAATCACATTTGAAAGTTCTCAACAAAGGCGGGAAAGCAACCAATGTGACGATTGAAGGTGTTAAGGAAGAAACCGCGGCTGGGATCAAAATTGAAGGCGCCGACGAAGTGGTGCTGGTCTTGGCAGCGGCAACCAATCTAAAGAGCTGGAATGATATCAGTGCCGACCCGTCCGCTCGATGCGACCAATATATGAAAACAGCGAAGACACCTTACCAAAAGCTCTTGAAACGGCATCTGGATGATTACCAGCCATTGTTTAGGGCGTGCGAACTTTCGGTAGGTAAGAATGAGGCGGCTAAACATGACACGACGACAAGATTAGTCGATATGAGAGCCGGCGGAGATGACCCGCATTACTTAGCTCAATACTTTCAATACGGCCGATATTTGATGTTAGCCGGTTCACGTGAAAACACCCTTGCTTTTAACAATCACAATATATGGCTTGGTGAATTGGGCGGAGAGCGCTGGTCGGGTCGGTGGACACTCAACATCAATATGCAGGCCTGCTTCTGGATTTCGGAGCAGGGTAATCTGCCGACGACGAATGATTCGCTTGTCGGTTTTATGAAATGGCTGGCGGAATCCGGTGCGAATACCGCAAAACAACTTTACGGCTGTGGCGGGTGGACGAGCAATCTCGGGGCGGACATATGGATGAATACGACGCCGCAATGCAACCCATTTTATGGAATGTATCATGTCGGGGGCGCATGGAATCTTCAGCAGTTGTGGGAACATTATCTGTTTGAGCCGGACAAGGAATATTTGCGGGAGATATATCCCTTGATGAAAGGCTCAGCGATATTCTTCAGTGATTTCATGATCGAAGACCCCAAAACCGGCTGGCTTGTTACTTCACCGTCGGGGTCAGCCGAAAACTCGTTTACCTATGGAGAGGACAAGAGTGCAGCGGTTTCCCTGGCGCCGGCCCAGGACAGTCAGATTCTGCGTGATCTGTTTGGCAACTGTATTGAGGCCAGCAAGATCCTTGACGTCGACAAGGAACTTCGCCAAACGTGGGAAGGAATACGAGACAAACTTCCACCGCACCAGGTTGGGAGATGGGGCCAATTACAGGAGTGGTATTACGATTGGGATAAGGAGGACGACATCCATCGGCATATTTCTCATCTGTATGCGTTTTATCCGAGCAACCAGATTACTTTGAGGGGCACGCCAGAGTTGGCCGCAGCGGTTCGAACCAGCCATGAGCACCGGATGAATAACCACTGGACATACGCAATGAGAATGGGCGTATGGGCCAGGTTGGACGAGGGCGACAAAGCTTACGGTATTCTTAAGCCGCAGCTTACTATGCACTGGTTTGATGACGGCGACAAATCACCGACGATGGCAGGAATTCAGGAAATACAGGGACTCGGCGCCGGAATCATCGAGATGCTTTTGCACAGCCACGTAGGTTGCGCACTGTCCAAGGACCCTGAAACAATACCGCTCGGGCCGGGGGGCGAGATAAACCTGCTGCCTGCATTACCATCAGCCTGGCCTGATGGCTATGTCAAGGGACTTCGAGCACGCGGCGGATTTGAAGTTGATATCGATTGGGCCCAAGGGCGGTTGACCCAGGCGACTGTACGGTCCAAGTTGGGCGGCAAGTTATACGTGTGCTGTCGTGACGCGTTGAACCTTGATCGAGATGGTACAGTGAGCAGCCTGCCAGCGGTCGAGCCGCATGTAGTCGTCTTGCAGACCACGCCGGGAAAATCCTACATCCTGACAGCCGAGTGAAATCCAAAGTACCGTATACCTGGCTGTCAGCCGCGACAAGAACAGTCTGGCAAGGTAGCAGATTACACCGACGTGGGTCGCCAGGTGTGTGTGGCGAAGGAAGCATCGTTGTGGGCGCGCGGCACCGCGAGACCACTCACACGCATAACCTTTTTGGCGTTCGTCGCTTGGGCGTCCAGCGGCCACAACGTAAATATTCGTCGACACCCGTAGCCTGAGACTCCTGTCCCGGGCGGGTCGGGGGCGGGCGTGAAACGTTGCACAATCGCGCTAAATCGAAACACAACGCCCGGGACGGGAGTCCCGGGCTACGGGGCGACTTGCACATGAAATCGCTTCTTTTCAAATATTTTGTTGGCATCACTTTCATCGCGAATTTGGCTTGTGCAACGGATGCAGCCGACGATGTGACTCCAGAAACGAAACAGACCATACTCTTTGTCGGTGACAGTATTTCCGTAGGCAGCGGGGCTTCCAGCGCTGACAAGAGATACGCGACGGTGCTCACCAATATGCTCAATGAGACCGGTGGCAATTTCGCCGAAGTAAACCTCGGGATCGGAGGCTCGACGTTGGTCGATCAATTCTGGCCGGCGCCGAACAGTTCGGGTTTTCCACATAGGCTGCAGCAAGCCATCTCAGAGCAGCCTGACGTGTTCGTTATGCAGCATGGCACCAACGACAACGCCTTGGGGCACTCCGTGGGAAGATTCCTTTGGGCTTATCGGGAATCGATCCGAACTTTAAAAGAAAAAGTGCCGGGTATCACCATCATCTGCACAACAATTTGTCCCTCGTGGGATGCGTTGAGTTCGACCGACCAATGGTTGAATCAGGCCAACGTTGGGATTCAGGAAATCGCGGCACTAGAGAACACGTTGTTGGCCCAAACGTATCTCAAGCTGCAATATCGCCGAGATCTATTGCCAGATGGAATCCACCCCGATGACGCGGGACACCGAGTGGTGGCCGAGTCGATATTCGAGGCCCTCAAGAAGAACCGCATCCAGCAATCCGACGATTTCGACGTGACGTTTCGACTCGCGGGAGAATACCGTATCTGCGGTTACGCGATTCGCGCTGCTGATGGCGACGAGCCGTGGGATAATAGCTGGGTCGAGATATATCACCTGGGACAAAGGGAAGTCACCTATCGGTCCGATTACGAATTGGAGATCCTCACTCCATTGCGATATGCCGACGGCGAAGCTGGGGCCACCGTCACATTTGCCGACGATTCAAAAGAAAAAGCGACGAGCGAAACCAATGACTGGTGTGGTCAAGTCCGTTTTGTGCTGCCGAAGACCGACGGCAAGATCGCGACGGTGCAAATTGAGCCATGAACGATGACGAAAAGTGTCGCCATGTTATATGAATTCAAGACACGTTTTCTATTTGCTGTGATTTTCAGTCTCGTCGTGGTCCGTTGCTCGGTAGTTGCAGCGGACAACGCGCACCAGGCCCAAACGCACTCGGAGCGCGACGAAACACGCGTCGTCGGTTGGTACTGGTGGTCCATGAAGGACAAGTTCCCGATTTCGGCTATTCGATTTGAGGATCTCACCCACATCGTCTACAACCCAGAGGATGAATTACTCGTCGCTCCTGACGGCCATCTTAAAGATACTGGAGCCATCGACGCCCATCTTCAAGAGCTTAGGACCATCGCCCACTCGCAGGAGATCAAGGTGCTTATGATGATATCCGAGCCAGGCGCAGATTTTAATTTAATGATGGCCAATCCGGATGCGCGGGGCACGTTCATTGCGGAGGTCGTTGCCTACCTGCGCAAACACCGCTTGGATGGGGTCGAGTACGATTGGGAAGGTAACAGCCACAAGGACCCTTATGACTGGAATGGCGCCGAGGGCGACGAGGACCGGCAGAATTACACCACGGTCATCCAAGAAACCAGGGCTGCCCTCAAACCACATAGTTTAATGCTGTCCATCTGCGGTGCTGCCTGGCCACCCTGCTTCGTGACTCCCGCAGCCTTTGAACATCTCGACTTCATCAGTATCATGTCCTACCACGATTTCGACCACGCACTCAAGGGGCTACAAGTGTGGACGGACATGGGCGCGCCGAAGCCACTCTTGAACATGGGAATGGCGGTTGGTTTCAATGAACATGGCAGGGACCGACGGCAGGCAGCCAGAGAGGCGCGTTACGTCGTGGAGCAAGGTTATGGCGGATTGTTACTCTTCCAGCTGAACTACGACACCAAGGATGACACGTCGATGCTCAAAGCAGTGGGTGATGCGCTGCGCGAACTCGACCAGAAATAGAGAAAAACAGTAACGGATACGAATGATGTTGAGAATCCCGGCAAGAGCCGTCATTTGCATCGTATTTGCATCGTTCCGCATCTCTTTTGCCTGTGGCGATGATCGCCTTCCCAACATCGTGGTCATTTTCATCGATGACATGGGCTATGCCGATATCGGTCCGTTCGGCGCCGAGGGCTACCAGACACCCAATTTGGACCGGATGGCAAAGCAAGGCCGGCTCTTTACAGACTTCTACGTCAGCCAGGCGGTCTGCTCCGCCTCCCGCGCCAGCCTGTTGACAGGGTGCTACAATGTGCGAATCGGGATTCTGGGCGCACTCGGGCCCAAGGCAACACACGGCATTCATGAAGACGAAGTCACGATTGCCGAAATCTGCAAGCAAAAGGATTACGCGACCGCCTGCTACGGCAAGTGGCATCTTGGACATCACGAAAAGTTTTTGCCCCTGCAACATGGTTTTGATGACTATCTTGGGCTTCCCTACAGCAACGATATGTGGCCTTACCATCCTGGAGCTCGCCATTTGTCGATGGAAGAGCGATTGAAACGGTGGCCTCATCTGCCGCTGATCGACAAGAACACAATCGTCGATGCGGAAGTTACTGGCGAGGACCAGGAACAATTGACAACGCGATACACGGAGAGGGCCGTCGAATTTATCGGTGAAAACAAGGACCGCCCCTTTTTTCTCTATGTGCCCCACAGCATGGTGCACGTACCCCTCTATGTGTCCGATAAGTTCAAGGGCAAGAGCCAACGAGGACTGTTTGGCGACGTGATGATGGAGGTAGATTGGTCCGTGGGACAGATTCTGGACGCGATCCGCCAGCACCAACTCGAGGAGGATACGCTGGTCATTTTTACTGCAGACAATGGCCCGTGGCTCAATTACGGCGACAATGCTGGATCCGCCGGCCCCCTACGCGAAGGGAAAGGGACGATGTTTGACGGTGGCTGCCGCGAGTCTTGTATCATGTGGCAGCCAGGCACCGTTCCAATGGGAACCAGTTGCAGCGTTCCCGCCATGACAATTGACATCCTGCCTACCGTCGCCCATTTGATGGGGGCCCAGTTGCCCGACCACAAAATAGACGGCAGAAACATCTGGCCACTGATTGTCGGTGAACCGGGCGCGACCAGCCCGCACGAAGCCTACTACTTCTATTACGGGCAGCAGTTACAAGCGATCCGCAGTGGAAAATGGAAGCTGCATTTTCCGCACGGTTACCGGACGCTTAACGGTCGCCCGGGGGGGACCGGCGGCACTCCCGTTTCCTACGATCAGGCGCAGATTGGGTTGGCGCTGTTTGATCTGGAACAGGACATGGGAGAAACAACGGATGTGGCAAACGAACATCCTGAGGTCGTGGCCCGCTTAAGCCAACTGGCCGAAGCAATGCGGAAAGAACTTGGTGATGAGGGACGATCGGGCGAGCGGGTTAGGTCCGCGGGAAAGCTGTAGAGTAAGCGTCCTCGCTTGCTCATCACGGAGCATCAGCATACACAAGCGGTGACGCTTAGGCTGCGACGCGCATCACCCGAACACGCCTCGCAACATCGCCAGACTCTTGGGAATTGCGGTCGATGCGTCCTCTTTCCCTTCGTACTCCAGCGAAATGTAGCCTCGGTAGTTCGCCTTACTGAGTATGGATGCGATGCGCTGGTAGTCCAAGTCCAAGGTGTACCAGGTCCCGCCACCGTAGTAGGTCTTCGCCTGGACAAAGACCGTCTGCGGCGCCATCATCTCCAACTGCTCATAAATCTGGTCGAGAAAGCAACCGGTATCCATGAGCGCTCGCAGCCATGGTGAATCCACGGTATCCACAATACGCAAGACGCCTGCGGCTGTGCGCCCTAAACCCCAATGGTTTTCCAGTCCCAACAGGACACCACATTTTTCCGCCGTCGGTAGGCATTTTTCCAAGCTTTCAATCACCCAAGGGAAGGCATCGTCTTCTGTGTAGCCAGGTAAAGTAGGCTCGATGCCGCCATTTGCCATCAAAGCGTCAAAGTTCTTGCTGGTTCCCCACCGTCCCGTGTTGACGCGCATGATGGGAATTCCCAGTTTGTAGGCTAACTCGATGCTGGCGATCGTCTTGTTAATATTATTCTTCCGCACATTGGCGTCTGGGGATACGAAGCCCTGGTGGGTCGACATGCCGCACAAATCCAGGCCGTGACTGAGCGCCCGGCGCTTGAGCTGCTGCAGAAAGCGGTTGTCTTTACGCTGCATCTGGACTTCCAAGATCTCGACGCCGTCAAAACCCATGTCGGCTGCCAGGTCAATGCAAGTCGAAATGTCCAATTTGGAATCGTCTCGGTACCGCCAATAGGAATAAGTCGACACGGCGATACGGTTACGACGAACCGACGCACTCGACGAGGTGGCGGATGCGCCGGGCTGCTGCCCTGCCACGGCGAACGGACGAGGGGCGAGTAAACCCGCACCAATACCCGCCGCGCGTGACAATAGCACACGACGGTCGATTTTGGCATGTTGAGACAAATCAATTCCTCCGTTCACGTTGTAATTTACCAATCACTGCCATTACACCCGTTGCACCGGCCTTGTCGAGTTGCAATTCGACCTCAATCACATGCGACTCTAGATGACCTGTTGGCGTCGCCGAGATATTCAACTTGCACGTTGACGCACCGTCAATTGCTCGAGCGAATTTTGGATCGAGTTCTTCCTTTTCTACGAATAGTTTCACCAGGTTAATTTTGACTTTCGCGGGTCTTGATGTCGCTCGAAAACACACGTCGTACTGTCCAGCATCCTCGATGTACGGTGTCAGATCGATTCGCAATATCGTTGATCTACCGTCCTCGGCATCAATCTCCCAGCGTCCGACGACCCACTGAATCGTGCCAAGAACCCCGTGGTCGAATTGGACCTTCCCTCGCCGATAGTCGTCGAGACACTCGCCACGCAGCACGGTGTCAATTTCTAGTTGCTCAATTCCATAGCTGTAGTCGGCATCCGACTGGCCGACTAGCTTGAAAGCCTCATCCGCTACTAACAGACGGGGGTTGGCGGGACTGCCACAACAGCCAAAGCACCAGTGTCCGTCCACATAGCCGGCCGTTTGAATCCCTAGTTTGGTTTGGCCGCTGGGCAAAACATGTCGGGCCTGGAACCGGAACTCCCTGTCATACTCAAAGACGTAGTTCTCTTGGAGATCTGCAGGTAAGCCGCCGACGACGATGAATTTTCCGTCGTGACTGGCAATTCCACCCGCCCCATGTACCAATTCAGGCACCGGATGTCTGGCAAGCAAGGAAAAATCGGCCGCGTCGTAGATGTATACCCACGAGTCCGATTGCCCAGCGGGTTGGTTGAATTTTCCGAGCTCGACCGCGACATAAACCCTGCCATCGACAACGGTCAGATCACCGTGATGATTAGGAACGTCGACTCGGTTCTGCAGTATTCCCTCCATGTCCGTTTTCGCCAATTGGACGGTATGAGACCAGTAAATAGACTTGCCGTCCGTCGCAACACCTTGCAAATGACCACCGTAGGTGCCTTCACAGACGATTTCCTGTGGCGCGGCAGTGGTTTTTTGCGTGTAGTAAACGGCAAATCGGCGAAATTTTGGTTCCGCTTGGGCCCGCTTGACATGCAATCGTACCCGTTCGACGGACACCGGATTGAAGGCATCAATTTTCTTGTGCCCGATTGCCGTCCCGTTACCCAACTCTTCCCAACGACCCTCCACCTGTCCTTCGATAGCATATTCCAGTACCCGTTCACCGGAAGAAATATCCTCCATACTCACTGCATGATCGATCATCGTCGGCCGCTGAAATTCCAATTCGAGGATTTGGCCTTGCCCGGTTCTCGAGGCAACGGGTGAATCGAATCGTCGGCGAATCTCCGCTCCGAACTCGGCAGCACGCTTCACGTCCGCTGCGGGAATCGCACCGGTCACATCCGGCGCCACATTGAGGAGCATCACGGCACCGTGACCGACGCTGCGGTAATAGCGGTCCATGAGATCATCGACGCTCTTGAGCGTATCAGCACCAAAGGAATTCCAAAACCAAGTTGCACGCATGCGTCCATCGCATTCGTTGGGGAGCCAAGCGTCTCCGGTCGGATCGCCGTGCTCGGCGGTGGCGACACCGGTCATCGCCTCCTCGGCGGGCAGCGAATTCCAGGCGGGGTACGGCGCGACCGCTTGTTCGTTCCCCACCCAACGCATTGTTGCGTACTTGCTCTGGAATACGGACGCATCTCGAGCATGTTCTTTCAGGATGTCGCCGACGTCAATCACGCCGAGGCTGCCATCGAACCAGACTTCCATCATGGGCCCGTATGCCGTAAGCACTTCTTTGAGCTGTTGCCGGTAGACTTGAATGTACTGCTGTTGTTGCTCTGGTTCAGCGGTTTTTCCGCCGCCCCCCATGATTGCGCCAAACAGAAAGTCGGCCGGGCTGACGTAAACTCCCAACCGCATCCCACGGCGTCGGCATGAATCGACCAGGTCGCGCAGCACATCTCCCTGGCCATCGCGCCATGGTGTATTGCTGACGTTGTAAGGGGTGGTGTCGGTCGGCCACAGGCAAAATCCACCGTGATGCTTGGCGACGATAATAATGTATTTAGCCCCCATCGACTCGGCGACGGCCACCCATCGGTCAGTGTTCAGATTCTTAGGGTTGACCCGCTTCAAATAATCCATCGAGGGCTCGGTATCCGTTTCGACATCCAAGAAGGTTTCGATGCCCCAATGGATGAACATACCCAATTCCAAATCGTGCCAGGCAACCTGTCCTGGTGTTGGCCGAGCGAGTTTGGAAGCGTCAACTTCCGAGGGATCTTGCGCAATGGCACTTTCCAACGTCAGTTTTTGCGGTCCGAATAACGGCGACGACAACAGCAACAACACAACGGCTGTATGGCGAAGCGAAGTCGGTCTGGAACTCAAATGGTGCGACATTTTTTTCTCTCTAATCGACTAATTGGCAAAACTAGCGAGAATAAACGTCAACGTCAAACATCCTCGCTAACGCGTCAGGTTACCATGCTACGCCCACGTCGAGAAAGATCTAGTCGGCCAACTTCCCCCACAATTTCTCCATTATGGAAAACATCCCTGGATCATGTTGCTGGAGTTCCGCGCGCACAAACGGAATAAACGGCGAGAACTGCGCGCTGTTGACCAAGGAGTTCGTGGCTGGAATTGGGCGCATCCAGATGTAACTTATTTGCGGTTTCAGGGTATTACGGCTACACTAATTCCTTGCGGTATCTGAACGGGCACGTAGCAGGTGAAGAGGAGCAATGTATGGCCGGTGGCTGTCAGCTGATTTCGTTTTCGTTGGGAGTGCGCAGGACCCTGGCATCCTCATTTGGTTCCCGCACATTGATGTCCCTTGGGCTGATGTTGACCTTGTTCGTGCCGGTGGTCCACGGCGACTTCTTCTTCGTTACGATCGACGGCTGACAAGCGTTGAAACACCCCGCGAATGTCGCGCACTCCGCCAAGGGTGAACCAGATCATCGCTGGGATCCGCACGCCGATTTGTATATAGATCCACACCTTCCAGAAAAGGATCCACCATGTGAGTTCCAAAGGTAAAATGAGATATACCGCCGACAGTCTTCCTTTCAATATAAACGAAATCAACAATAAACGGATCGATCGGGTGTCGTCGACGAAATTTGAGACCGTGGAATTTCCGATTGCGCAAGGCTTGCCAAAGTAGTTGTTCCGGTTTTGTGGACCTTTTGCGCAGCGCCCGTCGACGTTCGAGAGGACCATTGGGCTCTTCGTTCAACGGGTGTGACATGGGAGATATTTCCTGACGCTAACCGGAGTGTTCAAATTTTACGTCGTACAAGATAGTCGCCATGACTCGCTGGGAACCTCGCTCGTTTCCCCCCTCTCCCTAACCCTCTCCCCCCAGATAATATTGTCGAGAGCTGTCGTCCTTCAGGACGACAGCTCTCGACAATATTATCTGGGGGGAGAGGGGACTTACGCGCGGCTGCGCCCCGAATGAGTTCTGAAACAGGACATTTCTAACTGGCTGCGGCATACTTGCGTGTTCAAATGATCGAGCACCTGCCAAAACCAATTCTTTGCGGGAATGGCCGCGATTGATTCAGTGAACTGTTGTGCCACAATCCTGCCAACCGACAGCACCGCGCCCAGCGTGACTGCGACCTAGGCGGCCAGGGTACCGCCGTACCTCCAATACAAACCACCAATGATCGCGCATCCCAGTCCACTGAAAATCGCTCCGGTGATCGCAAAGTACATCTGAATGTATTCCCTCGGTTTGTAGAAAGCCGCAAACACTACGGAAAAACCGCCACTCCAATGATCGATCCCCGAAGCCATTTTACATGCTCCTGCTGAGTCAACCGTTTTTTACGTAACGGTATCACGATGTCCTGCACGAAAATGCTGCCCCACGAATGCATGTACGTGTCCTGTGTGGTGATGAGCAAGAACACCATCACACATGCAACACATCAATCCTCGTAAGCCCACCGGCAGCATGTAGGCCAGCGCCACTGGCACACGCTGCTGGACAGCCAACTGCGGGGACTCACCAGCCCTGATCCAGAGCTTGCCGACACCCGGCCGCGTCGAAGCTGGTCGGTCGAAACACAGCGGCGATTCCCGCGGCCGCGGCATGCGCAAACATAGAACGCACCGTTTCGGTGCCGATCATGCCATGCTCACAGTCCAACAACACGGCTTCGACTCCAGCAAACCCGGCGATCTCGACCAGCGCGGGATCGGCCAATGTAATCGGTTGAATGACTAACGAGGGTTTCGATCGGTCGGCAACGCGTTGACGCAAGTTCATTTTGTTGGTCGCAGGTTCATTGTGTTGGTCATTGTCGTAGTAATCTCGGGGGACGATGATAATTCGGGTTAGTCGGACCCACAGTGCAATGGGGCAAAATGTTCCGGCTTGTGAAAACCAAGTTCACCGGGAATTGGGTTCCACATCGCCCAATGTGGATGGGACGTCCGATCGCCACATTTGTACAAATTCGCGCGCCAAATGGTGCCGGGGTGTCTCACGATCGGTCCCACAAATGCTTCAAACACATCGTAGGGAACAGAGAACTCGATCAACCATGTGGTCGGATCGGCGATTTCCGGTTCAACCACCTCTGGCAGCGAATGGTAAATCTTGATCTTGTCCATCCTCGCGTCGTCCATTTTCACGGGATCATAGCGGTTCGATGCCGACTGGGCGTTGTAATGGACTAACGGCGTGCCGCCACAATTGATCTCGGTGTTGAAATAGCCACGCCCCGCGACCGGCTCGATGAAGAACTCGACGCAACTGTCAGCACACATGCTGCCATTGCGCTTCGTATCGACACATCGAACATAACGGTCCTCAACTCGGAAGATCGCATAAATGTCCGCGTCGTCATAAAGCAGCTTGGCTTGCGTTTTCGGACGATGATCGCTGCCCTTCTCGTGAAAGATGTCCACGTCCAAGGGAGGGGTGTCGCCCCAAATGGGACCGTCCCAATCACCGTCGAGCACCGGTACCGTGCTTGTTCTATTGATCGTGTAGCAATTCATCGGTAGTCTTCTAATTGAGTAGTGTCTTAATCGCATTCGTTAACAAATCATCAACACTCGCGTCGCAAAAGGTCGACGTCAATTCGTACCCGCCCTTGTCATATTCCTCACTCGTCGGAATATACCACGGACCGCCGTCCCCATAAGCCGCCACGGCCACAAAGCGATTCGGCTGAATTTGCTGGGCTCGCAGATGGTATTCCACAAATGGCTCAGCCGGCAAGTGCAGCAATTGAATATGGTTGACGCGCAACGAACTCAACACCAGCGGCTCCGCCCGCTGGACCCGCTCCAGCCAAGCCAATATGAACGCGGCCCGACTGCGCTTCCCAGCAGGGTAGTAGCAATTGAAAAGCTGCTCGTAAAGAAGTAGCATCAGAACACGCTCGATACGGTCAGCCAGCTCGCCTGGCAGGAGCCAGAGGTTGTTCGGCTACCCTTAGTAAAACATCCGATGACATACACCTCACGACTATTCCTCTTCGCCGCTGTTCTATCGAACGCTCCCCTGCTCTTAGCAACCGAGCCAATCAACATCGGTTCGCAACGCGAACTGTTTGTCGACGATTACCTGATCGACTCTCTGCAAGGCGCGGTGCATTCTGTGAGTGTTCCGTGTATGGATGGTTTTTAAGAACTGTCCAATCGGAGACCCACAGGATGCATCTAAAGACTATCTTCAATCAGGTGACCGACTACAAGCCTTGCCTCTTCGGCAGAATCTGTGGGTCAGCCGCAGACAAGACCCCTACGAGCTTGCTCGTAGGTGAATGAGGGTGGAAGCTACTAAATGCCACTCCCGAAGCTAAGACCCCCACGAGCTTGCTCGTGGGTGAATGAGGTTGCTTGCTATACGCGCGCCGCCACCAAATCTGGCGATTGTTCTGTACTCGTTTTCGTAAGCGATGAAGTCTTGAAGGAAATCCCAAGGCACAGCAAAAAACCTTTCTCACCCGCGAGCAAGCTCGTGGGGGCCGTGGTTTCTGATATTTTTTTGGTAGCTGCCAACCTCATTCACCCACGAGCAAGCTCGTGGGGGTCTCAGCAGAATCTACACAATGGCCCAGTGACACGGGGGCCCGGTGACGCGGGCTGCCGATTGAAACGATACTCATTTTTTTGTCCTCCCATGCCTTACAAAACCTTTCAACCAAGTACAACACACCGAACCCCCTGGTTTTTACCCCCAGATTCTGCGGAAAAGCCACAAAAAAAGACCCCTGCTAGCGCTATTAGAGTCGCCGGATGGGGACTGAAATCGCTATCACTCAGCAGATCGATCGCATGGTCGTCAGTTTTGCTGACATCGCCCGAGTGTGCGAAGATCTCGAAATCGTGCTCGCCTTTGAAAACCATTTGGACTACCGCGTCTCTGAAATCGCAGAGGAATGCTGGAAGCGTTCAGCTCAAGTTAGGTCAAGCCGCGGTTCAAAACGCTGCAGCAACGGCAACCTTACCCCTTTGTATCGAGTGATCGTATGACCACATTACCACGACAGTTACGGGCACGCGGGGCGATGATTCTCGTGATGGCGCATCTCAGCTTCGCCCCCGTGGCCCAGACGCAGGAGCCGAGACTGAGTAACGATGAGGTCACCTGTCGCTGGGCAGCGCCGGACAGGGCGGCGGGCTCGTTGCGATTGTGGAGGCGACGCAGAAGGACAGCTTGCTCAATGACAAGGCGTCGACGCCCCAGTGGTGGCGCGTGAAACTGAAGGACGGGCGCACCGTCACCAACACCACATTGCCCTGTGGAGTCAGGAAAACCAGAGACGGACTGGCCTTCACCTGAACCGGTGACATTCGCGTGACCGTCATATCGCACCTCGACGGCGCGATGCTTCGATCGCGCATCGAGGTCAACGCGATCAAAGAAGGCGTCGGCCTGCGTGACGTCGTGTTCCCCGTCGTCGACGGCATTCGACCTCTATCGAAGGACCCGTCCGACGATCGGATTCTGCAGGTGCGTCGCACGGGGCAGACGGTGCCGACGCCGCTGACCACGGGCAAACCGGTGCAAAAGCGTTACCTCATTGAGTACTCTATGCAGTTCACTGCCCTGCTCGGCGACAACCGGGGGCTGTATATCGGTGAACATGACCCGACCGCGGCGTGGAAGGATATGCACTGGACGCCCGACGCCGAGACCCAGACGCTCAGCTATGACATTTCGCATCCGGTGCTCAACTGGGGCGCGACCGAGCCGGTGCGGCAGTATGAATCGCCCGGCGATTGCTTACTCGGGCCGTTCCCGGGCGACTGGTTTGACGCCGCGCGCATTTACCGTGCCTGGGCCGTCACCGCGCCGTGGAGCGCGAAGGGCCCAATGTACCAGCGAGACGACTATCCCAAATGGTTCCTGAATCTCGACTACTGGACCATCGGCCACCTCGGCGATCACTTGGGCCAGCGCCGCGAATTCGTCAAACGCGACGTGTTCGATTTTCCCATTACGATCACGCATGACTATGGCCACTTCAATGGGTGGACCATCCACGACGTCGGCCCGGATTATTTTCCACCGAAGCCCGGTTCCGTCAACTACCAACGGGTGATCGATGAATTGCGTGGCCGCGGAGCGCGCGTTGTGCCCTACGTTATGGGCTGGATGTGGAACGCGGCGTCGGACGAATACCAGCTCAGGGGAGCGAAAGAGAAGGGCGCGATGCTTGGGGAGGACGGCGAAAGCGTGCTCTGGGCCGAACTTGAACCGGGCGAAGAGAATATTTCGATGTGCCCGGCCTCGGAGATCTGGCGCGACAAGCTGACCGAGGTGGCAATCGAGTTCGTCCAGCGCTATCGCACGGCCGGCGTCTACTTCGACTATTTTACGCCCATGATGAGCGACTGCCACAATCCAGGACATGGGCACGCGCTGGGCGGGGCGATTACTGGGCGCGTGGCATCAACGGTCTTTACAAGCAGGTGCGCGAGACTGTCCGCAAGATCGATCCCGCAGCGGCGTTCTGCGGCGAGGTACCATCCGAGTCCTGCAATGACGTGCTCGACGCGCACTACACGAGCAGCTTCGCCGCCGACGCGCCCATCTGGCAGGTGGTCTATCACGACTACATCCAACTGTTCGGCGGCATGCACTGGATGGAGCAAGAGCCGCTGCCGATCGGTCGTCACTGGCTATTAGGCCACATGAACCAACTCTCCGGTTCGTATGGGTTTGCCTCAGCGGACATCCGGCCGGAGGCGATCCAGTGGAATCTTGACTTGCTGCGCTGCCATCACGAGTTTGCCCGGCCGTACTTGGGTTACGGCGAAATGCTGCGTCCGCCCGCCGTATCGGGAGACCTGCCAACGTTAACAGGTAAAGGGGACGACGGACCACACACTGCCCAAGCGGTGGAAGGCACGGCGTGGCGGGCGCCCGACGGCAGCGTCGGCATCTTCTTTTTCAACTTTCATGACCAGCTCCACCAATTCACCTGGAAGAAGGATGTGGCGGAAATTGCCGGATTTGACACATCGAAGCGATTGCAGATGACGCAATGGACCGCCGAGCAGGGCGAATCGCTGCTGAAACAGGTCAACGGCGGCAACGTCAGCGACACAACGAGTATTGCCCCGCGGGGCCTGATCGCTTTGAAACGGGAGGTAATCCAATGAACATCTTGTTGAGCATGTTGACGGTGCAGGTGACCGCGGAAGTGAAAGCGCCGCCCGGCTGCATCGCCCCGCCCGGCTGCATCGCCGCCGAAGACGCCAAGGCAGCGGCGGATTCCGGGGGTCGTGGCTACGCCAACCGCATCATCCACGAGCAGACCGGCATTGAAATGGTCCTCATCCCCGCCGGCAGATTCCGGATGGGTGATCCCGGCCTCTCGACTAACGTCGCGCCCGAGCGCGACGTGACGGTCTCCCGGCCGCTCTACATCGGTAAGACGGAAGTCACCAACGGCCAGTATCGGCGGTTCCTGAAGGCCAAGCCCGATTACAACGGCGAAGCCGACGTCGATCCGGCGTATGACCTGTATCTACTGCACTTCAATGGCAAGAGCGTGATGTCCGCTGAGGACGAGTATCCGGTGGTGTGGGTGAGCTGGCACAACGCCCAGGCGTTCTGCGCGTGGGCGGGATTGGCGCTTCCAAGCGAAGCCCAATGGGAGTACGCCTGCCGCGCCGGTACGACGACGCGTTACTCGTTCGGAGATGGCGAGGCGGAGCTTCACAAGTACGCCTGGGCGGCGTTCGCCGCCGAAAGCCGCACGCACCCGGTGGCGACGAAGCTTCCCAACCCCTGGGGCCTGTACGACATGCACGGCAATGTCTGGGAGTGGTGCGCCGACGACTACGTTTACCGGTACGAAAACGCGCCGACGGACGAATCGATTCGACGCGATCCCGAAGCGCAGACCAAGCCGTTGCGCGGCGGATCATGGAGCACCGGCCCGGGCATCCACCGTAAGACGCCCGTCGGGTTCTATTCCTCAACGCTCGGAAGCATAGCGCGCTTCCACGTCGCCCCCGGCAACGCCGGGCACGACCGCGGATTTCGCGTCACACTGCCTTTGCCAACCCCGTAATATTGGATTGGTCAAGCTACCGATCGCCTCGATCTCGATCGTTACCTCGTTTCCGTGCTGCAGGACGCTGTCCATTCGGCCAACCGACCAGCCATACCGATGGTGACTCGGGATCGGACGGATAAAAATGCCTACGTCTTGGTCCCAGCCTTTTGTAGGTGGCATCTACTGGCACAATTGTAGAGGCGTGATAGAATCATGGGCGTGAATTTATGTTCGGTTTGTTAAGATGATTTACGCACTCCAAGCACTATGTGCTTCCGGCCGAGCGGGTGACCGATGCCCTCTATGAAACGCTATCTGCGGCTTTCAACAGACTGGGTGAATACGCCCTGTCGAAAATGTCTCGTTGGCCATCGAGAATCACGGCGGCACGTCGGCGACCGGTGCAGGACTCAAGCGGTTGTTCGATAGGGTCCCCTTTCCGTCGGTGGGTGTCACCTACGATCCGGCTAATTACGCGTATGGAGGTGAACTGGAGACACTCATGGATGGAACCAAACGGAGCATCGCTAATCTGATGGCTGCGATCGTGCAAGCGCGGCGGCAGAAGTAATCGAGCATCCGCAGCGTCCAAATCTCAAATTGTCTTTTCTTACATAACCAAATACCCCATGATTCAAATCAAACGCGCAGGCCATGTCGGTCTCAAGGTTCCGGACGTTGATCGCGTCGCAGCGTTCTACGAAAACATCGTTGGTCTAGAGATATCCGACCGCTCCGACGGAGCAGTTTTCTTGCGCTGCAATGATGAACATCATTGTCTGGGGTTGTACCCCGCGGCGGAAAGCGGATTGCACCATTTGGGCCTGGAAGTTCATGACAGCGAAGCGCTCCAGCGCGTTCGTACATCGCTTGGCCAGCAGGGGCTCGAGTTGGTACCGGACGAAGATCCGCATCCTGGGATCGGAGAGTCGGCCTGTTACCGCGATCCCGACGGAAATCTCCTGAAGTTCTACGAGGGCATGAAGCATATCGACCAGCCGCTTTTGCCGCGCGAGGTCCGGCCTGTGAAGTTTGGCCACATCACATTTCATACTATAGATCTCAAACGTACGTTGGCCTTTTACATTGGCGTCCTCGGATTTCGCCTATCCGACACCGTCGGAAAAGACATGCTGGCCTGGGTGCATTGCAACCAGGATCACCATGGCGTCGCGTTTTTGAATGACGGCCAAGCCAAGGTGAATCACTACTGTTTCGATCTCGCCGACTGGCACGCGATCAAAGAAATCTGTGACCATCTGAAACAAAACCAGGTCCCCATCATTTACGGGCCGAGCCGTCATGGTCCGGGTGACAATATATTCCTATATATACCCGACCCCGCTGGAAACGTCATCGAGTTAAGCACCGAGATGCTGCAGATCTGGGATGATCTCTCGTACCATCCCAAGGATTGGCCCAACGTCCCCAGCACAGTGGATGTTTGGCGAGCGATGCCAGCGCCGCGGCACTTCCTGGACGGCAACGGACGTGACTTCCACGATTGGTCAGCTGGATCGCCTGTGATTGGGGCCGGTTGGCAAGTGCTTGAGGCGGGTGATTTTCGTGCGCTGGACCCCACGGCCCAGATCACGCCTCCGACTCCCGAACTCCCTGAATTCACGATCGATATTCCGAAGTTCACGCTCTGCGCGAACGATGCTTCCGACCATATCAAGGCTTTAGTCAGAGCCGACCGGCGTTTTCCCGCCGGTACGGGTCTCTCGGTGGCCGTCGATATGGCTGTCGAAATCCACGGCACGCAGGGCAATCCCTATGATGCGGATCCAGACGATCCTCGGCTCGGCAGTGGTTCCATTTCGCTGATCGACGACACGGCCGGTTTGGTGTTGAATTTCGAGATTTCCAATCGTCGCGTGATGGCCCTCCGTGAATTGTTCGTAGTGTCCACTCCCGGCGCCGCCGCCGGTTCAGTCAAACCGATGGCCGACCCCGTGCTGACCGATTTGTCGATCGAGCCGGGAAGCTGGCACCGATACGAGATCCGCTACTATCCCGGTGAGGATGCGCTGATGGCACCCGGCCCGGATCGCGCCGAGTGGTATGTGGATGGCGATCTGGTCCACGCCGTTAACTGGGTCGCTACCGTCGATCCACCGTCAGCTCCCGTGATCAAGCCCGCGCGGTTTACCGTGAATATGGCCATCTTCACTTTGTTGGATGACCTGCCGGATGGAAGAGGCGGTACTATATCGGGGCTCGATCCGGGTTACGAACAGACGGTGTTTGGGCAAGGTGCGACGTCGCGGTGGCGAAACCTTGAAATTGCCGACATTGGCGAAAAGTGGCATGTGCAGAAATCGAAATGACGGGGGAGTAGTCGGTAGTCTGTGGTTTGTAGTTGTTTCCGTTTCACGTTCTTCGGTTTGAGTTTTGCCATGGTCAAATCCCTCATTAACAGAGTTGCGTTGGTGACCGGTGGTGCGTCTGGAATTGGTCAGGCCACTGTGCATTTGTTTGCCCGAGAAGGGGCCAAGGTCGCCATTGCGGACCTCCAGGTCGAAGAGGGCCAGGAGACGGTTGACCAGGTGAAACATGCTGGGGGAGAGGACGTGATTGGGCCATACTTTGCCGACAAGAAGACACATCTTAAGGAGAATGTGAAGCCTTTGCAGGCGAAGGAGGAAACAATCTACGTGCTGAACAACTCCGACGCCAAGGACCACGTCGCTAAGCGAATTCCCAACAAGCAGACCAAGGTGGTCGGGAACAGTTTGCATCGTCGCAGTGTGGAGCTTGAATATGCCTTGACATCCCCGAGGTGGAACCGAGTTGCCGTCGTTACGTCCATTCGGTTGTCACTGTGGTGCACCCGATGAAATCGCCACAGCAGGGGGATGGCATGGTTGGCTCGATGCCAGACGTACATCCAAGCATCCAGCAGTACAATAGCAAGTATGTTTCCTGATTCTCGTTCATGGATGTCAGCTACGCCTGCCTGAGTGCCGGAACTATCTCGGTTCTTGAGGCATGAATTGCCGGAGCGATTCCGGCGAGGATTCCGGCGACGGTGGATACGATCAAGCCCATGCTGGCGAGACGGATGGACGGTGTGAAGGCAATCGTAACGGCTTCGGCTCCAACTGAGAGACTACTGAGCTTTAGCATCAGCATGGCGGTTCCGACGCCGAGGGTGCCACCTGCAATGCTGAGAAAGACGCTTTCGGTCATCACGAGACGAAAAACTCGTGGGCCCGAAAAGCCGATGGTCTGCAAGACGGCGTGTTCTTTGCTGCGATCCTGAACTGACATGATGGTGGTTGTGGCGACGAGGGCGAGCACGAGGCCCACGCATGCGTAGCCGAGATAGTGGGCCATGCTGATCAACTGTGTCAGGTCGCCGAGACTTTCGGCTTGAAACACGCCTTTCGGTCGAGTGTCGGTTTCGACAGGTCCGCCTCGAAACATGTCGTCGATCTCTTTGCATTTGGCGACAGGATCGACACCTTCGTTCAAAAGTATTTCCAACTGCGTTACGGTGCCGACGAGGTTCATCCCCTTCCCTCGTTGCAGAAAATCAAGATGTGAGTAGATGTAGTTTTCCTCGGCGGGGTCGTCGCTGTCGTAAATGCCTGCGACGTTCACGCTCAGATCACCGATTGAAAATTTGTCACCAATCTTGATACTACGGCGAGCAGCGACGGCTCGACCGACGACGGCGGCATCCTGGTGTTGCTCAAACTCCGACCAGTTGCCCGACATAAGTTCAAAGTCACGGGCGTTACGGAGTTTCTGTGGTGGTACTCCGTAAAACACGACAACATCCAGACTAGCTCGGCAGTTGTTCGTGAAGACCTGAACCGGGACGACTGCCCGCACACCATCAAGTCGGGCGATCTGCTGGTCGTAGTCCTGTGGTAAATGGCTAGTGGCCGGGCAGAACTTATTGGCCTGGAATGCAATCAGCGAACCCTTGGATGCCTGTCGTCGCTGCAAGTCGTTCATGCCTTCCTGCACCGCTCCAACGAAACAGAAAACAAACAAGGCAACGGCGGAACCACTCACAGTCAGAATTGTGCGTGAGCGGTGTCGCCACAGCGTTTTCAGTGTGTAGGGGATAAATTTGAACATTCTTTGAGCAACAGGTTCTAACCTGCTGTTCCTTGTACTGCTGAATCCGGCACATCAGAAATTACGGTCGGCTCAAAGGCTTTACCGCCAGTTTGCACTAGCTTTCCGTGATCAAGTCGAAACTGTTTGTGAGCGATCTGAGAAGCGTCGGCATCGTGTGTGACCATCAGCAGCGTGACGTTGAGTTGTTCGTTCAATCGCTTGAGTAGGTCGAGAATCTGGTCGGACGTATCGGGGTCAAGGTCGCCGGTTGGTTCGTCAGCCACGACGACCTTCGGATGAGCAACTATGGCTCGTGCGATGCCGACTCGCTGTTCCTGCCCACCTGAAATCTGACGTGGATAGTGATCAGCCCGATCAAGCAGATCGACGGCCTTGAGGGCGATCTCGATTCGTTTGCGACGTTCGCTACGAGACATTGGCAACAAGAGCAACGGTAGTTCAATGTTCTCATACGCCGTCAGCACGGGAACGAGGTTGTGTGTCTGAAAAATGTATCCCATGTTGGCTGCTCGCCAGTTCGCCAGTTTCGTTCGAGACAGCCGTGTGATGTCAATTTCTGCGATGCAAATGCTGCCGCTGTCAGGTCTGTCGATGCTGGCGATCAGGTTCAATAGCGTGGACTTGCCCGTGCCGCTGGCTCCCATTAACGAGATGAACTCACCCTGCTCGATATTCAGCGACACGGCGTCCAACGGCGTGATGGTCTCATCGCCTTTGTGGTATCGCTTCGTAACGTTCTTGATTTCGATGAGTGACATTATTGGTTGTCTCCCGTTGGCAGTCTGTTTATGGTTCCTGGCGATTCACGTCGTGCGGCTGCATTGGTCGTTCCGAGCGACGAATCTTCGCTTGTGACCTTGATGCGATTACCGTCCCGTAAACCATCCGTGCCGCTGACGATGATGCGGCTGGAAATCGTTAAGCCACTGGTAACCTCCACAAGGCCATTCGAGCCGGCAGCCCCGGTTTTTACCGTCGTTTTGCGTGCGATGCCGTCCGATTGGTCGGCCAGCCAGACAAACGAGCCGTCGTCGTCCTGGTGAATAAGTTGTCGCAGTACGTAGAGTCTCACTTCCTGCGATACCTCGCTTGTCCGCTCAGGCTGCTTCGCCGCAAGGAATGTCACATCGACCAGCATTTCCGGTTTGAACACCGGTGGCGGATTGGAAATCTCCACTTTGACTTGCAGCGTGTTTTTCTGAATATCGGCTTCGGAACTGACGAAGAGAACCGTGCCCATCAGCGGTGATGACAGGGCAGGGTTGTCGATTTCAACAGGTTGATTGAGGCTGACTTTTGGGATGTCCTCGAAACGGACATCGACTCGGACTTGCAACATGTTCGGGCGGTAAAGCGTGATAACAGTGCTGCCGTCATATCCCGTCATTTGCGTCATACCGCTGCCAATGCGTGCGCCCGGATGAGCAATCAGCCGAAAAACACGACCATCAATCGGTGAAACAACCGTCATCCGATCCAGTTGCAACATGGCTTCGGCAACGACCACACGAGCCTGTGCGACACGAGCCGCTGCTGCTCTGACTTTCGCCTTGGCCCCATCTTTAGCTTTGGTTTCGTCGGCCAGTAGCTCAAGTTGTGTTTTGAGAGCGTCCCGACGCTGTGTTAGCGCTGTCTGTTCTTTTTTGAGCGAGTCGGAGCGATCACTCAGTTCTTCCACGAGTGCTTTTGCTGCGTCGGCCTTACTCTTAGCGATGTCGATTGCGACCCCGGCGACAACTCCTTTTGCAGCGAGCTTGCCGTCGTAGTCCTTCTGCATCGCCTCGTGATCTGATTCCGCACGCCGAAGCTCAAACGGCAGATTTTTCAACTGCGTTTCGATTTTTGCAAGCGATGCCTCGGCTTCACCGAGGGCAGCTTCTAGATGGACAGGTTGTTGGAAGCGTGTTTCAGCGGCGATCAGTCCAGCTTTCGCCTCGTCGAGTTCCGCTTGGCGAAGTTCCATGTCGGCCTGCGCACGGTCGAGAGCCAGTTTTGCATCGTCCTTGACGAGTTCAGCGACCGCCTCACCTGTTTTGACCGGCTGGTCCTCAACTACCAGCAACTCTTCAACAACTCCGGGCGCAAGTGCGGCGGCTCGCACCGGTGTCGGTCGAGGCTCAATCCACCCCGCAGCCTTGAACAGTGGCGTTCCTTCTTGTCGAATCTCAGCAGTTGTTGAGAACACGGGTACCACCGTCACCGGCTTTGGTGGAAAAATTAGGTCTCGTGACGTCCAGGCGACCAACGAAAGGAAGCCAAGGATCAAAACAGAAGGCAACACGTATCTCGTCAGCACGTGCCGCCTAGTTCGTATACTTGGCTGGCCAGTGCCGCTACGGTCGATAGCCAGTTCTCGAAGATCAACGTCATTACTCATGGTTCATATCATTTCTTCTTCACGTACACGCCGCTGGCGAGCACAGTGAGATTGCCTGCTTCGTCTCGATTGGCCTTGCCTTTCACGATGACGGTGGACAGTTCTTTGACGTCAAGCAATTCACGGGCGTCAACTTTGACGAGATCACCGTTATCATTGACAACCTTCACGAGTGCCATCGAAGTCGGGAGCTTGGGCGTCTCACAGCAATAGTCCCACGGCTTCTTACACTGATCTCCGGGCATGTCGCTGCACGCTTTGAGCGAACCATCGACGATGGAGAAGGCCGCTCGCCCTTCGATCCACGGATTCTCGCCACCGCCAATGCGTCCGACAATGGTTACTTCATCACCGTCCTGTGCGGCTTTACGAACCTTGATGACATCCTCGGCCCCGCCCGGCTCGGCAGTGAGTAGAAAGTTCTCACCATCCACGCCAGGCAAACTCGCATTCGGAGTCTGTGTCGTTGAAGTCGATGACTCCTGCTGACACCCGACATAGGCAGCAACGAGGATAAGCAAGGTTGCAGCAGTCCAGTTGGATTTCATTTCGGTCTCCATTTTGTGTCGTGCCAACGGTCCGATCAGCGTCGGATGTAAACACCGCTGGCGAGAGTGGTAAAATTCCCGGCGTCGTCCCGCTGCGCTTTGCCGGGAACGACGACCAAGTCGTTTTCTTTCACGTTCAACAGTTCACGAGCGTCGGTCTTGAACAATTGACCGTGCGTATCGACAACCTTGACCAGTGCCGTCACATCGCAAACTTTGTCTTTACAACACGCACATACGCCCCCGTCGCATAGTTCAATGCTGGCATCAACAACGGCAAACGCCGACCGGCCTTCGACCCGCGGCTCGACTACGCCACCGATCCGTCCAATGAGAACAACGTCGTCTTCGTCTTTCGCCTGTTCACGTAGTTCCATCACGCCCAACGCACCTTGCGGCTCATCGATAATCAGAACCTTGGTCGAGTCGACAACAGGTGACTTCGCTCGCTCGCCAACTCTGTCGTCAGACGACCGACCGCAACCAGCGAAGAACGTAAGGCCAACGACCACAAGAACTTAACTGAATGTGAGAATCTTCATTGCGTTTCGCTTCCCTGTTGAGTAATGGCAAACATCGTGTCTGCCGAGACGTTCAAATCGCTTTTAACCCATCCACGATGGGCATCCGTAACGCTCGGATCGCCGGTGGAATGGCCCCGACAAATCCAAGCGACAAACCAACGCCGCAGCCGATCAGCACAGCCACGCTGTCGATGCGAAGCGAAAACGCTCCCATCGTGAATCGCACTGCGGCACCGTTGACAAAAATCAAGGCGATCAACGCCGCCAGCAGACTTGCCGCCGCCGCCAGCAACACACCTTCCTGCATCAGACTGACCACAATGGATCGCCGCACGAAACCGATGGTTTGCAGTGTTGCAAGTTCTGGGATGCGACTAACTACGGAGCCATACATCGTATTCAGTCCAGCGAAGACACCGGCTCCTGACACAAGCGACACGACAAGCCATGCCAGCCACCGCACTGGGCCGTAGTCTTTTTGCAGTGATGCGTAATAGTCCGTTTCCTGCATCGTTTGCAATTCGAGGTCGAGGCGTTCCTTGCAGAACAAGTCGAGATCGGCAAAATCGACTCCCGCTGCCAGCGTCACGGCAACGATGCTGAGGTCTTGACGTTTCATCGCCTGTTGCAGTTCATCAAGCCGACACCACGCTTCGGACTCAAATGCTGCACCACCCGCCGTGAACACACCGCTGATCCGCCATGAGCGGCCTTCAAACTTCAGTGTTTGTCCAAGGGCGAGGTCGGCCTTGGTTGCTCCAAGTTTTGCAGCGGCCATCCGACCTACCATGACCTCACCCGTTTTGGGCCAGTCACCTTCTTCGATCTCGATCTGACGCCGCACAAGCAATGCAGGTTGAGTCACTCCACGAATCAAACCCATTGATTCTTCCTGCCCTTCAATACCGATCAGCGTGCCAAGATAGAGTTCCGGCGACACGTACTTCTGACCGAATCGCTCTTGAATCCCGCCAACACTGGCCGGAACCAGATCACTTGTCCGCATTGGGATCGATGAATATTCGAGGTTCTCACCCATGCCGAGCGAAAAGATCACCGCCGTTTGCTCATCACCACTAACGGCCAGTGACCGTTCCAACCCACGAATAAACCCGACCACGACGAACACCAACACGATCACCGTCGTCAGTCCCGCAAACGTCAGTGTCGTTCGCAAAGGGCGACGGAATAGGTTTCGTATCGCGTACTCCCACGGGAGCAGGCGGAAGAACATGGCGATTGATGCCCCACAGTCGAGGGTTCAGCAGCAGGTTTATCTCAGCGCAAAATGAAACCTTCGGCACTGAGAACGAGCGAGATGGAGCGTTCAAGAGTCTATCAGCACTAGCCGAGCGTTATCGCTCTCGACTCTGGTGGACTCGTCGCTCTCGGCCGGATTACAACAAGAACGACATGTGCAGAACGCACAGAAATCGACCAGGAGGGATTCTCCCGTCGTGTGCTAGTGTCGCGCGAGAGTTTTTCCGGAAGGGTACATCGGCAATCAAATCGTTCGTGTCCACGACATCGTGGAACGGGTAGCCGAACTGCTGTGTTACATCGTCATCGTCGTGTTCGATGACGGCACCACCGCAGATGCACTGGCAGTAGCCGCATGGGGCGTTGCCATGAGGTGACGAAGGATGGTGGTCAGAATGCCCGTCGTGGGAGTGCCCGTTGCGGGAGTGCTCGTTGCGAGAGTGCTCGTTGCAGCACGCTTGAGAACCGTGAACGTAGACGCATTCACTCGCTGACAAACAGACCCCCGACCTGCACAACAACGGGCAGGCGACAATCATCGCAATCAACAGAAAGTGAAGTACCTTGTGCATCATTTGAATCTTTCGGGACTATATCTCTATCTCTATCTCTATATCTTACGTTCGACCTGCCCGAATGGCAATCGGGACTTTTTTTCGTAGGTTACTGTGGATTTTTCAGACTTTCGCTCAA
>Ga0310121_10001153_pt1 | contig 27694 bp, 25 predicted proteins | sample CB27_Tmax_986_MG_FD_203504 | JGI IMG/M metagenome (GOLD analysis project Ga0310121, IMG submission 203504) | Marine microbial communities from Western Arctic Ocean, Canada - CB27_Tmax_986 | ecosystem: Environmental > Aquatic > Marine > Oceanic | place: Canada: Western Arctic Ocean | collected... | reverse complement strand
TCGGGATCAGGAATACCGGCAACGATGATGGGAGTTCGCCCAGGTCGCCGACGCTGCGAAGGTCCAGGCCAGAGGCCATCGCTACGGCGGTGAGCACCACGATGCAGACGAGTGGCGACGGCACGATGGTCGTGAACCGGGGCAGTAGGTAGATGATCCCGAGCCCCGCCGCTGCCATTGGGTAGGTGCCCCAGGGCACGCCCGTTAGTTCCGGGACCTGCGCGAGGAAGATCAAGATTGCGAGCGCGTTCACGAATCCAATGACCACCGAGCGTGAGACGAACCGGAGCAGCGAGCCCAGTCGGACGAACCCGGCGATGAGTTGGAACACTCCCGCCAGGATCGTCGTCGCGAAGAGGTACTCGAGCCCATGGTCCCTGACCAGACTGACCATAACCACGGCCATCGCGGCCGTTGCACCGGAGATCATGGCTGGCCGGCCACCGATGAAGGAGACCACAACTGCGATCGAGAACGACGCGTAGAGGCCAACCTTCGGGTCGACACCAGCGATGATCGAGAACGCGATCGCCTCGGGGATCAGGGCGAGGGCGACGACCACTCCCGAGAGCACGTCGCCTCGCACGTTCCCGAGCCATCCGACGCGCACCGCGTGGAGAAGGCTTCGGATGTCGGGGCGCTGGGCGAGTGCGGGATTCAGCACGCGCTAATCGGCTCGCTCGTGGAATCGCGCGGAATGGTCAATTGCGATCTCGATCCTCTATTGCTGCTGGAGACGGTTCCGAGCACCCCGAGCGCCCACGTGGGGTGCTAGGCGCACAGCGCGCGCTTAGACATGCCGTGCAGCGGTACTCATCGCTAAGACAGGGGTGCGGGCGGGAGCCCGGGGAGGGGCACTCCCAGCCATTCGATCCAGCGTGGGCGACCGCCTCACCGTGGCGAGGGACCACCATCACGGGTTCATTGATTGAACAAATCTGAGCGTAAGCGGTCGGCGTTCTACGCGCACGGATCGGAAGCCAATGCTCTGCTCAGGCCGTGGCGGCGCCCTGGACCGCGTCACACGCGCACCGCGTCTGACACGCGCTATCCCGTACAACGCAGCGAGTCGTCCTGTCAGGATGAATACAGGCGGATCTGCACCCTCGGACTGGTTGTACCGAGTGAGGTGCTCGCCCACCATCACTTCCGTGGGTTAGAGGACCCCGACTTCTCGCAGACGCGCCGGGGCTTCGATGATGGCCGTACGTTCGCCGCGCCCCCAGGCGCGGAGTATCGAGCCGAACGCGCTTAGCTGCCGAGCGCGTTCCATCCGGTAGGCGATGCCGAGGTCGAGCCTCCCCCCGAGCTCCGAGTAAGCGGAGAGGACCTCGTCAAGGAAGCCCTCGCCCAGAAAGCGAAGCTGCCGGAAGTCGTGCATGACGTCGCCCACCGTCGCGTGCTCGAAGTCGAGCACGCCAATCAGGTGCGACCGCTCGTCGACGAGCAGGTTCCCCGCGCCGATGTCGCCATGGACCACCACGGCCTCGAACTGGGACATCCGAGGATCGGCGAGGGAACGGTCCCACCAGCCGATTAGGCGTGCGTAGTCTTGTGAATCGAGCACCGGCCGGAGCGCGACGAGCGACGCATCGCGATACGCCTCATCCCACGCACGGTCGACCTCCCGGCCCGCCGACAAACCGATGGCGCGTGCTTCCTCGACTGGGAGTTGGTGCATCGCCAGGTTGAAGGCAGCGATCTCACGGGCTAGCGTCGACCGCTCGCCGCGCTCGAGAAGGTCAGGCACGAAGCTTCGCCCCGGCAGCATCAGGTAACCGATGCCGCCGAACGGGAACACATCACTCGCCTCGACGAGCCATCGAGGCTCGGGGATGGGCGTGGGGAGCTCCTGCTGCCCGAGCCAAGGAAGTAGGCGCCACTCCTTCTCGTAGCGGGCGAGCACGTCCGGGCTCGTCCCCAGACGGAAAACCGCGCCCGACGCAGTCGCGACGGCCACACTAAAGAAACCTTCCCCAAGCATGCGGAGCGGAGCAACGGGCGCGGTATCTGGGTGGGCCTTCTCCAGCGCCGCCGCAAGGGAGCCCAGGTTAGAGAAATCGGGTGGCGCCCAGCGCTCAACCCGCGGGACACCCCGCAATTTCTCTGACACACGCGGGAGTCTAAACGGCTGCGCCAACGCCTCCCTGTGAATCCAGCGGCGTCTCAAGCCCTACAGGGATCAGGTCTCGAGGCCGCAGCTTGGATACGAAGCTGCCACCGATATGGGCGCACAGGCCGCAAGAACCGAACCCAAAACCCGGGACGGCCTCGTCCGAGGTTCCTGTCCGGCTTCCGGAATTAATAGTTTCCCGCCAGAAAAATTCCCGCCAGAAAAAAATCGATTCATTCCGGGATCGAAAAGAAAACGCGTCTGAAGGAGGCTCCTGTCGAGGGCGGGCGCGATTCGGTCATCGATGCGGCGTTGTCACGAGAGTCTCCTGAGGGGGCTGCGCGAGTCACGTGGAAGTCGGGCCTCGACAAGGGGATGCGGACGCGCGGGATCGCCCCCAAGATTCGCGACCAGGACGCTCACGTATCAACGTGGCAACGAAGCGAAAGACCGGCGCCATGAGCCACCGGCGAGGCGGGCTTTGGTCCTCAGGCTGAGCGGCTCGCGCAACGTTTCGCGTCGAGCTCTCGATGCTGTTGCGCCGCTGAAGCGCCCACGGGCGGTTAGCTCAGATGGTTAGAGCGCTGCGTTGACATCACAGAGGTCACTGGTTCGAATCCAGTAGGCCCACCACGAGGCACCGTTTTCGAGCGTGTTCAAACCGCCGCGCGGGGCGACTACGATCGCGCAGCGAACCGCTCAGCGAAGAGCAGCGCGATCACGACGAAAGGACGCTCCCCAGCCGGGGCGACGTCAATAGAGGCTGTACTCCTCGGAGGGGCGGCCCCGGCTCGAAACCCGTGGCCTGACCCCACACCGCTGTCTCCGTGGCGGTATGCGCGCCTTACCCATCGCCGCTTGTCGCGGGCGCCTCGAACGTCAGCCGGCCCGCGATCATCAGTCCCGCGACCAGCAGCACCCACACGGGGAACACCAGCATGACGGCGATCCAGTTGATGAAAATAATCAGCAATGCAACCGCCAGAACCAGGCTCGCCCAGTCCAGCCAGTAGGGGAGGAAGCGGTTCCCGCGCAGTGAGCCGATGGCGGTTGCTGCGACCAGCACCGCAACCGCGAGCGGCATCGCCCCGAACACGAGGGCGAAGCCCACGCTGAACAGAAGGCTCGCGCTTTCGGCCGCGATCTCGCCCTGATCGTCCGCGATCAGGGCGCCGACTGCGATGATCGCCACCCCGCTCATGAGGAGCGCTGCCGCGGCCGTGCCCCCGCTTCGCGCCAGCCCCGCGAGTCGCTCGCCAGCTCCGTTCGCGATGAGCGCCGAAGCGATAGTGCCTGAGAACCACAGCAGGGCAGCGGCGGCGATCGCCGCCATCTGCGCCCCACCCAGGAACATGCCCAGGTCGTCGGCATAATCGCTGGCGAGGGAGTCCGGGTCGTCGAGGAAGTCGCCCGGCGTGGTGATGAACCACCCGACCATGAGGACCACGAAGACGACCCCGCTCCACGGAGCCAACTTCGCGAGTAACCGAGCGTTCACATCGCCCCCCGGCTGAGGTGCGCGGATCCAAGCCCCCTTACCTTCTGACTGTCAAGGCTTCCCGTTCCACGCTTGGGCAGCTGGGGGCGGGAGCGCTCTCGCAGCGGTTCCGCCCCTCGGCGGTCCCAACCCAGCGCAACGGCCTAAAACCACCTCAAGTTGCGCGACAAACCGAGGGGTCGCGATTCGAACGCCCGCTTGGAACTTGCGCGAGCCCCGCAGGCTGTATTGCATTCACCCCTCCGCCCCCGCTTTGGAGGCGTAGAGCTGCGTTCGGCGCCTACCTCGGGCACGTTTCTGAAGTCTTCGAGGAAGCGCAGCCTCGCATCGCTCGGCCCACCCTGCGTCCTCTCGCCAAGGCCCACGCTGCCTCGGAATCAGCACACGGTCGTCCGCCGCGGAACAGCGAGGCCGTGACGGAGCGAAGGCCGATCTCCAATCGGGCTTGCTGTGGGGTACGGACATAGGAGAGCGGAGGCGCTCCCCCGCTCTGAGCAGTAGGATCGCGCCGGGTGCGCGCGGCGAGCGTCGACACGGCCAGGAGCGAATGATCGCGGCGCTCGAGGAGCCCCAGCTCACGAGCCGCTCAGAGTGCTGGGGTGGGCGCAACGTTTCAGACTCGCAGGCTCCGTCGCCAAGCGGCCAAGCGGCCAAGCGGCCAAGCGGCCAAGCGGCGCGTGGGAGCCGAATGCTGGGGCTCGTCGCGCCCTGATCCCAACCTGTCCGAAAAAAGGAGACGCTTACCCAATGGCACAGTTCGTTCTCATCGGTCTCGCTGAGCCACCCAGCGAAGAGCAGCAGGAGCAGTTCGACGAGTGGTTCGTCGACCAGCACATCGAGGACACCGCCAAGTGTCCCAACTTCGTCAGAGGCAGCGTCTTCAAGCTGTCCGGCCCCCATGGAAACGGCAACACCGTCTCGCAGTACCTCTCCCTCTACGAGGTCGAAGCGCCGAGCTACGAGGAAGCCGAACGCGTCCTCAACGAGTGGCAGCGCAATCCCGACGCCTGGGAAGGCCGTCGCAAACACAAGGAGACCGGGGAACGATTTGGGACGATGCCACTGCGGATCAACGGGTCGGGCTGGTACGAGCTCCTGAAGTCGTTCGACGGCCCCGCGAGCTAAGCCCTCGACGCGAGGCGGCGCAAATCGCCTTCGTCGCGACTGGCAGCCGGCGGCCGCCGTTCAGGAGGGAACCCACCTCAAGGTCGGGCGCAGTCGAGGCCGTGACGGTAGCGATGGGGGCGGCCGGGGTTCGGGCGATCGCCTTGGCTCAACCGCGGCGGGCGCAGCGCAGCCGGTGGATACTGAGCGCGCGAAGAACGGCCCCGCCACCGCCGCCCGTGCGTTCGGGAATGACGCGGGCACCCGTGCAGATGCCGCCAGGGGAGGGGGTTAGCCGATGGTTCGCGCCGAGCTCAAGGAGCGGACGGCCAGGCTCCGCGACATCCCGGCTGTCGATCGCATCGCCGCGAGGGAGGACCGCCTCGCGGCCACGGGAGACGAGGCGCAGGAGCTGTCGCGCGGGTGGGCGGCCGAGGAGATTGCGGATGCGGGGCTCTACGGCCGCGCGTTGCCGCCAGAGCTCGCCGGTGAGGATCTCTCCTCAATAGACCAGATTATGGTGATCGAGGCCGCCCCCGCGATCGATGGCTCGGTCGGCTGGTGTGCCCCGATCGACTCCGAGCGCGACGCCCTCGTTGTCCGCGCCCTCGACCCCGCGGTCGCCCCGGAGGTCGACGACGACTGGCGCATCATCCACCACACGGCCGCCATGACGGGCGGCCACATGAGCAGCCGGCTCGCGCGGAAGCTCCGTGACGCTCGCGACCGCGAGTGGCCATGACGCCCGAGGGGATCGCGAAGCCCAATCACCTCGTTTTTCATGTCCGGCGGTACCTCCGGGTATACGTCGCGGGCTTGCTCATGCTCATTGCCGCCACCGTCGCGCAGCAGCTGGCACCGCTCGTCCTGCGCTTTGCCGTCGATGGGATCACTGACGGCACCACGGGTAGGGCCCTAGCCGGCTACGCCGGGATCATCCTCCTGCTGGCGGCCATCGAAGGGGCGTTGCGCTACTACTCCCGCTTCCTCGTCTCCGGTTCGGCCCGCCACGTCGAGTACGCCTTGCGGGACGACATGGCCCAGCAGCTGCTCAACATCGACCAGCAGTTCTACGTGCAGCAACGCACCGGCGACCTGATGGCGCGGTGCACGAACGACCTCGAATGGATTCGCAACTTCACCGGACCCGTCCTCGTCGACCTCGCGCGCACCATCGTGGTGCTGGCGGTGGGGATGGCCTTCCTCATGGCGATCGATGTGCGGCTCGCGCTCATCGCGCTGGCGTACCTGCCGGTCGTCGCAGTCTTCGTCGTGTATTTCGAGACCGCCTTCGAGCGGCGCTATCAGCGTGTCCAGGACCAGTTCGGCGTCCTCACGAACCGGGTGCAGGAGAACATCTCCGGAATCCGGTCGGTGAAGGCGCACGCCCAGGAGCCGAGCGAGATCGCGGCCTTCGGCGCAGACGCGATCGAGATGCGCGGCCGCACCATCGCCCTCTCCTGGTTCACGGGCGCGCTCTTCACGGGGATGCTCTTCATGACGACGGCGGCCACGGGTCTCGTGATCTGGTTTGGCGGCAACGACGTGATCGACGGGCGCATCACGCTCGGCGAGCTCGTGCAGTTCATCACCGTGCTCGCGCTCATGGCGACGCAGCTCTCGTACATCGGTTGGGTGGTCTCGGGCACGCAGCAGGGGATCGTGGCCACGCGCCGGATCAACCACATCCTCAACGCGGTGCCCGCGATCACGGACCCCGATGAGCAGGCCGCCACGGACCAGGCGATCCGCGGCGAGATCGAGCTACGCGGCGTGGCGGCTGGCTATCAGGGCGAGGAGGTGCTGCACGATATCGATGTGCGCATCCCGGCAGGGGCGACGGTCGCACTCGTAGGACTTACGGGCGCGGGAAAGACCACCCTCGTGAACCTGCTCATCCGCCTCCAGGATCCATTGCGGGGCGAGGTGCTCATCGATGGCCGCAACGTGCGCGAGTATTCGCTGAGCGCCCTGCGCGACGCGATCGGCTTCGTGCCCCAGGAATCGTTCCTCTTCTCCGACACCTTGCGCGACAACATCGGCTACGGCCGCGCGGGCGCCAGCGACGAAGAGATGCAGACGGCCCTCGAGACCTCGCAACTCGTGAACGATCTCGAGCAGCTCAGCGATGGCCTCGATTCCATGATCGGTGAGCGCGGGGTGACGCTCTCCGGCGGGCAGAAGCAGCGCGCGGCGCTCGCGCGTGCGCTCCTCAAGGCGCCCCCGATCCTCGTGCTCGACGATGCCCTCTCGCACGTGGACACCCATACCGAAGAAGAGATCCTGCGAAGGTTGAAGACCTTCATGCGCGACCGCACGACCATCCTCATCGCCCACCGCACCTCGACGGTCCAGGCCGCCGACTTCGTCATCGCGCTCGATGGGGGCACGGTGGCGCAGATGGGCACCCACGCCGAGCTCATCGCGCAGGACGGCATCTACGCCCGCATCCATCGCCAGCAGCTGCTCACGGAGCAGCTGGGGAGCGATATCGAGAGCGCGCTGCTGGACGACCTCCAGGACGACGGAGCGCCCTCGTGACGGAGGAGTACTACGAGGACGAGGCCCACCTCGGGAGCGTCTACGACCGCCGGATCGTCGGCCGTCTCGGCGCTTATCTGCGGCCGGAGTGGCTGCTGCTGACCGTCTCCGCGGTCCTCATCCTGGGCGCGGCGCTGCTCGAACTCGTCCCGCAGCTCATCCTCAGGCACGCCATCGACAATCAGCTCGCGGACCGATCGAGCGACGGCCTGGGCCTCCTCACGCTGATCTTTCTGGGGAGCATCTTCCTCTCGTTCGTGCTCGGCTACGCCCAGTTCATGTTGATGGCGTTCGTGGGCCAGCGCGTGATCTACACCCTGCGCATGGATGTCTTCCGCCATCTTCAGCGGATGTCCGTGGGGTACTTCGATCGCAACCCCGTGGGGCGGCTGGTGACCCGCGCGACCAACGACATCGCCGTGGTCGAGCAGACCCTCTCGCTGGGTGTGGTCCAGATCCTGGTCAACCTGGTGATGGTCTCGGGGATCATCGTGATCCTCTCCGTGCTCGACTGGCGGCTCGCGCTGATCATGTACGCGTTTCTGGTCCCGCTGATCGTGCTCGTGCGCTACTTCGCCATCGCGCAGCGGGGCGCCTTCCGCGATCAGCGCCTCTGGCTGGCACGGGTCAACTCCTACCTCAACGAACTCATCACGGGCGTCACCGTCATCCAGATGTTCAACCGCCAGCGCCGCAGTCTCGCGCGCTTCGACGAACGCAATGTGGGCACGCGCGAGGCGAACATGCGCATCCTCTTCTGGTACGCGATCTTCGAACCCACGGTCGTGCTCTTCGGCGCGGTCACCCTGGGCGTCATTCTCTGGTTCGGGGGCGTGCGCGCGATCGACGGGGCGATCACGCTGGGCACCCTGATCGCTTTTATCGCCTATATGCAGCGCTTCTACTGGCCGATTCGCGCGCTCTCCGAGCAGTACACGACCCTCCAGGCCGCCATGGCCTCGGCCGAGCGCATCTTCTCCGTGCTCGACGAGCCGGAGGAGATCCGCGACGCGGACGAGCCCGTGCAGTTGGAGACCATTCGCGGCCAGATCGATTTCGAGAACGTGTGGTTCGCGTACGAGCCCGGGAACTGGGTCCTGCGCGATCTCTCGTTCACACTGGCGCCGGGGGACAAGATCGCGGTCGTCGGCGCGACCGGCGCGGGAAAGTCGACGATGATGGCGCTGCTCAGCCGCTTCTACGATGTCCAGCGCGGCGAGATCCGTGTTGACGGCGTACCCATTCGCGATCTGCGCCAGCGCGAGTTGCGCCGCCACGTCGGCGTCATTCTTCAGGATCCGTTCGTCACGACCGATACGGTGCTGGAGAACATCCGGCTGCGCGACCACACGATCCCGCCCGCGCGAGTGCGCGAGGCCGCCACGGCCGTCGGCGCGAACACGTTCATCGAGCGGCTGGCGGACGGCTACGACACGCTCCTCGCCGAGCGCGGCGCCAATCTCTCGACGGGCCAGAAGCAGCTCATTGCGCTCGCGCGGGTGACTGCCTTCCAGCCGGAGATCGTGCTCGCCATGGACGAAGCCACCGCCAGCATCGATCCGGAGACGGAGTCGCTCATCCGGCGAGGGATCGAGCGCGTCATCTCAGGGCGGACATCGATCATCGTCGCGCACCGCCTGAACACCATCCGTGCGGTCGACCGCATCCTCGTCCTGCACCAGGGTGAGCTCGTCGAAGACGGCACGCATGCCGAGCTCGTCCAGCGCGACGGCTACTACGCGCGGCTCTACGAGCTCCAGTACCGGGGCCAGGACGACCCCGAGCGTGCCCCGGCCTAGAGCAGGGCGGGGTAGCATGGATCGCGTGACCGACGAGCCAGACAGCACCGCCAAGAACCTCGACGGCGCTCGCGCCGAGGCGGAGCGCCGGGGCGTCGGAAGCTACGGTCGTCACGTCTTCATCTGTACCGGGCCGGATTGCTGCACGCCCGAGGAAGGCGCCGCTGCCTGGACCCGGCTCAAGAGTGCGGTCGCGGCGCTGAACGCGCGCGGCGAAGGCCCGCCGATCTATCGCACGAAGGTCGGCTGCCTGCGCATCTGCCAGGATGGCCCTACGGCCGTGATCTACCCCGAGGGCACCTGGTACGCCGGTCTCACACCCGAGGTGCTCGACCGCGTCATCGCCAGCGATCTGGGACGCGGCGAACGCGTCGACGATCAGCTCATCGGCGAGAACCCACTCCCGACGTCTTAGGCTCGCTGCGCTCGGACCCCTCCCCGTGACCCCACCCGCGCTCGACTGCTGCGGCTGCGCGGCCTGAGGGCCGCTGCGCCTGCGCGCTCGCTAGCTTTCCAGCTCGCTGCGCTCGGACCCCTCCCCTTGGTGCCCCGCCCCGCGCTCGACTGCTGCGGCTGCGCGGCCTGAGGGCCGCTGCGCCTGCGCGCTCGCTAGCTTTCCAGCTCGCTGCGCTCGGACCCCTCCCCGTGACCCCACCCGCGCTCGACTGCTGCGGCTGCGCGGCCTGAAGGCCGCTGTCCCTGCGCGCTCGCGTGTGTCTTGAGTCCGGGTCGTTTCCGTTCGGGCCTAGTTCACGGCCTTCTCGAAGCCCTCCCAGTAGGGCGTGCGTAGATCGGTCTTGAGGATCTTCCCCGCCCCCGACTTCGGCAGCGGCTCGGCTTGGAGGGCTACGCTCTTTGGGCACTTGTACGCCGCGATGAGCGTGCGGCAGTGCTCGATCAAGTCAGCGTCAGTGGCGCTCTCGCCCTCGCGCAGGACGACCGTCGCGTGCACGGCCTCGCCCCAGCGCTCGTCCGGAATCCCGAAGACCGCGGCCTCGAGCACCGCGGGGTGCTCGTAGAGCGCGTTCTCGGTCTCGGTGGTGAAGACGTTCTCGCCGCCGCTCACGATCATGTCCTTCGAACGATCGACGATATAGACGTAGCCCTCGGCGTCGATCCGCGCGACGTCGCCGGTATGCATCCAGCCGTTCCGGAGGGCGGCCGCCGTCTCCTCGGGACGGCGCCAGTAGCCCAGCATCACGTTGGGGCCGCGCGCGACCACCTCCCCCACGCCGCCAGGGGCCACCGGTGCGTCGTCCGCATCGACGACGCGGACGCTGACGCCAACCACTTCGCGCCCGCAGGAGGCGAGCCGCGCAAGGCCTTCGTCCGATTCGTAGTCGAGCCACTCCAGCTTCTGGGCGGTCAGGAGGGGGGCGGTCTCGGTCATGCCGTACGCCTGGCAGAGGATCGGGCCGAAAAGCTCCTTCGCCGCGAGAATGCGCTCGGTGGGCATGGGCGACGCACCGAAGAGCAGGACCCGTAGGGACGAGAGATCGTAGTCATGGACGTGGGGGTCGTTCACCACGAAGTTGATCATCGTGGGCACCAGGATGGTGGCGGTCACGCCCTCGTCCTGGACCGTGCGCATGAACGCCTCCGGCGTAAAGGCGGGCACGAACGTATGCGTCCCCCCGAGGGCGGTGACGGCGTAACAGGCCCAGGCGTCGGCGAGATGGAACATCGGCGCGGCGTGCAGCCAGACGTCGGACTCGGCGAAGGCGAAGGTCATCTGGACATGCTGCGCGTTCGCCACGACGTTGCGTTGCGAAAGCATCACGCCCTTCGGCAGGCCCGTGGTGCCGCCCGTGTAGCAGAGGTTGATCATGTCCTCCTCACGCCACTCGCGCGCGGCCGCAGGGAGGGGATCGTGGGACGCGACCAGCGATTCGTACGGGTGCATCCCGGAGGGCGCCTCGTCCGCGAGCACGATCACGTGCTCGAGCGTTTCGAGGGCGCCCCGGAAGGACTCGAACAGTTCCAGATACTCGGGCCCGATCAGGAGGGCCCGCAGCTCACCATCGTTGATGATGAACTCCAGCTCCTTCGCGGAGAGGCGGATGTTGAGGGGCGCGAGGGGCGTGCCGGCGTAGTGCGCGGCGAAGTACGTCTCGAAGTAGCGGTGCGAGTTGTTTGCGAGGATGCCGATATGAGCACCGGGCTCCAGGCCGAGCGCCAGCAGTCCCGCGGCCAGCGAGCGTACGCGCGTCGACGACTCGCGGTAGGTATGGCGGGTCGCGCCGTCGACCGTGGCGATGCGATCGCCGTAGAGGAGGGCCGCATGTTCGAGCAGCTCGCCGACCAGCAGTGAAGTCATACACCCTCCGTGGGGGAAGTCGCGGCTTGGCGCCGCATCGCTACGCCACCTCGAAGAGGCCGGCGGCGCCCATGCCGCCGCTGACGCACATTGTGACGACGACGTAGCGGGCGCCGCGGCGCTTGCCCTCGAGCAGGGCGTGGCCGGCCATGCGCGTGCCGCTCATGCCGTAGGGGTGGCCGATCGCGATCGCGCCGCCATTCACGTTGAGCCGCTCGTTGGGAATGCCGAGGCGGTCGCGGCAGTAGACCACCTGACAGGCGAAGGCCTCGTTCAGCTCCCAGAGGTCGATGTCGTCCATCGTGAGGCCGTTGCGCTCGAGCAGCTTGGGAACGGCGAAGACCGGCCCGATGCCCATCTCGTCCGGCTCGCAGCCGGCGACGGCCATGCCCCGGTAGGTGCCGAGCGGCTGCAGATTGCGCTGCTCAACCAGCTTGCCTTCCATGAGCGCGCAGGCGGCAAAACCGTCCGAGAGCTGGCTCGCGTTGCCGGCCGTCGTGTAGCCACCTTCGCCCGTCACGGGCAGAAGGCCGGCGAGTCCCTCCGCCGTGGTCGAAGAGCGGTTGCACTCGTCCTGGTCGATCGTGATCTGCTCGTGGCTCACCTCGCCCGTCTCTCGATCGCGAACGATCTTCGTGGCGGTGGTCGCCACTATCTCATCGCCGAAGAGGCCCGCGTCCTGGGCCGCGGCCGTCCGCTTCTGGCTCTGCAGCGAGTACTCGTCCTGCGCCTCGCGAGAAACGTCGTAGCGCTTGGAAACGACCTCGGCCGTCTCGAGCATGGGGATGTACATCTTCGGCGTCGCTTCGAGGACGGTTGCGTCCTCGGCGCGATAGGCGTTCTGGTGCTCGTTCTGGACGAGGCTGATCGACTCGATCCCCCCGGCGAGGACGGCGTCCATGCCATCGCCGGTGATCTGCTTCGCCGCGATCGAGATGCTCATCAGGCCGGAGGAGCATTGGCGATCGATCGTCTGGCCGGAGACGCCCACGGGGAGGCCCGCGGCGGCGGCCGCCTGCCGGGCGAAGTTGAAGCCCTGGGTGCCCTGCTGCAGGGCGGAACCAACGACGACATCGTCGATCTCGCCCGGCTCCAAGCGCGCGCGTTTCACGACCTCACGGATGATGGGCGCAGCGAGCGTGGGCGCAGACGTGTCGTTGAAGGCGCCGCGATAGGCCTTGCCGATAGGCGTGCGGGCGGTGGAAACGATCATCGCTTCGCGCATGAGCTCCCCTCCGGCGGTGCGGTCGGCCGCGGTCGCTGCGAACGGGAATGCTACCGGTTGGACGAAGGGGCGCCTACAGCGAAGCTGCCCCTACCAAAAACCTTCTTTATAGCGCATGCCCTTGTGCTCGTGGCCGGCCGCGCCGGCCTTGCGCACGCGTTTCAGGTGCTTGCCGCAGAGCATGATCGTGTCGCGGCGCAGATCCTTCGGATCTTCGGTCCAGCTCGAAACGGCGACCTCGTGCAGGGGCGGAGCGGCACAGAACTTACAGCGCCTCAGCGGCATCGCTTCATCCTAGCGAGCAACGCGCGCTCGAACGATGTTGCACGCTCGACGGCGAGGCCGAGGGTAGCGACGCGAGAGGCACCGGGTGTCGGCGCCCCTGGGGCATCGGAATAGGGTGTTAGACGCGCGCGGCGGTGATCGCGTTGAGCAGCACCCGGTACGCGAGATGGGGTTCAGGGCTCCGGCGGAGCTCTCCGAACTGACTCTCCCGCCCTACGGCTGGAAGAGCACCGAAATGGTGCGCTACTACGCCCGTCAGCGATGGCAGGCAGCAGTCGGCGCTTGAGGCGCATGAGCTGTCAAGCCTGCTGGAGCGGATCAGCGGCTAGACGCCCGCGCGGCCGCTCAGGGACAACGATTCATCGTGAAACGGCGGCTTACTCCCGCAGACGCTCGGGTGTGATCGGACCGCCAGACGTGGCGATTGGGAACACCGCATCAACGGAGGCGACCGTCGCGTCGAGTACCCCGTTCGACGGCTCGTAGCGCACAAGCCACCGATCTAAGATGTCGCGACCCAGGAGTGAGGGAAGATCCAGAACCTGGTGTTCGGGATCAGCAACTGCCAGACGGATTCGATACGCGTACAGGTCACTGTCATCGGAGAACAGCACTACGGCATCGGCAACTAAATCCTGAGTAGGTCCGCCCACGCCAACAGTCGCTAATGGGGAGGGTGGCAATTTCGCAAAGTTGATGCCCATCCGAAGACCGTCTCCCGGCATGAGATAGCCGTGGTCTGCCCCCCGTGTCAACTAAGAAAGAAAGGTCCGCGTGGACCGATTGGCCCACAACGATAAGGCGACCCTCGATGTAGGGTCGCCCGCTTGTATTTCCGTACCGGCCGGTGAGTAGCACGTAGCTACAGGATAAACGCTCGCTGGTTCCGATCGATGTACCTGATGACCGCATGCTCACGAGGGATGCCGTCTTGCTCAAGCTTTGAGAACAAGTCTTCGAGGGAAGCGGCAGCAATCACGTCACTATTGCTCACCGCCACCCACTCTTCGGGGTGCTCATCGATTAGCCTTGGGCGGCCCGAAGAGAATACTTGCGCGGATACCTTGAAGGCCGCTAGCTCGCGCGCGATTTGCTGCGTGTCGCCAATGATCTCAAGAAGCTCGTTCCGCTGCTCTTCCGATAGCGTGGTTTCCACTATGGCTCACCCACCCCGACGTTGGCACTCTGCGGCGATTCCATACAACAGTCAAGAGTCCTTGTCAACGAGCGGCCCCTAAATCTTCATGTGCCATACCTACATCCTACCCGATCGGAAGGGCGTTCTGCGTGAGGCCCGAGGAGCGGCGGCTTCGAGCTAGGCTCTAGCTCCCCCACCCTTGCCACTCGCTGATCTCCCTCCAGGTGCGCAGTAGAGCGGCGCCTCGAACGTGATCTCGTAGCGGATCTCTCTGGGCCAGAGCCCGCTCTCATGCGCCGCCGCGTCGCCCCTACTCGCCCTCCACCACCCACTGGTTGTAGAGGTGGTGGAAGTGGCGCACCTTGCCCTCTTCGTAGGCGGCGAGATTGATGTAGGGATCGACCTTCGCCTTCAGCCCCTTCTGGACCTTCGGCAGGTTGTAGCTGTCCTGGTTGAGCACCCGCGCGAGGCCCGCCATTTCCGGGGCTTCGGTCCAGTGCTCATCGGGGCCGAGCCAATGGATCTGGGCGGCGGGCGGCTTGGGCTCGCCCTCGGGCCAGGGCGCCAGATACATGACCTCCATGATGCTCATCTCGGGGTCGTTCCCGTACGGGCGGAAGCGATAGACGATGCGGCTGAACGAGCCCCAGGGGTGGAAGTTGGGGAAGAGGTTGTTGTACTGGCCGTCGATGAGCTCCGAATCGCAGTAGACGTCGACGCGATCGCCGATCACCTCGCGCATGCTCTCGCGCATCATGTCCGCCATCTTGTGGCGGGTCGCGAAGGTCTCTTCCTTGTCGGGGTGGATGCCGCGGTGGGGGCTCGACTTCGCCGCGATGGTGACCGCCCGCGACCAGTTCCCGAACGAGTCGTACTGGTGATTCGCGCCATCGCCGCCGTAGATCATCAGCTGCGGGTGGGTGGCGATGATGTGGTAGCCCTCCATGAAGGCTTCCTGATTCGCTTTCCAGTTGGCGCGCACGACCTTGGCCACGTGCATCTGCTTGTACTTCTTCTCGTACTCGTACTTCTCGTAGTGCTTGGGCAGGTCGCCGAGGTAGTCCTCGAAGGACTCGCTCTCGGGGTCGGGGTTGATGAAGACGAAGCCGCCCCAGGTGGCCGTCTTCGCCTCGCGCAGCTGGCTCACGTCCTCGCGCACCTCGGGAAAGTCCCACTCTGAGGGGATCTCGCGCAGGGAGCCGTCGATCTCCCAGCACCAGCCGTGGAAGGGACAGCGGAACTCCGTCGCCGCCTTGCCGTCGAACTCGCGCAGCTGACGGCCGCGATGCAAACAAGCGTTGTTGTAGGCCTTGAACGCTTCGGGGCCGGTGCGCACCACGATCCAGGAGAGGTCGGCAACGTCGTAGACGACGTAGTCGCCGACTTCGGGGATGTCGTCCACGTGGCAGGCCATCTGCCAGACCCGCTTCCAGAGGCGTTCGACCTCCAGGTCGTGCCACTCCTGCTTGTAGTAGCGCTCGGTCGGGACCCTCGTCACGCCGCCGGGGAGCGAACGCTCCATTCTGAGCGTGTCGGGAATGCGCTCCGGATACTGGTCGCCGTCCAGCAGCTCGTTGAAGGAGATGCCGGAGGAGCGCTTGCCCGCGGGCGTGTCCTGTCCGGGGTCGCCGGTGTAACGCGTGAAGGTGTCGTCGATCTCACCGGCGAGGGCGGTGCCGCCCGCGTACTGGGCCTCGGCCGCCGCCGCCGTCGCGCGCATGCGCGAAGTGCGTCGCGGGTCGTTCTCTTCCACGCCCGACGGCAGCTCCGGGCCGCCGACCCACTGCAGGAGGTGGGGATCGGCGTGCCTGAGGTCGCCCTCGACGTGGTGCCCATTCCACTGGAAGACGCCGTACTTCTTCGCCTTCTCGACGCGAACGAGGCCGTCGCCGAGTTCGGTGTAGGTCGCCCCGCTGAGGGGATGCACTTCTGTCTTCATTCAGGGTCCTCCAGGCGCTGCGGCGAGCATACGTTCACGCTCGCCTGGGCGGGAAGGTTAGCGGTGGTTCGAGCCCTGCCGGCTTGCCGTGGCTCAGGCGATGTCGAACTTGACCCACAGCTCCTTCGGCGCGCGGAACCCGCCCTCATTGATCGCGGGGCCGCTGATGCCCTCGTGGTCCGGGAACTTCGGCCGCGGGTTCTTCATTGCCTGGAGGAGCCGGGTGCTCCCGATCACGGCCTCCTGGCGAGCCATGGCGTAGCCCATACAGAAGTGCTGGCCCATGCCAAAGCCGAGGTGGCCGGCGCGCCCGTCCGGATAGCGGCCCGAACGAAGCTCGCGGCCCATATGCAGGTCGTCGCGGAAGATGTCATAGGTATCCGGATCTTTGAACACGCGCTCGTCGCGGTTCCCCGCCGCCAGGTAGAGCGTGACCGGCGCACGCTCGGGCAGGACGTCATCGTGGAGCTCGATCTCGCAGGTCGTGCGCCGCCCCTGAACGTGCACTACCGGGTCGTAGCGCATCATCTCGGTGAACACGTTCGTCCAGAGGTCCGGGTCGCGCTGCACCTCTTCGAACTGATCGGGGCGGGTGTAGAGCATGTGGTACCACATGTTCGCGATCGCTTTATCGGTCGTGTCCCCTCCCGCCGCCAAGAGCAGCGCGACGAAGCCCTTGACCTCGCGCATGTTCATCCGCTCGCCACCAAGCTCCGCCGTGACGATGCGCGAGACGAGATCCTCGCCGGGGTTCTTCAGGCGTTCGTCGATCATCGGCTCCAGGTAGTCCCACATCTCGTCGCGGGCGTGGATGCCGTCGACGTAGTACTGGCCCGAGCCCATGCCCGAGATGAGCCGCTGATACCAATCGACAAAGGTGTCCTCGTCCGTGCGGGGTAGGCCGAGCATGTTCGAGATCACGCGCACCGGGAACTGCGTCGTGAACTCGCTCACGAGCTCGACCTCGCCGGTCTCGGAGAAGCCGCTGGCGATATTGTCCGCAGCCTTCGCCGAGATCTGCCCGAGGAGCTCGCGGGCGATCATCTCGATGACGGGCAGGAACGCCTGCAGACGGTTCCCGACGAACTGGTCCGCGACGATGTTGCGCAGCCAGCGGTGCCGGGGGCTGTTCCCGTACTCGAGGATGTTCGGCCCGAAGACGGAGCGTTCGCCGAACTTGAAGGGGCCGTCGGGGTCGTACGCCGCACGGTTATAGCGCTCGTTGTCCTGGAACACCGCGACGATGTCGTCGTAGCGCGTCAGCGCCCAGCGCCCGTGGAAGCCGTCCCGGAAGAGGGGGCGGTGGTCGCGCAGCCGCTTGTACAGGGGAAACGGGTCCCTGCGGAACTCCGGCGTATCGAACTCGCGCGGGTCGATCGCGGTCTTGAGGCGCTCTTCGGCGGTCGTCATCGGGGGCCTCCCTCAGGTGTGGCGGACGGGAGTGCGTCCTCGTGCGGGAAGGATACCCCCAACCCGCCGCTCAGGGCCTGCTGTCGGATTGACCCATCCGTGAACTCGGCGTACGAGCGCTAATGCGGGTCGCGATCTCGTCTGGGCGGCCTCGCGAGCTCCGAAACCTCTTCGGATACGCGTCGCGACTCACCGATGCCAGCATTCCGGCAAGATCAGACTTGGCTTTGCAGCGTTGTTCCTGTCCAACGGGTCCGGGTAGGTTCGCCTATAGGTGTAGTCCGAGAACCTGTCATTCCTGTAGAACGTAAATTCCGCCACGCGTGGTATTTCTAAGTCCTTGATCTTCACCGAGCCGCCGGCGTTGTTCGGGTGGATGTGCACGACACTATGAGTTTTCAGCAACTTCTGGAACGACTTGGACGCGAGATGAAAGAACGGCCTGTTGAGCAGTTGGTCAAGGTTGTGGAATTCAATGACGATTATCCTGAACTGCGACAGCAATTTCGATGATGCGCTCAGGAGGGCTTCGAATTCCGATCCCTCAATGTCCATTTGAAGGACCAGATCGCCTTCATACCCTGGTATCTTGCTGTCTTTCCAATCGTCCAACGTCATCACGGTATCGCTCGAGAGAGATCCGACGTGTTTCTTGTCAAAAGTGAAGTTGGGGTGGGCCTCGCCGGGCCCATCGACCGAGAAGTCGGCGAGATAAACACGAACACCCTGCTCTGCGAGATCCGCGTCGAATCCGGACTCTGTCGAAACGCCTGGGGAGAAGGCGTACTCGATCCCATCCAGATCATTGGGGAGGAGGTAACCGCCATCGCCGTCCGGACCCAGACGGATGAGCTCGGTGCCGGTGTCGATCGGGTGCAACGATCGAATGAGCTCACGGACCTCTGAGACCTGAGTGCGCGTCACGACGTGGATCCCGAACGCTCGGCCGAGCCCGACCAGAGCGTCCTTGAGGGGCTCCGCCACCTTGCCAATCATTGGACTCACTTCGTAGGCATCCGATTTAGCCAGACGAGCCCGTATCGGTGGGTGCGGTTCGCGACAGAGCCCGAGCGGCCTCGATTTCCTGTTAGTCGAACGCGCTCAGGACCTCTGCGTCCAGGCGCTCGTAGAGCTCCGGCCGGTTGGGCATGCGCGCGAAGATCACCTCTTCGACGCCGATCGCTTCGTATCGCTTCAGCACCTTGATGATCTGCTCGGGCGGGCCGATCGCGAGGTCGCGTTCGCGCTGCTCAGGCGTGAGGTGGCCGCCGTAGCGCTCCTGCCAGAGGCGTATCTTCTCGGGATCGTCTTGGAGGACGCAGCCGAGCTGGATCGACTTCTTGATCTCGGCAGGGTCGCGCCCGATCTCCGCGCAGTGGCGCTCCAGCACCTCGATCTTGCGCTGAACGAAATCGGGCGGTCCGTCGACGTTCATCACGTCGCCGTAGAGCGCGAGGGTGCGCAGCGTGCGCTTCTCGCCCCCACCGCCAACCATGATCGGCGCGTGTGGCTGCTGAATACATTTCGGCTCGAACGGGGTGTTGTCGAGCTGGTAGTACTGCCCTTCGAACGTCACCGGGCCCTCTGAATCGAAGAGCAGGCGGATCAGATGCACGGCCTCTTCGAGGCGGTCGCAGCGCTCCTTGAGCGAAGGGAAGCGCCAGCCAAAGGCGACGTGCTCGCGCTCGAACCAGCCGGCGCCGATGGCGAGGTTCATGCGCCCCCCACTCATGTCGTCCATGGTCGCGATCATCTTCGCCACCAGGGCCGGGTTGCGGTACGTGTTGCCTGTGACCAGCGTTCCCAGCCGCACCCGCTCGGTCGTCGCGGCGAGACCGGCGAGCAGCGCGTACGCCTCGAACGTGGGTATCTCGTTGGGGAGGTTGTCGACGGGCGGGAAGAAGTGGTCGTAGACCCAGAGGCTCGACCAACGGCCGCTATCGACCGTGCGGGCGACCGCCGAGATGTCCTCCCAGCTGGTTGAGTTGTTATGGAGTTGCGCACCGACTTGCATGCCTTGGTTGTCTCCTCGCTGCACGGCGCTTCGGCGCCGCTCCGCTGGTCGCTCGACTGCTCCGCTACGCTACGCGCTCGCTCCGTGGCGTGTTGGTGTATCCGTCGCTGCTCGCCGCTACCGCGGCGCTTCGCTGTCGCTCGACTGCTACGCTACGCGCTCGCTCCCTGTTCCGGGAACGAGGCCGTGATTCTAGCAGCGGCTTCCCCGGACCCGGTCGTTTCGCCCCCGCCGCGCTTGCCAGTAGCCCTATACTCCTCGCACCCCAGCAGTGGTGTCCCGGCGGCGGAGCGAGCGCGGAGCGTTAGCGAAGCAGTCGAGTGACCAGCGGAGCAGCGCGGAAGCGATGCGAAGCGACTCACAACCAAAAGCGGAGCGCCGCGTAGCGGTGCAAAGCGACTCACATACGACTCTCATCCAAGGACCACGTCATGGGCGTTTCTCACTCCGTATTCCTCCGCTTCAAGGAGGGCGCCCCCGAGGACGCCATCCAGGAGTTCTGGGACAAGCTCGACGAGTTCCCTGCGCAGAAGCCGGGGCTGCGCCACTGGATCTCGGGGAAGCCGGGCCCCTACTACCCCATCGCCAGCGACCAGTACGGCCTGGCCTTCTCCGTCGAGGTCGACTCGCCGGCGGCGATGGTCGACTACGCCAAGCATCCCTTCCACGGCGATGCGGCCGCGCTCATGGGCCCGATCGTCGAGGACTACCTCGTGCTCGACTTCGAGTTCACGGCGGTCCAGCACAGCGCCGTCCTGAACAGCCCCCCGCGCGCTGGCGACGACGATGTCGCCATCGCCCACATCACGATGCTGGCCTTCAACGATGACGCGAGCGAGGAAGACATCGAGGCGTTCACGCTCGCCCTCGACCGCTTCCCCCGGCACAAGCCGTTCATCCGACGCTGGATCCTGGGCAAACCGGGACCGTTCTACCCCTCCGCCACGGACAGGTTCGACCTCGCCTTCGTCGCCTACGTGGATTCGATCGAGGCGATGGAGGCGTACGCCGCGCACCCCTTCCATACCGAGGTGGTGGGGCCGATGCTCGGCCCGATCATGAAGGACGTGCTCGTCGTTGACGTCGCCTACAGCCGCGTGCTCGGGAGCGCGGTCGACTACGCCCAGATCATCCCCTACCGCTGATGAGGGAGTTCATCGCCGAGCTGTCGCTCGGCTCGTTCAGGGTTCAGAGTTCGATGGAAATTTGCGCCTCGAGGTCAGTTGCGTTCGTCCCCGCTGAACTCTGAACTCGGCCGGGGTGATCGAAAGCGCCGTCGACTATGCGCAGATCATCCCCTACCGCTGATGAGGGGAGTTCATCGCCGAGCTGTCGCTCGGCTCGTTCAGGGTTCAGAGTTCGATGGAGATTTGCGCCTCGAGGTCAGTTGCGTTCGTCCCCGCTGAACTCTGAACTCTGAACTCTGAACTCGGCCGGGGTGATCGAAAGCGCCGTCGACTACGCGCAGATCATCCCCTATCGCTGATGACGGGAGTTCATCGCCGAGCTGCCGCTCGGCTCGTTCAGGGTTCAGAGTTCAATGGAGATTTGCGCCTCGAGGTCGTCTCCCATCGTCCCCTCTGAACACTGAACACTGAACACTGAACACTCAACTCGCTCACGGGTAGCGGTACTCGCGGATCGGCCGCCAAGCGCGCCAGATGAGGATCGTCGCGGCGAAGGCGAGCACCGCGCCGAGCGTCATCGTAGCGGCGGCTCCGATGAATGCCGACCAGAGGCCCACCCAGAGCGTGCCGATGTTGTTCGCGGTCGTGGCGGTGAGGACGAGGAAGGCATAGGCGCGGCCGCGCATGTGGTCCGGCGTCGTGAGCTGCACGGTCGTCTGACGCACCGCCACGGTGACGGCATCGGCCGCGCCGAGGAGCGCGATCGTGACGGCGCCCGCCCAGAGCGCGGCCACGCTCGAGAAGAAGAACAGCGCCACCGCGTAAGCCAGCGACGCGTAGAGGACGAGCATCCCCTTCGAGCGGTAGCCCGCGAAGAAGAGCGCCCCAAAGGAGCCGGCTACCGCCCCCGCGCTGTTCGCCGATCCGAGGACGCCTACCGCGCCCGCGCCGCCCTTGAACAGCCCCTTCGCCAGCACCGGCAGGATCTCGCGGTAGAACGAGACGATCGTGATGCCGATGTCGAGCAGGAACAGCCCCGGCAGGATCGGATGGCGGATGACGAAGCGGAACCCCTCCCAGACCCGGCGCACGGTCGAACCCTCAGAGGCGTCCTCGACCCGGCCCCGCGCGTGCACGAGCAGGGGCAGCAGGAACGCGGGCACGCTCGTCACGGCGGCAACGAAGAAAGCGGCCGTGAGCCCGAAGCCCTGAACGACGCCAGCGAACAGCAGCGGCGCCACGATCGAGCCCGCGTTCAGCGTCGCGGTGTCGGTCGTGATGGCGAGCATGATGTGGCGGCGAGGCACGACGGCGGGCGTCAGCGCCGCGGCCGCGGGCTGGGCCACCACCTGGGACGCGGCCGTGATCGCGATCGCCACGTAGACCTGCCAGATGGTGAGCAGATCGAGCGCACTGAGCAGTCCCAACCCCAGGAGCACGACGAAGGTGATCGCGTTCGCGACGGCGACGAGATGCTTGCGGTTCATGTGGTCCGCCAGCGCCCCACCCCAGAGGAGCGTCGGCACCTGAACGACGAGCTGGACCGCGCCGATCAGCCCGAGCTGGGCGGCCGACCCCGTCTCGTCGAAGAGCCACTGCGCCGTGACGAGGATGCGCATCCAGCGCGAGACGACGACCGCCAGGGCCGTCCCCCAGAGCAACCGGTAGTCGCGGAAACCGAATGCGGCCCACGGCCGCAGCCGCGTTTCGCTGCCGCCGTCGTCGACGTCGTCCGGATTCAGGCTCGACATCGCCCGCTAGCTTCGCCCCGCCCAGAGCGAAAGGGCGTACCCAGAACGCGAGGTGAGGGGCTCGCTCAGCGCCCCTCCGCCTTCGCGCCTTCGTCCAGGACCCGCAGGATCGTCGTTGCGAGCGCTCGTGCCGCCTCGGGCGTGAGCTCGACGGCGACGCGCGACCCTGGCCCCAGGCTCTCGTTTACGAAATCGAGATTGAGGGCGTGCTCGAGGGGCGCGTGGAAGGGGTGGTCGTAGGAGACGTAGGTCTGGCCCAGAGGGAACCAGCGACCGCGGGCCTTGCCGCTGCCGCTTACCTGGAGCTTCTCGGCGATCATCGTGCACATGGCTGCTCTCCTCGTCCCTCAGCCGGCCAGGTGCTGGCCGAGGAAGTCCCAGATCTTCTCCCAGCCGTCGACCGCCGCCTCGGCCGCGTAGGCCGCGGGGTAGTGGTAGTAGAAGAAGCCGTGGCCGGCGTCCGGGTACATGTGGAACTCGTACGGCTTGTTCAGGCGCTTGAGCTCGGCTTCGTGGATCGCAACCTGCTCGGGCGTCGGGCTGCGGTCGTTCTCGCCGAACAGCCCGAGGAGGGGCACGTTGAGGTCCGCGGTGTAATCGATCGGGGCAACCGGGCGCTGCGGCGAGAGGTCGTCGGGCCCCATCACCACGCCTCCCCCCCAGCAGTCGACTACGGCGTCGACGCCGAGCGCCGAGCGACAGGCGACGAGGTAGGAGTGGCGCCCGCCGGAACAGGTGCCCATGACGCCCACCTTGCCGCTCACATTCGGGAGCGAGCGCAGGTAGGCGATGCAGCCATCGGCATCGCCGATAACGCGATCGTCGGACACGCCCCCCTCGGCCCGCACCTTCGCCGCCATGTCCTCGGCCGAGCCGTGGCCGTCGCGGCAGTAGAGGTCCGGTGAGATCGTGACGTAGCCGTGGTGGGCGTAGCGCCGCGCCGCCTCCCGATACCACTCGTCCCAACCGGGGATGTGGTGGAGCAGCACCATCGCCGGGAACGGCCCCTCGCCCAGCGGCCGCGCAAGGTACGCGTGGATCTGGTCACCGCCATCGCCGGTGACCGTGATCGTCTCGGCGAGCATGCCCTCGTAGCCGTCGGTTTCCTGCATTGGTGTCACCTCCGCGGTGGTAGTCCGCGCGTTTTCCGAAGTGAGGGCATCCTACGTCGAACCCTGGCGGTGCGCGCACGCGCGCTAAATAAGCGCCCACAGGCCCAACCGGCCGTCGGCCGGCGGTTGATTCAGGAAGTGACGGAGATCGCTTGCCGGCTGTGGGTGGGATCGGCCAGCTGGCTCACGAGGCAGTCCGCGAGGTCGGCGCGGCTGATTCGACTCATCGCAGCGGTGTTGCTTTTCGTGTAGTTGCCCGTGCCCGCGCGGTCGGTCAGGACCGCGGCGCGAACGACCGTCCAGTCCAGATTGCTTCCTTTCACTATCGCCTCCTGTGCACGGTGGCCGGCGAGGACGTTCCGCGGCATCGTCCAGAAGAGGAGACGCACGGACCAAGAGACCTGCCCCCAGCTCTCGCCCACCCCCGCTGCGGATGTGACCACGAGGCGCGATACATCGCGCGCGACCATCGCGTCGACGATGTTCTTCGTGCCAGCGGAGAGCGTTTTCTTGTCCCGCAGGCTGGTGCTCCCGAGACAAACGATGGCTGCGTCCTGCCCAACTATCGCCTCGGCGACCGCGCCAGCGTCGAAGACATCTCCTCGGAACGCGTGCAGCTCGCGGGTTTCGCCCCCGGGCTCCGCGACGGAGCGGCCGAAGGCCGTGACCGCGTGGCCTTCGTCGAGCGCCTTGCGGCAGACGTGCTGCCCGGTCTTCCCAGTTGCGCCAAAGACGACAAGTCGCACGTTGGCACTCTCCCCTTTGTTTCCGCTCGTGAAAGCGGCCGGCATTCTGTCTAAGGCCGTGATGCCGCTCGATGTTAGCCGCCGCAGCCGCCAACGGTGGGGCACTGCCATCGTCGCCCCCGCGAGCCCAACGCCACGCCCGCGGCGGCGTCGACGCGCCCGGTGGGTAGAGCGAAGCAGACCTGATGACCGGAGGCTGTAGCCTCTGGCCGGATGCGTTGGCTCCGCGCCCGTGGGTCGCTGCTCTTCGAGAACGAGATCCTGCTCGTGGTCTGCACGAGCACGCTGCTCGTGATGCTCGGCCAAGGGATCACTGCGCCGACGCTGCCCCTCTTCGCGAAGACCTTCGGCGTCTCGACCGCAGCCGTCGGCCTCACGCTGAGCGTCTTCGCCGGGGCGCGCATGCTCGTGAATCTCCCCGCTGGGATCGCCGCGGACCGCTGGGGGCGGCGGTTCTTGCTCATCGGCGGGCCGCTCCTGGCGGGCGCGGGCGCGCTGCTCTCGGCAACGGCGACGAGCCTCGAGACGCTGCTCGTCTGGCGCTTCGTCGCCGGGGTCGGCTCGGCCCTGTACATGACCGGCGCGGCCATCGTCGTGACCGACATCGCCACGGACGCGAACCGCGGCCGCCTGCTCGCCGTCAATCAAGGGGCCTTGCTGCTCGGCGTGACCCTGGGGCCGGCGATCGGCGGCGTCCTCGCGGCTCTGGCCGGCCTGCGTGCTCCCTTCGTCCTCGTGGGTATCGCCGCGCTGGCGGCCGCGGTCTGGAACTACTTCCGCGTGCCCGAGACGATGCCAGGCGATATCGCGCCCGCGCGCCCGGCCGGCGCGCCCGCAGAGGCCCGCGGGTCCGGCTGGAGCGCCGCCCTGACGCTGCTCCTGAGCGTGAACTTTGCCCTGATCAGTCTCGTGACCGTCTCGGTGTTTTTCGCGCGTGCCGGCCGGCAGACGATACTGCCGTTGTTCGCGCGGGACGAGATCGGCCTCGGGGAGGCGGGCATCGGTGGGGTCTTCGCGCTGATGGCGCTATTGAACCTGCTGCTCGTCATCCCTGCCGGTGCGCTCTTCGACCGCTACGGCGCGCGGGCAGCGATCGTCCCCAGCGCGGTGGTGAACGCGCTCGCTTTCTGGCTGATCGGCGCGTCCTCGGGGGCGTTGGCGTTCGTCGCCGCGACCGTGGTGCTGGGCCTGGGGAGCGGGATCCTCGGCCCCGCTCCGGCGGCTTACGCGGCCGCGATCGCGCCCCCGGACCGGCGCGGCGTGGCGATGGGGCTGTTCCGCACCGTCGGCGATGTCGGTTTCGTGGTCGCACCCCCACTCGTCGGCTTCCTCGCCGATGAGGCCGGCTTCGACTGGGGCTTCCTGGTGATGGGCGGCATGCTGTTGATTGCGGCGTTGCTCTTCGGCTTGCGCGGCGGGCGCTCGCACACGCCGGGCCCGCGCATCGCCGTCGAACCGGCAGCAGCGCCGCCGGCCTAGGCCTCCAGGCACGGACGCAGGCAACTCCGTTTAGAATCGCGGGCTCCTGAGGCGGCCTGAGATTAGCTCGGCGCTGCCCGTAGCGGAGCTCGCGCACGGGAACGCCCGGCGCGCACGAACTCGGCGCATCACCGGCGCCGAGGTTTCGGACACACTCCTGGAGGAGGCAGCACGATGGGTATCCCGATACCCGAGGACTACACCGCCCTGCGGCAGGTCGCCGAGCGCTATGTCGACGCGGTCAACCGCTTCGATCCCGAGGCCTGGGGCAGTACCTGGGCTCCCGACGGCGAGTGGATCACGAGCACCACCCGTAGCGGCCGCGAAGAAATCGTCGCCGATTGGACGCGGATCATGGCGAGCATCCCCAACGTCTACATGCACGTCTACTCGGGCGTGATCGACGACGTCAGCGGCGACACGGCCGCGGGCCGCTGGTACATGGGTGAGTTCCTCAACCGCGAGGCCGGCCGCACCATGAACTCGCTCTGTTACTTCGATACCTACCGGCGCATCGATGGTCAGTGGTACATCCAGACGCGGCGGCTGGAAGCCCTGTACCGCGGCCCCGCCGACCTCACTGGAGATTTCTCCAAGCTGTCCATGTAGGGCGCCCGCCGGCGTAGGGCGCCCGCCGGCGTAGGGCGCCCGCCGGCGTAGGGCGCCCGCCGGCAAAGCTCGGAGGCGAGACGGGATGGTCTCGGCTGCGGGGCGGGAAGCGAGCCGCGAGGAGAGCAGGAGCAGAGGCTCCCGTCGGGGACTTCAGCGATGCCGACGCCTTCGGCGCGTTCCGCACGCTGCTCTGCAGCCAGCAGGCAGGCTCCGTGGTCGGCCAGAGTCTCGTCGTCGAGGGCGCCATCGGCAGCGCCACCTTCTGACCTCCTAGGCGAAGGTGGCGCCGGCCCCCGGCGAGCTGTGGATGGAGCCCCTAGCCCGCGGGAGGCTCTAGAATCGAACGACCGATGGTTGCTGACGACGGCCCCCGCGATGCGGAAGCAGCGGTACAGAGCGCGGCCGCCGCGACCACGAAGCGTCTCCGCGGCCTGCTCGAGCAGAAAGTGCCGCTCGCCGAGATCGCCGTACGCCTCGGAACCACCCTCGCCGATGCGCAGGCGAGGGTCGATCGGCTGACTGGGGCGCCCGCTCCCCACTCCTTGCGGAGGCCCGGCCCGGCACACCCCACCACCGCCGCGGAGGCCCTACAACCGCCTCCCCGCGAGGACACGGCCACGCTGCCGACGCCGCCGCCGTGTGCAGCCGCGCAACCCGAGGCCACGACTGCCCAGCGGATGCCGCGCCGAACGTTCCTCACGCTGGCCGCCACGGGTCTGGCCGGGCTCGCCGGCGGTGCCTTCCTCAGCACCCGGCCGACACGTGATACAGCGACGATCGTGCGTGCCGAACGGCCCTTGCCCCCGGCGCCGACGCCGACGCCTTCGCCGCTCGCGGTGCTACGCCCGGCCGACGGCCTCTTCGAGCAGCTCGCCTACGAACCGGGCCAGCCGCTCGATGCAGACCGCGGCATCTTCTTCTTGCGCACCCGGGGCAAGGGCGCGGGCGGTGTCGAAGGTTGGAGGCTCCGCGAGGGAGCAACAGAGGGCGGCGAGGCGCCGGCTTACCGGGCGAGCGCGGGTGGGCGCTTCGTCGCAGCCGGCGGCGCTCTCCAGGACCGGCGCTCGGGGCGCTCCTTTCGTTGGCCTAGCGATCAACTCCGCCTCGCCGGCCTCTCCGACGCCGCCGTTCTGTTCGAGTCGCTGACCCCCGGAGCCGAGGGTCGACCGGCGGGGACCGGCCGTTACGTGCTCACGAACGACGAGCTCCAGGCGAGAGCGGAGTTCGACGTGGACGGCACCCCATCCCGGGTCTGAAGGCGAGCTTCGAGCCGGACGGTCGGCGGGTCTTCCTCCCCTTGAATCGGCGATACACGCGTACCACGCTCTTCCACCTCGACGGCGCCTCCTCGACCGCACGGGCTGTGTTCCAGCCCGAGACACCGCCGACACAACTGCGCGTGTTCTTCGCGGAAGCGACGCCGATGCGGGGCACCGCGGCGATCATGCTGCCTTTCTCCTACTGGCCGAGCCAGCCCCCACGGC
>Ga0310121_10001151_pt1 | contig 27785 bp, 27 predicted proteins | sample CB27_Tmax_986_MG_FD_203504 | JGI IMG/M metagenome (GOLD analysis project Ga0310121, IMG submission 203504) | Marine microbial communities from Western Arctic Ocean, Canada - CB27_Tmax_986 | ecosystem: Environmental > Aquatic > Marine > Oceanic | place: Canada: Western Arctic Ocean | collected... | reverse complement strand
CTAAGGCATCGGCGAGCGTGAACTGACTCTCCTCTTCGCATACTTGAGCAAGAAAGACCGCTTCAAACACAAAATCCCCGAGCTCGTTCTGTAGGGCTTTGGCGTCGTTGTGGTTTATCGCGTCAATAACTTCATAGGTTTCTTCTACGAGGAACGGCCTAAGGGTTCTTAGCGTTTGTTCGCGGTCCCACGGGCATCCATCTGGTGACCGTAGGATTCGCATTATCTCGACGAGTCGATCAAGTTGTGCACCAGGGGTAGAAGAATCGATGGGCTCGGGGGCTTTCACCATGATGTCCTATGCTAGCATTCGACATAGAGATGTCCACGGCGGTTACTTTTAATGCGTTTGTAGTGTCATTGGCTACCACTGCGGCAGTTCATTTTGGTGATGTAAACGACCCGTCGTCTGGTGAACGGCCTAGTGTCAACATTGTAGCTGCAGGCCATGCTATTGAGATGTTGGTCTTACTAGAGCAGAAAACGCGTGGTAATTTAACGGAAGACGAAAAATTGTTTCTGGCTCAAGTGCTCTACGAACTCAGAGTGCGTTATACGGAGCTCACACGAATCTCTGATTCATTGTGAATTATTCAGGTAAACCCGATTCGGATTTTTCTCACATTTGAGTCTTGTGCGTGTAACTTTCCTTGGAACCGGGACGTCGACAGGTGTTCCAGTTATTGGTTGTACTTGCGCAACCTGTCGCTCGACGGATTTGAAAGACAAACGGCGTCGACCGTCGATTTATATTCAGTTCGAAGAGGGGCCTTCGGTGCTGGTTGATGCGTCGCCTGATCTTCGAGACCAAGCTCTCGAATACCGGATTGAACGTGTTGACCTCATACTCCTCACACATAGTCACGCGGACCATGTGTTAGGGCTTGATGACGTTAGGATTTATAATTTTCGGCAGCGGGGCGCGATTCCGTGTCAGGGAGACAAACGGACGCTTAGTGACGTACGCAGGATGTTTTCGTACGTCTTTGACCCAGGAACTCCTAGGGGTGGTGGCATCCCGCAGCTGAATCTTTTTCCGATAACTGGTCCTTTCTCATTTTCTCAGCGCACCTTTATTCCGGTGCCGTTGAAACACGGCACCTTGCCTATTCTGGGGTATCGGATTGGAGCGTTTGCATACCTGACGGACTGTAGTGAAATCCCTGAATCATCTTTGGCGCAACTGGATCAGCTTGACGTGTTGGTTTTGGATGCGCTTCGCCGCCGCCGTCATTCAACGCATTTTAGTCTCGACGAAGCAGTTGAAATGGCTGTCAGGATTGGAGCACGACAGACCTACTTTACACATATGACACATGACCTTTTACACGCTGATACGTGTAATAGCCTTCCTCCTGATATAACTCTGGCCTACGACGGACTGGTTGTGGATGTGGACGATGAAACACCTGTGGAAGTGTTGAACGTCGCAGCGCAGCACGTGGCAGCCATGCTGTAAATCAGCAGGGGACTCAACGTGTTTTTAGACGCTTGACCATAATGCAAACCCTTCATTATCCAGATGACCTGATACCTTCGCGCTGGCACGGCACGGTGCTTGCATTAGGGAATTTTGACGGTGTCCATCGCGGACATGCAAGAATCATTGACCAAGTTGTGACACGGGCGACAGAACGTGGGAGGGCGTCGGCGATTTTGACTTTTGATCCACACCCACCACGTATCGTTCGACCTGACAAGGCGCCACCGTTGCTCATGACCAAGGAACAAAAAATGGAATGGGTGGCGGAAGCTGGTATTGATTGGGCGGCGGTGGTTCGATTTACTCCTGAGATATCGGAGTGGGAGCCGAACGAATTTGTGGCAACGGTCTTGGCTGGCTGGCTTCATGTGTCAGAAGTGTGGGTAGGTGCGAATTTTCTTTTTGGGCACGACCGGGTTGGCAATTTCACCTTGTTGCGTGAACTAGGAGTCCGGCATGGCTTCCGAGTGGAGAAAATCGATCCAGTTCGGTACAAGGAATTTGTCGTGAGTAGCACGAGAATTCGCCGTTTGGTGACCGATGGCTACGTTGACGAAGCGGGTGTGCTTCTTGGGCATCATTACGTTATCGACGGTGAAGTGGTGCCGGGGGCGAGACGTGGGCAGGAACAGGGTTTTCCCACAGCTAATATTCAGACTGCAAACGAAGTGCTTCCGCCTGATGGTGTCTATGCAACAACCGTCACTGTAGATGGGATAATTTACCCCTCGGTGACCAATATCGGCGTTCGGCCAACATTTGAAGATCGGGGTAAACGGCTGGTTGAGGCACATTTACTAGACTACAGTGACGACCTCTACGGCATGTTTGTCAGATTGGCGTTCGTGCAGCGACTTCGCGACGAACAGACTTTTCCAGATGCCATGGCGTTACGACAACAGATTGAACTTGATTGCGAGAATGCACGTGGACTGTTTAGTCGGATGTCACTGTAGAATTACTGGTTTTGGTGCCAGGTAAAGTGTCGCCCAAAGGAGGCTGAAATCCGTCTTTACAACACTCTTACCCGTGAAGAGGAGGCATTTGGACCTTCGCGAGACGACGTTGTCCGTATGTACGCGTGCGGATTAACAGTCTACGCCCGTGGGCACATTGGTAACTTTCGGACGTTCGTTTGTCTGGATGTCTTACGTCGAACCCTCAAGTATGTAGCGGGGTTTCGCTTGCGCCAGGTGATCAATTTTACCGATGTTGACGATAAGACAATTGCAGCATCAAACGATGCAGGGATATCGCTTCGCGAATACACCGATCGCTATATTGCCGCATTTCACGAGGATTCAGCATCACTGGGTCTTGAGCCAGCTGAGGAGTATCCGCGCGCCACAGATGAAGTAAACCTTCGGTCTATGGTCGACGCCGTGAAGGCACTTGACGCGCGCGGACATACATATCGGAGCGGGGGATCGATCTACTTTAAAATTAATACGTTGCCGGAGTATGGGAAATTAGCTCGTCTCGATCATGAGGGAATCCAGGCAGGTGCGCGTATCGACAGCGATCAGTACGCGAAGCAAGATGCCCGAGACTTTGTTTTATGGAAGGCATCGGCACCTGGAGAACCTTCTTGGGATTTCGGGGTCGGCCCCGGGCGTCCAGGGTGGCATATTGAATGTTCCAGTATGGCGTTGCGCCTTCTTGGAGAAGGACCAATAGATATTCACGCAGGAGGTGTCGACCTTGTTTTTCCACACCACGAGAACGAAATTGCTCAAGCGGAAGGTGCGACGGGAAAGCCGTTTTCTACATTCTGGGTACACGTCGAACACCTGTTGCTTGATCGCAGTGGGAAGATGTCGAAATCGGTCGGTAACGTATTTACGGTAAAAGATGTTATCGATCAAGGGCATCGTGCGTCAGCACTTCGCTATGTACTGATGTCGACACACTATCGGAAACAGTTACGTTTTACTTGGGAGAGCTTGACGCAGGCGGAGGAAGCGCTGACCCGGCTCATGGATTGCTTGGGACGCGTTGAGGCAGTTCCAAAAGATTGGGCGAGTGAAACGTCGTTTCGTGGCCGTATTGAGGCCGCGCGGGAGAATTTTACCAAACTATTGCTTGACGACCTTAATGCCCCTGGGGCGTTTGGCGTGGTTTTTGAGTTTGTGCGAGATGTCAATTCAGCAATTGATGCACGGTCGATGGGGGCACAGGATGTCAGTGAGGTGTTGACCACGTTCGACTGGTTTGACCAGGTACTCGGTGTAATCAGATTGCGACGGTTGGAGGAAGCGACGCCACCTTTGCCAGTTGAAGAGATTGAACGTCTTATCGACGACCGACGGATGGCCCGGGCTAGTCGAGATTTTTCAACGGCTGACGAGATTCGCCAAAACCTAGATACCTGTGGCATTGTTCTTGAAGATTCGGCTAGTGGCACCCGTTGGAAGAGGAAATAGGATGAAGTGTTGAAGCGTCACGGGGTTCACGTACAGGTGCTGGAGTCGCACTTAATTGGTTGCATTATTGTCAGTCAGAGGAAAGTGTCACGCTTGATGGGACCATGTTCGCGTGGTACGCTAAGTTTTGTAGTCGGGCAAGCGGGAATAGCTCAGTGGTAGAGTGCGACCTTGCCAAGGTCGAAGTCGCGGGTTCGAATCCCGTTTCCCGCTCCAAGCTTCTTTCCTGAAGTGGCTATCCTGCACCGACGGCGCCGTGGCCAAGTGGTAAGGCAGAGGTCTGCAAAACCTCCATCCCCGGTTCAAATCCGGGCGGCGCCTCCATTTTTTTTCAACAACTTACGAGGACCATGTTGTGAGTTGTGACTGACGCTAACCATTTTTATCTAAACGCAGACATGGTCTGCTTACTTGTGCACCAGGGAAGTGCAGCGTTACGTGAATAAACATCGCTGTGGACAGTGTTTTGCTAACGATTGCTAAGACCTGCAAATAGTAGTTGTCTAGGTCTGCAAAGCAACTCATCGCGTTGCAGCTTCCTTGAGCGCTGTCGAAGCGTTCTTTCGTCGACATTACCGATGCTGCTTCACTTGCATTACCTTCTCAGGATCATTGCGAAAGACCAGATAGTCGATTGTATCGGTTGTGATTTCACTCCACGCATGAGCCACGCCTTTAGGGACGATCGCGATGTCACCGGGATTCATGAGGCGACTCTCTCCGCTTGTATCGATCTCAGTGGGATGAGAGAAGTTATTTTTACAACACGAATTACCGTATCGTAACTGCCCAAAGCGCGTCTAGAAGTTTAAGCCAGTCCCAGCAGCTGGTTCTAAGTCGACACTCTTAGGAACCTTATTTTCCTTTAGCGGCGGATCAGGGCCATGCCCTCGCGCAGTACGCCGTCGGGTTGCTGTATGAAAGAGGCAGAGGTGTGCCGGAGGATGACGCGGAAGCGGTGCGGTGGTATCGGTTAGCGGCGGACCAGCCTAGATTTTGGAATATGGGAACGGCAAAAGATTGCACCATCCCCGTACCCGTGGAACCCTTCAGTTTAGGGTTTTTGTAGAGCAATGAAATCTGGAGCATTGAGATCCATTTGTATTAGTGTTCTCTAGTTACTGGATCGTCACGTCAGGGGCGTAATTCTCGGCCCTGACTCTCTAAAATCCTCGCCCCAGCAAGAATGCCATATAGACCAATGTTGCCTTCGTGACACGCATACTCGAATAGTGGCCCATCGGTTCGCCGCAACGGCACCATCACGCTATACGGAGTGGTATACACCGTGAGGTCCGTGACGGTGTACTCGTAGTCGACGGTATCAGGGTCGAGTCGAGTGAGGCGCTCGACCAGGTGCATGTTTGTTGAGGTAAGCCCGCTGCTCCCACCGAGAAATTGATCGGTTTCGATAACTAGTGTCTCACCTTCCCAGTGACCGCGGGACATACCGCTATACTGTAAAAATGGCGGATGAGTGGTGTCGCCGATCGGGATGATCCTAGCGTTGTGCACCATTTCGTTGAGGATCACCACATAACCCGGGCTCTGAAAGATCATTACATTGTTGTTGTACGCACTTGACCGCATTGGTGGGCCTGCGTTGAAGCCCATGAGGCACCGGTCGCCTGTGCTGCGGTTCTCATATGAATCGTAGCGGTGTTCTTCAACGTAGGCTCGGCGGACGGTTGCGGCCTCGGTCGCCGCTTCGGTGCGTGGGGGCAGTCGCCCATCAGCCGGGTCAATGATCAAGGCGGTTCGTTTGTCGGAGGTTAACTCGATACCACGCTCGTACCAGAACTCGTTGTAGGACAGAACCCCGCCTTCTGAACGGGGTGCGTAACCGCCCGAGCCCTTCTCCGGATCGAAGAGATCGCGATTCTGCCTGGTCCGTTCAGATGATTCGAAGGCAGCCGCTTGTTCCTTGCTGAGGGTTTCTTGTCCCTCGAACTGTTCAGGTCGCTGGAATGGTGTAATCGTCCGGAACGTAAAAATTCCTGAGACGTCTGGCTGACCGTCGAGTGTCCGCATCGGCATCGGCATCGTGTCGTCTGAGGACTGAGCGGTAGCTGGTGGAGGAGTAAGCCAGAGGACGATGGTGGTTGTGAACAATACGGCGCGGCCTAGCTTAATCATCTGTAATCTCCTATGTGTGTCACGGTCTTGGTAAATGAACTCGCTGGAGTTCATTTAGTCCTACGACAACGGGTCCAGCCTACTGTAACCTGACTAATTATTACTATCTTTATCGAAGACTTTACTTTCTCTGTCACTCGGGCAGAGCAAACACGTAGGTCTCGGTTCCGCCCTCCGGCTGGTAGATCTCAGGACTGAGTTGCACAGTGAGAGTTCTAAAGACACGCCCGAGGAAGCCGGCACGGCAATAAACTGCCGACTCGACGTTTCGTAGGTGATGGGATATCCGTGAGCGGCTGCGCCAAGCCGAGTCTCCCAGAGGATGTTGTCCGTCTGTGATTAAACATTTTTCGCCAGGCACATTAGGGAGTGCCCAGTAAACTGGTACGGTCTACCCATTCGCCGAGTCGCATCACTTTGCCAATTTCTAGGGTGTTCCGAATATCGACCAGTGGGTCAGCATCGAGAATGACAAGGTCGGCAATCTTGCCAGGTTGAAGGGTGCCGAACTCAGGCTCACCGACCGGAGGCATCTGCCCAGCTCCAGTTGCCGTCGCTGCGACGATCGCCTGCATCGGGGTCAGGCCTGCTTCTACGTACAGTTCCATTTCGTGATGCATGCCCCATCCAAAAGGCACATTCGTTGTACCAGCGTCGTTTCCAAGGGCGACCTTGATACCGGCGTCATGGATCGTCTTGACGAAATCTAGTACTTGTTGAAACGCAGCCTTGCGGTCCTCGAAGTCAGGAGCTTCAATGACTTCAGCCCTTTGCTGGGGGTTGTCCCATTTGGCTAGAGCATCCGGATTGAACGCCGTGCGTAGTGTCGGATTCTCCAGTAGTTCAGGATGTTCTGCAAAGTGCCAGTTGTTCTGAATGATTGAGAGCGTGGGAGTGAAAGATACAGCGTTGTCGAGGCACATCTGAAGGAACTCTTTGGAAGGAACTGGCTCTTCTACCGGGGCTCCTGCTCCTGGACCAAAGGTCAACACGGTACTGTGCAAGAAGTCGCGTAAACCAGCTTCGACCAACTGTCGACCATCAACTTCGTCGTCGATATGAGCGACTGGTACAACGCCGTTTCGTATCGCCTCGTCAATGATGGCCGTCCGGATTTCAGGGGCAATTTTCAATCCTGGCTCCGCCACCTCGTTAACCCACATCTTGATGAAATGTACGCCAAGTGCGACTTGAGCCCTGACCATCGCTCGCGCCTCGTCTTCCGTAGTCGGGGCATTTCGACCGGAGGCGTTGAAACCGTTGGGATGCGAAAAGCCGAGGCCAGCCGTGAATGCGCGGGGGAAGCCGGTTTGACCAGCATGAGTCTCAAGCAAGAATGGAACGACCTCTGGCGAGTCACTACCGATACTTCGTCCGGTGGTAACGCCGTAGTAGAGTTGCGTCCGGAACTGACGCGCGATGTCTTCGGGACCGCCTCGATAGTGAACGTGTAGGTTCACGAGACCGGGAATGATTGTTTTACCGGTTACATCGATCACCTCCGCGCCAGCCGGAACAGCAGTAGTCGCCCGCGGGCCTGAATTCTCTATCCTCCCATCGTGAATCACCACAATAGAATCTGCAACGGGCGCGGACCCGGTACCGTCGATTAATTGTCCGCCGACGAGTGCCAGGCTTCTCGATTCAACGACAGGGGGCGGGCTGACTCCACAACCAGTCAGAATTAAAACCAAACAAAGTGTTAATGACGGGAGTTGTTTCATGAACCACCTCTCAACGAAATGCAACAATCCTGGTTGGCGCTGTCACGAGGGACTTGTGAGTGTCCAGCGTGAGGAGCCGAGTCACGGTAACGCCAGTGTAATTAACTCCGGTGTAGCTCTTCCAGCTCCGCCTCCAGTGGGTACGACGATATATTGCTTTCCTGCGTGTAAATAAGTCATCCGATTTCCGTAAGGATACGGTTGGAAAAGGTGCCGATCCGAGATGCTCACCGTTATCCTTGTGATAGGCAGACATGGCACGGGCACCGGTGGCTTCGTCAGTGAGATTGTTAGCCGACTCCGATGTAATGCTCTACGCTGACATGTTTTCATTTAATCGGCGAAGGTGGGGTGATAGCGGACCAATCCGCTGCAGACATTGAGAGAACCTGGTCTTAATTCGATCACCATGAAATTTTCTGGCGGAGACTTGTATTCGCATGTTAGACCTTTGACATGAGCGGGACGGAATCCGAACCTAGGATAGTAATCGTGGTGTCCAAGTACAACTACCACACCAACGCCTTGGCGACGACATCTCGCCAATCCGTTCTCAATCAGTGTGCTTCCGATGCCTTGGTGCTGCCACTGAGGAACGACTGCGACCGGTGCTAGGCCGAGGGTGGGAAGCGGAGGTGCTACATTGTTGATAGTAACGGGGGAGAACATGATGTGCCCGACGACCCTGTCTGGTTCGACAAGGTTCTCGGTGGGGCAGTGGACTGCGACAAGCGAGATTGGAGCAACATCGAGGCGTCTCAGGCGTGCCACGAGATGACCCTCAGCCTTCCGACCGAATGCATGTTCTAATAACTGCTGGACCGGATCAGCGTCGTCCGGTCGCTCATCCCTCACAACAATGGCAGAATCAGTTGTGTCAGTCATTTGAGTTAGGAAGCCCCTGAGTGTAGTTTGTTTCTGTGCGATGGTGTGAATCACTGGACGCCGGTTAGCCATTCGAGTCTGCTGATGGCGCGTCAGACCGCGACGGCATCCGATTTTCCGTAATGACGATTCCATTTCCTCCGCAGCGGTCAGGCATAATGTCCGCACCGGGATCCTCTCAGGTGTCTGGCTATGCGAGTGACAAGAACATGAGATAAGTTCTCACGCCATTACTGGTAATTAACACTGTGTATTTCATGTACAACTTTTGGACGGTCACGGTGCTTCGCTTTGTCGCACTCTTTTTTATCGTTGCCGTAAGCGCTGCGGTTTATTTCTATCCAGGTGGGAACATTCATGATCCAACGCAACTTGGATATTCCATCACACACAACTTCCTGAGTGACCTCGGTGGCTACCAATCTCATTCGGGCGCTGTAAATTTTCTATCTGCGTTTTTCTTCAATTTATCGATGTTCATGTTTGTCGGGGTTGGAGTCGCATTCTTATTTGTACCCCGGTTATTTGACGGCGATCGCCTCACCTATTTACTCGCTATGGTCGGGTCATGTTTTTTCTTGGTCGGGACTGTATTTTTTGCCGGGGTGGGTTTGACGCCACACGATCTCTACCGCGAGGCGCATATCTTTCTTGCGGTAAATGCTTTCAGGTTCTTGATACCAGGTTCTTTCGCTTATCTCATTGTTTTGCTACGTAGCCCGGTTGCAAACAAGTATGCACTCGTCACTATGTTTTATTTAGGATGCACTTCTGCTTATGTGATTTACCAATTAGTTAGCGGTAGTCCTCTGGATAGCCAAGATGAGATGGTTAGGCAGGCGATCATCCAGAAGTCGATCGTCCTAGTGAGTGTTGCAACGATATTTTCCCTGAGTTTTGCTTTCGCATCACAGCTAAAAAACGTGACCTTCGATTAAGCTGTTTATGGGTCTAAGATGGAGAGAGGTTCACACTCGGGTGTCCGTTCGTTTCCGCCGGCCGTAGGCCTTACGGCACAGTTACCGTTGTGCCTCGACTTGGGCGCCCGCGAGAATGTTAAAAAGCCCGTAATTCCCTTCGTGGCACGCGTACTCGTACAAAGCTTGGTCGCTTCTCGTCATTGTCATCTCAGCACTCCATGGCTTCGCCCAGGCCGTTGAATCGTCAATCGTGAATTGATAGAGCAATGTGTCGGCATCGAGGCGGCTGAACCGTTCAATGAGATGGAGATTCGGTCCCAAAGCTTCGAGGAGTTCCATATTAGGCGCTGGGTGGGCGGTTCCCAGGTCCTTAAAATTAGTGGTCTCAACGACTAACGTGTCGTTTTCCCAGTGTCCGCGTGAACTGCCGGTCCATAGGTTTATCTGCGAGGGGAGAGGTGGACGGTCGTCCAGTGGGACAAGTCGCACGTCGTGCACCATCTCATTGAAAATTGCGACATATCCAGGAATCTGGAACAACTGTACAAAATTGTTGTACGCGCCTGGAATCATCGGAGGTCCGGAGTTGAACCCAAGGATGCAGCGTTCATCCACGTCACGGTCTTCCGGTCCAGCGTTTCGCTCTCGGGCTGTCGCACGTGCGGCCATCCGTGCTTCACCCTCGGGTTCGAAGGACGGTAGTCGTCCGTTCGGAGGGTCAACAATTAGCGAGGTTCGTCTGGTTCCGACCACCTTTGTACCGTCCGCAAACCAGAACCGGTTATAACTACCTGGGTCACCTTGTCGAGGTGGACGGTCGACCCGTGCGGCAGCTTGTGCTTCCAGTGCAGAGACATCTTCCTCACTGAGAAATTCCCGGTCGGCCAGTTCGGTGGGTCGTTGCAGGGGGGTGACAGATCCAAAATCCCAGACACCTTGGAGGTCTGGGCGACCGTCAGCTGTTCGAGGGACCGTCCCTTTGCCCGCCGCAGCACTGGCCGTTTGGCCAGATGCTACCAACGGGAACATTGGTACGGCGCAAGAAACTAAAACGGCCAGCACAATTTCGCGGGTTCTCATCTCAACCTCCAGTGCTCAGTTCAGCAGCACACGTAGTTTTACTGGCGACGATCTAGATGCTCCTCAGTGGGTCTTCAAGTGGTAAACGCCCCGTAGCGTGCCCGAGCGATTCCACGAGCACCCTCATTTTATCAAGAAGGCTCAGATGTAAATTGGCTAGCGGTGTCTCTTCTGAATACTGGACGTGACCACCGCCCGTTTCTGCACCCCGACCGGCCAACAGAATGGGTAGGTTCTCTGACCCGTGCGTATTGCTATCAGCCATACCTGCGCCATAGACGATCATTGAATGGTCGAGGAGTGTCCCGTGCACTCGAGGTTCCGTAGGCTGGAACAGTGGCGTCGTAGTCAGCAACCGTATCGATCTGCCACGCGACTGTTCCAGTCCTGGTATCTAATGCGACCAGTATGCCACCTGCGCCCATAACGTAGACCTGGTCTCCCGCAACGGTTGGTGTTGCCCGTGGGCTGGTTGCAAATGAGCCGAGGATGTTCCGGTATGTTGTTGGCCATTCGTGGGTCCAGATCACTCCGCCACTGGTCTCATCGAGACAGAGTAAAGCTCGGTTCCGTCCATTGTGCGACTGCTTGGTGTTTCTTGATAATCCAGTACGAAGACTCGACCGTTCGCTACCGCTGGTCCTTCGAATCAGGCTCGGACCGGAGTTCACCAGGTAACCATCAGTCCTTGCGGGGGAAATTGCTCGATGATGTCCGATTCATTTCAAATGCCCAATCGGCCTTGTCCACGCCATTCCGGCCAGTCGTCGGCTGTGACTGGAGCAGTGATGAGAACGGATGAGACGATTCCCACGACTACGAGGGTTAGGGGGTGTCGCATAGGGCGAGACTCCGAAACTGTTAGGTCTACTCGAACGGCGTTGGCTTCTGTTTCTTCGTGATTCTGTGAATGGACGAACGACGATTACTAATAGATAAGAGAGCGCGCCGATTGGGCCGGCACGCCCCCTGCAACCTATCTGGAACCGACGGTACTGTCACGTTCTTCAGAACGGGCACCGGCCAGAATACCTTCCATAGCGTAGTTGCCTTCGTGGCACGCGTACTCGAAGATAGGGTCTTGGGTTTCTTTCAGGATGAGACGAACAGTCCACGGCGACGTCCAAGTCTCGTTGTCTGTAATCGTTACTTCGTGCTCGAGAGTGTCAGGGGCGAGGCGAGTGAAACGTTCGACTAGGTGCAGATTTTTGCCAGACCCGCGGAAACTGCTTTGTGGCGAGAAGTTGCTGGTCTCGATAACGAGTGAGTCTCCTTCCCATCGGCCGCGAGCGTCGCCATTCCATTGGCGAAGGTCGTTATTTAACTGTGGTCGATCGTCAAGTGGAATGATCCGGGCGTCATGGGCCATCTCGCTGAAGATCACTACATGGGTCGGCGTTTGAAGAATTTGATGATAACTGTTGTAGCCGGACCCAATCTTGGGTAGGCCAAAATGCAGACATCGATCGCCAAAGCTACGGTCTTCGGCTCCATCAGAGGGATGTTCTTGACGATACGTACGGCGCGTTTGTGCTCGGCTCTGGGCTGTCGTCGTTAGCGACGGAACACGGCCGTCATCCGGCTGCACTACGAGTGAAGTACGGTGATCAAGTTCGCGCTCGACGAGCCAAAAGGAATTGTAATTTCCCGTGATCGGATCGAATGTTCGTGGCGTGTTAGCGTCTAAGGCCTGACGAACTAGGCGGTCACCAAGGATGTCACCGGCTTGTTCATTTTCTCTGATCTCCGCGATCCGGTGATTGAGTTCCGCAAGTTCTTCGTCGGAAAACACCGCCTTGTCCGCGAGTTCTTTCGGGCGTTCCAGCGGTGTGGCACTGTTATTGGACCAGATACCCTGCAGGTCAGGTTGATCGTTCAACGTGCGCGGTGCAGTCCACTGGGTTTGGGCTTGGACCGAAAAGGCCGGCAAGAATATAAGTCCAACTAAAATCACCAATATAGTAAGGCGGCGATGGCTCATCTCATTCTCCTCCAGTTCGAGGTGCGTCGTAGCTAACTGTCAAGACTGTAACAGGAAGCAGGGTTTCTCGGTAGTCACAACAGTATCGTTGACCAGATAAAGTTTAGTAGCTTCATACTAATCGAACGCCTTTTGTAAATTTGAGCCATGTCTGATGGCAGCGGCGATGCAGTCAAATGCTTCGTCGAGTACTCCATCCGCCGCAGCTGACCACGCGCGGTTCAATGCTCGTTCCATCCGGCTGTACCCGCCCATAAATTCGGCAAACCCGGCTAGGCCCAGTTGGCTAATTAAGATATTTCGACCGTCGACTACCTGCATCGATAAGTGCTTCTGGACACGGTCAATGCGTGTGAGGATTGCGTTCGCTTTATCACTGTCACTGGAGAGTTTCGGTAAGTCCTCATGAAGTGAGCGTGCAATACCAAGGATTGTTTGGACTACAACTTCTGGACTGTCGACCTGTCCTGGTTGGGTTGTTGCTCCATGTTTGGCGATTTCATTTGCGGCTTCTCGGGTTACGATTCGTGCACCCAAGATCAAACCAAACGCGGCGAGAGCCAACAGCCAACTTAACTCCCAGCGTTGGAAGTTGAATTCCTTGATCCTTACACGTGTTACACCATTTTGTCTCAATTTGGATTGAACGAATGGCGTCAACTCGGTGCCGGTTTCAATAAGAGGAATGCGATTACCATTATCGTCCAATTCGAATTCGGTGAAGGCATTTTTCGCGGCTCCCGCCGGCGCATTGAGATGGGCAAACCCTACTCCTATCTGCAGGTCTGAGTCAGTGTCTGTCAGTCGGGGTACATAGGCGGTTGTCGCGGCAATCGTACCTAGAACAAGACTTATGGCGATTATGAGATTTCCGACAATTCGTGTCATTAATTAAAACTCTAACTAGTGGCCAAGATAGTCATACTGGCAATCATGGCAAGTAATGACTCGCCGACAATAAGTCCGGCAGCAAATGGGACTCCCCAATCTTCTGCCCAGACTTGACCTTTCCACTTCACGACAAGCATGTTGATGACACACCCAATTCCATAGGTCGCAATGGCGGCGAATGGGAGATACATACTGAGCCCCACCAGCACCCCCAAGCCACTAAAAGTTCCCAGTCCTAGCAGGCCTCCGAGGAGAGCACCAAAGCCATAAAGGGCATAGGGCATTTCACCGCCTTGAACCCCTGTAATAACTGCTTGAAGAGCTTGAGCCTGTGGTGCCGAGGTGGGTGTTCCCGGTCCAAACGGAAGACCGGTGCTCTGGCGGTTGGATTCAGCAATCACGAGGATGACCAGCATTGAAATAATAGGACCGATGCCGACAACAACTAGTTCCATAATCTGTTGTCGTTTTGGTTGGGCACCGACGAGATGTCCTGTCCGAAGGTCTTGCATCATGTCCGCAGCCAGAGTCGTGGCCACGCATAAGGCGGCACCGAGTAAAACCGCTCCGACTACCGCTCCGGTACCTCCTAGGAGCATGACCAGAACGACAGTTAACAGCGCCATACCGGAGATTGGAGACCAATCCGTCATGCCCGTGCATTGGGCAATGATGATTCCGGCAAGCCAAATCCACGCGACACCGACAACTGCGATTACGGCTGCTCGGAGAACGGCTGGAAAATTTGCCAGTAGTCCCTTTTTTGCGTTGTTGTCTTCTAGGTAGTCATCCTTGGTGGATATCGGCCAGTTGTCCCATGTCTGTGCTGCGGCTTCACTAGAGAATCTAATTGTGTAGCCGCCGTAGCCACGGGTTGAGGTGTTCAGGGCGTTTACCTCAGCATTCCGTAAGCGAACAAGTGCTTGCTGCTCAGGTTCGGATATGTCGCCGGGTAGATCAACAACGGTCAGAGGGCTTACCCAAGAGTCAGTAACCGGGCATTTTCGGTTGAAGGGTATCTCACCCGAGACGTAGGCGGCGGCGTAGAGAAGCACCGCCGCCAGTCCGGCGGCGGTTACAACAACCCGCAATCCAAGTTCATCGCTGCCACCTTTTAGCCGACTGGAGGCGGCGACACTGCGTAAGGCTGTTTTCAAGGCGGGCAGTGCCATCACAATGCCAGCCATCGCGCCTCCGAGGAGCAGGCCGATGCCGAGAGGCCGGTTAAAGGCGGCAAACCCATACGCTGGTGCATCGGCAGCCGAGACTGTCAGAGGCATCCATCCCATCGAGTAGGCGATTGGGGTGAGTAGGTGATAGGCGAGGATGCCACCTGCGAGGATCAGTAGCCCTGGCCTTCCGGTGATGTAGCCGGCACCAAGCGCAAAAGGTGCGATGCCAAGGATTAATTCGAATTGAGCCGGAAGGTTTAGGAGTCGTGCTGCGTCAAATTCTCCAGCGGAGAGAACTTCGATGCCTAGCGAACCGTAGTTAAAGAGATTAAATTGTTCAGCCGCGACGAACCAGTATACGAACGCCCCCAGAACAATTCCGCCCAGAAGAACAGTCGCCTTTTTTGGTCCAGCGCCAGGCGATTTCAGGATCGTGGCGACGCCCATTCCGGTTGGGAATCGGAGTCGGTCAATTTCAATCATCTGTTTGCGAAGCGGGACAATAAAGGCAGTTCCGAGGATTGCTCCGCCGACTGCGGCTAATGTGATTAGCCAGAACGTGGAGCTCGTTATCGTGAGTGGAAGGCCTAGGAGAAATAACACTGGAACGGTAAAGATGATGCCGGAGTTTGAAGTGTTGACAGCCGAGGCACATGTTTGCGCGATATTGGTTTCTAGGATGGTGCCCCGTTTGAGGATGCCTCGAAGAATTCCGAATCCCAGCACTGCCGCGATTGCGCTGCCACCAAGGGTAAATCCGATCTTCAAACCGGCATATGTAATCGCCGCGTTCATGACGATACCGATCGCAATCGCAAAAATAATGGCGCTGAGGGTGACTTCGCGGTAACGAGTTTGGAAGAGTTCTCGAAATGCGTGTTGACGATTCATTGGTAGTTGCTCGACTGGGGGGGACACCTTAACAGTTACGCAGAAGATGATGGCAACTATTCCCGCATGGAGTTGGGGTCAGGAGGTCATTGGTCTGGTTCGTAATTTCGATATCACGACTCGCAAATATATTCCATACAAGTCCAGTTGTCGGCGTTCCTTACCTGCTGACAGTGATTTATCTGCCAACGTGCGTCTGGATGGGCGGTCATTCAAATATAAGATACGATTGCGCGTCTATAACTAAATGCTTCTTTAGTAGAAGCGAGGTGTGAGCATGTTAAAACTGCATAATCTGGGATTATTGGTTCTCGCAACGTTCGTTGCTGCCGTGGGTATGCCGAGCGAGGTGTTGGCTCAAGCACTTCCGAATCCGTATCGTTTGGTTGAGGACTGGGCAAAACTGCCAGGTGGACGGCAGATGGGCGCGGTTGGCGGTGTGACAATGGATCCTGATGGCCGACACGTCTGGGCCGTCATTAGATGTGATGCAACTGCTCCAGAACGATTTGGAAATGAGTGCTTGGACTCAAACCTTGACCCGGTCATCAAGTTTGCTCCAGATGGAACCGTTGCCGAAAGTTTTGGCGGCGGGTTGTTTATTTGGCCCCATGGGATCGACGTAGACTCGGATGGCAATGTGTGGGTCACGGATGCGGTCAGTGAAGCACGGACACCTGAAGGAATCCGGGGGCACCAGGTGATCAAGTTCAGTCCTACCGGAACCGTATTGATGACTCTCGGAACACCTGGGAAGCCAGGAATGGGTCGCAACAGCTTTAATGCTCCGGCGGATGTTGTGGTGACCGATAACGGCGATGTGTTCGTGGCAGACGGTCATGGGAACAACACGAACAATCGTATCGTGAAATTTTCGAAGGATGGCACGTATGTGAAGGACTGGGGGAAAACTGGGTACGGGCCTGGAGAATTTAGGACGCTGCATGCTATTGCGCTGGACTCCGAAGGCCGTCTGTACGTGGGTGACCGGTCAAATAATCGAATTCAAATCTTTGATCAAGACGGAACCTTTTTGGCGCAGTGGACGCAGTTTGGGCGCCCGAGCGGAATCTTCTTCGACAACAGCGGCAGGGTCTATGTGGCCGATTCCGAGTCAGACGATGTCCAGAACCCAGGGTGGGAAATGGGGATTCGGATCGGCGATGTTGAAACGGGATGGGTTGAAGAGTTCATCCTCTATCAGTGGGGTGACCCGCGTTCGACAGCTGGGAACGGTGCCGAGTTTGTGGCAGTGGACAACGAAGGCAACATTTATGGCGGCGAACCGTCACCGAGGAAGCTACAGAAATACGTCCGAGTCAGGCCGTAGTGGTCCTGAGTTGTGTCCCGTGCCACACAGGCTACAAGTTTGTTAAGAAGTTGACGAGGAGCGTATTCACGGTCTCGGGCTGTTCCTGTTGAACCCAGTGACCGGCCCCGTCAACCATATGTATACCACGGAGGTCTGTGCAGGCCTGCTCTTGCATGCGTTCCAGTGCCCCCGGGCCTTAGACTCCCCAGTCGTTCGCGCCAGCGATGAAGATTGAGGGCTGGTCGATCGTGCGACCCAATGATTACGGGCTTCCGTTCCCGGTACATGGGGTACTGTTCAACTACGGAGTGGCTTCTGGACAACGCGCTTCTTGAACTGCTGGCTGTAGCGTGTACAGAGGAATCACGATATGAGTTTATGTTCATGGCGCTCCCATTGAAAGTTGTTCGCGGTACAGGCAGTCCTGCCAACCCAATCGCGATGTTCTAGAGAGCACCCGAGTTTTCGTGAAGTAAGTAAGGGTTTAGGTCCTGAAGTCAGAACCTAAACCCTTGTGGTCTTGCAGTAGCTAATTTGATGGCCAGACGACGCCCTGATATCCGCCTCTCGTCACGGACCCGATTCCTTTGTATACGAATTTTTGAACTCGTTTTCCTTCAAAGGTTTCCGTTGTGAATATATTGCCTTGGGAATCGGTGGCGATGCTGTGTGCCCCGTAGAACTGACCGGGCTGGCGGCCGCCATCACCGAAGCTGGTGACGACTTCTAGGGTCTCTCGATTCAGAACGTGCACTCGCTCGTTCATGCCATCTGCAACATACAAGTACGTCTGCCATTGGTCACGGGAGAACGCAATGTCCCAGGTGGCGCCGGCGCCCAGGGTCTCTTTCTCAATGAATGCTTCTGTCACGAACGTGCCGTCTGCCTGAAATACCTGAATCCGATTACTGGTTCGGTCACAGACATAGAGGAGACGGTCAACTGACAACTCAGCGCAGTGGACCGGACCACGAAATTGTTGAGCCGGAGGGGCGCTCGGATCGTAACGCCCAAGGTCTGCATCATCCGGTTCATTTCCATAGGCCCCCCAGAATCGTTTGAAGTCACCCGATTCGGCATCGATAACGACGACACGTTTATTGCCGTAACCGTCTGCGACGTAGACTTCATTTTCAAGAGGGTCGACAAAGACCTTGGCTACCCGGCTGAAGTTTTCGTTGTCGAGGCTGCCGGTACTCGCGCCAGAGCGCCCTACCTGTTGCAGAAATCGTCCGTCGCTGGTGAACTGGAGAATATGTGCATCATTTCCGCCGTTGCCGCCGATCCACAGGTTGCCATGTTGGTCGAATGCGAGGCCATGGTTCGATTCTGGCCATTCATATCCCTGCCCTGGGCCACCCCATGAACCAACGAGGTCGCCGGCCGGATTAAATTCGAGAACTGGTGGTGCAGGCACACAGCACTCGCGAGCATTACCGTTAGCGGCTGGCGCTTCACCGGCCGAAACTGAGTCAGGTCTGTGAATGATGAATACGTGGTCTTTCGCATCAATTGCAATGCCGATCGTAGTACCAATCACCCAGTGGTTCGGTAAGGGTTTCGGCCACAGGGGGTCGACTACGAACAGGGGTGCTTCCGTGCCACCCTGCGCTTGTGCGACCGCAGTTCGGTCGACCAGTGACTGACCCAGACCGAGCGTGGCGATCAGGGCAGTAAACGTTAGGCCAATAAAAAGGTCACGCTTGCGCTTAAGCATTCTTTTCGCCTCCTAAGCGAGGCAGGCCACGTTGTATATCCACGGCCTTCCTCATGAAAATGAAGGTCAAAGACTGCCATGACTGGGCCGAAACTGCAACGTTATTAGCGTTTTCTTTGGGAAGAAGTTTCGCAGATCAGTATTTCACGGGAGAATCAGTGGGACAGGTCACTTCAGGGAGCTCCCGTAATACGTGACACTACGTAACCCAAGCAGGATATGTTCGACGTAGTCAAATTGCTCTTCGGCAGGCGTGACTAGTGTGTTGATTTCTACATTGCGATCAAAGAGACGAACATATCCAGTTCGATTCAGTGCCACATAGGTGACAAATGGGCCGTTTCTTACGGCGCCCATTTCGATGTGGCGGCGGGGTGCCCAATAGAATTTTCCATCTTCTTGGGTGATGATCGATTCGGCTGTGTCTGCGAGCTCTCGGGAAAGGTCGATTGGGACACGTTCAAGCCCGCCTTCACTGATTTTGATGCTAGGCCGCCCGTGAAACACGACATTCTCCTGGGCGTGAGGGGATGCAGTTAACCGTGTTATCAAACCTACCAATAACATGGCGAAGAATAGTTTTGAGTGAGTCTTCATGATTAATCGCTTTGACGTATTGTAGGAAATTGCGTCACAGCAACCCATGAAACTTTCGCAAGGAGGGTGGCCGACACCCGTTTGTCTTGAATCCTTGTGGCATTGTGTTTGATACGTGACAGAATTTGATCACGATGTCTGATAGGGCAGTCGGTCACAACGCTGCATCCGGTTATAGTGTGGGACACGATTTTTAGAACTGTCGTCTCACTTCTTTAACATTTAGATTCAAGGGACTGGATGTTTGTAGCCGACAGGGCGGAAGATTCAGGTCTTGGAACCACAGATGGAAACGAGCGTGTGAGTTGAGCGCTTCTACGTGCGTTTGGATAGCGTCAAGCGATTCTTTGGGGGGGGCATGGTACAGCGTGTGATTACCGTTGAAATGATGGCAACCTGGTTTGGGTTGGTAGCGTGTTCGCTCTTGTTTGAACCGGTTCAGACAGCTTTGACTGGCGCCGAGCAGGGACCGAGCGCGGAGGAGCATCGATTTGTCGCTCATACGATAACCACAGAGCTGCAGGGTGGTTACCAAAGCGTGATCGCGGATTTAAATCGTGATGGTCGTCCAGATGTCATTGCCGTCTCGTTGGGCTTGGATGAACTGTCATGGTATGAGAACCCGGGGTGGCAGAAGCACGTCCTTGTGGGTGGGTTAAATCGTCCCATAAACCTCGCTGCACAAGATCTCGATGGTGACGGCATTCCAGAACTCGCAGTCGCTCATGAATTCGGTACGTCACATGAGGGCAGCTTGGGAATTCTGTCCCTTTTGACGCACACGGGAGACCCAACGACACCGTGGTCACTGCAGGAAATCGACCGCACGCCAACGGCTCACCGTGTTCGGTGGGCGGACATCGACGGAAGTGGGAACTGGATTTTACTGAACGCACCGTTGGTGGGTCCAGCAGCCAGCCCGCCTGAGTATCGTGACGCGGTGCCAATCTATTGGTACCGGCCTGATGACTGGACTAGACGAGTTGTAACGGATTCTGAAGAGGGTGTGGTCCACGGAATTTTGGCGACGCCGTGGGGTGACGCAACTCGGGATGCCGTGTTGAGTGCCAGCTTCCTAGGTGTGCATGCTCATAGATTTATCGATGGCGAATGGATTCGTTCGGCGGTGACTAATGGTGATCCGACCGCGTGGCCGTTGAGTGGGTCAAGTGAGGTTGGTGTGGGGCGGCTCGGGGGAACGGACTTTATCACAACAATTGAGCCATGGCATGGTGGACAAGTTGTTGTGTATCGCGAAGACGGTGGCAGCTGGAAGCGCTACGTGATTGATACTGAGATCGATAGCGGTCATACGATTGTAACCGGGGATTTTAACGGTGACGGTCGCGACGAAGTGGTGGCCGGGGACCGTGGTAATACAAAGAGCGTCTATTTGTACTCATCGACCGATTCCACTGGGGAGCGGTGGTCGCGTCAGGTGGTTGACGATGGCGATATGGCCGCGTCAGGATGTGCGGTGGATGATTTAAATGGGGACGGGCGACTTGACCTCGTGTGTATTGGTAGTAGCACGGCAAACTTGAAGTGGTATGAGAATGTTGTGCGGTAGAACCAACTATTCGGTGGGGGAAGGTGTTTTGTGAAGAATCCTCGTGCCGTGGTCGCGGGTGCTCTCGCGGCGGCATTCAATCTGGTGGTCATCGGTTTCGGGCAGGGGCAAGGAAATCGGTTTATTTGAGCAGAGGATTTTGTGAAGACTTTGTTTTCGTGGCTAGCAGTCGGCTTGGTAGCACTTGTTCCGTTGACGGTCGAGGCGAACGAGGTCACCATTACCGATTGGCGAGGTGCGTCGGTCAACGTCACAGAAGGGTCGGTTGATTCGACCGGCGTCAAGATTGTGTACCACACGGTCGGTGAAGGGCCGTTGGTTATCTTTGTTCATAGCATTAGTGGCCCTTGGTTCGATTTTCGCCATCAGATGGTGATGCTGTCCGAAAAATATCGGGTGGTCTCGATGTCGACTCGTGGGACTGACCAGAGCGACAAGCCGGTGGGGTATGAACACTATGCCTCAGCCAGAATTTCTGACGATATTAATGCGATCATTGATCATTTCAGTGAAGACAAGGCGACGCTGATCGGCCAGGACAGTGGAGGTCTTCATGCGTGGCATTTCGCGATGACTCATCCGGAACGGACGGAGCGGCTTGTGTCTCTGGGGTCCATCCATCCGGCTGGATTGATCCGTGAACTGATTGACAATGCCGACCAGCAGAAGTCGAGTACATTCCAGCGAGGCATGCAGGAGAATCCTGATGCCGGGAAAGAGTATGGCGAGCGATTGCGGAGTCGACCTGCGAATCCCGATGAGGTTCCGGAATTGGCCGCATTACGCAAGCGGGCGTATGAAAGCACGGACCCAGAGTCAGTCGTTGGCTTTTATAAGGCGAACTGGCCGACGACTCCAGTGACGATGGACACTGAAGGATTTGGCTTTAAATATGGCGAATTTCCACCCGTAAAGGCGCCAACGTTGTTTTTGTATGGGAAGGACAGCGGGCCGTTCCAGAATCCAACGTTGAATGATATGTGGGAATGGGTCGAGGGGTCGCTGACGATTCATGTCCTGCCCGGCGTTGGCCACGGACCGCACACCCAAGTGCCGGAGATCGTGACGCCCCGTATTATGGAGTGGCTTGAAACTGGTCGATAGGTTGGAGCGAGAATAAGCAGTTGCACTGTTGTTGATCACATTTCGATAACAGCGTGAGAAATCGTAATAATCCAGCCCCCGATAAGGAGGTGTACTGGAGCGAACAAACCTGGGACGAGATGCTTATTCCCTGGGTGAAATTTACGGTTGATAAACGCGATCTTCGGTTGGAAGACCAAGCCGGTACACAGAACTAGGGCGGGTATCGGGTGCTTTTCTTTCAAGGGCTGAGAAGCGATACTCAGTCCTTTTTCATTTGTGGTTGTTCGAGGTATTTTGGGGATCCAAATGGGGATACAGACACGTAGGGTGTCGTCTTTCTTGTTAGTTTCGTCAGTGGCTGGTGCGGCGCTTATGGGAATGATGTCCTGTGGAGGAGAGGGTCCCACCAGTGACGAAATGGCAGTGGCGGAGGATGTGCCGGTCATGTCAATGGAAAGTCCGACTGACCCCAATGCGATACGGCCGTTTACGATTCATGTGCCCGACGAGGTACTGGCGGACCTTCAGGTAAGGCTCTCTCGTACGCGGTTGCCAGACCAGATTCCAGGTACAGGTTGGGACTATGGTATCGACCGTACATACCTGGAAGAATTACTGGCCTATTGGCAGGATGAGTTCGACTGGAGGGCTCAGGAGCGAACATTGAATGAATTCGATCACTTTAGAACGATGGTGGATGGTATTGATGTCCACTTTATCCATCAGCGCTCTTCGGTCGAAGATGCTACGCCCCTGCTATTGACACATGGTTGGCCTGGATCATTCACTGAGTTCACACAAATTATCGGCCCTTTGACTGACCCGGTGTTTTACGGTGGTGAGCCAAGCGACGCTTTTCACCTCGTCATTCCTTCTATTCCTGGATTCGGACTGTCAGGAAAGCCAACGGAGCGCGGCTATAGCCCTGAGCGCATGGCCGATGTTTTGGCTGGGTTAATGGACCGGCTGGGCTATGAGAAGTATGGTGCGCAAGGTGGCGACTGGGGAGCCATTATCAGTCGTGTCTTGGCCTTTAAATACGTCGATCGATTGATAGGGCTTCACTCGAACTTTATTACTGGTGGGGTTCCGTCGGACATGGAGAATCCGGAAGAAGGTGTTCCAGCGGAAGAGTTAGCCTTGCGAGAAGAACGACTCAGAATTCGGTCGACTGGGCTCGGGTATTCTGAAATTCAGAGAACAAAACCACAAACCGTCGGTGTTGGTCTGAACGATTCTCCTGCGGGATTGGCTGCGTGGATCGTCGAAAAGTTTCATGGCTGGAGTGATCATGGGGGAGACATCGAACGGTCGTTTACGAAGGATGAATTGCTGACGAACGTGACTTTGTACTGGGTTACGGGGACCGCGACATCGTCGGCCCGTATTTACTACGAGTCTCGTCAAAATCGCACCTCGGTAGGGTATGTGGAAGTACCAACTGCTGGTGCCATATTTCCCGAGGAAATTTCCTTCACTCCGCGTAAGTGGGCCGAAGCGAACTACAACATCGTTCGCTGGACTCGGATGCCGGAAGGTGGCCATTTTGCGGCACTTGAGCAGCCAGACCTTTTGGTCGACGATATTCGAACATTTTTTCGCGAGTTGAATTAATGACGCTTCTTGAATGGCAATAGGTGATGCGAGGCCAGGTTGTTTCTCGGCGGGACGATTGGGCGCGGGTGTCTTGTCCCCGGGATTTGCCGGTAGAGGGTTGCCCCGTTTGGAACGCCAAAGACTGACGCAATACGGTCGAGCACACTCCATTGTGCGGCTGATACATGTTCAATTTCTGGACCCTGGTGCTCAAGTAAGAGGACGTCTGATGGGGCGACACCCGCCTTGTGGGCTAAAGAAACTGTGGTGAAACCCTGTTGTTCACGAATCTTACGAATGACATCCCCGAGATGCCACGATTTGACCAATCCAGCATTTTTCTTCATGTGAGTTCTACGACCGATTGCAACGCTGTGTATTTTGGTGAATTAGTACCATTAGAGAACGTTTCCAGGAGCGGTTAATGACTGTTTCACTCAACTGGTTCTAAATTGTTTTATCGGAATTGCAAGCGGTTCTCTTCATCGCGCCGCGATATACTTTTTCACACAATGACGCTCAAAAATAATTTCACCGTCTCATTTCTAGTCAGCATGCTATTTGTTGCGACTGTTCCAGTTGCTTCCGGGCAGGATTGGCCGCAATTTCGTGGACCTGGCCGCGACGGCGTGGTGTCCGCGTTCGACGTCCCAGACATGTGGCCGGAAGGGTTAAGGGAACAGTGGAAGATTGATGTCGGCCTCGGCTATGCCACCCCGGTTATTGTTGGTAGCCGTCTTTATATGTACACACGACAAGATGGCGACGAGGTAATGCTAGCGATTGAGATGGATACGGGCGAGGTTCTCTGGCGATCCGGCTATGCTGCTCCATTTGATATGACACCGGCGGCGGCGGGGCACGGTGCCGGTCCAAAATCAACTCCAACATATGCTGATGGACGGCTGTTTACCCTGGGCATGAGTGGAATTGTTACAGCGTGGGACGCCGGGACCGGCGAGCAATTGTGGCAGATGGACGCGCCGGCAGTTCAACCGCTGTATCACACAGCCATGTCGCCACTGGTCGATGGGGACTTAATGATTGTGCATATTGGTGGTCAGGACGATGGCGCATTAACAGCGTTTGACGTCGCTACTGGGGAGGTTCGGTGGAACTGGGATGGAGATGGTCCGGCTTATGGCTCTCCGATCGTAGTCGACCTTGAGGGAGTGCGCCAAGTCGTAACATTTACCCAGGAGCACATGGTGGGTGTGGCGTTGGAGACCGGAGCTCTGTTGTGGAGTCGTCCTTTTGTAACAGCGTCCACGACGACTTCACAAACTCCGATACTCCATGATGGTCATATCGTTCAAGCAGGCCGTGGTAACGGTATCACCCTGTTTCGCGTCGTTCGCGAGGGTAACGCCTGGACCACCGAAGACATCTGGCATAATGACGAGGTGTCCCTCCACATGACTAATGGTGTGGTTGTGGACGCTGTGTTGTATGGCCTCTCTCATCTGAACAGCGGGCAATATTTTGGTTTAGACCTCGAGACAGGAGAGGTGCTGTGGACGAGTGATCCTCGCCAGGCAGACAATGCGTCGATTCTTTCAACGGGAGACACGATTGTCTCGTTAGAGGATGACGCTGAACTGCTCGTATTGCGTGGGAGCCGTACCCAGTTTGAACCTGTGAAGCGATACGATGTGGCGACAAGTGCAACGTGGGCTCAACCGACGTTACAGGGTAATCGAATCTACATAAAAGACGTGTCTTCGTTGACGTTATGGACACTCAATTGACACGAAGTAAGCAGTATTAATTTTATGAACCTAGCTGTAGCTTGAATTTAGTGGTCCGCAGGAGGAATCATGCGAGTAGGCGTTTGGCTGTTGTTGGTTGGAAGTGTCGTAATGACGGGGTGTGCTGGTGAGGCTGAACCTGAGGAATCACCATTTCGGCCGGTGGCTGATGTTGGTCAACTTATGCGAACAATCATAGATCCCGCGGCAGACGTAGTTTGGGATTCCGTTGGCATGGTTGTCACCGAGGAAGACGGCGAGATAGTAACTGATAGTTGGCAGCCGGAATCCGACGAAGAATGGGCGCGTGTGGTAAGCGGTGCGATGACGTTGGCGGAGTCGGCCAATCTGCTCATGATGGAAGGACGTGCGAGAGACGAAGATACTTGGATGCAGATGGCCCAAGGAATGGTTGCGGCGGGTATGCTGGCGGTCGAGGCTGCCGAGAGTCAGAATGTTGACGCGATTTATGAGGTGTCGGCGACGGTCTACAACAGCTGTGATAGCTGTCACCAGTTATATTGGGTTGGCGATGCAGACCGTGGCCGTGTGCAAGAGGCTGGCCCTTAATTGTTCGATCTTTTTCGGGATCGCAGTATGTTTTCACTGACGGATTCTTTTAAGTGTTTTATTGTTATCGGTGAAAAAATGGGCAACGGAAATCTTAAAAAGCTGCTCTGGCGAAACTAGTTAGATAGAACTTGCTTCTGAAATGCGAATTTGCGGTATACTTCTGCGCGTCCAGGACGCTTTGATCACAAGTCTGAAGGAGGGGTGGTAGTAATGGGCACGAGGGCACAAGGATTTTTTCGATACGGAATTTTGGCGGTAGTGGCGGCTGTGCTGGCAACCACTTTCATGATGGTAGCTCAGCCGGCAGCGGGTCAGTCCACTGACTATCGAGCCGAACGAACGGCTGACGATCATCCTAATTTGAATGGGATTTGGCAGGCGATTGGAGCATCGCACCACGACATCGAAGGGCATGCGGCAAGGCCGGGTCCGGTCGTTGAAATGGCTGCGCTTGGTGCGATCCCAGGTGGCTTAGGAATCGTGGTTGGTGGCGAGATTCCCTACACAGCAGCAGCACGTGCGCAACAACAGGAAAATATGGAATATTGGTTGGACAGGGACCCCGCTGCGAAGTGCTATATGCCGGGTGTGCCTCGCGCGAACTATATGCCGTTTCCGTTCCAGATTGTCCAAACGCCTGAATACATTCTGATGGCGTACGAGTTTGCAAGCGCTAGCCGCATTGTGTATATGGATCGACCTGACATGGAGAGCCCCGTCAATACTTGGATGGGACATTCACGTGGCAGTTGGGACGGTGAAACTCTCGTCATTGACGTCACTGACCAAGTGGGTGATACATGGTTGGACAGCTCAGGTAATCACCATAGTGACCAGCTCCAAGTGGTCGAACGGTACACGGCGCTTAGTGAAAACCACCTCATGTATGAGGCAACCATCGAGGACCCTGGCGTATATACCCGGCCGTGGCAGGTTCGCTTCCCGTTATACCGACGAATTGATGAGAACATGCAACTGTTGGAGTTCAAGTGTGTCGAATTTGCTGAGGAGCACATGTATGGGCACCTCCGAAAGGATCCTGATTTGACGCCCAGTTACCGTGCGAGTGGCTACGGGTCAAATAGGGATTCGGTGCCGCAACCTCCCCAATAAAGGAAGATATTCGTTTTGATGTTTGTAGAAAATTTGTAAATGTGTTGTAAAATCTCTTAACCATGTTTTGTCTGTATGTAGGAGGCTAGACTGATGAAGATGAAAATAGCGATCGTCGTATTGGGTTTAGGGCTGGTGTTGGGCGGTGCTTTGGCTGTTCCAGCTGTAGCGCATCACGCGTTTTCGGCTGAATTTGATGCCAATCGACCTCTCCATATGGAAGGTAAAGTGGTGAAAATGGAGTGGATTAATCCGCATTCATGGGTCCATGTCGAAGTGAGTAACGACGATGGTTCCAAGACGGTGTGGATGGTTGAAGGTGGAACACCAAACACTCTGTTCCGTCGTGGATTTACCCAGGACTCGCTCGAACCAGGCACGGATATCATTATTGACGGTTATCAGGCGAAAGATGGTTCTGACAAAATGAACGGTCGAGACCTGACATTCCCTGATGGGAGAAAGCTGTTTCTTGGTTCTTCCGGAACTGGTGCGCCGACGGACGGTTCAGACGTGACCGAGCCCGGACAGTAGTCGGTTCTTAGTTTACGAATTCCGTAAAAGGGATCCTTGCTTTTTCCCGCGTGAGTGGGGAAGGTGAGGGTTCCTTTTTTTTTGGCTGTAGAGAGACTGTATAAAGAGATACCATCAATATCACCGACTTCTCCTGGGAGGGATTTATGTCATCGTTACGTTTCCTGATCTTCGTGCTCATCAGTATCTCGACGCTCGCGGCGTGCGCTGGAGAATCTGAAGCACCGGCCGAGATGGCTTCTGCGGAGAGTAGCCCGGTCACGGGTGCGAACCCGGTCACGGGTGAGGGGCTTCCGAATCCGGCCCCCACACGTATCGGGAGCTGGGCGACACTGCCAGAAGGACGGGAGTGG
>Ga0310121_10001149_pt1 | contig 27818 bp, 22 predicted proteins | sample CB27_Tmax_986_MG_FD_203504 | JGI IMG/M metagenome (GOLD analysis project Ga0310121, IMG submission 203504) | Marine microbial communities from Western Arctic Ocean, Canada - CB27_Tmax_986 | ecosystem: Environmental > Aquatic > Marine > Oceanic | place: Canada: Western Arctic Ocean | collected... | reverse complement strand
CTGGCCGCGGAAATCGACGCAGCCAGCGTGGTTGTCCCCACGGACTTGCATTTCGAAGTCGCGGATGGGCTGTTGCGGCGGGGGCTGCATCTGTTGATCGAGAAGCCGATTGCCCGGACGACCCGCGAAGCTGAAGAATTGGTTGCTCTATCCGAGAGAGAGGGATGCATCCTGCAGGTCGGGCATGTGGAGCGTTTCAACCCGGTGATGGGGTACCTGGAAGAGGCTGCGCAGAATCCCCGGTTTATCGAGGCACATCGACTCGCTTCGTATCCGCCGCCCCGGCCCGGATTGCCGCCACGCGGAACGGAAGTCAGCGTGGTTTTAGATTTGATGATCCATGATCTTGAAATTGTGTTGCACATCGTCCGGTCGAAGGTGAAAGAGTTTCATGCCGTAGGCGTGTCCGTGTTGAGCCCCACGGCGGACATTGCGAATGCGCGGTTGATCTTTGAGAACGGTTGCGTGGCGAATGTAACCGCCAGCAGGATCAGCCCGGAACGATTGCGGAAAATTCGGGTATTTCTATCTGATACGTACGTATCGCTCGATTACCAGGAACAGTCAGGCAAGGTTTGCCGAGCAGCGGCGCAGGGGATCGTCATGGAGGATGTTCCGATCGAGAAAGGTGAACCGCTGGCGAGTGAGTTGGCTTCGTTCGTGAGTTGCGTGGCCACCCGGGACCAGCCGGTGGTGTCCGGGCGGCATGCCTCCGACGCTCTGAAACTCGCGGTTGAGATTACGCAATTTATTGCGGAGGCGAAAGGGTGAGCGCATCGCTTCTGGTCATTGCCGGCGAGCCATCCGGGGATCTTCATGCCGCGGCCGTGGTGGACGCATTGCGCACGAAAGTTGAAGACCTCGGGGTATTCGGAATCGGCGGCGATCGTCTCGCCGAAAGCGGGACCCAGATCCTGGTGCATGTTCGTGAGATGGCGGTCTTCGGCCTGTTCGCTCCGATTATGCGATATCCCCATTTTCGAAAAGTATTTCGTCAAGTACTTGCGGAGGTTAAAGTCCGGAAACCAAGCTTGGCTCTGCTGGTCGACTACGGCGGCTTCAATCTGCGAATCGCAGCATCGCTTAAACGGATGGGGGTAAAGGTTCTTTACTTTATCAGTCCCCAGGTCTGGGCATCACGACCGGGACGAATCCGAACAATCGAACAGGTGGTAGATCGCATGATGGTTATCTTCCCGTTCGAAGCGAAGGTGTACGAGGGGACCGGCGTACGCGTGGATTTCGTCGGGCATCCGCTGAAGGACAGGGTCGCGGATCATCTTGCCGGACCCGAATTGAATCTCCCATGGACCGGGGAACCTCGCATTGCACTCCTGCCCGGAAGCCGGAGGCAGGAAATTGAAAGGATTCTGCCGGTGCTTGTTGAAGCCGCGTACCGGATCAGGCATCTTCTACCGCAGAGCAGTTTTCTTGTGGCTGCCCCGGATGAAGAGACCGCGGCGCTGATTCGTCGGAATCTAGGCAAAGCCGTCAAGCAGGTAGATCGTCTCCTGGTCGTTTCGGGTCAGACGATGGAGATCCTTCGGCAGTCGCGGGCAGCGCTGGTTGCGTCGGGAACGGCAACCATAGAGTCCGTGCTGGTGGGCTGCCCAATGGTGATTGTTTACAAAACGTCGCCGATGTTTTTTGCGCTCGCGAAGAGGCTCGTGAAAGTGCCGTATATCGGCATGGTAAACTTGATCGCCGGGCGTGAAGTTTGCCCCGAGTTGATCCAGGATGACGCCACGGGCGCAGCGGCCGCGACAGCGCTATTTCCACTGATTGAAAGCACTGCGGCCCGGACGGAAATGGTGCACGAGCTGCGGGAGGTGACTCGCCGGCTTGGCCCCGGCGGGGCCGCGGGGAAGGTTGCGGAAGTCATCGTGTCCGAGCTTGGTTAACGGCCATGGGAACGAGAAAAGGGCGGATGAACAAGAAGGTGCATGAGAATCGAGTCGTCGTGACCGGGATGGGCATCGTCTCCTGCATCGGAAACGACAAGCAGGCGGTGGTGGAGTCCCTTCGGGAAGGCAGAAGCGGAATCCAGTACGTCGATGAATACGAGACGCTGAATCTACGCAGTCGCGTCGCCGGTGTCGTCGAGGTGGACGCCGCGTCGCAGATCGATCGCAAACACCTTCGCTTCATGGGGGACGCGTCTGCTTATGCGTACATCGCCATGAGGGAGGCAATGGAGCAAGCGGGACTGGAGGAGACGGACATTTCTCATCCCCGCATCGGCCTGGTGGCGGCATCGAGTTCGGTTTCCTGCGCGAACATCCTGGAGACCGCTGACTTACTCCGGGAACGCGGCATAAAAAAGGTGGGGCCGTACCGGGTGCCGCGGACGATGTGCGCCTCGGTTTCCGCCTGCCTTTCGACAGCCTACAAGATTAAGGGAATCAATTATTCCATAACCTCTGCGTGCGCCACCGGCACGCACTGCATCGGCAACGCGGTGCAACTGATTCAGGCCGGAGCGCAGGACGTTGTCTTCGCCGGCGGCGCCGAGGATGTTCACTGGTGCCTGACAACCATGTTCGATGCGATGGGCGCGTTATCTTCAAATCACAACCATACGCCGCGGACCGCCTCCCGCCCGTACGATGTGACGCGCGACGGATTCGTGATTGCCGGCGGCGCGGGGATGTTGGTGATTGAGTCGCTTGAACATGCGACCTCCCGGGGGGCGCCGATCATCGCGGAGGTCGTCGGCTACGGGGCGAATTCGGACGGTGCGGACATGGTCTCACCGTCAGGAGAAGGAGCCGTTCGTTGTATGCAAATGGTTTTGGAAACGGTGGATACATCAATCGACTATGTAAACGCTCACGGAACCAGCACGCAGGCCGGAGACATTGTCGAGTTGAAAGCGATCGAAAAAATATTCGGTGACAACATGCCGGTTATCAGCTCAACCAAGGGGCTTACGGGACATTCTCTCGGTGCGACCGGCGCCCAGGAGGCGATCTATTGTCTCCTCATGCTGGAGAACGATTTTGTCGTTGCATCCGCAAACATCGAATCACTCGATCCCGCCGCGGGAGGAAAAAACATTGCTGTGGAGCGTATCGACAACGCCGGGCTGATTACCGTCATGACAAACAATTTCGGATTCGGCGGTACCAACGGGTGCCTGGCCCTGCGACGATTCAACTGATCGGATGCCGTGAGCCTTTACTCGGAAATTTTACGACGAAAGAACGCGCGACACCGGGGTTAACCCCCTCCGAATCATTCCGTGGTTTGAGAATTCTGGCAGATGACCCCGATGCGCATTAGTTGTAATTGTCTGCCATCGTGTGAGAAACGAGAGGTAGAGATGACTAAGGCCTGAAATGTGCTATGGTGTTCCAACCGGGATCACCATGAATTGGATGCCACTTCGATATTCTCGATCCACCCTCGTTTTGCTGCTACTCCTGCTCGCGACCGTAAGGGGCCAGTCGTTTACGGGCTTAATCGGGTACGAAGAACTCTTGGATGAGCTGGGTGCTGACATGCCCATCGGGCAGGGGATAACGGTAACCCAGGTAGAAGCGCCTGAAGAGGGGGGGGCTTTCGCGCCCGATCTTGAATTCGAAGAATTTCAAGGCCTTCGGATATTCGTAGCCGGGAACCGGTCGGCGCCGGCGTCGGTGCACGCCACGAATATCGGGCGCCTTTTTTATGCATCCGAAACCGGCCTGGCTCCCGGTGTAGATGACATTACCGTCTTCGAGTCGAACCACTGGCTGTCCGGGGGGGGGCTGGGTGTGGCATCTCAAAACAGAAGGGCTCCTCACGTTTTGGCGGGGGATGTTCAGTGCCATGCGTGGGTCGGCCGGCTTCCTGAAACCCAGTCCCGTTCCGTGGCGGTGGATGCAGTTCGAAGATTCGATCATACGGTTGAGCGAGACGGCTTCACCGCGGTGGTGAGCATCGACAATGGCGCCGGCGATTCCGTACCCGATTTGCTCGCACATACCTACAATGGAATTGTCGTCGGCCGCATCGACGGTGAGCACAGCAGCGGCGAAACGTTTTTCGAAGGAATCGGGCGCATGAAGCCTGACCTGGTGGGGCCCCTGGAGTCGACCAGCCTGAATGTGTCTATTGTCAGTTCCCTTGCCGCGATGTTACTTGAAACCGCGCGCAAGTCGCCCGCTCTCCACGCCGCCGCACATCCTGCGGGAATCAAAGCGATTTTGATGGCCGGGACGCGCAAGGACCTTTTGCCGGAATGGGTGGGAACATCCGACAAGCCGCTCGACGTTTCGTTCGGCGCGGGACTGGTCAATGTGTACCGGAGTTATCATCTCCTTACTTCGCAAAGACAGCGTTCCGGCGGGTTGTCGCAGATTCATCCTCTCGGTTGGGACGCACATCGAATTTCAGATCGAGGACTCGAAGTGTATGTGTTGCAGGTCCCGGAAAGAACTCATCTTGAAGACATTTCAATTTGTCTGGCGTGGAACCGGCAGATTGAGGATGCCGATCCGGGTGGAGGTTTTATTCCGGTGCCGAGTATCGCCGATATGACGCTGCGTCTCATCGACGTAGACAGTGAACCCTTCGAGCTTATCGGGGAAAGCGCGAGTGAATACGACAACGTGGAGTACATTTATATTCCGCGACTCGATGCGGGCAATTATGCGATGGTTGTGAGAACCGATATTGAGTCAGATTACGCATTGGCATGGTTCAGCCGGCCGATTGTCGAATAGAGGCGGGAAGATCACGATCCCTCCTCCTTTTCTTCCTTTATTTTCCGTGTCCTTCCGTGTATTCCGTGGGTAACTAATCTGATGACTCCGGAAGCCGCCCAACTTATCAGCCAGACCAACTTCACGCCCCTGGACTGGGGCATCGTGGCTGCATACCTCTTGTGTTCGGTTGCCGTCGGCTTGGTGGCGCGGAAGCTTATTGTCAGTATGGCGGACTACGTCTCGGCAGGCCGGGCCGTAGGGACCGCGCTGGGCGTGGCGACAATGACCGGGACCGAGTTGGGCCTGATTACGGTGATGTACAGCGCCCAGAAGGGTTTTTCCGGAGGATTCGCCGCGTTTCACATCGCGTTGGCTGCGTTTATCACCACCTTCCTGGTCGGGGCGAGCGGGTTTATCGTGTACCGGTTGCGCGCAATGGAAGTGCTCACGATTCCCGAGTATTACGAGCGCCGTTTCGGAAGGCGCACACGTATTCTTGGCGGAATCATGCTCGCTTTCGGAGGGATTCTCAACATGGGTCTTTTCCTGCAGGTGGGTTCGAAATTCATCGTCGGCATCTCCGGTCTCAGCGACGTGGGTGGCGCGCTGCCCGCGGTGATGACATGCCTCCTGGTGCTGGTCCTCGTGTATACGGTTCTCGGGGGAATGATTTCGGTTGTCATCACCGACTACATTCAATTTGTCGTGCTCTCATTCAGTCTGCTGCTGGTGACCGGGATTGCTATTATGAAACTGGGCTGGGAGAACATTTTTGCCACGATCCTCGCCGAAATGGGGGAGAAGGGGTTCAACCCCCTGGTTTCGGAAGGAGCGTTCGGGACCGACTATGTGATCTGGATGTTCTTCCTCGGCCTGGTTGCCTGCGGAGTCTGGCCCACGGCCATTGCTCGCGCACTTTCCGTCGATAGCCCGGCGACGGTGAAGAAGCAGTACATGTGGTCTTCGGTGTCGTTCCTTATCCGTTTTCTCATTCCGTATTTCTGGGGGATCTGTGCCTTCGTCTTTCTGGTCACCAAAGCGCCGGACTTGCATCGGCTGTTTTTCCCAACCGCCGAGGGTTCCGAAGCGATGGACAATCTCTACGCGATGCCTGTCTTTCTCGGGCAAATTTTGCCTGCCGGACTGATCGGGCTCGTGACGGCGGGCATGATTGCCGCATTCATGTCGACACATGATAGTTACCTGCTGTGCTGGAGTTCCGTGATAACCCAGGACGTTGTTTCGCCATTGATGGGAAACAAGCTCAGCGCACCGGCCCGGATCAACCTGACGCGGATCCTGATCGTGGTCATTGGAATTTATATTCTGTACTGGGGCCTGGTGTACAAAGGCAGTGATGACATCTGGGATTACATGGCGGTGACTGGCGCGATTTACTTTACCGGTGCCTTCGCGGTGCTGGTGGGCGGTTTGTACTGGAAGCGAGCCAGTTCCACGGGAGCGATTCTTGCCTTGCTGAGCGGATTTATCGCTCTCTGCGGGCTCAGTCCGGTGCAGAGCTTGTTGGGCGTGGAGTGGTCCAGCGCGAAGGTGGGTCTGATTACGGTCGGCTGCTCACTTTTAATGATGGTTCTTGGTTCCCTGGCTTTTCCGGATCGGAGAGAGGAAGGCACGCAGTGAGTTGGATGCTTCTATGGAAGATCGTTTTTATCCTGGGCCTCATCGTCTTCGCAGTGATGGCGGTCTGGGTCACAATCGCAGGGGCAAGGGATATCAAGCGACTCTTCGCTCGGATTGAGCAATCCCACAAAAAGTAGCACGGGTCGGATACCCGTGCTACGAACGAACGGACGGACTACAACGTCACCAGCTTGGCGGCGGCAATGATGGTGATGACGATCGCGCTACCGTAGCAGAAGATGTCGAGAAACCTTCCGAGCTGCTTGAGGCCAAGGTCCTCCATCGCAAACTTGAAGCGGTGCGCCCAGTGAAAAAGGGAGAGCGCGATCACGACGAACAGGAAAATCCGGGTGATCGGATGTTGGACCAGCTCTCGCAGCCCTTCCGCCGATATCCAACCGGCCGGAACCGCAATTGCGGTGATGACGATAAGCGCCGGTACGAAGAAAGCGGACATGACGCCGCCCGCGGAGAACATCGACCACCAGATTGGTTCATTTGATTTCGCCATTTTCTCAGCCCTTACAACACGCGATCCAGAGAATAACTCCGGAAACTACGGCCCATGCCACATAATTTACGCCCGCAATCAGGGCCGGACTGACTTTGTCTTCCCCGCGAAATACCACCATCACCTTGGGCGTCAAATTTATCCATGTGATGCTGTGGTAGAGAACCATCGGCAGCGCAATGATCTGCAGCGCGATGAGCAGCGGGGTGCGGAGGAGCGCTTCAAAAGCAGCTTCGTCACCGGCGCGCGACACCAAGGCGAGGAGAAACAGGGCGTATCCCCCGACGAAGATGCAGGTGAGTTCGCGCACCATGAACAGCGCGTAGGTCTTCTTCTTCAGCCACCATGTGTTCGGCACCGTGCGAACGTAATCTTTTCCCGCTCTTGTAGGCTGTTTGTTCGCCATGACTTGCCTATTTTTGCTTGGGCATCAGCAACGACTTGTACCAGTCCTGCGTGGCGGTGACCTTTGCCTGTTGAATGGCGCCCGCGGGATCAACGTGTTTCGGGCAGACCCGGGAACAGTCGCCTACGAATGTGCACCCCCAAATTCCGTCATGGGTGAAGATCACTTCCGCCCGTTGATCGGCGGCGCCATCCCGCGAGTCGAGGTTGTACCGTTGCGCCAATGCGATCGCTGCCGGACCCATAAAGCTTGGATGCCGTCCGTACACCGGGCATGCGGAGTAGCAAAGCATGCAGTTGATGCACATGGTGTACTGCTTGTAGTGGGCCAGCTCCGCCGGCGTTTGGAGATACTCTCCCTCGGAAACGGGTTTTTCCTCCTTCGGCTGCAGCCAGGCCTGCACATCCGTCAGCTTGTTCATGAAATCATCCATGTTGATGATCAGGTCACGGATGACGGGGAAATAAGTAAGCGGCTCGATGCGGATTGGATTCGGGTAGTAGTCCCGCAGAAACGCGGAGCAGGTCAATTTCGGTTCGCCGTTGACCATCATGCCGCAGCTGCCGCAGACGCCCATGCGGCACGACCAGCGATAGCTCAGTGTCCCGTCAAGCGTGTCCTTTACGTAGTTCAGGGCGTCAAGCACGACCCAATCTTCTTTGTAGGGAACTTCGTAAGTCTGGAATGTCGGCTCATCCTCCTGGTCCGGGCGATAGCGGAAAACTTCCAGCGATACCGTTTTCTTCGCCGTGTCACTTGCTGCCATAAACGCGATCTCCGGGGGGGAGGGAGGTGATGACCACGTCTTTGTATTCGATGCGTGGGTCGCCGCCTTCCGTTCGATAGGCCAGGGAATGCTTAAGGAAACTCTCGTCGTCCCTGTCGGGGAAATCGGTTCGCTGATGAGAGCCCCGGGATTCTGTTCGCGCCAATGCGCTGTGCACGAGGGATTCCGCAACGTCGAGCATGTTTTCCAACTCGATAGCGGTGGTCAATTCGGTGTTGAACGTAAGGCTGTGGTCGGCGAGTTCGATTCTCTCAAAGCGTTCCTGCAGTTCGCGAACCTTGTTGCAGGCCGTCCGAAGAGATTCATCGGTCCGGTAGATGCCTGCCCCGTCTTCCATTGCGCTCTGCAGCTCTGCCCGGATCCCGCTGATGGTTTCCTTGCCTCCACTCGGCTTGAAGAATCGCTCCCGAATCCGGGTTTGCTCCGCCTCTCCCTGTGCCATAATTTCCGAGGTCGCGATGTCGCCGGTTTCTCCGTGGAAGCGGACCGCCGCCTGGGCGGCTCGACGGCCGAAGACCAGGAGTTCCGTGAGGGAATTGGATCCAAGGCGATTTGCGCCGTTGATGCTGACACAGGCGCATTCCCCGGCCGCATACAGCCCCGGGAGAGATGTCGCTGCCTGGATATCGGTGTCCACCCCGCCCATTACATAGTGAATCACCGGGCGCACCGGGATCAGTTCCGATACCGGGTCGATTCCTGCGTAGTTCTTGCAAAGCTCCCGTACGAAAGGGAGCTTCTTGTCGATTTTCTTTTGCCCCATGTGAGAGATGTCCAGGTGAACGTAATCGCCGTATTCGCCCTGAAGTGTTCCGCCTTTCTGCCGCTCCAGCTCAAAGGCCTGTGACAGACGGTCTCTCGGGCCGAGCTCCATGGTGAGCTTCCGCGGATGGTTCGCATCGGAGACGTCGAGAGGCTGGCCCAGATCGTAGTCCTGCAGATATCGCTTCCCGTCTTTGTTCAGAAGAATACCGCCTTCACCGCGGGATGCCTCGGTGATGAGAATCCCGGTTCCCGGCAGGCCCGTGGGGTGGTACTGCACGAACTCCATATCCTTGATCGGCACGCCGGCCCGGTAGGCCAACGCCATCCCATCGCCGGTCTTGATCGCGGCGTTGGTGGTGAATGGGAATATCTTGCCGGCGCCGCCGGTACACAGAATGGTTCCCTTGCCCGCCACCGCGCGGATCTGCCCGGTCCGCAGTTCCAGCGCTGCGACACCCTGGCAACGCCCGTCGTGCGTCAGGAGCCTGGTTGCGAACCATTCGTCGTATCTGGTTACGTTTTCATACCGCAGGGAGTTCTGGAAGAGGGCATGGAGCATATGAAACCCGGTTTTGTCTGACGCGAACCAGGTTCTCTCGATTTTCATCCCCCCGAACGGGCGAACGGCGACCGATCCGTCGGGCTCACGGCTCCAGGGGCATCCCCAGTGCTCCAGCCTGATCATTTCCTCCGGCGCCTCTTTTACGAAGGCTTCCACCGCATCCTGGTCGGCCAGCCAGTCGGCGCCTGAAACGGTGTCGTAAATATGGTTTTCCAGGCTGTCGTTGGGCTGGATGACCGCCGCGGCTCCACCTTCGGCGGATACCGTGTGGGAGCGCATCGGGTACACCTTGGAGATTACTCCGACGCTCAGCTTCGGATTTTCCTCCCCAATCGCGATCGCCGCCCTCAGGCCTGCGCCCCCGCCGCCCACGATGAGAATGTCGTGGCTCAGCAGTTCCATGGACAAAGCCCGCCTCTCTTCGAGATTTCAAAATTCATGCGGAAGCTACTTTCCTCGCACAGATGAGTTCACGCAACAAAAAACTAAGGATCCCAGCCGCCGAACAGGTCTTCCCAGAAGTTGGCAACGCCCCGTTCGATCGACTCCGGGATGGAGGACGGAAAGGGGAGCGCCTTGAGGTCCGCGAGTTCCGCCATGAAGGGGACTACCCCGTTTAGAATTGAGGTCACGGTATCAATGTCGACCCGGCTGATGTCATCGTCGGGCCGATGATGAAAGAAACGTCCCGTGGTGCAGTTGTAGCGGATCCAGGTCGTCGCCGGCACGCCCGCTGCGACGAAGGGGAAATGGTCTGCGTAGGGGACGACGTCCTTCGCGAACTGAAAGAATATACCCCGTGGCTCATAGCGGTTCCGGATCACTTCCACCAATTCGGCGGGACCATTGACGACCAATACATTCCAGCCGAGCCCCGATCCGTAGCTGTCCAGATTGAACATAAATTTTCCATTCCGGCTGATTTCCTCCCGATGTGCGCGCACATAGGCGGCGCTGCCGACGGAAAGCTGCTCTTCGCAGCCAAAGCTGATCAGGCGGATGGTTCGGTGTCGCTTTCGATTCGCGAGAAGGCGCGCGCATTCGAGAACGCCGATGACGCCGGTTGCATTGTCATCGGCCCCCGGCGAATTCGCCTGCGTGTCGTGGTGCGCACCCATGTACAGGGTGCCGGCGTCCGCATCGGTTCCCGGGAATTCCGCGATGACATTTTGCGAGACGCTCTCCCGCATGCCGCCCTCAACGGTTATTCGTGCGGCGGTAGCTCCCTCCGACCGCCACCGCCACGCATCCATGTAGGCAACGTTGATCATGGGCACCGCGCCGACCGCCGTGGTGTAGGCCGGAAACATGCCGTCCGCCAGCGGGGTGTCGCCGGGATAGCGGATGTCCACCACAAGGAGGAAAAGCGGTCCGGCGTCGATCAGGTGCTGATAGGATTGCCGCGACTCAATATGGCAGCCCAGCATGAGAACCGCTTTGCCCTCCAGGTGGGAAAGATCGGTTCGGGTCATTTCCGCCGGCGATTCCATGAATACCAGGGGGGCCGCGACGGGAATTCCGCCCGTTCCCGGCGTGCTGCTGAACAACGAACCCGGGAATGTCATCCATCGGTCGCCCAGCTGAATCTCCAGAAACTCCGATTTCACGGCTCGTTCGCGTATGGAAAACTCTTCGATCGAAACCCCGGCCCCGGCCCGCGTGAATTCTTCGGCGATGTAATCCGCCGCCTCCCGCTCATTCGAGGAGCCGGCCAGACGCTCGCCGATGTCCCCGGCAAGTGTTTGTAGATCCCGTTTTAGGCGGGATGGGGAAACTTCATTCATCGCAATTTCTCCTCCATGTGTCGTAGTCTTCGATCCGATCTTTGTCGATACATCAATTGTGGGGAGTATTTTCATGAGAATTCTGGTGATAGGCGCGAATGGGAAAATCGGACGAATCCTGGCTCCCGGACTTTTGGCCGCGGGATTCACTCCGGTGGCCATGGTGCGCAATCCGGCGCAGGAGCCGCATTTCGAATCGCAGGGCATTGAAACAGTGGTGGCCGACCTGGAGTCATCCATCGACCACGCATTCCAGGGGTGCGAAGCCGCGATTTTCACAGCGGGCTCCGGCGGCAAGACCGGGGCGGACAAAACGATGATTGTTGATCTGTATGGGGCCCTGCGGAGCATCGACGCGGCAAAGAAGGCCGGAGTGAAGCGCTTCGACATGGTCAGCGCGCTGAAGGCGCACGACCCGCTGTCCGGGCCTGAGCGGATTCATCATTACCTGATCGCGAAGCATGTCGCGGATGACTACGTCATGCGGAGCGGTCTCGACTATTTCGTGCTTCGTCCCGGGGGATTGACCGACGAACCGGGGGGCGGAGGCGTCACATTGGTCGAGGCTTGTCCGGACCGGACCGGGTCAATTCCGCGAGCCGATGTCGCCGGAGTGCTAATCGAAGGGCTGAAGCAGGGACTCCGCGGAAAAGTACTTGAGTTGGTCTCCGGCAACACGTCGGTCGAGGACGCGGTTGCCGGGTGGGTGTGACCTACCCTTCGACATTCCAGAAATTTCGAATATCGAATGTCCAAGTTCTACAGTGAAATCCCCAACCGCCCGCGACTCAATTGAAATGCGGTCAGACCCTTCTCGAGCATTAGCGGAACATATTCCCCTTCGATGGCCCGCAGCATGAGGTTCAGCACGTTCGATGCGTTCTCTATCGGGTCGGCTTGCTCGTTGAGGATGATGTCGATATCTTCGCCCCTCGATCCCGAGCCGGATGACAACTGGACGACCGGGATGAATGGATGGGCCTGGATGGGCTGCTGATCCACGCAGGCGAGGATCGTTTCCGCGCCTGTCGCTCCGAGCCCGCCCATCACGTCGAGTTCGTCGTCGGTGGGTACGTCCATGATATGAAATCCGGAAGCGTCCGGAACGCATCCATAGGCGAGGGTCGCGGTGGGGTTTTTCGTATCCAATAGATTCCCCACGAAAGCGGGTGAAGCGAGCAGGGTGGACGAAGCCGGCGCCACGACGGATCCGCCTGCCGCAAGAACCGACCTGCAAACCAGTGTCAGCGCTTCGGCCATCGAAGCCGGAACGTTGACACTCGAGAACAATCCGATGACCGGCAAGGCCGTCATCTCGTCCCGGTCGACCGCATCTTGCTCGAACCACGAAGCAACCCGTTCCGACGCCTTGCGGATGCCGCCGTCTTTCTGGATGCTGGCCCAACCGTAGCGGTCATCGGGTACTTGAGATCGGTTCAGCAGCTCCTGAAAGAACCGGTTCTGATACTTTTCGCATCCGTGTTCTAGAAAGATGCCCGAGTTTACGGAAGGATGCTGTACGTAGTTGAGAAGGGTGCGCGCCGCCAGGTCGCCGGATTCCGCGGCATGGCAGCCGCAACCTTCCGTGTGAGGCAGTGCCACGAAGCGGGACACACCCTTTTCGTCCTTACCTCGATCTTTTTCCAGCTTGGCCGCCATCAGGTTGGCGACCTGTCCGGAACAGAGGCTGTTGGGCATGATGAGGCCGACCCGTTTGTGCCGAACGGGCCACTTGATCTCGACCGTGGGTCCACTGCAAGTGGGAACCGGCCGGCCCGAAAACGTTTCTCCCGCCTCGATCTCCGCCGGCGAGCGCCTGCCGTCCTGTTGCCAGTTCCTCCAGATCTGCACCTGGCAGTGACCGGCTTTTTCGCCGGCCGTCCGCTCTCCACTCGCCACGGCAAGCGTCCTCTCAAAGGTCTCTTGCCCAAGTTGTTCCATGGGTTCGCCGTCGAGGTTCGCGCCGGCGTTTACATCCATTTCATCCCGCAGCATCTGGTACCTGCCGGTTGTGGTCACGATCTTGATCGTCGGAACGAACGGGAAATTCGTGATCGAGCCGTTGCCGGTCGTGAAGTAGATGAGATTCGAGCCGCCGGCGACCTGGCCGGCCACGCTCTCCAGGTCGTTGCCCGGAGTGTCCATAAAGTAGAACCCGGGATCGGTCATTCGCCCGCTGTAGGGGATCGAGTAATCCAGGCGGACGGACGGGTCTTTCTTGAGTGCCGCCCCGATAGATTTCACGACGATGTTGTAAAGCCCGCGGAACCGGTTTCCCCCGGACGGATTCCCCTCCGGCGTGTGGCCGTGTCGTCCCGCAAGTTCGCGGAAGTTTTCAATGGCCCGCAGAAAAAACTTTGCCGTATCCAGATCACGAACATTGTCGAGCATGTAGGGTTCGGCGCCGATCAGTTCCGTGGTCTCCGCAATGCATGCAGAGCCGCCGTGGCGGATGATCTCCCGCGAGACCCATCCCACCAGCGGGTTGGCCGAGATCCCCGAGAAGCCGTCCGAACCTCCGCACTGCAACGCCACTTTCAGGTTGGACAGAGGGTGATTCGCCTTCCTGGCGGCATTGGCTTCCGGAAGCCAGGACGCGATGATGCGTACGGCTGCTTCTACGGGGTCCTCGCGAAGATCGCAAAGGCTGAGGAATGCATGCGGCACATGATCCACCGGGTCACCGCGGTCTTCCATGAAGGCACGAAGCACATGGTTCGTCAGCGCTTCGGTTCCATAGTCGATGGACAGCACCGCCGCCACGTTCGGGTGCACGAAAAAACCGGCCAGGGTGGGGAGCACAAGCTCCAGGTTGTGCGGCGAGTCCGCCATGCCGCCCTCGGTATGCGCAATGGGTACGACGCCGTCGATGTTCGGATAGTCCGCCTGAACGTCCCGGAAGCGATCCGCAATGACCCGCGCAAAAGCGCTGACGCGCGAGCTGGCGCCCAGTACCACGATAAAGTTTCTCGTCCCCACACCGCGGCCTCCGGGCCGCTCCGTGCCTTCGAACGAAGCCGGGTTGTCGCACGGTTCAACCTGGCGTCCGGGGAGAAACGCTTGTTCGTCCAGCCGATAGTCAATCCGCGTATCTGTAAAATTAGCCTGCTCCGGCAGACCGGATTCGACGCCCATCTCAGCAAGCGCCTGAAGCATGCGCTGGTTGCACACGTATTCCCCCGGGGCGATTTCCCGTTCCGCCCTTCCGAACGGCAGGCCCCAGGACAATAGAGTTTGTTCCTCCTCAATCGGCCGGGTCGCGAATCGATGGCCTTCCAGAACGATGTGAGGGATGAGCCATCTCTCCGTGCCGGAAACAACACGCGAACCGGGGTCGATCGTGTGAATTGCGACCGCGACATTGTCATCCGCCGCCGCCATCCTGGCAATTTTCTCTATTTGAAACTCTTTCGTCATGAACTTGATTTGATATCACGGTACCATGGATCACACTTCAGAACCCATGAAATTGACCAGGAACAGGTCTGGTAATCAGTCCAGGATCAATACCAGGAACGGGGATGCGAGGGACGCATGTCAGTTCTGCGGGGCTTACTTCCTGAAGGCAGACAGCGGCCTGCCTTCACGCTTGAATGAAGGAGGCTACATCGTTGTCTGTCCCTGGTATTGGTACATTTGATCTATTCTCACTCTTTGCGGAATCTGCGGTCAAGTGGCCTGGCGCCAATTAGGTTCAATTACTCACGGGATTACAACGCTTGGGCTTTCGGGGATTTGATCTGTCGGATCCGACGGACCTCTTTCTTTTTGTTGGCTCGCTATGCCAAGCTGGTCATCGATGCAGATCGTACTCCTTTTCCTGGTTTCCGCGGGCATCTGGGCCGTTTGTGTGCTCATTCCCAGGGGACGTCGACGGGCCCGGCGACGTCTCGCATTGGAAAGGCCCTTTCCAGAAGAATGGGTTCAAATTCTTCGAAGCAACCTGCCTGTCTATGACAAGCTTTCACCCGAGCTAAGGCAAGAGCTGCACCAGGACGTCCAAGAGTTCCTTGCGGTGAAGTTGTTCGAAGGGTGCGGCGGGCTCACCATTACTGACGAGATTAGAGTAACCATTGCCGCACAGGCATGCATGCTGCTCTTTAATCGTGAAGATTACTGCTATCCTAAACTGCGATGCGTGCTGGTATATCCGAATACGTACGTTGCCGGCGGCAAGGGACGACTCGGGAATAAAGAGGCATCACGGTCAGTACGGCTGGGTGAATCATGGAGCAGAGGGGCGGTGGTTCTCTCGTGGAGTGCTGTGAAGCACGGCGCCTTCAATTTCAAGGATGGTCACAATGTTGCCATGCACGAGTTTGCGCATCAATTGGATCAAGAGGACGGCGCCGCAGATGGGGCGCCGATCCTCGAACGTCGCTCCGCCTACTCCTCCTGGGCGCTGGTGTTTTCAAAGGAGTTCGAGCGGCTTCAGCGAAAGGATCGCAAGGGTAAACGCAGTGTCCTTGATGCCTACGGCGCCACGAATCCGGCCGAGTTTTTTGCCGTCGCGACGGAGTCCTTCTTCGAAAAACCCAGGCAGCTTCAGAAGAAGCACCCGGAGTTGTACGAACAGTTACAAGGATACTACCGAGTCAACCCGGGGGAATGGGTGTAACGGCAATTTATGGGGGGTCTTTGCAGCGATCAATGCCGATCACGGGTTGTAGATCGCCGACTGCGGACTGAAGTCCGCAGTCCTATGGAATTCCCGCACTAATAGAGGTTCAAAACCCCGCCGTCGATGGGGTAGGCGGCGCCGGTGATGAACCCTGCTTCATCGGAGCATAGATAGAGGACCAATGCGGCGATTTCCTCAGGTTGTGCCATGCGCCCGATCGGCTGGTACGCGGAGAGTTCCTCGAATTTCTCCTGTTCTTTTCCTGGATAGTACTTCGCGAGGTATCCGTCCACGAACGGCGTGTGCACGCGGGCGGGGCAGATGCAGTTGCAGCGGATCCCCTTCTTTACGTAATCTTCCGCCACCGAATAGGTCATCGTGAGCACCGCGCCTTTACTCATGGAGTAGGCGAATCGGTCTTTCACCGCGGTGATCGAGGCGAGGGATGCGAGGTTCAGGATTACGCCGTGTCCCTGGGGTTCCATAATTTTCACCGCCGCTTTCAGGCAATGATAGACGCCGAGAATATTCACCTGGTACACGCTGTCCATGTCTTCCCGTGTAGTATCCATCACCGTCCCGATGCAGGCCACGCCCGCGTTATTGACCAGGATATCGAGACGGCCCTGTGCCGATGCATAGTCCTGGATGCACCTCTCAACTGCGTCCTGGTCGGACACGTCTACGACATAAGCGGTGGCATTTCCACCCTGCTGCTCGATGGTTGCGACGGTCGATTCCGCCGCTTCCGCCCGTAGATCCAGCACTGCAACGCGCGCACCCTGCCGTGCAAACGTTATGGCGATGGCTTGTCCGATGCCGGAGCCGGCTCCAGTGACTACGGCGGTTTTATTTTCTAATGAATACATGGCGGATTCTCTCTTGGGGCGCCCCAGTCATCTGCGTCGTAGTCGAGGTTGATGGTTACGGATTTGATGCGGGTGTAGGATTCGATGGCGCCGAGCATTCCCGATTCCGTCCCGACACCGCTTGATTTGTACCCTGCGTAGGGGGTCAGGGGATAGAAGCCGCCGATCCGATTGATCGCTACGATGCCGGCCTCGACTTCACGGGCAAACCGGTGCGCGCGCCTCAAATCACCCGTGAAGAGCCAGGCCGCCAGCCCGTACCGGGTGTGATTGGCCAACCGGATCGCCTCCTCTTCATTCTCGAAGGGGATCACGGAGAGGACCGGCCCAAAGACTTCATCCTGGGCAATCGCGGCATCCGGACTCACGTCGTCAAAGACGGTCGGCTTCATGTAGAACCCGGGTTCCTTGTCGGGGTCGTTCAGGGGGTGGCCACCGGTACGCAGTGTCCCTTCGCCGCGTCCTTTTTCCACGTAGCCCATGACCCGATCGAATTGCACCCGGTCGACGAGAGATCCCATGTGCGTGGATTCATCGAGTGGATTGCCGACGTTAAGCTGTTCCACCCGGCGGACAAATCTGTCGACGAATTCCTCGCGAATCGACTCCTGGACGACCAGGCGTGATCCGGCCACGCAGATCTGTCCCTGGTTCATGCAGATGGAAGATACCGCCATGGTGACCGCCTGCTCGAGATCCGCGTCCGCGAATACAACGTTCGGCGTTTTGCCGCCCAACTCACAGGTTACCGGAACAAGGTTTCGTCCTCCCGTCTCCGCAATGACACGGCCGACTTCAGAGCTTCCGGTGAAAGAGATGTGATCGATGTCCGGGTGCCCGGCAAGTGGGGCGCCGGTCGTGGGTCCGTCTCCCGTAATTACATTGACCACGCCCGGAGGAAAGTCGAGCGAGTCGAAAATGGCGGCCATTTCGAGGGCGGAAGCGGGGCTTTGTTCCGCCGGTTTCAGGACCACCGTATTTCCGCAGGCCAGCGCGGGCGCGAGTTTCATCGCCACCATCCACACCGGAAAATTCCACGGCGTGATGGCTGCGACGACGCCGACCGGCTCGCGCAGGATATAATTGAAGTTCTCTCCCGGAACAGGTGTGACCGTGCCGAAAACCTTGTCTGAAAGCCCCGCGTAATATTCAAAGATTTCTGCCGCGGCGTCGACGTTCCCGCGTGAATCGGTAATCGGTTTTCCCATGTCGGAGGTGTCGCAAAGCGCCAGCCCCTCCTTGCGCTTGCGCATTTCCGCAGCCACCCGGTTCAGCAGCTTTCCGCGCTCCGACGGAGCCAGGGAGCGCCACGGACCCTTCAAGGCGGCACGGGCGGCTTCGACGGCGCGGTTGACGTCCTCTTCGTTCCCCATGGCCGCTTCGATAAACGGCTGACCCGTCGCGGGATTGATGGACGGAAACGATTCTCCGGAATTCGGATCATGCCATCCGCCGTTGATGTAGAGCTTCGATTCGGGAAAGGACATCTTCACGGTCCGAGCCTAGCAGTGGGGCGGCTGCTTTGTAAACGGCCGATTCGCGGGCTCGACAAAGCGGGGCCGGCTTCGCTAAAGCTTACGGTCGATGAGACACAATTTCGACAAAGGTGCCGGACCGAGCGAAGGAGAGAATCAATGAGAAAGCTCAAGGTAGGAATGATTGGCGGGGGCGGCGAAGGAGCGTTTTTCGGGCGCGTACATGAAAAAGCGATTTGCCTGGACGGGACGAGGGAAATCGCGGCCGGCGCGCTTCGCAGCAGTCCCGATGCGTCACTTGCCGAGGCCGACGAGTGGGGTATTCAAGGGTATCCCGACTACCGGGCGATGATCGCCGCCGCCCGTTCCGGAGACCTCGAACTGGACTACGCCGTTATCGTCACACCCAATAATGCGCATTTTGAACCGGCGAAGGCCTGTGCCGAAGCCGGGATTCCCATCCTGTGCGAAAAGCCCATGACATTTACGGTGAAGGAGTCGGAGGAACTTGCAGCGCTGATCCGCAAGAACGATGTGCCCTTCGTTCTCGCTCACACCTATACGGGTCATCCGATGATGATGCTTGCGCGGGAAATGGTCCGCAGCGGTGAGATCGGAGACGTTCGCAAGGTCGTTTCCTGGTACAATCAGGGCTGGCTGGCGACGGCGCTGGAATCCGAAGGCCAGCGACAGGCGTCCTGGAGAACGAATCCTGAAGTGACGGGTATTTCGAATTGCGGCGGGGACATCGGGACCCACGCCTTCGTTGCCGCGACCTGGGTATCCGATCAACCGGTGAAGCGCGTGTCGGCCCGGCTGAATTCTTTCGTTGCAGGGCGCACACTGGATGACGATTTCAATGTAACCGCTGAACTTGCAAACGGCGGAACTGCGTTGATCACCGCCACCCAAATCGCGGTCGGGTACCGGAACGACAGCGGATTCCAGATATTCGGTTCCAAGGGATCGCTCGAGTGGCGGCAGGAGCAGGCGGAAAAACTACTCGTGCGTCGTGGTGTGCATGATGAGGTCTACTGGATCGGCGCAGGATACGATTTCCTTCCCGAGTCCGTAGCTTCGTATCTTCGGGTGCCGCCCGGACATCACGAGGATTTCTTCCCGGCCCTTGCGAATCTTCATTGCACACTGGAACGGCACATTCGACGTCGTAATGGGGAAGAGGCGCCGGAGCCGTTCGCTCATCCAGGCGTAGAGCTGGGACTCGCCGGTATGCAGTTCGTTCGGGCCGCCGTGGAGAGTTCGAAGGCTTCAGGCGCCTGGATTGAGATGCCTTGACCACGGATGCAAGGAATCAGGTTGTTATCTCCGCGAAGTTCAACCTGCCGCTATGCGTTATTGTATGTCTTCCTGTTATTCCTGATCCGATCTCGCTCATAGCAAGAACGATAGAATGGCGAAACGCAAGGCGGTTATGCCTCATGACATATGAGGTGCTAAAAACCTGTAATAAAATAACCCCTGCAGAGTGAGCGTTGTTTGAGGGTGAAAAGTGTAATTCCATTGACCATGAAATTGGTTTCGGCTGATGTCGGGCATTCTCATTTGTGCATCGCTGGCTTTGATCCCTTGAGGATCCTGGTTGAGATCGATTTCGCCTCTTGCACGATGAACAATCTGGAATTCATGTTCCACACTATCATATGCACTTAGTAATTGGGTGCGAGGAGTTGATCGGGGTGCCAGGCAAAGATATTCGGAATGCCGACCAGTCCGAAACTGTGGTCCTCAACGATGTCTGTCGTCTCGAGCCAGCAGACCCGTCCTGCGTGCGTCGTGGCGTTGATCTCGCGCCGCAGACTTTTCGATAGGTTCTTCTCTTCCAGGATTTGCCGCCCGTCCGCTCCGAAGAGACGGAAAGTCGCTGTTTCGTTTACGCTGGCGGCCATTTTCAAATGGAACCTCTTGATCCCTCTCGGCACGTAGAAGAAGTATCGAAACTCAGCCTTTCCTCCACGGCAACCCCGGATTGAGCCCCCTGGGGAGTACAACACGACGTTCGGGGCGTCTGCGTAGATGCGGAAAGCGTTCCCGACGGTCTTTCCAGAGGTGACGGCGAAAACCCAATTTCCTGGTTTGTCGGCCTTGACAACAATCTGTTGCGATTGACTCAAGGGAATAGAGGCGAAGTGGATTTCAGACGCGTCCGGCCGGAAGGTCTTGACCGACGTTGGTGAAATATATTGCCCGAGTTGGATGTTTTTCACATCGAACTTGACCTCGTCTCCTTTCTTCGCCCGAAAAACAAAAGTATGCAGGCCGCGCAACTGCATACTTGTCGGCGGTGGCACGTCGGCAGCAAGTGCGGTCTCTGGAATTCGAACCCACGAACGGGCACTCAGCAGCGTGTCTTGCAGATGACTCGGAACATCAGCGGGAATCGGCGCCGGCTTGAGGGGCGACTCGTATTTGCCCTGGGATTCAAGATACTGATCCAGCTCGGCGTTGACGGTAGCCAAGAGTTGGCGAGTTGACTCTCGCTTCTCGATGTTTCCAAAAGCACGCCCCAGGCTCCAGAACCAGTAGCCCTGCGTCCGGATGCTCCGATGATACAGGTTCCTTCCCAGTGCATTCAGTATCTCCGGGCTTTCGGCGGCACTAAGAGCCAGGCCTGGGACGAACAGGACGGGAATCCCCGCTTCTTGCCGCACCCGGTTATGGTACGCTAGAAAATGATCATCATACTCACCGGAGTAGGTTGATTCGGGCCCGACGAGGCAAGGCGTACGCGGCGTCGAGAAGCCGGCAGCAACGGCCTGGAACCAGAAACTTGGCCGCCACAGGAAGAAACCAAGAAGCGCATCCGGATGGATGGCCTGTACCCGTTCCCGCGTGCGCTCTGCCATCACTTTGATCCGATCGAACTGGAATCTCCTCAGTTCTTCTTTGAGGCCTTTCTTCTCCATCCACTCCTGGCGTCCCCTGATGGTGAGGTGGTGGAATTTGAACTTCAATCCCATCTTCTTGAGAAACTCTCCGAATGCATAATCCCCGAAATCCAGGTCCGGGGGCGTAGCGCCTCCCAGGGCATACATCTCCGGGTCGATAAGGAATCCGTCAATCGCGAACTCGTTTCCGCGCAGCATTTTTGCAACGCGCAGAAACCGATTTTCCACGACACGAGTCCAGTAGATCTCATCAGTGGGTGCGAAGAGCCTGCCGTTGTTGTAACGGCGCGAGTTGTTGCGCATTCCGTCGTCGTAATTTCCCCGGGAAGCGGCGAGGTTAAGCATGTAGAACCAGTGCAACCCCAACTCCTTTGCCCGGCGCGAGGAGGGCTTGATAAGCTCGTAGCTGCGCAACGCTTCGGGCTTACGCTCGCCCGGCGAGATGGTTTTGAGAAGATCAACGTCCCCGCTGGGCTCATTGGCGATCTCCAGGCGGCTGAAGATGGTGTTCATCCCGCATTCCATGGCGATGAGATACCACTCCAGCGATGCATTGTAGTTGTAACCCGCGCGAATTCGCTCGTTCACGATCCAGGCGAGTTTCGGTGACATAGCCTCTTCTACATCCTGTCGAAAATCGTGTTGGTTCTGCTGAGCCATTGCCGGAACCTGCAAGCAGAAGAGTGCCGTGCACACCGTTGCAATTAGGCGGAAGACTTTCTTTCCCCTGTTCATTCGTCAGCTCCCTACGATGGACCGGGACTCATTATCCTGAGAAGGCGTATGTTGTCAAATAGGCCGCGAACAAGTTATTGGATAGTTTTCCTGCTGCCTACGCTACACGGATATCGGGAGTGGCCAAACGGTTAACAGAAACGACCCCGCCCCTCCCTGCGGAAAGTGCTTCGGCCCCAGCCCAAAGGCGACGACTTCTCTCATCGAAATCAGGCTCCAGTGAGTTGAACGGTGCTGAAACGGATTGTTCCAATGAGCTCATGCACGAGAACAACTCCCCGCTCCCAACGGCAAACGGTTCAAGTTGTTTTATTGCAGGCCCCAAGTCCATTCCTGTGGATCACTGGATTGAACCAAAGATCTTGAGACCAAGTCACATCGACAGGGAGGGACTCCCCTATGAAAGAAACCGTACGTATCATTGCAACCAGGCCGGAGCAGATCGTTCTGCTTGCGGTGGTGGTGGTGGCAGATCTTTTCATTTTTGTTCACAGTCACTGCTTTGGACTGTAGCCGCCGTATTTTGGTCGTGGCCGCATAAGCCGGTCTGCGAGGATACCCCGTCGTTCGAAATGGTCACGGGCAGGCGCCCGATGACGCGTGGAGAGATTTTAAATTTGCGCAACTCGGCGGCTTCCTGCGGCCATTTCTTTTAGTTCGTCACGGCGTGGATATGCCGAGCATCTCAGCAAGTTGCTCATAGGGGTAGATGGAGGAGGGGTGGTCGTGACTCCACGCGATGGATACCGCGTAATTGCCCATGGGGGAAATCCGCATCGGATAGATATCCTTCGGGATGTCCTCCCGATTCAGCATCCGCTCTCCGGTTGATTCGTTCACGGTATGTGCGCCGCGGCACTGGTACCGGACTTCCACCGGGTCGAGCGTATGCTCCGTTCCGTCCGGCATCCTCAACAGAATTCCCTGGTCGGGCGCATAGGCAATGCTTGGCTTGGTGAATCCGCCGTGCCGGATGGTGCTGATTTCCCGAACGACCGCTGACGCAACATCGCGGAACAGATCCGCAAGTTCGCTTTCGGGCTGCGTCAGAACCATCGGCGTGCCCGCGTCACAAGATTCCGCAAGCTCGGGTATGATCGGCAACTCGAACGAGTTTTGGAATCCGTATTGTTCCACCAACTGTTGCAGCGCCCCTTTCCCGAAGAGGAAGTGTTTTTTCCCGCCTGGCTCCGGCTGGAAGTAGCTCATGTTTTCCAGAACGGCCACCGTGGGAACCTTTAGCTTGTCGAACATCTGGATGCCCTTCACCACGTCGATGAAACTCAGTTGTTGCGGAGTCGTAACGATGACGGCGGCAGAGATGGGGACGATCTGGGTCAGCGTCAGCTGGATGTCGCCGGTGCCGGGAGGCATGTCGAGCACGAGATAGTCCAGTTCGCCCCAATTGGTACCGGTCAACAACTGGTTGATCACCTGGGTGACCATCGGCCCGCGCATGATCGCGGCTTCGGAGCCCGGATTCTTCGGAATGAACCCGAACGACATCAGCTTCACCCCTTCGTATTCCAGGGGGCACAGGAGATCGTTTTCCGCCACTATTCGAGTATCCTTCGGCCGGACCAGGGTGGGGAGACTGGGCCCGTAGATATCCGCGTCAAACAACCCGACACGCGCATCCATTTTGGCGAGAGTGTAGGCCAGGTTCAGTGCCGCGGTCGATTTACCCACACCGCCCTTGCAACTGGAAACCGCGACAATGTGCTGGACCTGCTGGATGCCGGGCGCCTGGGCCTCGAGTGGATTTCCCCCCTTTTGAGCCGACATGGTCACGTGCACGGTTCCGACCCACGGTAGTGCCGAAACCACCTGTTCGCACTGGGTCTTGAATCGTTCCTTGACGGGGCAGGCGGGCGTGGTCAGTTCGACAGTAAAGGAGACGTCCCCTTCGTCCGCAATCGTCAGTTCCTTGATGAACCCCAGGGTGACAATGTCTTTGCCGAGGTCGGGGTCAATAATGACCCGGAGGGCGTCCAGAATTTCCGTCTCTTTGCTCATCCAATATCCTTCTATCTTTGGGTTCACTCTACTCCTGATCCTGGGGGAAGCAAGCCCGGTGCTGCGGGATTGACTGAGGGTCGTAGTCTGGCATGGTTACCTCAGGCGAGCAGAATAAGGAGGAAACCATGGATCAAGCGGTTACAAGAGAGACGCTGGGCAAACAGATCGTCGAACGCGCTACCCTTCGCGGCGAGTTCACTCTCCGGTCGGGCGCAGTCAGCAATATCTATTTCGATAAGTATTTGTTTGAGGCGGATCCTCTCATGCTGCGGGCCATCGCCAGTGGACTACAGCCCCTGATTCCATCGGATGCGGAAGCTCTCGCCGGATTGGAAATGGGGGGGATTCCGGTGGCGACCATGCTGTCACAGCAAAGTGGGCTGCCCTGCCTCTTTGTTCGTAAGAAAGCCAAGGAGTACGGAACTTGCAAGCTGGCAGAGGGTGGAGAGGTCGCCGGTCGCAAACTGGTGATTGTAGAAGATGTGGTGACGTCAGGTGGGCAGATTCTGTTGTCCGCGAAAGATCTCAGAGCGCTGGGCGCCGAGATTTCAAACGTGATTTGTGTCATTGATCGCGAGGCCGGAGGAACAGAGAGCCTTGCCAAAGAAGGCCTCGAGCTTCGCTCCCTATACCGAAAGTCGGAATTACAGGCGCTTGGGGCGTAGCGCTTACGATGCCCATGCCATGGGTTACTTCAAAACGAACCTTGATTGTCTAATGATTCTTCGTTATCAATAAATGATGCAGACTAAGAGGGAATTCATTCTGGTACTCGTGCTCCCGTTCGCGCTGGCTACGGCGGGTTGCGGTACGGCATCGGATTCCGAGTTTTCAGGCCTGCGGGTTACCGTAAGCATTGTGCCACAGAAGTATTTCGTGGAGCAGATTGGTGGTGATCACGTGCGGGTGAATGTCATGGTGCCGCCCGGCGCAACGCCGGCAACCTATGAACCGAAACCCTCTCAAGTTCGAGCTTTGTCCGATGCTGCGATCTACTTCGCTGCCGGCGTTCCGTTCGAATCGGCCTGGTTACGGCGCTTGACCGGGGACCGGGAAGCCTTGATGGTCGTAGACACCTCAGAGGGGATCGAGAAGATTACAATGGAGTCACATCGACACCATGACCATCATGCGGAAAATACGCTGGATCCGCATACCTGGTTATCGCCTGGCCTGGTGAAGAGCCATGCGACGGCCATATGCGAAGCGCTTTGCGAAGCCGACCCCGGTCGCTCTGAAGCGTACCGGTTGAACCTTGTTTCGTTTCACGCGGAGCTTGAGAATCTGGACCGTGAGTTGCGGGCGCAGCTCGAAAACCTGACTTCGCGATCCTTTTTGGTCTTTCATCCTTCCTGGGGATATTTCGCCCGTGACTACGGGCTCAAAATGTTTCCCATTGAAGTGGGCGGGCAGGAGCCCAGCGCATCCGAGCTGGGCCGGCTGGTTGATCGATCGCGCGATGAAAATATTCGGGCGATCCTGGTGCAGCCCGAATTCAGTCAACGCTCGGCGGAGATCATCGCCCGCGAGATCGGGGTGGAGGTTATTTCCGCGAGTCCTCTCGAAGAGGCGTGGGCCGACAATCTGCGCCGCGTTGCCGGAGAGTTGAGCCGGGTTCTCTCAGACCGGGAAGACGAATGACCGAAGCATCCCCCCCGGTTGTAGAAATGGACGGTGTGGGTGCCGGATACGATTCGGAGCTTGTTCTTGAGAATGTTACCTTGAAAATCGCATCCGGTGACTTTGTGGGAATCATCGGTCCGAACGGCGGGGGCAAGACGACTCTGATTCGGGTGATCCTGGGTATTTTGCAGCCGGAAAGGGGCACGGTGCGAGTGTTTGGAAGGCCGGTCACCGAGGTCCGCGCGACGGTGGGGTATGTTCCGCAGATACTGGAATTTGACCGCGCGTTTCCGATTCGGGCGATTGATGTCGTTCGGATGGGGCGATTGGGCCGGCGAGGGCTTCGATCCGCATACAATAAGGCGGACAACGAGGTGGTGGACCGGGTGATGGAAGAGACCGGCATGGTCGATCACGCGAACCGTTTGTTCGGTGAATTGTCCGGCGGCCAGCGTCAGCGCGCATTGATCGCGCGTGCGTTGGCGGTTGAGCCGGAGCTTCTGGTGCTGGACGAGCCGACGGCCAACGTGGACCCGAGTCTGCAGGGAGGCATCTATGATTTGCTGGCGGAACTCAACGAATCCGTGACGATCCTGATGGTGACCCACGATCTCGGTGTGGTTTCCGCGCATGTGAAATCCGTCGGGTGCTTGAATCGCACTCTCCACTATCACGGCGGCATTCACATCCCCGAGGGGGTTCTGGAGGAAACCTTCGGATGTTCGGTAGATTTCATTACCCACGGCACTCCGCACCGGGTATTCCCGAAACACATGAAGGGACAAGGGTCGTAGGACAAGATGACGGAGATTTTCGAGTATGAATTTATGCGCAACGCGCTGGCGGCCGGGCTGCTGGTGAGTGTTGCCTGCGGGGTGATCGGCACCTTCGTGGTCTTGAACCGCATGGTCTTTGTCAGTGCCGGCATCGCCCACGCGGCGTACGGCGGCATCGGCCTTGGATACTTTGCGGGATTCAATCCTGTACTCGGGGCGGTCGGGTTCAGTGTGGCGGCCGCGCTCGGGATGGGCGCCATAGAGCGCGCTGCAAGACAGCGAACCGACACCGTGATCGGCGTGATCTGGGCCGCGGGAATGGCCCTGGGAATTCTTCTGATCGATCTAACCGAGGGGTATAAAGCGGATTTAATGGGATACCTTTTCGGGAGCATCCTCGCGGTTCCCACGTTCGATTTGTGGATCATGCTCGGGCTGGACGTGGTGATCGTTGCCCTTGCTGTTCTGTATTACAAGGAGTTGCTGGCCATTTCGTTTGACGAAAATTTTGCCCGCATTCAGAACGTCCCGGTTGATCGTCTGTACTTGATCCTCATGTGCATGGTCGGCCTTACCGTGGTCATGATGATGCGCGTGGTGGGTCTTATTCTCGTGATTGCGCTGCTCACAATCCCGCCCGCAATCGGCGCGCTGTTTACCCGGGACATGAGAAAGACCATGATCTTGGCCAGTTTTCTGGGGATGATCTTCACCACGATCGGACTTCTCGTTTCATTTGCGTTCGATCTCACCTCCGGCGCCGCAATCATTTTGGTCAGCGCGGTCGCCTACCTGGCCGCGCTCGTCATCCGGTCACAGGGCCGCGCTCCCTCTTGATGTTCGGGAAAATCTGATCTACCATTTACGTTTGTGGTTCATCCGATTTAACTGAAGGGAGGCTGGTACGATGGCAAGTGGCACAGATTCGACATCAAGGTGGCCGGGGGGATTCCCGAGCATCGGCATTCGACCCACGATCGACGGTCGCCTGGGCGGCGTACGCGAATCCCTGGAAGATCAGACCATGCGGCAGGCGCAGTCGGTCGCGAAGTTGATCTCTAAATCGCTCCGTCATCCGGATGGTACTCCCGTTGAGTGCGTGATTGCGGACACCACGATTGGCGGCGTGGCGGAGGCCGCCTCCGCCGCGGAAAAATTCCGGCGAGAGGGTGTCGGCGTCTCCATTACGGTTACTCCTTGCTGGTGCTATGGCTCGGAGACGATGGACATGGATCCATTGATACCCAAGGCCGTCTGGGGATTCAATGGTACGGAGCGGCCCGGCGCGGTGTACCTTGCCGCAGTGCTTTCCGGACACACCCAGAAAGGGCTGCCGGCCTTCGGGATTTACGGGAAGGATGTCCAGGATGCCGACGACCGCTCGGTACCGAAGGATGTGCAGGAGAAGATTCTTCGATTTGCGCGTGCCGGGCTGGCGGTTGCCGCCATGCGCGGGAAGTCGTACCTCGCGATGGGCGGCGTTTCGATGGGGATCGCAGGATCCATCGTTGATCAGCCCTTGTTCGAACGTTTCCTTGGCATGCGGGTCGAGACGATCGACATGACGGAGTTCCTGCGTCGCATCGACAACGGAATTTTCGATCCCGCGGAATTCAAGCGTGCGATGACATGGGTCAAGACACATTGCAT
>Ga0310121_10001148_pt1 | contig 27822 bp, 19 predicted proteins | sample CB27_Tmax_986_MG_FD_203504 | JGI IMG/M metagenome (GOLD analysis project Ga0310121, IMG submission 203504) | Marine microbial communities from Western Arctic Ocean, Canada - CB27_Tmax_986 | ecosystem: Environmental > Aquatic > Marine > Oceanic | place: Canada: Western Arctic Ocean | collected... | reverse complement strand
GGAGGTCGCGGGTTCAAGTCCCGTCAGCCCCGCTGAAGCGTTGTTTGAAAGTAAATGGGTCGAGTATGCCGGGGCCGTAGCTCAGTTGGGAGAGCGCAGCGTTCGCAACGCTGAGGTCAGGGGTTCGATTCCCCTCGGCTCCAGTCCACATGAGACGGCTCGGGTGGCGGAATTGGTAGACGCGCAGGGTTCAGGACCCTGTGGGGGTTAACCCCGTGAGGGTTCGAGTCCCTCCTCGAGCATTTTTTGGTACATGCAGTGGCAGAACCGTTGGGCCCACGTGCTGGAATTGGTAGACAGGCCAGTTTGAGGGACTGGTGTCGGAAACGGCGTACAGGTTCGAGTCCTGTCGTGGGCACTTTTCGCGGACGAATTTTGCGTAGGGCGGCGTCAGGACTGCGATCGATCCCTCCCCGCGGCATACGGATGTACGCCTCAGTCGGGTCGCCTTGCCCTCCTACCCCTACACAAAATTCGCCTCGCGAAAAGGAGTGGTCGGCCGGGGTATTGGCATTGTGGTTTTGGAGCGTGCCTCGAGCGAATTTCATTGCAGTTTGTTTGCGCCCGTAGCTCAGCTGGATAGAGTGCCTGGCTACGGACCAGGAGGTCGGGGGTTCGAATCCCTCCGGGCGCGCTTCGTATGGTCGAGGAGAGAGGATCGGGCGCGTAGCTCAGTTGGTTAGAGCGCTACGTTGACATCGTAGAGGTCAGAGGTTCGAATCCTCTCGCGCCCATAGGGGCCGTAGCTCAGTTGGGAGAGCGCTTGAATGGCATTCAAGAGGTCAGGGGTTCGATTCCCCTCGGCTCCACTGGTTGCCACCGTAGCTCAGCTGGTAGAGCACGTCACTCGTAATGACGGGGTCGTCGGTTCAAATCCGACCGGTGGCTTTGCACTGCCCCTTGGTGTAACTGGCAACACGCCGGATTCTGGTTCCGGAGAGTCTAGGTTCGAGCCCTAGAGGGGCAACTTAGGGAGGGATGGCCGAGTGGCTTAAGGCGACGCCCTGCTAAGGCGTTGGACGCAAGTCCGCGTGGGTTCGAATCCCACTCCCTCCGTTAGAGGTGGTGAAATGATGGTGGTGGGATTCGGTTCGAGCCCCACCTTTCCCTCCACCGACAACTGGATGGGTGGCCGAGCGGCTTAAGGCGCACGATTGGAAATCGTGTGGGTTAATACCCTCGTGGGTTCGAATCCCACCCCATCCGCTTGAAACAGTCCGCTTTACGCAGGTCCGCGCCCACGCGTTTCCACAGAAACGTGTTTGGCCGGTGAGGGTGGAATTCGGGGCGTGGCTCAGTCCGGTAGAGCGCTGCGTTCGGGACGCAGAGGTCCCCGGTTCAAATCCGGGCGCCCCGATTGAAATGGAAAGATCGCATCGTTCGAAGCCCGGATTAGCGGGCTCGCATGCGCGAGCCCGCGGCAGCCGCCGATAGGCGGTTGCCAGAACTGCAGGTTCGAGCCGAGCGTCAAAAAGGTGACCCGCAGATGCGGTCCAGGAGGTGACCGCGAGACGAGCGAGGATCGCCGTAGGCGACCGCAGCTCCATCCGGGCGAAGCATACCGACCCAACGAGCAACAATCCCGTCCGGGAGCCGTCGCATAACTGGTATTGCACCGGTCTCGAAAACCGGCGCCCGTGAGGGTGTGTGGGTTCGAATCCCACCGGCTCCGCTTTATAGCACAACGACTTACGAGGAACCGTCACCCGCGAGGGTTTGGACGGGGGAAAGGGAGTTACCCGAAACGTTACCCGCTACGGTAAGTCCGAACGTTTTGGCGACCCGGTCAAAGTAGTCGGCAACGTCAGCGTAATCGGGGTGAAACTGCGCGTAGCGCATCGTCATAGCGATGTTTTTGGGGGGAAGGAGTGGCCGAGACGGCGATGGAAACCAGTCGCGTAGTTATCGCCGGCTCACGAGAGTGGCTGGGTTCTGCGTGGCCCACAAGACTTTCGTTTCGGTTCTCGGTTACCGAACGCTACTCGCCGGCTGTTCCCATCGGACCTCTCCTCGACCAGCTCGGACTGATCCGCAATCGAGCTTCATGGGGCGTCCACCTGATTGGGGGCATCGTACGAGCGCCCCTTGCGGGACAGGCTGAACCTCAGTATCCCAACAGGTTCGGCAGGAAGAGCACCACCTCCGGCACGAGCGCGATGACCACTGTGAGCGCCAACATGAGCGCCAGGTAGGGCCACAGCGGGCGTGCCACCTCGGCCGGCTCCACCCCTCCCACCGAGCAGGCCACCAGCAGGCTCACCCCCACGGGCGGCAGGAACACGGAGATTCCCTGCGTCGCTACGATCACGGTCCCGTAGTGCACGGGGTCGATCCCGAGCTCCCTCGCCAGCGGCAACAGGATCGGCACCAGCATGACGACCGCCGGCACGCCCTCGAGGATCGCGCCCAGGGGGAGGAAGACGAGGATTGTGAGAATCATGAAGCCGGCCTGGCCGCCCCCCATCCCCACCAGCGAGGACACCAGCGCCTGCGGCACTTGCATGACGGCCAGCACCCACCCCAGAAGGTGGGCGGCGCCTACCACGAACAGGACCATGCCCGAGACCACGGCGGTTTGGATGATCTTGCTCCACAGCTCCCGCAGCGGAAGAGCCCGGTACACCGGCCCGGCCAGGAGTAGTGCGTAGGCGACCGCGACCGCCGCGGCCTCCGTCGGGGTGAAGAGGCCGAAGCGGATGCCTCCCAGGATCACGACGATCATGAGGAGGGGGAGTAGCGCGTCGATGGCCGCGCGCCGAACTTCTGCGAAAGATGCGCGCTCCCCTGCCGGCCACCCCTCCCGCCGGGCCTGCCAGCCGATCTGCGTCATCAACCCCACGGCCATCAACAGCGCGGGCGTGATGGAGGCCACGAACAGCGCGCCCACGGAGACGTTGCCGATGACGCCGTAGACAACCATGACGATGGCCGGCGGAATAAGGATCCCCATCCCGCACGCGGCCGAGACGATGGCCGTGGAGCGCGCGCGGCTGTAGCCGTTTTCCGTGAGCTGGGGCACCATGATCCCGCCGATGGCCGCGGCATCCGCCGATGTGGAGCCCGAGACACCCGAGAAGAAGATCTCCGCCATGATGACTACCTGCCCGAGCCCGCCGGGAAGGTGTCCCACCAGAGCGCGCGCCAGCGTCACCAAGCGGCGGCTGATCCCCCCCACGTCCATGAGAAAGCCCGCCAGGATGAAGAGCGGAACGGCGAGCATGGGGAATGAGTCCATCCCGGCCACGATCTGCTGCGGGATGATCACGAGGGGCAAGTCCGCCATCACGATGGCGATGCTGGCGGCGGTCGCGAGGGCGAAGCCGATGGGCACGGCGGCCAACACCAGCGCTCCAAAGGTGCCCAGCATGAGGCCGCCCATCAGCCGGTTCCCTCGGTCGGTGGGTCCCCAGCCCCTGGCCCCGGCCCCGCCAACATGTGGATCACCATCAGCACGCCGGACACGGGAACCGCAGCGTAGACGAGAGCCATGGGCAGGTTCAGGGCCGAGGAGCGCTCTCCCATGGTGAGGTCCATGAGGGCGAGGCCCGTGGCGATGAGGAGGAGCGAGAACATCAGCACGACGGCCCAAGCGAACGCCTCCACGGCTCTCTTCGCGCGTGGAGCCAGACCCTTGGTGACCTGATCGAACCCGAAGTGAGCCCGTTGCTCTACCGCCAGCGAGGCTCCGAGCAGCGACATCCAGATGAAGCAAAAGCGGGACACCTCTTCGCTCCACGGGTTCGGGTAGGAGAAGAGGTAGCGCATCCCGACCTGGAGCAGGACCACGACGGCCACCGTCACCACGAGCCCGCCCACGGCGTAGGTCTCGAGCGCGACCAGGCGGCGGTTGAGCGCCTTCAGCCCCCTCACGGCCTCGCCCGCCTCACCTGCGCAACCAGCCTGGCGATCAACGCCTCGCCATCCTGCAGCCGATCCGCCAGCTCGTCCCACACGGCCGGCCGGACGGCGGGAACGAACGGGGCTACGTCCGGTCGCGAGATCTCCACGTCGTTGGCGCGCATCTGCTCCAGGGCATCCGCCTCCATGCGGCGCGCGACTTCGCTCTGGTAGGCGAGGGCGTCGGCCGCCGAACGATCGAGGGTCTCACGGATATCGGGGGGAAGCGACCGGTAGAACGGCTCGTTCACCACGAGCGTGATCGGGTTGTAGGTGATGGACGTGAAGCTGTAGAACTTGGCCACCTCATGGAGCCGGCTGCTCACGAATCCGATGGCGTTCGCCTCCCCACCTTCGATGACGCCCTGCTGGAGGGCGGAGTAGACCTCGCCGTAGTTCATGGGAGTCGCCTGAACGCCCAGCGCCGCATAGGCCGCTAGATAAGTCGCGTTTTGCAGGACACGAAGCTTGAGGCCGGCGAGATCGGCAGGCGTCTCGACGGCTCGACGCTTGTTGTAGACGTGGCGGAATCCGTAGTCCAAGAAACCCAGCGATCGGACTCCCGTGCGCTCCAGCAGAAGATCGCGCCACCAGTCGCCGATGGGGCCGTTCATCACGGCGTGGCCATGGTCGCGGGTCTCGAAGAGGAAAGGGAGATCGAACATCTGCCCCTCGGGGACCCAGCCGGAGAGCACGGGCGTGCCCGTGATGGCCATGTGTACCGCGCCGACCTGGATCTGCTCGAAGGCCACGCGCTCGCCGCCAAGCTGTCCCGACGGATAGATGGCGACGCGGAAGCGCCCCTCGGTCCGCTCGAGCATGAGGTCCCGGAAGCGCTCTGCCATGAGTTGGAACTCCGAGCTGCTCGAGAGCACGTGGGAGAAGCGTACGTGCCAGGTGGCGGAGTCGGAGGGAGCGGTGTAGGGGCCGCGACAAGACGCCGCCAGGAGAGTGGCGAGGGCGAGCGCCAGACCCAACAACGAGCGTCTAGGCACCCCCGAGCCTCTAGGCACCCCAGATCGTCTGGCCGGCATCGATGAACAGGGAGGCGCCGGTCACGAGGCGCGCCTCCTCGTTCGACGCGAGGAACACGACCGCCCCCACCAGATCCTCGGGGGCGCCGATCTCGCCCAGGGGAATGCGGGCCAACCGCTGCTCACGGAAGTCGTCCCGGGCGATGTCGGCCCGGTTCATGTCGGTCTCGATGAGACCTGGCGCGATGGCGTTTACTCGGATCTTGTGGGGCGCGAGCTCTAGCGCCATCTGCTTGGTGAGCATCTCGACCCCTGCCTTCGAGACGCAGTAGTGGGTGAGGTTGGGGGCGGCCACCGCCTGTCCCGCGGACGACACGTTGACGATGGCCCCAGGCGTCTCGGCCTCGACCATACGGCGCGCGACTGCCTGGCCCACGAGGAAGTAGCCCTTGAGGTTGACGTCCAGGATGCCGTCCCACTCGTCCTCGCTGATCTCCAGGAACGGAGTTCGCTTCAGGATCCCGGCGTTGTTGACGAGGATGTCGATGCCGCCCAGAAAGTCGTCCGCTTCCGCGACGAACCGCTCGACGTCGGAGTGGGAGTCCGTAGAGCCCTGCACGGCGATCGCTCGGCGCCCCATCTCCTCCATGTGACGAACGACGTCCTCCGCGTCCTCACGGCTGTGCCTGAAGTTGACCGCGACATCGGCACCCTCACGGGCCAGCCCGAGGGCAATGCCTCTGCCGATGCTGCGCGATCCGCCGGTGACCAGGGCACGCTGACCTTCGAGACGCATGGGGAAGCAGGGGGTTCAGGCTGCGAGGGAGTCGAACAGACAGATTTAGGGGCGAAGCACGGATTCGCAATGTGTGACGGCCTCCGTCCGTGTCATGCGGTGTCCCGGTCCCACCACCGCTCGTACTTTCTCCGCGGTGCTGTCGTCGGTGTCCCATCTTCCCGCGGAGCGATCCATGAGACCCTCGGTTCGAGTCCTGCTCACATACTCAGTCGTGTCCCTCCCCACCCTGGCGGCCGTGCCTCACTCAGCCCTCGCCCAGTCCTTTCCGTCCGACGACCCCGTCATCCGGCAGATCTGGGAGGAAGGAGTCGAGCGCTCGCAAGTCTACGATCTGGGCCAGGTGATGATGGACTCGATCGGACCGCGCCTCACCGGGTCGCCCGCCATGGCCCGCGCCAACGACTGGGCGGTCGCCAAGTATAGGGAATGGGGCATCGACGCCCGCAAGGAGCAGTACGGTACCTGGCGGGGGTGGGAGCGCGGGATCAGCCACATCGACCTCGTGTCACCACGGGTGCGGTCGCTGGAAGGCATGGCGGCTGCGTGGAGCCCGGCCACCGACGGGCCCGTCGAGGCGGGCGTTGTGATCCTCACCGACGCCGGCAGCCCCGAGGGGTTCGAGAGCTGGCTTGCGGAGGTGCGCGGCAAGTTCGTCCTGATCTCGCGCCCGGAGACGAGCTGCCGCCCGCAGGACAACCTGGAATGGTTCGCGCGGCCCGAGACGCTGGCGCGCATGACCGAGGAGCGTGAGCAGGCCATCAGCGCGTGGCGTGAGCGCGAGGAGAACACGGGCGTCGAGCGGCGGGTGTTGCCAGAGCGCTTGGACGCCGCGGGAGCCGCCGGGATCATCCGCTCGCAGTGGTCGGAGGGGTGGGGCGTGACCAAGATCTTCGGCACCCGGTCGGAGCGGGCGCCGGTCCTCGACCTGAGCTGTGAGGCGTACGGGCTGGTGTACCGGCTCGCGGAGAACGGCCAGCAGCCGGTCCTACGGGTCGACGCTCGAGCTCGCTTTCTGGGCGAAGTCCCCGTCTTCAACACCATCGCCGAGATTCCTGGCAGCGACCGGCCCGAGGAGTACGTGATCCTGGGAGGTCACTACGACTCATGGGACGGCGCCTCCGGCTCGCTCGACAACGGCACCGGCGCGGTCGTCATCATGGAGGCGATGCGCATCCTGAAGAGTGTCGCCCCAAACCCCCGGCGCACGATCATCGGCGCCTTGTGGAACGGCGAGGAGCAGGGACTGAACGGCTCCCGGGCCTTCGTCGAGGACCACCCGGAAATCCTCCAGAGTACCCATACCGTTTTCAATGCGGACCACGGGACCGGACCCGTCACCTTCATCCCCATGCAGGGGTTCACCGCGGCGGCGGGTTACTTCGGCGACTGGCTCGCCCGCGTGCCCAGCGAGCTGGCGAATCAGGTGACCCTCGAGATCCCTGGGACTCCCGAGTCGGGAGGGACGGATCACGCGTCCTTCGTGTGCGCCGGCGTGCCCGCCTTCAGCTTCCACGTGGGTGCCGGGCGACGTGACGATCTCCCCATGGGCAGCAACCGGTGGGACACGAGCATCTACACGTGGCACACCAACCGCGACACGTTCGACAAGATCATCCTCGAGGACTTGCGGGATGATGCGGTTATGACGGCGATGCTGGTCTATCTGGCGTCGGAGGACTCCGAGCGGATGCCCAGAGACCAGCGGGTGCTGCCTCCGGGGGCAGAGTGGCCGGGCTGCCGGTCGCCGGCGCGCAGCTCGGCGGAGAGCAATCGATAGAGTCAGCCCTGCGACCCGCTTCTTCGGCTCCTCGATCCCCGCCATCCCTTTTTCGATGATAGGACGATGATACCCCCTGGTTAGAGTGATGCTCGCGAGCTCTCACTCAATTCTAGGAGGTGTGATGAAGACCCTGACTCTTACCGATATGGGGGTCTTGGAGGCCGGGTACGTCAAGGGATACGTCTGCGGGTTCATGGTCGGATCGATGATGGGCGCGGCCTTCCTTTGGGGCCCTCTTTCGGCTTCGCTCATCTTCATGTTCACGCCGCTGACGTGCGTCCTGGAGTACGGTTTTCAGCGCTGACGCGTTTCTCCTCACCCCGAATCCACTCTCTACAAGGAGGTCCTAATGCAGGAACTTACTCCAGTCGAGATGGCCGACGTCCATGGGACGTTTTGGAAGGGCTTTCTCTGTGGCGCCGGCATCATCGCCTCGATCGCCGTGAGCGCCTCGCCGGACCCCATCGCTAGGTGGAGCATCTACAGCGGGACCGTCGCGGCATACGGCATGTCCTTCTTCTTTCTTGTAGTGGTCACAGGGCTGGGCGACGACCGGCGCCCAGCCCGACCCTCACTCCGGCGGGTTCAATGAAAGGAGTTTACAGGGAGCTGGCCCTGGTCACTCGATTCAAGCTACTCATGGCTCGACGGCGCTTTGCTGACAGCGTGCGCAACACGATCGAGGGAAAGATTGCCCTCGTAATGATGATGGCCGCGCCGTTCCTGATGAGGGGCCTCTTGGTGTCCTCCACGCTGCGAACCACCGGCGCGAGTCGACCAACCGAAGCGGGCATCTTGGCCATCGCACATCTCTGCATGGCCGTCGCGCTCGTCCTTGGCGTATCCTCACGGACGGCGCGCTCCCTGATCGTTGGGTGGCGAAATGAGCCTCTGGTTCTATGCGCCGGAGCAACCCGGGGTCTGGCAGCCTATCACCTGTGGGGGGAGGTCGTGGCGCCCACCGCCCTCTGGCTTCTCGTCTTCTTTTATGTCTTTTACGGTGGACTCGTGCTCGGCTTGGGAAGCCACCCGCCTTTGTCTCTCGTCCTCCACGCTATAGCCCACCTCTTGGTGACGCTCCTGATCGGCGTCCTTTCGTACCGGCTCACGCTTCAGCTATTGGAGAAGAAGCCCGCGACCGCACGCTCCGTCTTCAACGTCACGAGCACCGGGAGTCTGGTCGCCTTCCTGTGCTTGGTAGGGGCCCCTCGCATCCTTGATGCACTTTCTCCCACCGTGATCTCCGCGCTCGCAACACCGTACGCCAGTTTCGCGATGGTCTATCCACCGATCGCGATCCTCAACCTTAGCCAAGGAAGTTTCGGCGGCCTGGTCGTGTGGGCGGGCGGCGTGATCGTCCTTCCCATCATCGCGCTGTATCTGGCGGACTCATCAATCCGCCACCCGAGCCCCATTCTCTTCCGCGAGCTCGAGCTCCCTAGAGAAGAAGAGCCAAGGCGCCGGGGTCCTCTCTTCCGGCCCGTAAGACGTCGCCGACACGGTGAAGGGCTTCAGACCCTTCACGTGTTGTGCTCGTCCTGTGGAGGGACAGCGCCAGCTCAGCCAATCCCGCCACGGGCTGATCCGGGAGATCACGCGGGCGGGCAAAGTGCTGAGGCTGCGTGCACGGGGGTTACCCAATTCGTTACCCGCGTACCGGGTCTTACACGGTCTTAGCGGGCCCTAGCCGGAAAGGGGGCCGGGAAAAATTCTCGTTAACGGGCCTTAAACGGCCTTAGAGGTACGAACCGGTACACCCCCGTTCGGTCTCGAAAACCGGCGTACGAAAGGATGTGTGGGTTCGAATCCCACCGGCTCCGTTAAATTTAGAGCGTTAGGCGGCTCATGAGGGGTTCGAGCCGAGGCGGAAAACTGCCATCCGCGAAGCGGTCTAGAAGTCGACCGCCGAGACCATCGACCGGAGGGAGGTGCGTCCCACCGGCTCCGCTCATTGCCTCCCAGGGCATCGACCGATCGAGCTTGAGGGCGGGAGGCGCAAGCAAAGCCCCTGTCAGACGTTGGAATTACGTTCTAAGGGGCCTCAACTATGGTCTCATCTGGAGCCAGGCCCTCGGCAGCAAGTAAGAGGCGACGGTCATCTTTCTGGCGTTCTTCTTGACCCTGTTGTGATACATAGAAGCACCATGTATACTAGTTCTATGTATTCGCAGCTTCCATCCCGACGTTCGCGGATCCGTCTGGCATGAGCCTCGGCAAGGATCTCGTCGCGGCGTCGACCACGCCCCTGGTGCTGGCCATCCTCAGTGACGGTGAGAGCTACGGCTACGCCATCATCAAACGCGTGGACGAGCTCTCGGGTGGTGACATGCAGTGGACGGACGGCATGCTCTACCCCGTACTCCACCGCCTCGAACGCAGCGGCTACGTGAAGGCCTCTTGGGGTCGTTCGGAATCGGGAAGGCGACGGAAGTACTACCGGCTGACGGAAAGGGGCTCGGAGGAGCTGGCCAGCCAGCGACACCAGTGGCAAGTCGTCAACTCCGCACTTCGGGCGACTCCGTTCCACGAGTGCCGACTCGCGCCGCAGGGAATCTGACCGCCCACCGCAGGGAGATGTCGAAATGATGGAGGAACGAATCGGTGAGTGGCGGTCCTATGCGCGCCGCCGGCAAGCCATCGACGGGATGGACGTGGATGAGCTCGAGGACCACCTGAGGACCCAGGTGTCCGAGCTGAAGGAGGCGGGGCTGGATGAGGAAGAGGCCTTCCTCATCGCCGTGAAGCGCCTCGGCGACCTCGATTCCCTGTCGCGCGAATACGCGCATGAGTACTCGGAGCGGTTGTGGAAGCGGCTGGTGGTGGCGCCGGAGGCCCTCGAGGGTGGGCTGGAGTGGGGGAAGGAGGGCATGGTGACCGTGGGCCTGGCCGTCGCTGCGGGCGTGGCCATCAAGCTCCCCGAACTTCTCGGCTTGAGCCTTCTTGACGGCACTGAGCTGACCCAGTCCTTCTATATGCGAAACACCAGCCTCTTCGTGCTCCCGCTCCTCGCCGTATTCTTCGCGTGGAAGCGGGGGCTGGAATCCGCCGGCCGCCTCTGGCTAGCTGCGCCCTTTATCGTAGCGGCCCTCGTGATGAACCTCCTCCCGTTCACCCTGCTAGGGGATACGGAGGTGCTGGCGGTGCTCCACCTGCCCATGGCGCTGTGGCTCGCCGTGGGCGTCGCCTACGCCGGCGGACGGTGGCGTGACCACCACCGGCGGATGAACTACGTGCGCTTCTCGGGAGAGTGGCTCATCTACTTCGCCCTCATCGCCGCGGGCGGCGGCGTCCTGATGGGAATCACCGGGGTCATCTTCGGTGCCATCGGCCTGGACCTGGAGTTATTCCTCACTTCGTGGGTGATCCCTTGCGGCGCCATGGGCGCCATCATCATCGCCGGCTGGCTGGTGGAGGCCAAGCAGAGCGTCATCGAGAATATGGCACCGGTGCTCACGCTGCTCTTCACACCGCTCTTCACGCTCATGCTTTTGGTGTTCCTGGGCACCATGGTGTGGACGGGGAGCAGCGTCGACATGGAGCGCGACGTGCTCATCGGCTTCGACCTGCTCTTGGTCCTTGTGGTGGCCCTACTCCTCTACGCCATCTCGGCAAGGGACCCCCAGGCGGAGCCCGGCCTCTTCGATGGGCTGCAACTCCTCCTGGTGATCTGCGCGCTGCTGGTGGACGCCCTCGCCCTCTGGGCCATCCTGGCTCGGATCTCCGAGTTCGGGTTCACCCCCAACCGGGTCGCCGCCCTGGGCGAGAACCTCATCCTGGTGGTGAACCTGGGCTGGTCGGCCGTGCTCTACTACAGGTTTCTCCGTCGGCAGGTCGGGCTTACCCCCCTGGAGCGGTGGCAGACGGCATACCTGCCGGTGTACGCGGTGTGGGCGTGGGTGGTAGTGGTCCTCTTCCCGCTTGTGTTTGGGTTCCAGTAGGGGGGAAGCTGAAACCTAGGCCGAGGTGGAGCCTTGCCCCTCCCAGATCCAGACCCTATTGTAGTCGCTACAGTCTATCACATAGACAGTGAGGTCGTAGTGGCTCGGAAAAAGCTGGGATACCTGGAGAGTTCGGTCCTGATCGCGGTCGTGGAGGAGTCCGAGAGCGCGTTCGCTCTCGAGATTCGCAGGGCCATCAAGAGTGCGACGGGTCGTGCAGTGTCGAGAGGGGCGTTCTACACGACGTTGGAGCGCCTTGGCCAAAAGGGCCTGGTGTCTTGGGAGAATCAGGTGCCGCCCAATGCGCGCCGGGAGCTCGCTCAACGCCGTTACGCCATCACCCCCGCGGGGATGCGCGCCCTCGAGGAGACGAAGGCCGAGCTGGCGGCGCAGTGGCAACGCCTCGCGGACGCCACGGGTGAGTCATGATCGCTAGGCTGGCGGACCTGGTCCTGAGGGTCACCGTTCCTCACGGTGAGTTCGGGGACTGGATTCGTGCGGATCTCGCACGCGAGGCCGAGGACCTCTCCCGTCGATCCTCGGCCCGGCGTGTCGCCCTCTGGCGACTGCTGGAAGGGCTCAAGCTCACGCCGCACATCATTGCGCGGCAGTTCTGGGGTGCGTTGCGGAGTTCTCCGGGAGGCTCCGGTCCGCCCCAACCCAACGGCCCAAGCCCCGCTCGTTTCACCGGGATCATCGAAGATGTTCGATACGCCATCCGACGACTGAGGAGCGCACCTCTGATGACAGGGGTAGCCGTGGCCGTCGCGGGTATCGGTATCGGAGCGAGCACGGCTACTTTCAGCGTTCTCGACGCCGTACTTCTGCGCCCGCTCCCCTACCCGGAAGCGGACCGGCTGGTACAGATCACTCAGAAAACGACTCCGCCCGGAGTTGCCGCCGGCCGACCCTTGCGCGACGACTTGCCCATTAACGCACAGGATTTCCTCGTCTACGAGGCCGAGACAGCGTCCTTCTCGAACTGGGCATGGACGGCTGCGTACGAGCCGAACCGGGACGCGACCGTCGGGGGAGGCCGTGCTCGCCTGTTCCGCCTGCTCATGGCGGAGAGCCTGATCCTCGCTGCACTCGGAGGCATGCTCGGTCTCCTCTTGGCTCACTGGGGAACGGCAGCGCTCATCGCTCTAGTTCCAGCGGAGCTCACGCGTGCGGGAGACGCCGGGTTGGATGGGCGGGTGCTTTCGTTCGCGTTGGCGATCTCGATAGCCACGGGAATGATCTTCCGCCTGATTCCCGCTCTCCGGTCCTCCGATGTCGACCTGATGCACGACTTGAAGAGCGGAGGCCGGCTCGGCGCCGGGGTGGGATCGTCCACCCTCTCCCGGTCGTTGATCGCCGGGCAAGTCGCGTTGACGCTGGTCCTGCTGATGGGGGGTGGATTGCTCGGAAAAAGCTTCCTACGGCTCAAGACGGACGATCGTGGATACGACCCCGACAATATCCTGACCGTGACCGTCACTCCGGGCTACTTGCACCGATTCGCTCGTATCGATTGGTTCGACCTCGAGAGTCGTCGAACCCGGAGCTACGGGCCGAAGAAGGCAGTCAGGTTACCAACAGCGAGCTACCCTATTAAATCGACGAACTCAACGGACCCCGCCAGATGGAGGTCGTCTGGGACGGGCTCGTGGACAGAGGCTACTCGGAGCGCGACATCGAGAAGATCATGGGCCTGAACCTGCGCCGGCTGTACGCCGACGTGATTGGGTGAGCGGATTCGGGCCCGATCTCTTCGTGAGGGTGAACGGTCACCTGGGAACTAGTCGTCGTCCTTGACCTCAGCCTTGTTACACCTGCAGCGGCCGCACCAGCATCTACACTCGCCACAGCCACAGCAGCCCCGGCCGAAGAACCACCATAGAGCAAGGCCGATGAGGAGTAGTTGCGTGCTCCCGATTCTTACCATGCCCTGCCAGAAGGCGACTACGATGTTGAAATAGAGGGTCAGAGCGTCGGCAATCCATGACGCACCGGCTGGCACGACGGCGATCCCCAGGATCAGGAACTCAGGCGAGACTACGTAGCTGCACGCCACCCTTTTCGTCGGCGATGGTCTTGTCCAGGAGCTGCGTCAGGGCATAGACCGTGTCGATGCCCGGCGTGGCGATGCCGGTCATGCGTCCGAGCTCCACCACGGCACCCAATAGGGCCTCCAACTCGAGGGTCCTGCCGGCTTCCACGTCCTGAAGCATGGAAGTCTTGTGCTTGCCGACTTTTTCCCCGCCCTCGATGCGTCTCTCGATGGATACGCGAAGCGTGATGCCCAGGTGGTTAGCCACCGACTGCGCCTCCTCCATCAACGACTTCGTAAGCGCGCGGCTCGGCGGGTACTGGCAGATGTCCACGAGCGTGGCGTGGGCCAGGGCGCTGATGGGATTGAAGGACAGGTTCCCCACCAGCTTCAGCCATATCTCGCCGCGAATGTCGTCGATCACGAACGACTTGAAGCCGGCATTGGTAAACATTGCGACGAGGGCCTGCGCACGCTCGGAGTCGCTGCCGTCCAGTTCACCTAACGGAAAGCGGTTCCCCTCCGTGTGCTTCACGACACCCGGAGAAACAATCTCACCGGCGGGGAAAACAACGCACCCGACCAGACGATCCGAGTCGATATGGGCGGCCAGGCGTCCATCGGGATCCAGGCACTCGATCGCGCGGCTGTCGTACTCGCCGCCGTGCTTGTGGAAGTACCACCATGGCAAGCCGTTCTGCATCGGCAGGATGACGGTGTCGTCCCCCATCAAGCTGTCGAGGGCGGGCGCGATTACGGGCAACACCTGACTCTTTACGGCCAGAATCACCACGTCCTGCGGCCCCGCCTCGGAAATGTTCGCATATGCCTTCAGCTTATACGCCACATGCTCTGTGCCGTCAGCCATCAAGAGCTTTAGCCCGGAGCTCTGAATCGCCTCCAGGTGGGCACCCTGGTCGATCACGGTTACGTCCTCGCCGGCCTCCGACAGCCGCACCGCCAGCAATCCACCGATGGCACCCGCACCCACGACACAAATCTTCATGCTTTGCTCCTCATGCCTTGTCCTCGCTTTAGTTCTCGTATCGATTGCTCAGGGTGCCGATTCCGTCGATGCTCACTTCGATCGTGCTCCCAGGCTTCATGGAGCCGACGCCGACGGACGTACCGCAACAGATGACGTCGCCGGGATGCAGGGTCATGTCCTGGGAGATCATGCTCACCGTCTTCACGGGTCCAATGATCATATCGCTCACTGGATAATTCTGACGTTCCTGATCGTTGAGCACCGTGCGAATGGTCAGTGTCGAGGGATCGAGTCCGGTGGTGACAACGGGTCCGAAGACACCGAAGGTGTCGAAGCTCTTGGCGCGTGTCCACTGCATGAACGTGGGGTCCTTTCCGAGGAGCCCGACAGCGGTCACGTCGTTGATGCACGTGTACCCGAAAATGTGACTGGCGGCGTCCGCCTCTGAAACGGCGCGGCATTCACGCCCGATCACGATGCCCAACTCTCCTTCGAACGCCACCTTGCCATCGTAGGACGCCGGCTTGCGAATAACCTCACCGGTGCCGAGGTACGAGCCGTTGGTCTTTATGAAGTACAACGGCTCCTCAGGAATCGCGGAGTCCAGTTTCGTCGCCAGGGCGTGAAAGTTGTTCCACAAACCGAGCATCTTGCCCGCTGTCGTGGGTGCTACAGGCGTGACCTGGTCCAACGAAAGATCCTCTCCGGTGGCCGTTGGCGCGTTGAACATATCGCCTTCGTGTACGGCGATATGGCCGTTGTCAAGCACGCCAAAGCGGGTCGTGTCGGAGTGTTTGAAACGAATCCAGTGCGTCATTGTCCTCCCAATTGCTTTTCTTGAAACGGATCGACGGTGCAGGCCGTGGGGCACCTACCTAATGGATGGGGACAACCTGAGGGGTCGGGCCACGGCGGTCAACATGAGGTTTCCCGCAGCCGAACCCCGCCACTCACAGGCCCGGTTGTCCCAATCGCCAGGCCCATTGGTCCACTCCCCAACATTTCCTTCGTATGTCCCCCTCCGTCCTGCATCGTTGAGTCTTCGGCGGGCACGGACGCGCTGGTGGCCGCGGAATTCGCTGCAGAACTGGAGATCGTCGTTGCCGAAAGGGCGCTGGCCCGTTCGGACGAAAAGCACCGGTTGCTGGAGCACCCGCGCGAGGGCCAAGCCCCCGGGGGCCCTTCAATAGAGTGGGCGAGCACCACCTCTAAACGTTCGTCACGATCTGGCACATTCACATCCCGCACCCTAACCTGTTTGGGCTTCCGCGCAACCCGTCGATGATCTTCACGGAGAGACCCTGATGATGCCTTACGCCTCCCTGAGAACCGCTCTCCTCGTACCGTTCGTGACCTTTCTGACGACTTGCACCGGCGACGCCAACGTCAGTAGTGCCGCCTCCGGCCCTGGCTACGTCGTCGAGGGGGGTGTCGTCCAGCCGGTCAACGGCCTGCCGAACCCGTATGAAACCATACGCGATTGGGGCACCATCCCGGCGGGGCGGGTGTGGGGCTCGGTGAGCGCGCTGCAAACGGACATCGACGGCAGGCACATCTGGGTCGCCGACCGGTGCGGCGCTAACGGATGCGCCGGCTCCGACGTCGATCCCATCCTCAAGATGGACCCCGACGGCAACGTGGTGACCAGCTTCGGTTCGGGGCTGATGATGTGGCCGCACGGAATGCATGTGGACGAAGAGGGCAACGTCTGGATCGCCGATGCGAGATCGGCGCGGCCCAATGAGCTGGAGCAGTTCCCGAGCGCGGCGGGCCTGGGACACCAGGTCATCAAGTTCAGCCCCGAAGGAGAGATCCTCCTGACCATCGGCGTCGGTGGTGAAGCCGGGGATCCTCCCACGCACCTCACCGAGCCCAACGACGTCATAACAGGGCCGAACGGTGATATCTACGTGGCCGAGAGCCACAGCGGCCAGAACAGGGGTGCCGGGCCGGACACGCCGGCGCGTATCAACAGGTATTCGGCGGACGGCACGTTCATCATGAGCTGGGGCACGTGGGGTGACGAGCCCGGCCAATTCAAGACACCACACGCCCTGGCCTGGGACTCACAGGGACGGCTGTTCGTGTCGGACCGCGGCAACAACAGGATCCAGATCTTCGATGCGGACGGCAACTTCCTGGAGGAATGGGACCAGTTCAGCCGCATCAGCGGCCTGCACATCGATGAAGACGACGTCCTCTACGCCATCGACTCGGAATCTGGGCCGGAGCGCAACCTCGACTGGCGGAAGGGCCTCAGGATCGGGAGCGCTAGAACGGGCGACGTTTGGTACTACATCCCGCAGCACGACCGCGAAGTGCCCTCGGGCGGAGGCGGCTTCGGTGCCATGGGAGAGGGCGTGACGGTGGACGCGGCCGGGAACATCTACGGTGGAGAAGTCGGCAGCGTCACGGGCTTGACCAAGTTCATTCCCCGTCTGATGCCGTGAGACCGGGGTGGGGACCCTACGGGATCCCCGCCGCCGTCCTCGGCTCCGGGATCACCCAGTCCCCGCGCTGGAGTTTCTTCCGTCGAGGCCACGTCTCATTGAGCGTGTCGCCTTCGTAAAGCCGGCCATTCTTCATCACGAAGCTGATCTCGTTCGTATTCCGAATATCGTCGAGCGGGTTCGCGTCCAAGACCACCAGGTCCGCGAGCTTGCCGGCCTCGATGGATCCCACGTCTCGACCCAAGCCGATCGCCTCCGCCCCTAGAATGGTGGCAACCCTGAGCGCGTCGAACTCACTCATCCCTCCCGACTGAACGGACCACAGCTCCCAGTGGTAGCCGAGGCCCTGCAATTGCCCATGGCTACCGACACCGATGCGTCCACCTGCTTCGACGATCTTGCGAACCCCCTCGGCGTGTGCCCCGAAGACGTGCTCATCGTCTCGGAACCACCCCGGACGACGACGGCTCTTTTGGTCGAGTTCGGTGTGCGCAGTGAAGTACTGGAGCTTCGGGTCGTCGTGCGGGTTCTCACGCGAGTAGTAATAGTTCTCTCCCCACGGCCCCCCGTAAGAGACCAACAACGTCGGGGTATAGGTGATACCGGTGCCCTCGTACAGACCGACGACATCGCCGTAGATCGGTGCGATCGGCAGAGAATGTTCATGGCCCGGGTAACCGTCCAGCGCCATCGTCATATCGTACTTGAACATGAGACCGCCCTCGGTCGTGGGCATGATGCGCTGCTCGCGTGCGGCCATAATCACCCACTGCCTCTGCTGGCGATTCCCCGCCATGTACATCTTGATCGTTTTCGTATCGTAGTACTCGCTGTAGCGGCGCATGATATCGCGCGCGTGCTCGAGGTCACGGATGGGCTCCGCATTGTAGTCGCCGAAGATTCCCGGTCCGGTCGAGTAGATGCGGGGTCCGATCATGTCGCCGGTGGTGACGAGGTCGCCGTACGTGAGCACGTCGGTCGTGCCGGTCTGGGGATCTCGTGTCGTCGTCACACCGTAGGCGAGGTTCGCGAGGTACACCCACGACTGCGTCTTGTGGAGTCCGAAAGCAGGCCGCATGTGGCTGTGTGTATCGACGAACCCCGGAACGATGGTCTTTCCACTCACGTCGATCACATCAGCGCCGGACGGCACGTCGAGTGTGCCCTGCCTGCCCACAGCCTCGATCCGGTTGTTCCGCACGACGATGTCCGCGTTGTCGATGACCTCCCGGCCGTTCATCGTTATGACGCGAGCCCCGCGGAGTACCGCTACGCCCTGTGGCACGTCTCGCTGCGCCTGAATCAGAACCCGCGTCTCGGCCGGCTCGTAGCCCTCACCTTCGTCGTCATCGTCGGAATCCTCATCGGCTTCGCCTGGGTCGGCCTCGGCCCTCTCGACCGCGGCGACCGAGTCCTCGAACGCCTCGGCGGCGTCGAGATCGTAGACGAAGTGAGCGTTGCCGATCGAGAAATGGACCGTGCGGCCGTCGGCGCTCCACGCGGGGAACTGCCCACCGATCTCGGTGAGTTTTCGGGCCGGGAAAGCCGTGTTGCTCAGGTTCGCGATCGAGATCGTGGGAGTATCCCCACCCACGATCGGAACCGTGACGACGTAGAGGTCGTTGTCCACAGCGGCGAGCGCACGATCACCGCGGGGCGCCATCCTGATCACTGAAGCTCGGGTCCGTTGTTCCTGGCCGGGACGTGTCGCACCCACGACCTTTACGTGCGCCTTCTCGTCCGTGCCGTCCCAGCGAATGGACACGAGGCCGTCGTTGGAATTATGCAAGTAGATGCGGTCCGAGTCCTCTGCGAAGTGGGGCGATCCGCGACCCGCAGCAGGGGCGATCAGCGTGACGGCGCCGCCGCCGCCAGGAACCCAAACGATGTCCGACTCCGCACCACCGATTCCCCCGCCCGCGGCTTCCTGGAACGCCCGTGCCGGATCACGTAGCGCCACAATGCGATCGTCGCCGGACCACACCACCTGTTCGTACTGGGCGGGGACCGACGTCAACCGCTGGGGATCGTCCGAACCGTCCGCTCGAGCTTTGACGATATGGCCCCCATCGGGGCCCCACGTCACGTACGCGATCCAACGACCGTCCGGAGACCACGCCGGCTGGGCCTGCGTCACATCACCGTCGTCCAGCGCACGGGGCTCACCACCCGGATAGTCCATCACGTAGAGGTCGTCGAGCGCCGTAAAAGCCAGCCGCCCTCCATCCGGCGACGGTACGGCGTCGCGAATTTGCCGCACTGTGAACAGCTCCGAATCCTCGATTGCGTATTCGAAGTTCACCTCGGGGCCGACCGCGAGCTGCTCGCGCACGCGGAACGGAACGGCGACAGCGGCGGCGCCGTCGACGGGAATACGCCAGATCTTGCCCCCGTAGGAGGCCACGACTTCACGCGAATCGGGGGTGAAGTCCATGCCCGGATAGACGTCGCGATCGGCGATCGACTCCTGATCGTCCCGCTGCACCGGATACGCGAGCCAGCGCTCGTCGCCCGTATCCAGATCACGGATGCGGAGCCCACTCTCGCTCTCATGGCGGGTGCCGTACACGAGCCAACGCCCATCAGGAGACAGGGTGGGACGAAAGGCCGACCCGTACCGGGACGTTCGAGCGAAGGTGTCTCCCGTTTCACGGTCGTAGACCGCGAGTTGGTACTGAGGAAACTGTGCATTGTAGACCCAGGCGCGTGTCCGCTGTGCATGCCATATGTAGCGTCCGTCGGCCGACACGGCGGCGCCCACGGTCTTGAGCTGCTCGGGCTCCTCGCGGAGAACCTGCCCCGAGCCTCCATCCACATGCCCCAACCAGAGTTTCACTACGCCCAACCGCGTCTCGCCCGTACTCGCCACCACGTATTGGCCGTCTGGCGCCCAGTCTGGCGACACCCACATGCCACCCGAGGACTTCGTGACCTGGGCCGTGTCGCCCGACGCGACCTCGAGCGTCCACAGGTTGTCGTTACCGCTTCGGTCCGAGACGAAAAGCACCTTCGTGCCATCCGGACTGAAGCGCGGCTGACCATCGAACGCGAGGCCGCTGGTGATCCGGGTTGCATCCCCACCCCCGATGGGCACGGTGTACAGGTCCCCCAGCAGGTCGAAGACGACCGTCCGACCGTCGGGACTCACGTCCACTGAGAGCCAGGTGCCCTCCTGCGTGTCGAGATCGAGCGTCCGGGCCGCCGCGAGTGGAAGGGAGGTCTTCTCGCGCTTCTCACGCTGAGCCGTCGTGTCCGCCTCTTCGCTTTGGCCTTGGAGCGCACCTGCCGAGATGGTCGTGGCGGTAAGAGCGACAGCGACTGCGAATAAGATACCGAATCTCATTTGCCTGTTCCTCGATGGTTGTCCGGAGGGGGGGCTGAACGTACTCCTGATACAAAACGGGTACAAGTCTGTCGACGGTCCGAGCCGCCGGACGGAGAACCTTTGGGAGCCTTGGAGTATTCACGTAGATGCAGGGGCCACGAATGCTCGCAATCCCGAGCGCGTGCAGCGCTTTGGCTCGTGATCTTCCGACGCTGGACGTACGACGATGCATCTCGAGTGCTGGATACGAACCGGGCGAGTCTGAAGGATCTCCTGAGCTACCGGCACGTTCTGCTGACGGCAATCATGCGAGGCTCGAGCGAGCGGAGCGGTGCCAACGGCTTTCAGACATAGACGTACTGTACTGACGTTGAAGGATACGACATGATGGATTGCAGCAAGGCGAGGCGTGCCCTGTGGCCGCCTGAAAAACCGAAGTTGGCCGAGGCCGACGTCCTGAAGGCGAGAGCACGTGGAGGCATGCGGGGCATGCTGGGATTACTTCGATCAGGACCGTTACCGGCTCGACGCGTACGACCGCATGCGCCTCGAGCCGGCCCCGCGTTTGATGCGGGAACGCGTCTTCGACGCACTCGCTCGTGAGCGCTCGAGGGGTTTGGGTCTCCCAGAGCAGGAGGCTGTAGAAGCTCCAGCGCACGGGCACGCCCTGCGTCGCCGGGTCCTGGTCGTAGCGGCGGCCGCGGCCGCCGCGGGTCTCATCGCGGGCAGTAGCGTTTTATTCCTCCAGAACACGGTGAACCCTCGCGAAGAGGGGAGCTCTTCGTAGAGGACTATCTCCGACGCGCGGTCGGCGAAGACCGCATCGTCACTTCCGATGCCGACAAGATCCGCCGATTCCTCACCCGCGAGCTGGAATTACCGATCGCGCCGATCACGATCGAAGGCCTCGTGGTGATCGGTGCCGAAATCTGCCTTCTCGACGGTCGGCGGGGCGCCATGATTCAGTACCGGGAAGCCGAACGCCAGATTTCCCACTACGTGGTGCCCAGGGAGGGGACCGAAGAGCGGGAGCCGGCCCTTTTGTCCAGTTCCTCCCAGGTGATGACCGTCGGAGCGCCGACGGTCATCACCTGGGCAACGCACGAAATCGAGCAAGCACTGGTCGGAGACGCCTCGCCAGCCCGCCTCCTGGAGCTTGCCAGGAGCTCTATCCAGGTCCAGTGACGGTACACTCACGCCGCCCAGATACTCGATGAAGGCCACGGCGTTCTTTGGATCGACGTCGGCTAGGCCCGGATGGGTTCCGGCTAGGCCCTCTGGGCCCTGACGCTCATCCCCGCGAGTGAGGTGCGCGCGGCCGACACCACTTCCTCCCGCGTCACCCCGAAGCGCTCATAGAGTGTCTCTGCGGGGGCCGAGGCTCCAAAGTGGTCGATGCCGACGGCTACACCCGCGTCGCCGATCCATCGAGCCCACCCGAAGGTAGAACCTGCCTCGACCGCCACACGCGCTCTAACGTCTGGTGGAAGGACACCGTCACGGTATGCCTGGTCCTGCTGCCCGAAGAGATACCAACTCGGCATGCTTACGACACGCGCGGGCGTTCCCTCGGCCTCTAGTGCCTCTTGGGCCTCGAGTGCGAGCCCGACCTCCGAGCCACTCGCAATCAGAATCAGGTCGGGTGCGGCGCCGGACGCCTCGGCCAACACATAAGCGCCCTTGCGAGCCCCTTCGGCTGATGCGAACCGGGTTCGGTCCAGGGGTACGACGCCTTGGCGCGTAAGCGATAACCAAGTCGGCCCGTCGGTTCGCTCCATCGCGAGCCGCCACGCTACGGCGGTCTCCGCGGCGTCGGCCGGCCGCATGTCCATGAGGCCGGAGATCGCCCTGAGGCTCATGACCTGCTCGATGGGCTGGTGCGTGGGGCCGTCCTCACCGAGCCCGATGGAGTCGTGCGTGAACACGTAGGTGACCGGGAGCCCCATGAGCGAGGCCAAGCGGATCGACGGCCGCATGTAGTCCGAGAAGATCAGGAACGTGCCGCCGAAGGGTCGAATGCCGCCATGTAATGCGAGTCCGTTCAGCACGCCACCCATACCGTGCTCGCGGATACCGAAATGGATGACACGTCCGTCGGGGGTGTCGACGGACAGGTCACCCCCACCGACGATATCCGTTTTGTTCGACGAGCCCAGATCGGCCGATCCGCCGATCAGGTTCGGGACCCGGGACGCCACGGTCTGAAGTACTTTTCCGGACCACGAGCGGGTGGCGTCGGTCTTGTCCACGTTCGTGAAGTCCTCGATCTCCTCGTCCCATCCTCCAGGCAGCTCCCCAGCCATCATGTGCGTAAGCTCTTCAGCCAATGCATGGTGCTCGCCTCGGTAGGCCTCGAAGCCGGCGTCCCATGCTTCCTCGAGCTCGCGACCTCGCTCTGCCGCCTTCCGCCACTCCGCCAGAGCGTCGGGATCCACGAAGAACGGCTCCTGGGAGGGGTATCCCAGATTGGCTTTTGTGGCCTTCACCTCGTCCTCACCCAAAGGGGCGCCGTGGGCCGAGTGGTGATCCACCTTGTTGGGGCTGCCTTCGCCGATCCGGGTGCGCGTGATGATGAGCGTGGGGCGCCCAGTCTCCGCGCGAGCAGCATCCAGCGCCTCGTTCAGGGCAGCGAGATCGGTGCCGTCACCCACGTGGAGGACGTGCCACTGGTATCCGCGAAAGCGGTCCGCCTGATCGGTGGCCGTGCTCAGGTCCGTACCGCCCTCGATCGTGATTCGGTTGTCGTCGAAGATCCAGATGAGCTTGCCGAGCTGCTGGTGGCCCGCCATCTCCGCCACCTCGTGGGAGATCCCCTCCATCAGGTCGCCGTCCGAGCACACCGCGTACGTGTAGTGATCCACCACCTCGTGCCCCGGCCGGTTGAAGCGGGCAGCCAGCCAGCGCTCGGCGAGCGCCATGCCCACCGAGTTCGCGACGCCCTGACCGAGGGGGCCGGTCGTGGTCTCGACTCCAGGCGTGTGGCCCAATTCAGGGTGACCCGGTGTGCGTGAGCCCCACTGGCGGAAGTCGACGATCTCGTCCTTGGCCAGGTCGTATCCCGTAAGATGCAGCAGTGAGTATATGAGCATAGACGCATGCCCCACAGAGAGCACGAATCGGTCCCGGTTGAGCCATCCGGGGTTGCCCGGATTGTGCTTCATGTGCTGCGTCCACAGGAGGTACCCCAGGGGCGCGAGCGCCATGGGCGTGCCGGGATGCCCCGATTTAGCCTGCTGGACCGCATCCATCGAGAGGACGCGAACCGCGTCGATGCAAAGGCGATCGAGCTCGGGGGAGAGACCAGTGGGGGACTCGGGCATCGCGTTACTCCACTACGAAGTTCAGGAGACGATTGGGAACATAGATCACACGCTTCACGAGAGATCCATCCAGATGACGAACGACGTTTCCGTCGGCCCGGGCAGCCGCCTCGGCCGCGTCCTGGTCCATGCCCGCCGGGCCCTCGACGGTGGCGCGGAGCTTCCCGTTCACCTGTACGGCGAGTTTCACCAAGCTCTCCCGGGTCTTGGCCTCATCATACGAGGGCCAGTTAGCCCCGTCGAAGATGCTCCCCTCATGACCCAAGCTCTCCCACAGCTCCTCGGCGAGGTGCGGCGCGAAGGGTGCCACGAGCGCCACGAGCGGCTCCACTTCGCTCCGAGCCGCGGTACGGCCACCGGTGCGAACAGCGTTGAGGTACTCCATCATCGCGGCGATCGACGTATTGAAGCCGAGCTCGGGGAGCTGCTGGGTGAGCTGCCGGATGGTCTGGTGTAGCTTCCGCTCGAGGGCCTCATCGGCCTTCGCATCGTTCCCGGCGGCGGCCATCACCGTCTCGTATAAGCGATGCAGGAATCCGTGTGGCCCCTGAACGCCTTCGTCCTGATAGTCCCCACCCTCTTCGTACGGCCCCAGGAACATGAGGTACGTGCGGAAGGTGTCGGCGCCGTAGCGTTCGATGATCTGGTCCGGCACGATCACGTTGCCCTTGCTCTTGGACATCTTGGCGCCCTCCCGGATGATCATCCCGTGGGCGCGAAAACGTTTGAACGGCTCGTCGAACCCCAGGTGGCCCAAGTCATGGAGAGCCATCGTGACGAAGCGCGCATACAGGAGGTGCAGGACGGCGTGTTCGTTTCCGCCAATGTAGCTATCCACCGGTAACCAGCGTCCCGTCACGTCCTCATCGAAGGGCTTGTCGCTGAAGTCGGTGGACGGATAGCGCAAGAAGTACCACGAGCTGTCCAAGAACGTGTCTGACACATCCGTCTCCCGTCGAGCCGGTGCACCGCACTCGGGACAGTCTGTGCGGTACCACTCCTCCACCCGTGCCAGCGGGCTCACTCCGGAGTCGTCCGGCTTGAAGTCCTCGACCCGGGGAAGCACCACCGGCAACTCCGACTCGGGCACCGCCAAGGGACCACACGCCTCGCAGTGGATGATGGGGATCGGCGGCCCCCAGTAGCGCTGGCGTGAGATGCACCAGTCGTGGAGGCGGTAGTTCACCGTGGCCTCACCCAGCGCATTCTCTGCCAGCCAGGCCGTGATGGCGGGTTTGCTCTCGGACACGGGAAGACCGTCGAAACGTCCCGAGTTCACCATGACGCCATCGCCCACGTATGCCTCGGGGAGGGGCGTATCCGCGTCGTCTCCCTCCCCCGCCACGACACGCACGATGGGGAGCTCCATGGCCTCGGCAAAGTCGAAGTCGCGTTGATCGTGACCGGGCACCGCCATGATGGCGCCCGTTCCGTACTCCATGAGCACGTAGTCCGCCACCCAGATGGGGATCGGCTCACCCGTGGCCGGATTGCGGCAGTGGCCACCGGTGAAGACCCCCGTCTTGGTCTTTTCGATCTTCTGGCGTGCCACGAGGTCCTTGGCGGCCGCCTTCTCTCGGTAGGCCGCGACCGCTTCAGCATGCACCTCGTCAGTCACGTCGTCCACGAGAGGATGCTCGGGAGAGAGCACCATGTAGGTGGCCCCGAACACGGTGTCAGGCCGTGTGGTGAAGACCTCGATGTGGGGGGCGGCGGGTGTCGGATCGTGCCCCGGCGGCGCGCCTTGGGCCAACTCCAGCTTTGGGGGACTCACGTCGCCCCCGTTCGCTTGCTCCGCCCCCAGAATCGGGAAGCGCAGCACCCCGCCTTCGCTTCGGCCGATCCAGTTGCGCTGCGCCTTCTTGGTGGTCTCCGACCAGTCGATCGTCTCTAAATTGCCCAGCAGCCGCTCGGCGTATTCCGTGATGCGAAAGAACCACTGAGCGATACGCTGCTGCTCCACCGGCGTTTCACACCGTTCGCAGCGCCCCGCGATCACCTGCTCGTTGGCGAGCACGGTCATGCATGAGGGGCACCAGTTGACCGGTGCCTCCTTGCGTACCGCCAACCCCGCCTTGAACAACTGGATGAAGATCCACTGGGTCCAGCGGTAGTAGTCCGGGTTCGTCGTGTCGACGCTGTGGTTCCAGTCGAACATTCCCCCGACGCGTCTGAGCTGCCGAGTGAAGTTGGCGACGTTCGACGGGATGAGGTCCATCGGGTGGACGCCCTGCTTGAGGGCGAAATTCTCCGAGTGGATCCCGAAGGCGTCGAATCCGATCGGCTCGAAGACACGCTTGCCGGTGAGCCTATGGAACCGCCCGTGCACGTCGGCTCCGGTAAACGCATAAATGTTGCCCACATGGAGCCCCTCGGCAGAGGGGTAGGGAAACATCATCAGTTGGTAGTACCGGTCGTCGTCGTCCTGAAGGCGCTCGAGGGTGAAGCTGTTGGTACCCAACTCTTCCCACTTGGCCTGCCACTTGGCCTCTACCTTGGACGGCGCGTATCCGCCGTTTGCGTCGCTGCTCATCTATACGCTTGGGAAGGTCGTACTCTGGGGGGTGTTCAACTGTAATGAGCCCCTAAAGTACACGGGAGACGGGGGCATCGACAGGCATGCGACCTTGATCGGCCCCCTCAGCCGGCCCCGATTTCGTCGATCACGGAGAACCCCATGATCTCCATCAGCTTCAGGGCGTTCGTCGACGTCGCGATTCCCTCTCGAAGCTCGTAGTCGAACGCGATCGGCGCCCCGCCTTCGAGTTCCTCCAGTGATTCCCGGAAGTGGACCATGACGGAGCGCTGCTCGAGATCCGTGGTGTCGGCAAGACTCAGGTCATGGGTGGTGATCGCTCCGATCGCATGTCGGCCCAGCAGGTGGCGCAAGATGCGCCGGGCCGCGATCTGACGCTCCGCCGTGTTCGTACCCTGGAGGATCTCGTCCAAGAGGTACATCACCGGTACGTCGCTCGCCTCGCTCGCGGCCTCACACACCGACTTGAGACGCTTGAGCTCCGCCATGAAATAGGAGATGCCCTCCTCCAGAGAATCGCGGATGCACATGTCCGTGCGGAGATCCACGACCGGGAGGGTCATCGCTTTCGCGCACACCGGCCCGCCCGCCCCAGCCAGGACCACGTTGGTACCGATGGCCCGAAGGAGCGTGCTCTTACCCGACATATTGGAGCCGGTGACGAGCAGTAGGCTTCCCGGTGGTCCCAACTCCACGTCGTTGCACACGGCGTGCTCGGGACGCAGGAGCGGATGCCCCAGCCCTTCGGCCACGAGACGGGGCGTCTCCTGTTTCCGGACTGCAGGAAATGCCCAAAACGGGTGAGCGTGCGCCAACGCAGCCAGCGCCGACAACGCATCGATACGACCCAGGGCGGTCATCCAACCGCGCAAGCTCGGCCCGTGCTCCTCTTTCCACCGTTCCATCCGCACGAGTACATGGACGTCCCACAGAGTGGCGATGTTCAGCGGGAAATGAAGCTGGTCGCCGAGCCGGGCATCGGACATCGCCACGAGCTTGAACAGGCGCACCAGCGCTTCGGCGGGTGTTTCGCCACCCGATGTCAGGCCCTCCTGAAGCTCCTTCAGAAGAGGAGACTGAAAACGCTCTTCGCCCACCCGCTCGATGAGTGTCTGGTAAAGGCGCAGGCCCGACTCCCCCCACGACGCCCGTGCGAAGTCTTTGTGGATGCGCCCACAGACGGTCTTCGTCAAAATGAACGAGATCAAGATCGGGACGCCCCACAGGTAGGGGAACACGGCGAGGACGTGCAGGGCTATCGTGACCGCCAACGACAACGGCAACACTACGGCCAACCCGCGCACGAACGTCTTCGGCAGAAGCCACGCAGGACTCTCGGCCCACTCGAGAAGCCGACGAACCTGCTCCGTCTCGACCGGGCCGGCCATGCGGCCAGCGGCTTCGAGCTCGTCTCGGAAATCGATCGCCGGCGTCAGCTCCCGAACGGCCTCCTGGCGCAGGCCGATGACGTCGGGAGCGGCGGGGCCGAGAAGCCAACTCCTCAGCAGCTCCCCCCCCGGCCACGTACAGGTCGTGCCCAACAATACGTACAGCGAAGCGTGACCGAAGACGTCCAGGTCATCCGCATAGGGATGGTCGGCCGGTGACTGCGAATTCGGTCGCTCGAGATCGTCCCACCTACGGAGGCGCCGGTCCTGGGCCTCGCGGGCCACCTGAGCGAGCTCCAGGTGCCAACGCTCGAGCCGGCGGGCACGCGCGTGCCGGACGACCAACGCGACGAAAACGATGAGCAGAAGCAACGTGACGACACCTACGCTGGTTC
>Ga0310121_10001146_pt1 | contig 27877 bp, 21 predicted proteins | sample CB27_Tmax_986_MG_FD_203504 | JGI IMG/M metagenome (GOLD analysis project Ga0310121, IMG submission 203504) | Marine microbial communities from Western Arctic Ocean, Canada - CB27_Tmax_986 | ecosystem: Environmental > Aquatic > Marine > Oceanic | place: Canada: Western Arctic Ocean | collected... | reverse complement strand
AGGGCCGATTGAGAAGTCGGAGAAGTTGTCGAAGGTATTGGTGCCGAAGATGTCTCGCGAGAGGCTCGACCCCGCCGGTGGGTCTGGGGCCCAGAGTCCGAGCCCGTTGTTGTTGGGGCCGGCATTGCCGTATTGAACCGCGTCGATGACCGTGCTGGTTGGGTCCAGCAGGCGGACGGCATCAGGGCCGTTTTTCCAGTCGACGTTGGCGGTGAAGTCACGAAGGGCCGCGAGGGCGACCGCGGCCGATGTTGATGCGATGAGGAGCAGTCCATCCGCGGGCAGCACGGCACCGGTGAGGTCAATGGTGCGATAGGGAAGCCCAGTGCTACCGTTGACCCCCACCAGTGACCAGCCGATTAGGGGCATACCCGGGGTTCCGAATAGCTCTGTAAAAACCCCCGCCGAATCTGGTCCTCCTGCCGCGTGGTAGTACAGCTCTCGGATGATGGGGCCGGCGTCAGCGACAGGCGCCGCAGTCAGGACGCTCAGAACCGTCACCAATGTGGTCCCTAGAGTGAGTCGCGAAAAACGAACAAGCATGTATGTCTCCTCTCTCTACCGGTTGACCAAGACGTAGACAGCGGAGAGCATCGCAATCGGTATGCCCGACCTTGGCGCCGGTCTGGGGCGAGCGTGGCGCGGGGCGAGAGGAAGACGCAGAGGCCCTCAGAAACACGGGGGACCAGTGCGTCGTTGACTCGGGTCTCGCACCAAACCTCTCGGGCGCGAATGTCGCTGGACCGGCTGGTGGTGCAGAATGTGACGGCTCTCCGGCACGGGGAGGTGGCAGAGTTCGCCGACGGACGTCAGGAGGGCGGGGTCGACGAGACGCGACGACGTTTGTCGGAAAATTCGGGGGCTTCGGTGAGGCAGGTGCCCAGGATCCCGAATGATGTGAGAAATGCCCGGAAGCCGGTGCGCCGCACGTTAGGCACGTCTCCCTGCGCGTCGTCGAGCTGATACCCCGCGTCGTCGGCGGCGGTCTTGCCCCAGGACTGAAAAAGACGACCCCACGGGCTATTGAGTACGGCGCGCATGACGGGGCGTCCCTTGGTGGGATACCAGAATGTGTCGTGGTAGAGAACGCTGGCCAGATACGCCCACGGGGCAAGCACGGTTTTGAGCGACCATTCAACCGGCTTTCGCAGCGGACCCCAGTAGATCTTGTGCTGCATTTTCGACGCGAAGGTCATTTTCTTGAAGGGACCCTCGAAGTGCCAGTTCTCGCGGCCGGCCTCCGAATCCCCAACGATCTCGATCTCTCGCGGGTCGCCGCATCCCAGACCGGCGTCGTGGGCGAGTCGTATGAACTTGATCTTCAGGGGGTCAAAGCCCATGAGTTTGGCCGCCACTGCGTCGATCGCCACCTGGTCGGCGCTGGCCAGGATCACATTCTTTGTGTGAGGGACCATGCAGCGTGGCCCCGGCCCGTCACCTGCAAACGTTCCATCCATCACGGCGAAGACTCCGCGATGAATCTTTTGCTGGATGCGGAGGAGGTCGACAAGCGTTTCGTGGATCACGGGGTGGGTCCAATGACGATGCTCGTTGAGCAATCCCCCAAACGCGTTTTTCATCGCCCCGGTGGTGGTGGTGAAGACGTGGGTCTTGATGGTCGGCAGATGAATGATGTTTTCGCCGATAAACCGTCGCGGGATCAGAAAGCCTTTGGGGTAGACATCATTGAGGGACAAGAACTTTTCGGTGAGGTCGCCGACGGCTTCGCGGATATCGACCCACTCTTCGCCCTCATAGAGATGGACGTTACGAAGGCCGTGGGCCTCGACGACATCGAGCTGTTTGTTTTCGCGTTCGCCCAACCGGGCGTCGATCACAACGGTCCGGTTGTGACACGCGTGTATTCGCTCGGGGGCGTATCCATCCTTCTTCAGCGCTCGGATGACACCATCGAGTTGCCAGGGGGTGGTGGAGCTGCCGGGGAAAAAAAAGTGCCAGGAGATATTGACCTTGAGCGCAGTGTCCACCGCGGGGTCGACGATGTTCTGGTAACCAGCGAGGTTCAGGAGCTCGTGATAGTCGGTGATGGCCGTGGCGGGTTTGGTCTTGAGGATTGCAACGGTGGAGCGCGGCATCCGAAGAGCTCCTAAGAGAGGATTGACTCCTCGACTGACCGCATTCGTGCGGGTAGGCCGAGGAGCCGGTGTGTTCTCAGGACTTCGCCAGAGAGGGGACTCTCGTGGCTACAGCAGTTGTGTCGAGCGCCGCGTCCAGGGTGTGCCTTTTTCTACCGAGACCTTCTCGACGTCGGCCACGTACGCACCGGTCTGGGTGAGGATGTGATGAAGATCGTTGCCAAGACTGATCAGCGGAAAGCCTTTTTCCAGGAACTCACCGACGCGGGCGGTGCCAAAGAGAAAGAGGCCGAGGATGACGTTGTTGCGCGCGGCGGCCGCGCGCAACTTGTCGGTCGCGTCCATGAGCTCATCGGACGTATACATATCCGGGAACTGGTATTTCTCAAAGAGCCCCATCGACATACAGAGGTCGTTTTGCCCTAGGAACAGGAGGTCGACTTCCGGAACAGCCGCGATCTCGTCGATGTTCTTGATGCAGTCGGCCGTTTCTACCTGGAGGGCGACGATCACGTTGTCGTTGGCGGTCCCGGCGTAACCCAGCAGCCCGGCTTTGTTCATACTCCGCTGCGGAAAATACACGGAACGGGTGCCCGCGGTGGGGTAGCGGCAACAGGTGACGGCTTGACGGGCTTCGTCGGCGGTATTGATGTAGGGCACGAGCACACCGTCCGCGCCCAGGTCTAGTGATTGCTGGATGCCGCCACGGTCATGGCACCCCGCCACTCGCACGAGAGATTTTGCGCCGCCATTGCCGATACCGCCGATCATGGTTGACAGCGTCTCGAATCCCATCGGGCCATGCTGAGAATCCACAAGCAGCCAGTCGTAGCCGCTGTGCGCCAGCTGCTCGGCGACGGTTGGACTATGGGAATTCAGAAACAGGCCTAGCTTTGGCGTACCATCTCGTAGTTGCTGCTTGAATTCGGCTCCTGACAACACGTCGCTCATCTCCTGCGTCCCCTCTCCGGAAGTCTAAATACTCTCGTCTGGTGTGCTGCGACGTCAGTGGACAAACTGCATCGCGGTCGGTTTGGACCTTTGCCTCCGAGCGTGAAGGCCGCTACATGATACTCGTTTCGTGGTTTTGGCACGGGGTTGAGGTCGTGTTGTGCGTCGTATTGATAGAGTAGATGTCGGGTGCTGAAGATCTTTGAATTGGCTCGGAGGGTCGTGGTCGTCTTCGTCGTCTGCCTCGCGGGCGCGTTTGACGCGGGGGCCCAATCGCCTCGTCCGGTCGTGGTACAGCCATTTGACAACCTCAGCGGCCAACCCGGTGACGACTGGATCGGGCTGGGTATTGCCGAGACATTGGTCGGAGATCTGCAGAATGCTGGCCTCGCAGTCGTCGGCGTCGAGACCGACATCGAGGGCGCCAAGCCCTGGTCCATTCGGGGGTCGTTTCAACGGGTGGGCGAGCAACTGCGTGTCATCATTCGCGTCGTCGATACGACGTCGGACACGGTCGACTATACGACCCGAATCGACGGGGCGTTTGCGGATCTCTTTGCGGTGCAAGACCAGATCGGTGCCGAGCTTGCCGCCCGGCTCACTGCTCCAGCGTCCACCGCGCTTGCCCCAGGCGCTGGTTCGTCCGGCGCGGAGCCGCAGTTGCCGTTCCGTCCAGCTGAGGCCAGGGCGATCTCACCCTCAAACGGTGCCACCGGTCGATTGGCGCTGGGGGACGAGCCGCCAGCGGCCGTCCCCGGGACAGGGTTTGCCTCTGGGCGGCGAGGCACAGCGGGATTCGCCGCGTCGCCGGTCAGGCCTCGGCCCATCGCCGTCGTCAGCCGTGTGAGCGAGCCGCCCCGGATCGACGGGCGGCTCGACGACTCGGTCTGGGAGACCGCCACCCACATTACGGACTTTATCCAGATCGCCCCTGTCGAAGGCGCCCCGGCCTCGGAGGATACCGAGGTGTGGATTGCGTATGACAACGACCACATGTATTTCGCGTTCTATGCGCACTACACAGACCCGGCGATTATGCGGGTGAACCGAGCCGACCGCGAAGAGATTCGGGGCGACGACCGGATGTCCGTGCTGTTCGATACCTTTCTTGATCAGCAGCGGGCGTATCAGTTCGAGGTGAACGGCTACGGCGTCCAGGCCGACTCGCTGGTCAATGCCGATGGCAGCACCGGGTTTTCCCGATCGGGCGGGAGCTCGTCCGCCACCCGGAGCAGCGGCACGCGTCGGGGTGGTGGCAGTGGTCTGGGGAATTCTGGGCAGTTCGGTATTAGAGGGGACCAATCATGGGATGCGCTCTTTGATACCAGCGGCCAGATTGTCGAGGACGGGTGGACGGCCGAAATGCGGATCCCGTTCAAGAGTCTCCGGTATCCGTCGCGCGCGTCGGGCGACGTGCATCAGTGGGGATTTCAGATCATCCGGGTGATCCGCGGAAAGTCCGAAGCACAGTCGTGGTCGCCGATATCGCGGGGTGTCGCTGGCCAGTTGACGCAATTTGGGCAGCTCGATGGGCTGGCGAGTCTGTCCCAGAGTCGGAACCTCGAGATTCTGCCCGAGGTTACGGGTGTGCGGTTTGGCTCGCTCGATTCCGATTCTGGGGTCTATGACCCGGGCGACCCGATTGGTGAGCTTGGTCTGGGGTTCAAGTATGGGCTGACGCCAAACTTGACCGCGGACATGACGTTCAATCCGGACTTCTCCCAGATCGAGGCGGACCGGCCACAGGTGGCGACCAATCAACGGTTTTCGCTCTTTTTTCCCGAGCAGCGTCCGTTTTTTCTGGAGGGGCAAGAGATCTTTCAAACCGCGACGCCCCTGACGCTGGTGCATACCCGGACGGTGATTGATCCACGTTTTGGCGCCAAGTTGACCGGCAAAGTCGGGCAGACCACGCTCGGCGTGATGGTCGCGGACGACGAGGCCGCGGGGCGTCTTGACGATGTCGACGATTCGCGGTTTGGGTCGAGCGCGCAGACCATCATCGGTCGGGCGCGGTTTGACCTCTATTCCGAATCGTATCTCGGCGCGATCGTCACCGCCCGCGAATTTGACGAGGACTATAACCGGGTGGCCGGTGTCGACGGGCGGTTTCGTTTGGGGCGGACGCATCGGATGAGTTTTCTGGCCGTGGGGTCCCAGACCCAGGCCAGCGAGCTGACGGATGCCCCGGGACAAAAACTGACCGGGCAAGTGTTTGAAGCCGACTTCGCGCGGCAAGGGCGGAACCTGAACTACAGCGCGGCCTACAGCAGTATCAGCCCAGACTTCGAGACGAACACCGGGTTCTTGCCTCGGGTTGACCTTCGTCAAATGACCGGCACGCTGGGGTATCGCTGGTGGCCGGAGTCGTCGCTCTTGACGTGGGGGCCGTCACTTACCTATCTGCGTCTGTATGACCACACGGGTGTGCTGCAAGACGAACAGATCTCAGGACAGGGTAGTTTCTCGTTCCGTAACAACATGTCGATCACGGGCACGGTCAACCGTGACCTGGAGCGTTTTCAGGAGATCGATTTCCGGAAGACGGGGTATGGCTTTTTTGGGGTGATCAGCTCACGGGTCGTGTCGATATATGGTGGATACAACTGGGGGGACGGCGTGTTCTTCGACACCATCAACCCCTTCCTCGGGCAGTCGACTATCGGGAACGTCAATTTCCGTCTGCAAATCACCTCGCGACTGCGGAACGATTTCACGATGGTGTCCAGCAATTTTGTCGACCCCTTGGACGACACGGAAGTGTTTGACGTGAAGATCTTCCGCAGCCGCACGACCTACCAGTTCACGAACCGGCTCTTGTTGCGTCACATCCTGGAGCACAACACGCAAAGCGTGACGCTTGGCAACAATGTCCTGATGACCTACCGCATGAACGCGGGTACGGTGGTCTTTGTTGGATACGATGATCGCTATCAGAACGGGCCACGTATCAATGATTCCGTGTTCTCGCTCCAGCGCTACGAGCGAACCAACCGCGCGTTTTTTGGCAAGATCTCGTATCTGTTCCGCTATTGATCCCCCGGAACGCCCGACACACGTCACGTGACAGCGACCGCGCCGCTCGCGTGCGTCGACGCCGATGTCGGCCGGCTACAGGAGACCGACGAGCGGCCCCAACACCACGATGAGTCCGGTAATGAGGATGACCCAGCACACGCTGATGAACGCGCCAGGCACAAACATGTCGAGCATGCGGTAGTAGCCCTTGCCGTAGGTGAGGAGCGGCACGGCGTCGAGGGGGAGCAAGAAGGCACACGACGCGGTAAAGGCGACCGGGAGCGCGTACAGCGCGGGGTTCTGTCCGCTGGAGAGGGCGAGAAGCGCGAGGGGCGGGATGAGGACGGCGTTGATGACCGGTCCGATCGGCAGCACCAGATGGACGACCACGGCGAAGGCGCTGATGACCGCGACAATACCGACCGCGCTCCAGTCCGCGACGCCGCCGATCGATCCGTCGACGATCCATTGCGCCAGACCGCTCTCGACTGACGCCGCCCCCAGCGATGTGACGCCGCCGACCATGAGTAACGCGTCCCATCCGATACCGCGTTCAGCCTCCTTCCAGGTGAAGAGGTTCATACCCGGCAAGAAGAAGAAGACGGCTCCAAGGATGCTGATGAGCACGACATCGAAGGCTTCGACCCAGGTGCTCGAGACCCAGAGCACGATCATCGTGCCCAGTACCAGGAGGACTCTCCATTCCTTTGGCGTGATGGAACCCAGACCTTCGCGTTCAGTGTGCACGTCACCGACTTGCGTGATCGTGTCCATCTCCGGCGGATAGCACTTCAACAAAATCCAGGCCGACACCGGCAACAAGACCAGGACCATCGGCACGCCGATCACCATCCAGTCGAGAAACCGGATCGTGACCTCGCCATATTCCCGGATAAAGAAGATGCCCAGGATATTGATCGAGCTGCCCGCGGGTGTGGCCACGCCGCCGATCAGGGCCGCCGCCGGGATTCCGATCATCAACACTTTCCCAAACGTCGAACGGCCCGGCGTGAGCTTCATCTGGTCGAACAAGCCGAGCGCGATCGCCATAAAGATGGCCGTCGCCGGCACGTCCGACATCACTGTCGAAATGAGACAGGTCCCGACCATGAACGCCACCACGACCCGTCGACTATCGGTGCCGGCCTTCGAGAGGAGCCACAGGGCAAAGCGTCGGTCCAATCCTGAACTGACGACCGCCTGCGCGATCACAAACATCGCGAGGACAAAGAAGAAGACGGGACTGATGAAGGCGCCGAATGCGCTCGAGAGCTCGGCCACCCGGAACATCGGCTGCAGGGCCACGGCGAGTAGCGCCGTCACCGCGACGGGGATTGGCTCAGTGACCCAGAGGATGAGAACGACGGCGAATATCGCCGCCATTCGCTTCCCTTCGGGCGCGAGCCCGCCCCATTCGGGTAACGCAAGAATCAGGACCGCGACCAGGATGGCGCCCAGCAGCCCAATGATGCCCAACCTTCCAGTTCGTATAGCGCTCATGATGTCACTGGTTCCCGATGCTCAAGAGTCGTTCTGTTCGCTCGTCTGGACACGGCCTGCCGCGTATCGAGAGAGGGGCGGATTACGTGGTTGACGGTGTGCTCCGCGGCGCGGCGGGGGCAGACTCCTCCAGGATGTCACGCACGAGACGCATGGCGGTGTGGGCGGTCGGGGCGCCACAATAGACCGCCTGCTGAAGGATGATTTCCTGAAGATCGCCGACCGAGAATCCGCCTTCGTCGAGCGCGCCTCGGACGTGGATCCGAAACTGGTCCCACTGCTGGAGGGCGAGGAGTGTGCCGATCACAAGTATCCGGCGAGTGCGATGATCAAGACCCGGCCGGGTCCAAATTTCGCCCCAGGCATACCGCGTGATCAGATCTTGAAACTCGGCGGTGGTGGCGCTGGCACTGTCGACGACTCGTTCGACATAGGGGTCGCCGAGAATCGTCCGACGAACCTTCATACCGGCCGCGTGGCGCTTGCGCTCGTCCATGGTCTTACCTCGACGTGGAAAGGAAGTCGTGCACACCCGAGGTGAAGGCCGCGGCCTGCTCGACGTTGCAAAGGTGGGCCGCGTCCAGCTCGAGTCGTCGGGCCCCGGGCACACGTTCCGCAATGAGTTGGCCGACGGCAGGTGGTGTCGCCGCGTCATGGCGGCCCGTGACAACCAACGTCGGGGCTTCGATCCGGTGAATGTCATCCAGTAGATCCGCATCACGCAACGCGGCGCAGGCGCCGGCGTAGCCGTCGAGGGAGCAGGTCACGAACATCTCCCGGAATCGATTCACCGTGGCGGGGTAGTCTTGCCGGAACGACGCGGTAAACCATCGCTTGATGACGGTGTCGGCGACGGCATGCAACCCGGATGCGGTGGCGAGACGGATGCGTTCCGACCACAGATCGTGCGTTCCGAGACGGGCCGCGGTGTTGGCGGGGACGATGCGGTCAACCCGATGCGGTGCGTGAAGCGCGAGCCACATGGCGAGCAATCCGCCCAATGACACGCCGCAGATATGGGCGCGGGCCAGGGGGATCGCATCGAGAACAGCCAAGACATCGTGCCCGAGCCGAGCGAGGGCGTAAGGTCCGGGAGGGGCGTCGGAACGTCCGTGGCCGCGCAGGTCGCAGCGGACCACCCGGAAGGACCCACAGAATATGTCCAGCTGACCACTCCACAACTCGGTCGTCGTGCCGAGGGAATGTAGCAGCATGAGCGCCGGCGCGTCTGTGGGACCATCGATGTCGTAGTGAAGGCGGCACCCGTCGACTCGAATGTCTGGCATCGGGTGCCTGGGCTGCTAGCCTTGCGCCTCGTCGTGCCGGGCCAGCACGCGGGTGATGAATGTGGCGGCCGCGCCGAGATACTGTTCCGGAGACAGCCGCCTCGTGATTTCCTCGCGGTCCATATGAGCGGTCACCAGCGGATCTGCGGCCAGCACCTCCACGAGCGGCACGCGCTCTTTCGCCGAACGTCGACAGGCCGCTTCGATCGTCTCGTGAGCGGCGCTTTTCCCCACCGATTCTGCAAGCGTCATCGCGACGGATTCGGCGAGCAACGCGCCGCCCGCCGCCTCGGTATTGGAACGCATCCGGACCGGGTCAACATCGAGCCCCGCCAGTGCGTCGGCGATGGCCTGGGCACCGCTCGCCGCAACCGTCACCAGATCCGGGAGCGTGTCCCACTCGGCCTGCCACCCGCCAAGACCGCGCTCGTGCTCCTGGAGCATGCCGGCGAGTATCGTCGCGACCAGCCCCGGCGCCCGAAACGCTGCGGCCAAGGCGACCGACGATGCGACCGGATTTCTCTTTTGCGGCATCGTGGACGAGCCACCACCCCCTACGCGCCGACTCTCGGCGGCCTCGCCGATCTCGGTCTGCGCCAAGAGTGAGAGATCGCGGGCGATCTTGCCACAGATGCCGGTGTTGACGCCGAGCGAGCAGGCAAGGTGGCTCAGTCGGTCGCGCTGGGCATGCCATGGAATGTCGGGGGCGCGAAGATCGAGCCGGGCCGCGAGTGCGTCCGTGACGGCCGGGCCGTGTGGACCGAGTGAGGCTAGGGTTCCGGCGGCGCCCCCAAACTGCAGTACGCGCACATCGTCAAGCGCCGCGATGAGCCGAGCCCGGCTGCGGTCGAGCGCGTCGAGCCACCCCGCCGCTTTCAATCCGAAGGTCGTCGGCGTGGCCTGTTGCAACCATGTGCGACCCGCCATCGGGGTCTCGGCATACCGCCGCGCGAGGTCAGCGGCGGTCCCACCGGCGCGCTCAATCTGCTCGATGACCAAGGGGACCGCTGTCTGGAGTTGTAGCACCAGGGCGGTGTCTGAGATGTCCTGACTCGTCGCCCCCCAATGCACGTAGCGCGCGGCGTCTCCATCGGAGGCGGCCACGCGCCGGGTGAGATGACGGACGACTGGGATCGCGACGTTGCCGGCCGCGGCCGTTTCCGCCGCGATGGCGCCGTGGTCATAGAGCTCTGCCCGCGCGGCTGACCGAATTAGCTCGACACAACCGACAGGGATGACTCCGACGGCCGCTTCCGCGTCGGCGAGTGCCGCCTCGACATCCAGCATGAGCTGAAGCTGGGTCCTGGACGAAAACAAATCGGCCACGCGTTCGTTGCCCAGCAGCGGGTCGTGGAGGCGCCTCCCGGAGGTCATGACGGTTCACACATCAAAAAACACGGTCTCGCCGGGTCCTTGCAGCACGACGTCAAAATGGTATCGCCCTGGCGCGAGTTCCGTGGCAATAAGGGTCGAGCGGCGGTCGGCCGGGAGCATCGTCAGGATCGGGTCGTCCGCGTTCAAGGGGTCGTTCTCGAAGTAGATCCGGGTGACCAGTCGTGTCAACAACCCGCGTGCGAAGAGGCCGACAACGAGGTGCGGAGCCTGAGGTGTATTCTCCGGTCCCGGCACCGAACCAGGCATGATGGTCTCGATTGCGAAGGCGCCGTCGGCGTCGGCATGGATCCGGCCAAACCCGTCGAACCCTGTCTGCGGTCCGGGGCTCGCGGGATCCTCGGGGTGATTGAAATGTCCATCGGCGTTGGCTTGCCAGACTTCTATGAGGGCATCGGGGACCGGATGGCCTACGCCGTCGCGTACCGAGCCCTCTACCGCAGCGCGTGGCCCCGACGCATCAGACGAGGCCAGCGTCAGGGCGCCCCGTTCGGGCACGAGGATTGCGAAAAAGGGCCCGACGGTCTGGGGGGGTGTCAGGGGAAGCATTGGCGTGAAGGCGAGGCCGCTAGAGTCCCGTCGGTGTCGAGTCTCGTCCTCGGAGGACGATGTCAAAACGATACCCCAGAGCCCGGCCGGGCTGGGTGACGTCGAGATCGAACAACGCAATCAAGCGCTGGCGACCCCGTTCGCTCGGAATCGCGTTGAAGACTGGGTCGAGCGAGAGGAGGGGATCCCCCGGGAAATACATCTGGGTCACCAGCCTGGTCAGGAAACTCTGCCCAAAGACAGAGAAATGCACATGCGGTGGACGCCAGGCGTTGTCGTGATTCGGCCAGGGATAGGCGCCGGGCTTGATCGTGACAAAGCGGTAGTGTCCCGTGGCATCGGTCACTGTGCGCCCCGCGCCGCCAAAGTTCTTGTCGAGTGGAGCGTCGTGCGTATCTGCCGCATGTGCGTAGCGTCCAGCGGCGTTGGCTTGCCACACTTCAACGAGGGTCCTCGGAACGGGTCGCTCGTGTTCGTCGAGTATCCGTCCCTCGATGATGATCCGTTCCCCGAGCGGCGGATTCGGATGCTGTTGCGTCAGGTCAGAATCCGCAGGCGCAATCGGCCCGTCGCCATACACCGGGCCCGTGATTTCGGACAGCGTCTGGGGAATGACGACAAGCGGGTGCGTTGGATGCCGGAAGGCGGTGGAGCGATACGCTGGCGTGTCGTTCGAAGGCAACGAGCTGGCTGGCGGGCGACGGTAGCGATCTAACGGCCTGACGGTTTCGGGCATCGGCGCGGGTCTTTGTGGACGCTGCTGCGCGTCCGTGCGTCAATCGTATCGCGGTTTGGCGACAGCGGACCCCGCGTGCGTCAATCGGCTGGCAGTCTGCATTGGGTCCCCTGGGTATGCCGTCGCTCAGTGGTCTTCGTGGGGCGAAACCTTTGTCGGTACGGTTGTAAACGGTGGACCGGGATGGGTCGTCTTTTATTAAAGGTGCTGATGTCGATACTTCAGTCCCGACCATGCTTTTATGAGAATTGGCTACCGCACCGCTTGTGTCGCCTTTCGTTTCTCCGCGATAGCGTCGGTCATGCTGGCTGTCGCTCCAGAGAGCCTCAACCCGCTGTCCGCATCTGTGGCCGCCCAGTCGGCGCCGGTTGGGACGAGCGAGAGAGTCGCCGGTCGACCGCTCGTTCTGTCCGACTCCGTGGCGGTGGTTCCGTTTGCAAATGTGTCTCGTGATGCTGCCGACGAGTGGATCGGCGACGGCATCGCGGAGACCATCATCGCCGATCTCGAAACGTTGGGCGGATTGAGCGTTATCGCCCGCACACGGGTGCAAGCGGCGCTGCCGGCTCGGCCGGAGGCTACGCTCGACGACGATCTGGCGACGACGTTGGGCCGTCGGCTCGATGCGCGCTGGGTCATTACGGGCGGCTACCAACGGCTCGGAGACCAGGTACGTATCACCGCGCGGCTGATCGATACCCGCGAGAGTAACATTGCCAGGACCGTGAAGCTGGACGGTGGGTTCGAGGAAATCTTTGATCTCCAAGATCGGATCGTCGGCCAGTTGGTCTCGATTGATGTCGTACGGTCGAACCCGGGAGCCAGCGCCCCGCGCCCCGCGAGAGTCGCGCGGCGGACCGACGACGCGCTGGTCGCTGTCGGTGGGTCTGGAGTCGGGAGCGAGGGTGGCGGTTCAGACGGTCCCGGTGACATGCGTCCGCCGGGTGACCAAACGTTCAGCCCCGAAGAGGTGACGGGCGGCATCATTCTTCCCGACGGCGCCGGCGCTGAAGTGCGCCGGCGGGGTGGCCGGCGTTCTGGCAGTGGAGCACCAGGCGGCGTCAGGGCTGGGGGCGGCCCGCCGCCCGTTGGACGTGGTACCGGTGCGCTTGGTATCGGTGGTCCTGGAACCGGTCCCGCCGGTGCGTCACCGCCTGGGCTGGGTGTTGAAGCTCCATCCGGAGGACCGCTGGCCGGGGTCGGCATCCTCGCCGGCCGTCCCAGAATAACCGCCTCCCGTGCCACCGAGTCGCCACGTATCGATGGACGCCTGGACGATGCTGTTTGGCAGCGCGCAACCCACGTGACCGAGTTTGTCCAGCAGAGTCCGCTGGAGGGAGCTCCAGCGACCGAGGACACCGATGTGTATATCGCGTTCGATGACACGCATCTGTACTTCGGTATGCACGCGCACTATTCCGACCCGGGGCTCGTTCGCGCCAGCCGGGTCGACCGCGACCAGGCCGGTCGTGGCGACGACATGATCTCGTTCTACTTCGACACCTTTCTCGACCAACAGCGCGCCTACGTCTTCTCCCTCAACGGATACGGAGTGCAGGGCGATTCGTTGCTCGAAGCGCGAGGTGGTGGTGGTGGCGGGGGCGGGGGCCGCGGCGGCTTTTCGGGCGGCGGCGGGCGTGGCAGCTTCACCGGTGTTCCGCGTGGCGACCGTTCGTGGGATGCCCTGTTCGAGTCGGGTGGCACGCTCGTTGATGATGGCTGGACCGCCGAGCTCGCGATTCCATTCAAGAGTCTGCGTTATCCGGCGGTCGGAGATCGGGCGCATCGATGGGGATTTCAGATCTCCCGACGTATCCGCGGGAAGGACGAGACCGATGTGTGGGCGCCGATCTCACGCGATGTGTCTGGATTTCTGCCCCAAATGGGACTGCTCGACGGGCTGAGCGGACTGTCGACAAGCCGCAACCTCGAGATCCTGCCGACGATGACGGCCGTGCAGGTCGGGAGCCTGGATCGGACGAACGGCGGCTTTCCGAAAGTGTCGCAGCCCGAAGGGGGCGTCAACGTCAAATATGGGCTGACCTCAAACTTGACTCTGGACGCCACGTTCAATCCTGATTTCTCACAGATTGAGTCCGATCGGCCGCAAATTGAGGTCAACCAGCGGTTCCCGTTGTTCTTCTCCGAGCAACGCCCATTTTTTCTCGAGGGGCAAGAGATCTTTGCCTTGCCAGGGCCGGTCAACTTCGTCCACACCCGGACCATCGTCGACCCGCGGTATGGCGGGAAGGTGACCGGGAAAGTGGGCAAGACCACGCTGGGTGTCCTGGTGGCCAACGACGAGGCCCCCGGTAATCTGGACGACGTGTCTGACCCGGCATTCGGCCAGACGGCGAATGTGCTGATCGGTCGGGTCCGCTACGACCTCTACTCCGAATCGCACATTGGCGCCATTGTGACCGATCGAGAATTCCTCGATAACTACAGTCGGCTGGCCGGTGTCGATGGGAACTTCCGTTTGAGTGATACAGCGTCCATCGGGTTCCGCGCCATCAGCACGCAGAATCGAAACCAAGTCGACGCCGGGGGAGATTTCCTCGACACGTCCGGCAACATGCTGGACGTCGGCATGCGTAGTCAAGGGCGCAATCTCAACTACTTTGTCGCGGGCTACCAAATCGACCCGGAATTCAACACGGCTGTGGGGTTTGTCCGTCGACGTGATATCCGAGCCGTTGTCAGCAACGTCGGCTATCGCTGGTGGCCCGAGAGCTGGCTGATCAACTGGGGGCCGACCGCAAGTTACGGTCGAAATTGGGACTTCGAGGACATCCTCGAGGATGAGACCGCACAGGCTGGGGTCAACTTTTCATTTGCCAAGAACATTCGATTTGGCACCAGCGTGAACCGCGATATGGAGCGGTTCGGCGGGATCAATTTCGACAAAACGACATACTCGACAAATCTGTTTGTGAACACGCTGCGGTCCGTGTCGGTGGGCGGATACTTTCGCTACGGAGACCAGATCAATTACAGCGCGACCCCGTTCCTGGGACGCGGAGGGGGTGGCGGCGTCTTCTTGACCGTGCGACCGTTCAGTCGACTGCAGTCGCAAATCAATATCAACACCAGTAATCTTATCGACCCGTTCGACGAAACCGAGGTATTCGATGTCAAGATCTACCGGGCGTTGACCACCTACCAATTCACCGACCGTCTGCTGCTACGCAACATTCTGGAATACAACACGTTTAGCGGGACGGTGAGCGCTAACGTGCTGTTCACATACCGGGTCAACTCTGGCACCGTCTTTTTCATCGGATACGACGATCGCTACCAGCAAGGGAGCCTGATCCTCGATAGCGCCCGCGATCCAGCCTATCTGGGAAACCAGGATTTTTACACCACCGACTTCATGCGCACCAACCGGGCCTTCTTTACAAAGATCTCGTATCTGTTCCGTTACTAGTAGCCGGTCGGCGAGAAACGTTCACGCATTCTCCGGCCGGGACGCCGCGCCGGTGGCGTTGCTCTTCCCTCGCGTATGCCCGCTTTCCTTCCTCGTTGCGCCTGGCCGGCGCGGCGTCGCGGCTCGAACCATTCGCAACTTTTCTCAGCGACAGTCCACTAGTCCACTGCCGTGGCCATCTCGGCGGCGGCGGACTTGTGGGCCGTCACGCGAGAAGCGAGGAGGCAACGTGCATTTCGACGAGGTCAATTTTCTTGCGGTCGGCCTGGCCACCGTGCTCACCTTCGTTCTGGGCGGACTCTGGTATTCGCCGCTTCTTTTCGCCCGGCCCTGGATGGCCGGTCATGGCTATACCGAGGAAAGCATGAAGGCGATGCAGTCGGGTATGGCGCGGACATACGCCATCTCGTTCGTCTGCTGGTTCGTCATGACCACCGTGCTGGCTTTGATAGCCCCTCATTTTGGGGAGGGCGTTGGCAGCTACTTCCACATCGGGATCCTCGTCTGGTTGGGCTTCTCCGCGACGACTGGTCTCACGAATAATCTGTTTTCCGACAAGCCGCTCGCGGTGTGGCTCATCGACGCCGGCTATCAAATCGCATCGATCGCGATCATGTCGGTCGTGCTCGGGCTCTGGCCTTGACGCAGAGGGTGACCAGCGGTTGAGAGTGACGGTTGAGGGCGACGGAACATTTCTCGCTGCGGTGACGTTCCGCAGAGAGGAGGCACATCACTATGGACCATTCCACCCCGTGCCGTCGCGGTCGGGGTCGCCGGCCACGACAGTCGGGGTGCGGCCTCCGATACGCTGGACGAACAGATCCCAGCTGCCACCCACCTCCCGGCTGAAGGCAATAGTAGTGCCGTCGGGGGAGATGGCCGACGTGTCCTCGACGCCCGACTGCTCGGTGATCTGCGTCAGGTTGCGCCAGGGGTTCGAGTCTGACGGGGGCACCCCCGCTGGCCGGGTGAACCAGGCCGCGCCCGCCGCAAGCGTTGCCACGGTCGCGACCGCCCAGGCGACCCGCCCCCGCCCGCTCGACACCGGACCCCCGGTTGTTTCGTTGAGGGAATTATTGGCCCGTCACGCCGCACCTGTCGTTCTTGTGAACCAGGCGACCGACCGGATACAGACGCTCTATCTGGAGCTTGGATACACCCTCAGATTCTTGGAGGCGCCGCGACGCATCAGCTGCCCGGGTGACCGGCAGCCCGCCCTCGAAGTGCTGGCTACCCGGAATCTGTGATGCCAAGAAAGACGAGCACGGGCGGCGTTCACATCGTCGTGGTGTTCAACGGAGCCCTGGGGACAAGAATGTCGGCCCATGCGTTGAACACGAATCGGATCATCGCGGACGATCCGAGCCTCGGTATATTCTGGGCGCTGCTGTTGGGATCGATGGTGCGCTGTTTCCGGCTGTGAGCCGGTTTGTGTGCCCATTCCTGTCGCACTGTGTGGTAAGTAGGACGTTATGGCGAGAACGACAACGACGTCCCCATCGCGGAGGCGGAGCAGTTCTATATCGCGTTGAAGGACGTGGGCGTCGAGACGATCATGGTGCGCTACCCGAGGGAAGGGCACGGTGTCCGCGAGCCCGCGCACCAAGTTGACGCCGTGGAGCGCGACCGACCGATGGGTCTCGAGCGACACGATACCTTGGACTCCTTCGGGATTGTGGCAGTGGGTGCAATGAGCGTCGAGGACGGCCTTCGCGCTCGGCCAGTCCCCTGCCGTTGCCCCAGCGTCGATCCATGCGACGAGGATGGTTTGGGCCTCGGCGGACTCTAGATATTCACCCATCGTACCGCCCGTGATTTTCTCCCTTAGGACGGGGAGTACTTCCGCGGCCCGCCGAGCGTCGTCGTAGTTGTCCAGAGGCAATACTTCGAACGAAGCGTCAGAAAAGTGGCACGTCGTGCATCGCGTCTCGAGCACGCGCTCCACGTCGGGGCAATCGCTCTCTCGCGCGGAGGAGAAAGCTAGCCGCGACGGCTGCAAGGGAAGCAAATACGCCGAGAGCAATCCGGGCCCGCATGCTCTCGCCATCTAGCCCAGAAATCGGTGTGCCCATCCATCACGCGGTGCATCTCGGTCCGGCTCGGCTCGAGCGACCACCCGCCGCGCTCGTGGGTACTGCCGAGTGCGATGCCGTCGCGACGCGGGATCATGTACAGACCTCCGCCGACCATCATGTAGTCGGTCTCGGGCTGGGGGAGCAGGAAGGTGCGATGAATTCCAGCTGCGCATCATCCAGTCGCTCGATGATGACCCGATGTTCGGGCCAACGCGCTATACGCTGAGCGCGGAGAAGGGTGGCGACGGGTTCGAGAGCGAGGTGGACGTGGCGCCCGGCTATTACCATTTCCTGTCGGCGCCGGCGCGAACCAATTTGCAGGAATCGGCGCTCGCGGCGGCCTATGCTGCGCTGGATACGGGACTTCGCGAGCCCGCCGATGTTTCGATCGGTACGACCGGAGCGGTACGTCTTCACGCGAGGACGATCGCGGAGCTGCTCTAGACCCAGTCGCTAGCGCCCACAGCCAGGTGTGATCTGCACCGCGACCCAGCTCCCTGATCGCGCGATAACGGCCAGACAGGGACTGTCCTGCCATGTCGCAGGTAGTCGGTCGCTGGGGCTCAGGACAACGTCGATCTGCAGCTCCTGCAACCTGCGTGCTGCCGCCTCCGGGACCGTCGCAGCGAGAGCCGTGCGGAAAGCGGCCATCGTCGCCTCGTATTCACCGGCAGAGGCGCCAAACATTCTCGCGTGGCGCTCATCGTAGGCGAGCAACCGGCGGCGCAGAAAGTAGGCCCGCCCGCTCAGCGTATCCTCAGGAATCGCCACGACCGCTTCGGGCGCAGTTCGCTCATGCAACTGCTCGATTGTGGCGACGGCGTCCACGGAGGTCCCGCGAAACGCGACCCCCTCGAGCAACAGCCCGATCGGCGTGAAGAGCGTGCCGAGCAGACACACAGCCGCCGCGATCTTCCAGCCGCGCCCGCGCGAGCGTTGCTGCCATTCGTGGGCGCCGAACGCCGCGAGGATGAACCACACCATCAGCAGGCCACGCGCGTACACGTTGTTGGGTTCGCCGAATGGAGGCCGAACGAGTACCGCGGTCACGGTAGCCAATCCGGCAGCCCAGGCCAGACGCACACCATGTCGGCTGGGCTGCATGGCAAGGAATCTTCGTGCCCCCAGTACTCCGATGATGCCGACGATCCCGAACTCGATCACCAGGAGCGCGGGTGTGTCCAGGAGTCGCGTGACGATGTTGTCGCCCAGCAGAGCGCTGAACAACGCCCCGTTGGTCCAGCTTTCGGCGGCTGATAGTCGTACGCCGAGCGGTGGCGACGTGCCCGCGGTCAGACCGCGGACGAACGGGAACAAGATGGCGGTTGCGCCGCCGGCCAGTGCAAGCCAGTGCGCCCGCTCGCGCACCGTCGTCAAAGTGAGCCATGCGGCGCCGAGCGCTACGGCGAGGATCAAGCCTACGTATGCCGACAGCAGGGGCACGGCCGCAAGTAGCGGCACGACCGGGAGTACGTCGCGCCATCGGCGCAGTCCATGGCGGGAGAGCTGATGCAGACACAGCACCGCCAGGCAGGCGGCCAGCAGGTGCTGTGGCGCCCACAGCGCGGTCATCAGCGGGGCGTTGAGCTGCCTGACATTGTGGTGGATCCAGTAGTCCAGGTGGGTAGATGGGACCAGCTCGCGCAGGCCCGTAAACGTCAGCTCTCCAGACCACTCGGTGGCCGCGGCAAGCAGTGTGTCGAGCGTGAGCACGGCGAAGTCGAATCCGGCCAGTAGCGTGGCACCGGCGGCCGCCAACAGGGCGGTACGCGCGTCGTCGAACAGACCGTCCGCAAGCACGAATGCGACCAGGGGCATTAGCAGGAGAGCGAGGAACGTGAGGAACTGCAGCGCGGGGAACGCGGCGCTGGGCGAGTTGGCCGCCTGCGTGAGCGCTGCCGCGAGTAGATGGAAACCGGCGTAGTAAAGCGTCGGTCCGCTCGCGCGAAGAAACGGGTTGGCCGGAGGCACCGCCGTGCCGGCGGCAAGCTCATCGGTCATGAGCAGGTGTTTCTGCCAATCGTGCATGGCGATGCGATGTACGCCGTCGCTCCGTTGCAGACCTTGGGGCAGAAAGGCGATCGCTGCCAGCGCGGTCGCAACCAGGACGATCGTCGCCAGTTGTCGCCACGGTGGCGCCGAAGCGATGGCCTCCTTTAGCGTCCGCTTGGCCGGCATGATTAGCCCGGCAGTCAGGGCGCCGGCGAGCAGTGTCGCCAGCGGGCCGAACGACAGTACCGAGCTTATCGCCCAGAGCAAGGGCGCGGTGGCTGCGACGCCTGCCACGGCAAAAGCCAGGATTTCGACCGGGCCAGCCCCTTCCTGTCGCTTCCATCGCGCCATGGCCCAGGCTGGGGCGGCAAAGCCGACGAGAACGCAGACCATGTCGATCATCGTTCGGGGCTCGCGGTGGCAATCAGCTCGAGTAGGCGTGGCGCCGCGCGGCTCGCGGCGAACTGTTCCAGAAACCTCTGGGTCGCGGCGGTATCGGGCTGCCATCGGCCTTCGAGTACTGCGCTGATGGCCGCGGCGAGCGCTCGGGGATCGCCAGGTGCCACGATCTGGCCGACGCCCGCCTCGTCCACCAGGTCCGCTACGCCGGTACTGGAGGTAACGATGAATGGCGTGCCTGTGGCCGCTGCCTCGGCGCAGACGCGATTCATCGATTCGAGCAGCGATGGCACCACGACGACGTCGGCAGCCGCCATCATGGCGCCGACTTGCTCATGCGGCACGGTGCCGAGCAGATGGACCCTGTTGGCGATCCCGAGTCCTGCGGCCTGGCCTTCCAGATAGCTTTGGTAGTCGCCGAAGCCCGCTACATTCAAGGATGGGCCCGCCACTAGCAGGTGGGCATCCGGGACGTGCTCCATCGCCTCGACGAGGACGTGAATGCCCTTGAACGGGTGAAGCCGCCCCAGCGAGAGCACGATGCCTCCAGGGCCCAGATTCAGTCTCTGCTCAAGCAGGCGACGGGACGTCTGTCGGGCTTGTTCTGCCTCCGGTTTCCGCGCGAGAGTGGCGTCCGCGACATTGAGCGGAATCACTCGCGACGGTCGTCGGAACTGGGAGGCGTAGGGTTCAACCATCGGCGAAATGCAACGGATCGCGGCGGCTGACTTCATCGTCTGGTCGATGAGCCAGCGCGGACCTGGATACCGTCGGTGACCGTAGGAGGCCTCCTCGAGAACGAGAAAATCCTCGCCCATCGGGGTCATGATCAGATCTCCCTTCCACCCCGTCAGTCGGGTGGCCAGCCAGGCTGCCGCGCCGAGCGGGTACGTCATCTCCATGTAGATGACATCTACTCCGGGGTTGGCCCGCAGCCACCGACGGATTCGGCTGGCAGTCTGCAGTAGAGCGCCTGCCCGGGTAACGGCTCGGGCGAGTCGGTCCAGCGGTGCGGCCCAAGGTGCCGGGGGCAGGAAGACAGTCCCCGGCGGGCAACTCGTTGCCCGGGCAGGCGCATCGGTGAGCAGCACGAAGTCTGCGCCAGCCGTCCGCATGGCTGCCGCGAAGTCGTGGTAGATGGCCCAGCTCATGGATCCCGAACGCAGCCCGGGCATGTACATGGCGATCTTCATCGCAGCCAGCGGATAATGAACCGTTTACTGCCCCGCCCATGCCGCCGGCACCGGTCCAGGCGGCGTTCCTATGGGGGGTAATCGGGACAGCAGCCGGGGGTGTCGTTGCTCAAGCCGAGGCTGACCCTCTTGTTTCGCGCCACAACGAGCTCGGAACCAGGTCGCTCCTTGGCTAATTTGGACAGCAGTGAATGACCTTATATAAAGATTTAATAATCTGGCGCTAGTTAAGCTTGTGGTGGTGTACCTTCACAGTTAGAAACAACCGCATCAATTTGAACTAAAGCACCCATAGGAATTTCAGCAACACCAACGACAGTTCTTGCTGGTAGTTCGCTATGGAAGAATGTGCTGTAAACATCGTTTACTGCATCAAGATCTGCGATATTCTTAAGTTGAATATTTATTTTAACGGTATCGTCCATAACGTGGTCAACACTTTCAATAATCGCCTTGATATTGCTTAGGCACTGTCTTGCTTGGTCATTTATACCGCCAGTAACGATGTCGCCAGTTTTAGGATCTACAGGTAATTGACCTGAAATATGGTTGTAATGAGAAAAAGAAACAGTGTGTGAATAAGGCACTTTTGGTGCGTTTTCAGTATTGCTTGCTTCAATAACAAGTAGACGGGCGTCTTCAGGAAGCTGTGGCGGAGTACCGTCACCGTGTGAAACTACGGTATCGATTTGAACTAATGCATCCATAGGTAAAGCTGAAACGTTAACAATTGTGCGAGCAGGAACATAGCTTGAGAAGAACTTTGCGCAAACTTGGTTTACAGATTCAACGTCAGATAGATTTTTGAGGAATATCGTTGTTTTAACAACATCGCCCATAATATGATCGATGCTTCTTAAAACGGCTTTAATATTGTTTAAGCACTGTTCAGCTTGCTTTTCTACACCACCTGCAATAATTGCACTTGTTTTTGGATCGATAGGTAATTGAGATGCAAGATTGTTATAATGCGAAAAAGACGCAGTTTGAGAATATAGACCTTGTGGTGCATTTTCAGTGTTTCTTGAAACTTTAATCAGCGGACATGGTGCTTGTGGCGCTGTGCCTTCACCGTTTGAAATAAGTGCATCAATTTCGACTAAAGCATCATTCATCGGTAAAGCTGTAACTTCAACAGTTGTGCGTGTTGGTAAAGCACCTTGGAAGTAGCTTGTATAAACTTCGTCAATTAGTGAAATATCAGAGATGTTTTTAACGAAGATATTTAGTTTAACAACATCATCCATCACGTGATCGATACTTTCAACAATAGCTTTAATGTTGTTTAAACACTGTATTGCTTGCTCTTTTACGCCACCGGCTACAATGGCGCCTGTTTTAGGATCTACAGGTAACTGAGCTGAAATATTGTTGTAATGAGAAAAAGCTACAGTTTGTGTAGAGACAAGACTTTTGGGTGCATTTTCTGTGTTTCTTGAAACTTTAATGATGTCGTGACTCATGTCGATATATTCCCTCCGTTACGAGTCAAAGTCCAGTATTTTCCACTGGTCGAGCTTAGCAGCCCGTGGTGCAAGTGACCACGGTCGACAAGTTGACGGCGGACGTGGTTCATGACGTCAGCCCAGCGCGGACGGCCGGGATGAGTCGATGCGACGACCAGATCGGGTTGAGCCGACGTCGGACGACGCCCATGAGCTCAAATAACGTCGCAAGCGCCGCGCCCACGCGGGCCTGCAGCCCGCGCGGCGTGCCGGCCCCGATCAGCTGACGCATGACGAGCCCGAGATTGAAGCCACCGGCATGAATCAAGAGGCGCTTCAGAACGTTTGTGTGGCCACGCAAATGCGTGCGCCGCACGCCACCCGTGTCATAGACGTGCGCGAAGGAGCGTTCGACCCGTTCGCTGCGTTGGCGCATCAGGTGGCCTCCGCGTGGCCCCCGGATCCGACGACGATTGCCATACACCGGCGCCTGGGCCTCGGGAGCCTTCGACCAATCCCGTCGCTCCCTATCCGGCTCGGATACATAGGACCGGATGCCCACGGTGGTCAGGTCTGCGGCACGCGCGAGCTCACGCATGGCTTCCGCCAGATTCCCGATCGTGACGTATGACAGGTCGAGATGGTGCAATGGTCATAACGATAGTCGATATTAGAGCCCTCCCGCCACGCGCCACCCCGTGAAATCCCGCTGGCCACCGCCTAGACGACGAAGGCCAGGGCGATCAGGACATCAATCGAAGCCACGTCTGCATGGAGTCTACGTTGCCTCCAAAAGCATGGGCGTTGCGCTTTGAGCCGGCGACCGGCAGGCGTATGCTGTGCGCCATGAGTACGTTGCTCTTGCTCGGTATGACCGTTGGGTTCGTGGTGTCGAGCAGCGTTGCATCGGAAGCGGCAGATTGCGACCCTGTCGGCGATGTGCAGTTCGTCGGTGGCCAGTCTGGGCCCGGGGATCTCGTCGGGGTTCCGGGGGCGCCCTGGGTGCTTGCCTCGGGATATGCCGAGGGGAGTGGAGGGATCCACTTGATCGACACCCGCGACCTGACGACCACGGTTCTCGCACCGACAGCCTCACCGCGTGAACGGCACGACCGTGTCGCCTATGGCTCGTGTCCGGGCCCGATCGTGTCGGTTGAGAAGGAGAACTTCAGCACGCATGGACTTTATCTGAATGCTGGCATTGGCAACGTCCACACCGTCTATGCCACGCACCACGGGACACGCAAGCGGTCGCGCGGATCTCGCGCGGCCGGACGCCCGTCGAGCGCGACGAGCTTCCGACGGAATTTCGGGTCGACAATCTTCGTCTTGCACCCGACGGGTCGATCCTTGCCACCGGCCAGGGAAGCAAGGGCAGCCCCATGACGACGTCGAATGTGGCCAGGGTCGATACCGACACCTGGTAGCTCGAGGAGATCATCCGCCACGAGAACGACGACACGTTCGGTGCCGGGACAGGTGCCGTGGAAGTTGGCGACGAGATTTGGGTCGGGTCGCTCCGTGGCGACCGGATCGCGCAGTTCCCGAAGCGGTAGGTCAACCCCGGATGCGAGGTGAAGACTCGATGAATCTAGCTCGGAGACTCCGTATCGCGTTGGCGGTGGTGATCTCGGTCGCGTCAGCCGGTGTGTCAGCAGCGGCAGGACAGGGAGCGCCGGCGGGTATCTACACCGACGATCAGGCGCAGGCCGGGCTCGCCGTGTACGAGCGTGAGTGCGCCCAGTGCCATCAAGCGAATCTGCAAGGCAGCTTCGAGGCCCCGCAGCTCGCAGGAGAGAGTTTTCTACGCTTCTGGGGCGACCTGAGTCCGCGTGACCTGCTCGACCGTATCCGCAACTCGATGCCGCCGGAGAGCCCCGGTGGCCTCGGAGAGACCGCCTACCTCGGCGTGGTCGCGTATCTGCTACAGGCCAACGGAGCGCCCGCGGGGACACAGTCGCTGACCGGGACGACCAGCGTTGAGATCGCGTCGGTCGCTAACGGAGCGACTCCGTCCTCGGGTGCGGCGGAGCGCCCGGCGCCGCCGCCCCAGTCGGGCACCTCCGCGTCCGAGGCTCGGGGCCTCACGGTCGATGGGGTCGTGAGCAACTACCGAACGGTCACGGACGCGATGCTCCGTGATCAGGAGCCAGGGGATTGGCTGATGATCAGGCGCAACTATGAGGCTTGGAGCTACAGCCCGCTGGCCGAGGTGAACCGCGACAACGTTGGTGAGCTCGAACTCGCGTGGATCTGGGCGATGAACGAGGGCGGATGGAACGCGCCGTCACCGGTCGTGCATGACGGCGTGTTGTATGTTGCGGGGATCGGACCGGTGGTGCAGGCGCTCGACGCGCGCACGGGAGACCTGATCTGGGAACACGAGGTCAGCGTCGCCACGACGGGGTATTCGGGAACGAGCCGGAACCTGGCCATCTACGGAGACCGCATCTTTCTCGCAACACCTGACGCGCGACTCGTGGCGCTCGATGCGCGAACGGGCGAGCAGGTCTGGGACACGTCGATTGCCGACCAGGCCGAAGGGTTCCGCAACACGAGCGGGCCGATCGTCGTCAACGGGAGAGTGGTTCAGGGGCTGAGCGGCTGCGATCGGTTCACACGGGAGAGCTGTTTCATCAGCGCGTACAACGCCTCGACGGGACAGCGGCTCTGGCGGTTCAATACTGTGGCTCGCTCGGACGAGCCTGGTGGCAACACGTGGGCCGACGTGCCGGATTATCTCCGGGCTGGCGGCGACACGTGGATTACCGGCAGCTACGATCCAACCCTCGATCTCGTCTATTTCGGCGTCGCACAAGCCAAGCCGTGGGCTGCGGTGAGTCGTGGGATGAGAATCGACGACAACGGGCTCTACACGAATTCGACAGTTGCCATTCGACCGGCCGACGGCGTCTTGGATTGGTATTTCCAGCACGTGCCCGGCGAGAGCCTCGATCTGGACGAAGTGTACGAACGTGTGCTCGTCGATGTCGGGGGCCGCAAGGTTGTCTTCAGCGCCGGAAAGCACGGCATCCTGTGGAAGCTGGACCGCGAGACCGGCGAATTTCTGGGGCACAAGGAAACTGTCTACCAGAACGTGTTCGACGCGATCGATCCAGACACCGGCGCGGTTACCTACCGCCAGGACATCATCGATGCGAAGTTCGAGGAGCCCGTGCCGGCATGTCCGAGTACCGCCGGGGGGAAGAACTGGCATCCGATGAGCTATCACCCCGACTCGGGTGTGCTCATCATGCCGCTCGCACAGACGTGTATGGAGTTGGCCGTGCGCGAGGTTGCGCTCGAGCTTGGGTCGGGAGGGGTCGGGATGAGCTCCCGGCCGTTTCACGAGGCGCCGGGTACAAACGGTCGTCTGGGGAAGCTCGCGGCGTATGACGTCGAGACGATGGAAGAGGTCTGGAGCGTCGAGCAACGCGCGACGTTCTTGACCGGGGTTCTGTCGACGGCGGGTGGCCTCGCGTTCGTTGGGGACCTCGACCGGCGCTTCCGGGCGTTCGACGTCGAGACTGGCGAGCAGCTGTGGCAGGCCAGGCTCGGCACCTCGGTTCAGGGGTTCCCGATCGCGTTCAGCGCCGGCGGGCAGCAATACATCGCGGTCTCGACCGGTATCGGCGGTGGGAGCCCCCGGCTGATGCCCAGCATGCTCGCGGATGATGTGCACTACCCACGAACTGGCAACGCCCTCTACGTCTTCAAGCTACGGGAGTAGACCGGGGGGTTAGCGCCGGTCCGTCTCGAAATTCCTAATCACGCTGCCACGGGGAGCTGCACGAGCCCCCCGGCAGTGTGAAATCCAGCTTGGCCGGAACATCGCTTTCTCGGCGGCCTCCGCCGGGAGTGCCTAGACCATGTCCTCATCCTCGGAGAGGACCATTTGCGCCAGACACTGGCCGAATGTCACGCATTACAACGGCGGCCGGCCGCATCAAGGGATCGGGCAACGAATCTCTCGTGCTGACCTGGCCCACGCTGCGGATTCAGAATCCAGAGAACACGTCGTCGCCACCCCGTGCTAGGTGGGCTCCATCATAACTATCGACCAGCGTAGGAGGATGACACCGAGACCGAAAGAAAGATGCTCCAACTGGCCCATGTCCCAAGTCTGGTGGAGCGCCAGTTCAGCGCTGCACAACAATGTTTGGCGGCACCGACAGCTTCTCAAGTAATCGAGATACTGCTCGCGTTCGCGCAGAGGGCGATCGTCCACGAATCGTCTCACGGTAAAGGCAGATCGTCGGTCAGCATCGCCAACACGTTGGCTTCTCCAAGATACTGAAGCTCTGCTCGCGCCGCCTGATCGATGAAGTCTCGAAAGTAGACCGGCTTGTTCGTCTCTTCCAGCATCTCGTGATACAGGTATCCATCAGGGAAGCCACTGAGCGAATAGTGATCGTAAGAAGTATTAGAGGCGAGCCCAAGTTAACTCTGAGGACAATGCCCCTACCTGTCGGCGTCCCTCACGTGACACTGGTGGGTGCCGGTGTGTGGTGGCCTGACCCACAGGTTAACTGACCCTTTGGTCCTGGTTTCGAACTGTCGGTCATTGCCCATCGGCGACTCGTTCGGCCGCCTGCGGCTCGGATGGGCGTGACCCGATAGGGGTCTGCTGCACCCGCAGCCCGTCACAGTTCTGTCCGCCCATTCGGGCCCGCGGTGCACCCACGGCGCCGGCGCTGGCGTGCCGGCCTCGTAGGTTCGCGGATCGTGGACCCAGAGCCTGTGACCGGTCCGGGCATCAATCGCCGCGGCTTGATAGAGAGCACGCCGTCGACCGTCAGTGGCGTGGCGTTGAATCGGGTGATCCGCGGCCGCGTCACCCAGCGGTCGGGTTCCGAGGCCTCCAGCCATTCGAAGACGAGGGCTGAAGCGAGAGGGAGGTGCCCCGGTCGTCGCCGTGGACGAGGTGGGTGTCGGCGGTGCGCCACGACCAAGCGACCTCGAGATCGGCGAAATTCTCGGCGGTGATCTGGGCGAGGGGCGAGTACTTTGTCGCGCGCACGTCCGCCGCGTAGGTGCGCCATTCGCCGTCACCGGGGCCCTGGGCCGCGGTTGGCGCCACTGAGCACACGGCCACGCCCACCAGCGCGCCCGAGACGACGAGCCGTCGGGTTCCCATGCGCGTCTCCTGACTCGAAGGGGGCCGCCGCCCGCACCGCGGGCCGGACCCAGGGATGTCCTGCTCAGTCGACGATCGCCTGACGGACGGCGTTCTCGAAGTCCGTGCGAAGGGGACCGCCCGGTGTCTGCACCATCATGATGGCCGTCATGTCCTCGGCAGGGTCCACCCAGAAGGCCGTTCCGAACGCTCCCCGCCAGGCGTAGCTGCCGTTCGAGCGATTGTCCTGCGCGGCCACCGCGTCCAGGACGACCTCCACCGTCAGGCCGAAGCCCATGCCGGGTCGACCGCCGGTCCGGGCGCTGGTCGCGAACAGGTCGCCGACGTGGTTCGACGCCATCACGCCGACAGTGCGTGACCCGAGCAGGCGCACACCGCCCAGCTCTCCCTGGTTGACGAGCATCTGCGCGAACTGGAGATAGTCCTCCGCTGTCGACCACAGCCCGCCGCCGCCGGAGTGCAGGGTCCCCGTGGCCACCCACTCCGGGACCGCGCGTCGCTCGAGGCCGTCCGACGTCCGGCCGTAGAGGGTCACGACCCGTTCCATCTTCGCCGCGGGCACGTTGAAGCCGGTATCGACCATCCCGAGCGGCTCGAAGATCCGCTGCCGGAGGAACTCGTCGAAGGTCAGGCCCGAGGCGACCTCGACCACGCGACCCAGGGTGTCGATGCCGGCCA
>Ga0310121_10001145_pt1 | contig 27892 bp, 27 predicted proteins | sample CB27_Tmax_986_MG_FD_203504 | JGI IMG/M metagenome (GOLD analysis project Ga0310121, IMG submission 203504) | Marine microbial communities from Western Arctic Ocean, Canada - CB27_Tmax_986 | ecosystem: Environmental > Aquatic > Marine > Oceanic | place: Canada: Western Arctic Ocean | collected... | reverse complement strand
GGGAAGTTCAAGGCCTCCAAAGATGATCCTCAAGTGAACTCCACACTCGACCAGCTCCGGGCGGGCGGAGCGACCATCGATGAGATCAGGTCGCTTCTGAGTTCAGCATTTGGGTCGGTCAGCCTGGACTACGTGATCATCTACGAGGCGCCATCAGAGATTCGGCAATGATCACTTTCGGCTGAACGCCCGGATCAGCCGCTCGCGTAGAGGCCGGCGTCCACGATCAGCGTCTGGCAGGTGACGATGGCGACCTTACCCGGCAAGCGCATCGCTGCCGCCCTCGCCTCAGAAAAGCGCGATCGGGTTCACGGTCACGAGGAACTCCCAGCGGCGGAGTCGTTCGCAGGTCTCAGCGAGCTCCTCGAGGTCACAGTTATCGATGAGGGGCATGCCCATCGCCACGATCCCGACGGCGTGGATGGGCATCGAGATGCCCGCGTAGCCGCCGGCCTCGTGCGCGCCGTCGCTTGCGAGCACGGCCACGCCGTGCTCATGCAGCCAGGGGAGGGTGACGCCGTGCATCCCCGATTGCCCGACGATCGCTTCCTCCTCGCGTTCGCGCCGGGAGTTCCCCGTCCTCACGAAGAGCACGTCGCCCGGCTCGACCGTGACCCCCTGTCGCGCCTGGGCCGCCTCCAAATCCTCCGGGAACGTGGCCTCGCCAGGGTCGAGCCAGGCACGGCCCTGCGAGGCCGGAATGTCGAGGAGCACGCCGCGGGTCACCATCAGATTGGCGATTGCGGTCACGGCGTGGTGGGTCGCCCCCGCGGACGCGGTCACGAGTTCCGCCGGCTTGCCGTTGTACATCTTCCCGTCCCAGAAGATGTGGCAGAGCGCGTCGAGGTGCGTGATCGTGGCGCCGTGGTAGACGCCTCCCAGGAACTCGAGGGCGCTGCCGACGCGGCCGAACCGGATCGGGTCGTGGCCCGTGTATTGCATATAGCGCTGCGGCGTCCCGAACATCTGGCGCGGACCCGGGGTTGGGTCGACTTCCCAGGCACAGGAGGCGGTGATGCCCTCGCGGACTAACGCGGCCGCGGCCACCCGCTTCTCGGGAGTGATGTAGTTGAGCGTGCCGAGCTCGTCGTCCTCACCCCAGCGGCCCCAGTTCGAGAGCGTATCGAAGTAGCCGAGGACCTCGGCCTCGCTGGGGGGATCGGGCATGGGTGCTGCCTCCTGGCGAGGTCCGGCGAGGATCAGACCCACGATCGGGGCCGTCAAGAGCCTTGCCCCGGGGGATCGCGGAGGAATTGGTAGCGGGGACGCAGCTACGTGGTATTGAACTTTTCGCGGATCGCCCTGACGATTTCGTCGGGAGCATCTTCCTGAATGTAGTGTCCCGCGTCTTTCAGGCGCACGAGGGTGGCCTCGGGGAAGTTGGCCTGCCACTTCTTTAGGAAGGGCCCCCGCCCGAAGGCAGGATCGCGCATGCCCCATACGAGGAGCAGCGGCTTCTCAGTCAGCGTCTCGCGAACGCGCTTCTCGATCGTCGCGAGCCAGGGACGCGCGGCGAGAATCTGCTTCGGGAATTCGGCGATGCCTACGCGTGAATCTGGCGTCGGGACCACGTTCTGGTAATGGCTCAACTCCTCTTCGCTGAGCTTCGCCCGCACCATCTGCTTCATCAGGGGACTCACGAAGAAGTTCCGCCGCTTGATCAGCCACTGGATCGGGAGCGATCCCATCACGCGGCTGAAGGTCGCCGTCATCCAATGGCTCTCGGGCCAATACCAGGTGTTGCCCATCACCAGACCATGGACTCGCTCAGGTGCGTCTGAGGCCACCGCCATTCCGATCGGCCCGCCCCAGTCTTGACCCATCACGATGCAGTCTTGGAGATCGAGATCGCGGACGAGCTCACCGACAACCGTCGCGTGTTCGGCAGCGGTGTAGCCGTAGCCGTCGGGATGCACCGAAAGCCCGAACCCTGGGTAATCGACCGCAACGCAGCGGTACTCATCGCGGAGCGCGAGAACCATCTTTCGATAGAGGAAGCTCCAGTCAGGGTTGCCGTGCATGAGCAGGATGGCGCGGCCTGAGCCCTCGTCGATGTAGTGCACCGGGCCCACGGAACTCTCGAACCAGCGCGACTCGAACGGGAAGAACTCAGCCGAGGGGGTGAAATCGACGATGCCCTGTGGTCGCTCCATGGCGGGCTCCTATCCGGGGGCGAGGGTTGAAGTGTAGCGCCGTTCCTGCCTTCGCCGAGGGATCGTTAGGCCTCTGATGCATTCCATCTTGGCGCAAGTGACGCCATGGGTCGGCCTTAGCCGGTCGCCGCCGCGCGCGGCTCCGAACCCATCTCGCGCAGGGACCGTTGCGTGATGATCGCGGCCGCGCCCGCGACGAACATCATGAGGCCCGCAATCGAGTACCACTGCGGCGCGCCGGTCACTTCGGACATGACTCCCGCGAGCAAGCCGCCGAGGGGCAGCCCGCCCGCGAGGCTGAGCGTGTAGATCGCCATCACGCGGCCCATCAGGTGTTGGGGGGTGTGTGCCTGCACCAGGGTCATGTTGAGGTTCATGAAGATGCCGGCGTGGAGTCCGATCAGGATCATCACCGCGAAGGTCAAGGCGTAGTCCGTCGAGAGCCCGATGACGGCGTGAAGGAGGCCGCCAAGGGCGATGGTGCTCATGAACAGTAACCCCGCTCGACGGATGCTCGGGACGGAGGCGAGCGCCAGCGAGCAGAGGAGTGTCCCGATGCCCATGGCGGTGAGGAGGAGGGTCGTGCCCAACGCGCCTACCTCCAACTCCTCGCGCGCGATTTTTGGGAGGAGCGTGACGAAGGCGCCGCCCATCACGAGCGTGACCGTGAGGAGGAGCAACATGAGCGAGAGGATCGCGGGGGTTCGGATTACGAAGGCGAAGCCCTCGCCGATACTGCGGCCACTGCGCTCACGGGTGGCGCCCTGCGGGCGGGGGATTCGGAGTTGCGTGAGCGCCGCCAGTCCGCAGAGCAAGAGAGCGGCCTGCAGCGTGAAGGCCCCGCCGACGCCGGCGAACGCGATCACCGCGCCGACCAATGCCGGCCCCACGATCTGGGACATGTTCTGGCCGAGGCTCATGAGGGTGATCGCGTTCAACAAGCGCGCGGGCTCGACGATCGAGGGAACGATGCTGACGCGCACGGGCTGACCCAGCGCCGTACTCGTGCCCAGGAGCAGCGCAAGCACGATCATGACCGGCGTGTTGATGGCGTCGGTCCAGACGAGAACCGCGGCGCTGCTGGCCACCGCCAGCGATCCGAGCTGGCTGGCGAAGAGCAGAAGGCGGCGGTCGAACTGGTCCGCGAGGACCCCCGCCGGGAGTGCGAAAACCAGGACCGGCAGTCCGAGCGAGAACGCAACGGCTCCGAGCACGCCACCGCCGCCACCGCGATCGAGCACCAGCCAGACGAGGGCGAATTGCTGGATCGACTGCGACAACACGAACGAAAGCGCGTTGATCCAGAGCCAGGTAAACGGCCGCGACTGGAAGGCGGCGAAGGTCTGGAGCGAGAGCCCGCGCGGGGGCGGGCCGGGGCCGGCGTCGGTGCTTTCGGGAGGGCTTGTCGCCATCTCCGGCGCATCGTACGCACAGCGCAGCGCGTCCGAGGCCGTCGACTTCGTCGAGCCGAGTGCCAGGCTGGAGAGCGTCCGCAGCAAGAGCTCCGGGGCGGTATGCTTACGCGAACAGTCGCGATGGCCGCGCTCGCTCGCCCAGAAGCCGGCTGCGATGAACGCGCGCGCGCAAATCGAGGGGGACGAAATGACCGAGACCGCCTACCGAGACATGATCGATGCCACGGCCGAGTGCCCAATGAACCTGGATGAGGTCGACCTCTTCGCGCCGGGCTCCCAAGAGCACTGGTTCGACGCTTACAAGATCCTCCACGAGGAGTCGCCGGTCCTCCGCATCCCCGGCGAGGGCACCTCACCCGACACGGACGGCTACATCATCACGAAGTACGAAGACATCGCGACGATCATCCGTGACCCCTACACCTTCCCCCAGCCCTCCTATGGCGGGGCGGGCATGGCGAGCGACGACGGTGAGCGCTCGGCGTTGGCCGACGCGATGGCGCGCAACACCCTCCGGCCGAACCTGGAGCTGCACAAGCAGCACCGCATCCAGCTCACCGACCCGTGGGTGGGGGCAACGGGTGCGCCCCGCAACCGGGAGATGGTGACGCGCTTCGTCGACGAACTGATCGACAACTGGATCGATCGCGACACCGCTGAGGTCGACTTCGTCGAGGAGTTCGCTGCGCCGCTCCCGCAGATGGTGATGACCACGCTCCTCGGCTTCCCCTTCGAGGACATGCCGCGGCTTCGCGTCTGGGGCCAGGCGCAGGTTCGCCGCTTCGTCTACGGCAAGGGCCACCGCAATCTGATGAGCCCCGAGGAAGAGGCGGAGAACGCTCGCGACCTCGGCGAGTTCATGCAGTACGTGCAGGACCAGGTCACGGAAAAGCGCAACAACCCCGGCGACGATATGACCAGCTTCCTTACCCAGGTCGAGTACATGGGCCGCAAGCTCACGGACTCCGAGGTCATCGGTGTCGTCTTCGGAATGCACATCGGCGGCCTCGAGACGACGCAGTACGCGATCGCGGCCGAGGCCGAGATCCTCGCCCAGGACCCCGACCTCTGGAACGAGATCAAGGCCGACCCCTCGAAGGTTCGCTTCTTCACCGAAGAGGGCATGCGGCTGCAGTCGCCGACGCAGGGCCTATCGACTCGCATGACAGCCAAGGACGTGGTCATGCAAGGGGTGAATATCCCCAAGGGCTCGATCCTGCATCTACGCTATGGCGCCGCGAACCGGGATCCGGATGAGTTCCCCAATCCCGGAGAGGTCGACCTCTCCAGGCCGAACACCGGCCGGCACATGACCTTCTCCCAGGGCATCCGCGTCTGTCCGGGCGCCGGCATCTCGCGACTCGAGCAGAACATCGCGTGGGAGCGGCTCTGTGAGCGTCTCGATGGGATCTCGCTCACGCCCGGCAAGAACGACCTTCGCCACCAGCCCGGCATCATGCTCGGCCTGTGGAACCTCCAGATCTCGTTCACCAAGGCCAAGTAGCGCCGAGTTCGCGATGGCAGAGGTGTCGGACGACTCCGTAGGAAAGCTCGCGAGCCTCGCCCGGCGCGCGGCGCAGATGCGCTGGGGCCCGGAGGACAGCGGCTCCGCGCCGGTCATTCTCGGCGAGACAGGTGCTCCACGCGGTCAGGACGATCCCGATCTGATGTCGGGTGACGAAGAGGCCGAGGTGTTGAAAGCACTCGACCCCTTCTGGACGCGCGGGATCATCAAGCCGCCCGAAACGGACGGGTAGGCGAGGGCCGAGGAAGGCTGACCGATCCCGCCGGCCCCGGTGGGATCGCGCGGTGCGACCTGAAGCGCCCACCGAAAAGCGAGCCGGCAGCAGCCGCTTCGAGCTCGCTCTCTAGCTAGCGGCCGCCCTCATCTATCGCGCAAGGCTGTTCTTGGCCTCGTACCTGGGCAGCGGCCGTGGGCGATGGCGAGGACCGAGGCCAGCCTCAGGCCCAATGTTGGAGCGCGGGCGCCTACCGGCCGGCGTTGATGGGTGTCAGGCGCTGCCCCACTCCGCTTCGGCCTTCGCCCCAGCTCGCACCCAGTCCGGGAACGGCTCGAACGTCTCGATGGACACGGTCAGGCGCCCTTCGCGGCTCCAGACACCTTCGATGCGGCCATCGATCGACGACCAGCACCGGCGAGATCTAGCTCGGGGGGCGATGGGACGCGGGCCCCGTGCTCTGCTGCCAGGACGGCCGGCGCCGCGCGGGGCGAGCCGACAACGTGGGGGTCGAAGGCGGGCAGCAGCCGTACCACTCCAGCGGGCTTGAGATACGCGCCCCACCAGTCCCTGAGCTTCTCGCCCAGCGCTTCGGAGCCGCTGGCTGCGGTCACAGCTTGCGCGAGTTGGTCGCGTGTGAGCTCCTTCGCGCCGATTCACGCACTCGAGCAGCAGGGCGAGCTCTTCGGGGGTGATGTCAAAGCCGCGGAACCGGGCGGATTTGAGTTAGTCGGCGCAGCGGCTCAGGGCGGCCTGTCTGAGGCCGGACTGCGCTGCCGGGAGGAGGTGCAGCGTGCCGCGCATCGCCCAGGTCTTCACGAGGCGGCGATGCTCCTCAGCTCCCGCTCGAGCTCGCCCTGGGTGAGGCCGTCCAGGCGCGCCCAGGGCGCGAGTTCCCCCGCGGAGAGCACCTGCGCGTGGAGCCTGCCGACCCGCGCGACCACCGCGGGTCCTCCTTCCGGGGGCGCCGCGAGGCGAGGTGTTGGCGCTGCATTCGGCGGGCGAGGACCTTGGGCCGGTCGAGTTTTCGGCACTGAACTCATACCGAGTCAGGCGGCCGGGGCCGCTAGTGTCTGAGCGAGAACCGGGCTGCTAGGACTTCGCGCGTAGCCCGCACCAGGCTTGAACGACGGCTGCGAGCGCGTCTGCGTGCGACTCCAGGTCGTCCTCGTCTTTGAATCGTGCAATGCGCACGTGCTCACCGTCGCCATCGAGGATCGCGTGGTCGCCGGGGATGCTCGCACCCTCGTGGAAAAGCAGGCTCACGAAGCGTTTCGCCCGGGGCTGGAAACTCACGAGATTGCCCTCGAAGGTCAACGTCGGCGTGCTCCACTTCACGCACTCCGTCATGCGCTCGTCCGCGCCGAGTATCACGTCCCGGGTGCAAAGCATGAGCGACTTCAGCGGATGGTCCAGAGCCTTGAACCATGCGTCGACTTCGGTGCTCGTCTGCAGGCCCGCCATTGCCCCGAGCATAGGGCGCCGCCGTCATCGTCCGCCAGCTTCTGCAATTCGCAGATCAGCCGGTGAAGCGACCGGGGCGGAAGGGGGTGAGGTCGAGGGAGGTCTCGCGGCCGGTGGCGATCAGCTCGGCGAGCGCCTCGCCGGTGGCGAGCGACAGCAGGATGCCTTTGCGTCCGTGGCCCGTCGCCAGGTAGGCGCCTTGCCGCCCGGGTACCGCGCCGACGATCGGGAGCCCGTCGCCGGAGAGCGGCCGGAGGCAGGCGGTTTGCGCGACGACCGCGGCGCCGGCGAGGCGAGCGGTGTAGCGCCCAACACCGGCCAAGATTCGCTCGCGCGCGGCTTCGGTCGGCGCGACGTCGAAGCCCTCCTCCTCCTCGGTCGTGCCGGCGAAGACCAGCCCCGACGGCCGCGTGACCGCGTACTGCCCGGCGAGGTCGGAGAAGCCACCCGGGGGCGGCTCGCCGGGCAGCTGGAGGTGAAGGATCTGCCCCTTGAGCGGCCGCACGGGGACGGGGAAGTCGAGCCAGGCGGCGGCTCTGTGTACCCAAGGTCCCATCGCAATCACGGTCGCGTCGGCAGAGACCACGCCGTCTTCGAGCTCGACGCCGGTGACGCGATCTTCGCTGCCGATGAGGCCGGCCGCCCGTCCCATGCGGACCGATGCGCCGAGCTCCTTCGCGACCTCGAGCAGCCGCTGCGTGAGCTTTGCAGGGTCGAGCTGCGCGGAGCGTAGGAAGAGGCCGCCTACGATCGGCTGGTCGATCCAGTCGCAGCGTTCAGCGACGAGGTCAGCGGTGAGCCACGTTCCCCCGGCCGCATCCGCGCGCGCTTGGAGCTGGGCAGCACCGTCCGGTCCGGTGGCGACGATGCAGGTTTCGTACGGCGCATAGTCGTAGGTGCGCGGTCCGTCGAGCAGTTCGGCGAGACCGGCGTGGAGCGTCAGGCTGCGCACGATCATCGGGCGGAGCTTGGCTTCGAGCTCGGCCGGCGCTATGGGTGAGAGCAGTCCTGCGGCTGTGCCGCTGGCGCCGTGGGCGACGGCCGTCCCCTCGATGACGAGGGGCTTCGCGCCGCGTTGGGCGAGGAAGTAGGCAAGCGCGGCTCCGACGACCCCGCCCCCGAGAATCGCGACATCGACACGCTCAGCCGCTGGCATCGACGCATTATCGGGCGTGGGGGACGGGTTTGGGCGCTATCCGAGGAGGGCGACGTCGAGGGCCATCGCAAGAAAGATCGCGGCCAGGTAGCCGAGCGAGAACGTGTAGATGCGCACTGGCGAGATCGCCTCGGGCGAATGCCAGAGCCGGAAGGCGAGGGCGACGAACCAGAGGCCGCCGAACGCGGCAGCGGCGGTGTAGAGCCAGCCGACCTCACCGGTGAGGGGCAGGAGCAGAGTCACCGGAACGAGGACGAGGGAGTAGAGGAGGATCTGACGGTGGGTTGCGGGCACGCCCGCCTCGACGGGGAGCATCGGCACCCCCGCGTCGCGGTAGTCGTCGGCGAGGCGCAGGGCGAGGGCCCAGAAGTGCGGCGGCGTCCAGACGAACACGATCGCAAACATGATCAGCGGCGCCCAGGCGAGCTCGCCGCTCACGGCCGCCCAGCCGACCATCGGGGGGAAGGCGCCGGCCGCCCCTCCGACCACGATGTTCTGCGACGAACGTCGCTTCAGCCAGATGGTGTAGACGAACACATAGAAGAGGAAGGCCAGGGCCGCCAGGGAAGCGGCGAGGAGGTTGGTGGTCACCCAAAGGAAGACGAAGGCGGCAGTCCCCAGCGTTACGCCGAAGGCGAGGCCGTGCCAGGGGGCGATCTCCGCCGTAGCCATCGGCCGGGACCGCGTGCGACTCATCACGGCGTCGATGTCGCGGTCGTACCAGCAGTTCACGGCGTTCGCGCCCGCCGCTGAGGTTGCCCCACCGATCAGCGTGGCAACGACGAGCCAGGTCGAGGGCCAGCCGCCTGCGGCCACGACCATCGCTGGGACGGTGGTGGCGAGGAGGAGGAGGACGATGCGGGGCTTCGTGATCGCGACATAATTACGTAGCGTCGTCAAGGCCGCGCTCGGCCGGCCAAGGGTGAAGGCCTCGGCGGTCACGCGGGCACCTCGACCGCCGAAAGGGGTCCGCGCCCACGCTCGCGGGCGGGCTGATAGAAGCCGATCACGCCGACCCCCGAAAGCGTGAGCCACAAGGCTGAGGCGAGCACGGTGTGCGAGACGGTGAGGGCATCGGGGAAGGTGTACCACACGTTGAACGCTCCGACCGTCACCTGGGCCGCATAGATCGCGGTGAGCGCGGCCGCGGCCGCGGCCGCCCAGGGGAGCGCCGCCCGCGCTTGCCAGGCGGCCGCAACCGCCGCGCCCAGTGGCACTACCAGGGCCGCCGCGAGGTAGCGGTGGGCCATGTGCGTGATCTGTTGGTCGTCGTTCCCAGGCAGGATGCCGCCGTTGCACGCGGGCCAGCCTTCGCAGGCAGTGGAGGCGCCGCTCTCGCCCATATAGCCGCCGACCCAGACCACCACCCCGAAGAGTGCGATCGTGGCGGTTGCTCGCTGCGCAATGCGCAGTCCTGCCTCGCGTTGCCCCGGCCGAGGGCCGCCCTGAACCTCGATCTGCATGCCCAGCGCGACGGTCGCGAGGAAGGTCAGGATCAGCATCGCGAGGAGCAGGTGGGTGGCGACGATCTCGGGCGGCAGCTCCCGCTCCACGGTCAATGCGCCCAGCCCTCCTTGCAGCCCTACCAGCGGGACCGTGATCAGGGCCGCCCAGAGCACGACGGGCGCCTGCCGGAAGAAGCGCCAAGCGAACACGGCCGTGCTCACGACGAGGAGGCCGACGAGGGCAGCGACGAAGCGGTGCGAGAACTCGATGATTGCGTGCCGGTCACCGGGAGGAACGATGCCACCGTGGCAGGTTGGCCAGTCGGGGCAGCCGAGGCCGGAGCCCGTGGCGCGCACGTAGACGCCGACCGCGATCAGGGCGAGCGTGGCAGCGCAGGTAACGAATGCGAGGTTGCGAGCGGCTCTCATCGAATCAGAGCGGCCGCCCAGGCGGACGCGGGCCCAGCGTACGGTTCGGCTCAGGGTGGCGCCAGGGTCGAACCCCCGCCACCCATGCCGATTCTGAATAGCTCCCCTTGATGAGCCACTTGCTTCTCGGCACTGCGCCTGCTCGCCCATTGAGGTTCCCTGTGAGCCCTCGAGCGAGCGAAGCCTATCGACAAGCACCTCAGCGACAGTGGAGGTGCGGCCTCTATGCCGAACCGGTGCGGCCCGCCACGACCTCGATGCCGCGAACGGAGCTCCCTCGCACGACTAGGATCTGCGAGAGACGCTCGATGACGGTGAGGCGACCGGCGGCCGGCCCAACCTCGATAGGCAGGGGAGGCCCCGCCCCGGAGGGTCTTCGGTCCCGACTGCCACGAATCCAAGGCGCGCCCTTCACCGTTCGCAAGCAGCACGGACTCGCGCCCGCCAGCTTCTCAGTCGAATCAGTGATCGCTAGTCTTTCGCGGTGTCCGCGAACGACCGCGCCGACGTTGCTTCCTGGCTGCGCGAAGCTCGCCGGGTCGTTGTCCTCACGGGGGCGGGCATCTCCACCGAGTCCGGGATCCCCGACTTCCGCGGACCAGAGGGGGTCTGGACAAAGAACCCCGCCGCCCAGCGAGCCGCCACCATCCAGCATTTCGTGGCCAATCCCGAGGCCCGCGTGCGTTCTTGGGCTTCGCGCGCCGAGAGTCCGACGCACAACCCTGAGCCGAACGCGGGCCACTTCGCCCTCGCGGACCTCGAGCGCAAGGGGAAACTGGACACGCTCGTCACCCAGAATGTCGATGGGCTGCATCAGGCCGCCGGTACGACGCCCGGCCGGATCGTGGAGATCCATGGGACCGTTCACGACTACGTATGCCTTGGCTGCGGCGATCGTGGCCCGATCGGGATGGTGCTCGAACGAGTGCGCCAAGGGGACAAGGATCCGCACTGCGAGGACTGCGGCGGGCTCCTGAAGTCCGCCACGATCTCCTTCGGCCAGGCGCTCGTGCGCGACGACCTCGAGCGTGCGCACACGGCCGCAGCCGAGAGCGACGTCTTCGTCGCGATCGGAACCTCGCTGACGGTGTACCCGGTGGCAGTGCTCCCGGAGGTCGCGATTCGCAACGGAGCGAGGCTCGTCATCCTGAACGCGCAGGAGACCCTGTACGACGCTCTGGCCGATGCAATCCTGCGCGAGAGTATCGGCTCCGTCCTTCCTGAGGTGGTCGGGCTGGTCTAGTCGCACCGCCAGGCCCTTCCCCGACGATTGAGCGGTGACGGTTCGGGGTCGGTTCCGTGATTGCGGGCGCTTGACCGACCGGCGATGGCTTCCGCGTGGGTACCCTTCCCGGAGGAGCCCCGATGTCCGGACACAATGGTGGGATTGCGGTTCATCTTCGCTCGGGGCGCTTCGCCCAGCGCGAACGCCCCGCTGCGGGCATTCCCGCGCGCATTCGCGCCCGCCGCCTGTCCACGCGCTTCGCCGTGGCCGAGCCCCTCCCGGACGATTCAGCGTCTGGCGCGATCCAGCTCTCCCGCTGGATTGTCGGCCGGCTTGGCTGCGGTTAGCTCGTTCGCTGCGCCGCGAGATCGAGCAGCTCACGCGCGAGCGCCCGCCCCAACCCCGGCCCGGTCGCTCTGGGCCCGCCCACCCTCGAGCGCACGATGACGCCGTCTGGGGCGACCAGCCCGTGGAGCTTGAGCGTGCTCCCGAAGCCCTCCGCGTAGGCTGCGGCGGGGTAGCTGCACCCTGCCTCCAAGGCCGCCAGGAAGGCTCGCTCAGCCCCAGCCAGCTGACGGAGTTCGGGATCGTCCACGGCGGCGAGCAAACGCCCTGTCGCCTCGTCGTCGCGCCTGCATTCGACCGCTAACGCTCCCTGCGCGGGCGCGGGGAGCATCTCCTCGAAGCCAAAAGTCTGGGTCACGCGGTGGGTCAGCCCGAGACGTTCCAAGCCGGCAAGGGCAAAGAGTGCGCCGTCGAACTCACCGCGGTCGACTTTCGCAAGCCTCGTTTCGACGTTCCCGCGGATCGAACGGATATCGAGGTCGCCGCGCAGTGCGGCAACCTGCGCCGCTCGTCGCGGGCTGCTGGTCCCGAGCACGGCCGCCGTGGGCAGCTCTGCCAGCGAAGCGCCGCTACGACTCACGAGCACGTCACGGGGGTCTGCACGTTCGGGTACGGCCGCGATCACCAAGCCCTTGGGCCGGGCCGTCGGCAGGTCCTTGTAGCTGTGCACGGCGACATCGACGGTTTTCGCGATCAGGGCCTCTTGGATGGCCGAGGTGAACCAGCCCACGCCCTCGCCCGAGCTGAGAGCGCTCGTCTGATCGCGATCGCCGGCCGTGGCAATCTCAACGAGGTCGATCGTGAGGTCGGGCCAGGCTGCCCGGAGCCGCGCTCCGACGAGCTCGGTCTGGCGTAACGCCAGCGGGCTCGCGCGGGTGCCTATCCGGAGTGTGCTCATCCAACGCGCCGGCCGGCTATCGGCCCCGGACTGGCCTCGCGCAGAGCTTCATGCGCCGCCCGCACCGTGAGGTCGATATCGGCCTCGCTATGCGCGACGGAAACGAACCAAGCCTCATATTGCGACGGTGCGAGCATCACCCCTCGATCGAGCATCGCCCGGTGGAATCGCGCAAAGGTCTGCGTGTCGCAGCTCGACGCCTCGGCGTAGTTGCGGGGGGGCTCGCCTCGGAAAAAGAGCGAGAGGAGTGAGCCGCTGCGAACGACGCAGGCGTCGACCTGGCCCCGGCGCACTGCCGCCGCCAGACCGTTCTCGAGATGGCGCGCGAGTTCGTCGATGCGGGCGTAGGCGTTCCCGTCCTGAAGCGCATCCAGCGCAGCCGATCCGGCAGCCATCACCAGCGGGTTCCCGCTGAGCGTACCGGCTTGGTAGACGGGTCCCTCCGGCGCGAGTTGGCCCATCAGCTCTGTGCGACCCCCGAGCGCACCGACGGGGAGGCCGCCGCCGATCACCTTTCCGAGACAGACGAGGTCGGCGTTGGGCAGCAGTCCGCTGAGTCCGTAACGGAGGCGGAATCCGGTGATCACCTCATCCGCGATCACGATGGCGCCATTGGCGCGGGGGAGCGTCTCGAGCGCCTCGAGGAAGGCGTCGTCTGGGGCTACTACGCCCATGTTTCCCGCGACCGGCTCGACGATGACGGCCGCCGTCTCGGCGCCGTGCTGGCCGAACCAGGTCTCGAGCGCACTTACATCGTTGTACGGAAGCACCGCCGTTCCGGCGGCCACGGCCGCAGGCACGCCGGCGGAGTCGCTCAGGCCGAGCGTCGCGATGCCGCTGCCCGCCTTCACGAGGAGGCCGTCAGCGTGGCCGTGGTAGCAGCCCTCGAACTTCACGATGAGATCCCGGCCGGTCGCGGCGCGTGCCAGTCGTAAGGCCGTCATCGTGGCTTCCGTGCCGGAGTTCACGAAGCGCATCCGTTCGAGGCCGGTGGCTGCGCAGATCCTTTGGCCGAGCTCGACTTCGCCGGGAGAGAGCGCGCCGAAGGCCGTGCCCCGCGCAGCGGCCTCGGCGAGCGCGGCGACGATGGCGGGGTGGGCGTGGCCCAGGATCAGGGGGCCGTAGGCGGCGACGTAGTCGAGGTACTCCCGTCCGTCTGCGTCATACACCCGTGCCCCGGCCGCGCGCACGATGGGTATGGGCTCCCCGCCGACCGACCGGAACGAGCGCACGGGGCTGGAAACGCCCCCGGGAAAGAGCGTTCGCGCCTGCTCGCGGAGGCCGGCGTTATCCACTGGGCGTTGCCACGGGAACCCCGGCGAGGTAGGCCTCGCGCAGCTCGTTCCCCGCGGCCGAGAAGTCCGCGAAGGGGATCGTCGGGTTGGGGGCCGTTGGGTCTGGACGCTCCTCCTGCCAGAGCGCCGCCTCGCGGGACAGAGCGAGCAGGACGCTACAGGGCTCGGGGCAGGGAATCTCAGAGCTTTCCGCGGTTGGGTCCGCCCATACGGGGGTGCGCACACAGCGCCCGCAGAGCACGGCTTTCGCGCGGTCGCGACCCTGAGCGGTCAATTTCCCCGCCAGCCGGTACCGTCCCCGCTGGCGCCGGACGACATCGTCGAACGAGACTGTTCGCAGCCGCCCCTCGGCCGCTTGCTCTTGGTGCAGGAGGGCCTGGGGATAGACCGCGTCGAGCGCAGCACGGACGCGTTCGGCGGGGAGGGATACGCGCCAACCGCGGGGGAGCGTGCGCGCGCCACTCAAGGGGCGGTAGCGACCGCGCTCGTCGACCCTCACGTGTCTCCGGAGCGCCCCGATCGTCGGTTCGAGCTGTCGCTCGACGCCTTCCCCGGGCGGGCCCGAGAGGAGGACGCGCGTACCCTCGAACTCCACGCGGACCTCGCCCAGGCTGAAGGGCCGGGAGGCGGCGATCGCGTCGCCTGCACGGTTGTCCATGCCAGCATTCTAGGTCGTGGCCGAAGGGGCTGCGGGTTCGTCCATCACCTCGACGAGTTCGTAGCGAACGACCCACAGATTCTCCGTTGGGGCAGCCTGCAACCGCTTTTCCCAGTACTCGCGCGCCGGCAGGCCATTGACGTTCAGGCCCGACTGCTCGAGGAAGGCGAAGCCCTCGGCTTCGAAGTCGCTCGCTGGGATCGCGCTCGTCGGTTCCTCGTAGGCATCGCCGGTGAGCCGCAGGGTCGCGGCTTGCCGCCCGCCGCGGCGCGGGAGCTTCGTGTAGGCCGCGATCAGATCGCCCTCATGGAACTTCTTCGCGTGGCTCGCCTTCCAGGGGCGGCGGGTGACGGTCTTGCGGCCCGCCAACACCGCAGGCATCGTCCAGACGAACGAGATCATCTTCACCGCAGCGGTCGTTTCTCGGGTTCGTTGGACGTGCCCATTACGCCGAAGCATACTGCTGGCGCCCCAATTCAAGTAGAACCGGAGGCCGGCGATGGGTCGCTTCCAACGCACCAAAATCGGCAACGCTGAGCTCGTTGCCCTTCAGGACAGCTGGGCGACGATGGCACCGGCGGCGTTCTTCCCCGACGTTTCGCCCGCCGCTTGGGACCCGTACTCCGAGTTCCTGGACGCTGAGGGGAATATCACGCTCAACCTCGGTGCCTGGCTGGTCATCAGCGAGGGTCGCACGATTCTCGTGGACACCGGGCTCGGCGGCCGTCCTACGCAGATGCCTCTGAAGGAACCGACGGCGCTACCTTCGGTTTTGGAGAAGGCGGGGGTCGCCGCCGGCGATGTCGACTTCGTGGTGTACACGCACCTTCACTTCGATCACACGGGCTGGAACACGGTTGATGAGGGCGGAAAACCGGTTCCTCTGTTCGCCAACGCCCGCCACGTGGTCCAGCAGACCGAATGGGATTACTGGACCAGCAGCGAGGAACAGCGCGGTGGCGCGCAATATGACACGGTCTTGGCGCCGATCGAAGCGGCAGGCCTGCTCGACCTCGTCGAGGGCGAGCATGCAGTCACCAGCGAACTCGTGACCGTCCCGACGCCCGGTCACACGCCGGGTCACGTCGCCTTCGTCATCGCCAGCGGCGGCGAGCGCGCCTACCTCATAGGCGATGCGGCCCATCAGCCGGTCCAGCTTCGCGAGGACGGATGGTGCCCAGGCGCAGACATCGACAAGGACGCTTCTACGCGAAGCCGGCGCGAGCTCTTCGCGCGGGTCGAACGCGAGGGCGCCTTGATCGCGAGTGGGCACTTCCCCTTCCCGGGGCTCGGCCACGCTGTCTCCGAAGGGGGCGGCCGAACCTTCCGCCCACTTGCGTAGCGCGATGTCTGCATCGAGCCCCGGGATCGCCCGCGTCGCGGGGGTGATCATCTGGACCGAGCAGTTCGAGGAGATGCTGCGCTTCTATCGCGATGTCCTCGATCTTCCGCTCCGAGGCGCCAAGCCTGGCTTCGCGAACTTCGAATGGGGCGGCTTTCGCCTCAGCGTCGCGGCCCATGATGATGTGCGGGGTCAGTCCCGTGATCCGCTACGGGTGATGGTCAACTTCGCCGTGGACGACATCTTTGCCGCCCACCGGCGGCTCACCGAAAGCGGGGTAGCGTTCTCGCGTTCTCCCGAACAGGAGCGGTGGGGTGGATGGGTAGCAACGCTGGCCGATCCGGATGGCAACACGCTCCAACTGCTGCAGCTTCCGCACTAGAGGTCTTCCCGGCTCGGAGTGCTACGGCGGTGCTAGGGCTGCAGGGGTACCAGCGTTGCCGCCTCGTTCATCCAGATGCGATAGGCGCCGCACGCCTCGACCTCGCCAAAATCCTGAACCCAGAGTGGCTGGCCCGGGAGATAGCTCAGCCAGCGCCCGCCGTCGCCGTCGTCTTCAAACCGGTGAAGGGACGAGTACTTGCCGTCGATTGCGCCCAGGGCATCGCGCACGTCAGCGCCCGCGCCCAGGTAAACGAAGTCGTTCCAGCCCGCAGCCAGCGCCACGGGGAACGGGACGGTCGCCGAGAACCCGGTCCCCAGTGAGACGGTGCCGGCCACCAGGAACCAGTAGGGCGCTCCCGGTGACAGGAGCGTGAGCGTGTTGCCGCTGGGCCCGTCCGCTATCCAGTGGCGGTAGGACTGCGATGCGGGATCGAGTTGGTATGCCGCTGGAATCGATCCTTGGGGTATGCCGGGGAGCGAGTCGCCCAGGGGCAAGGACGCGGCGCCGAAGAAGCCGGCATGGTTCCAGCCCGGATCGAAGTCGAGCGGCCCGCACTGAACCTGGCCCGCTCCGACGCGAGCGCTTGGGCCGAACTCGCTGGTATTCCCACCTGCGTCGGTAGCAGCGGCTGTGATCCAATCCCCCGCGGATACCGTGGGCGCAGCGAAGCTGAACGATCCATCGGCCGCCGCCATGGTCGTGGCGAGGGGGAATGAGCCGTGGTCGTTCGCTCCGCCGGGGGTGTGTGCGGCGAGGACGAGGTCGATGGTGCAGCTCCCACAGCTGGTCCCAGCCGTCCCGCTGATCTCGGTTCGGGCGGCGCGTGTGATAGTCGGATGGTTGAGGCGGTCGTTGGCCCCGATGTCGCCGTCTCCAGGATCGTTTTCGTTGCGTATGCCGTCGCCTGCAAGATCGATCGCCAGCCCTCCGAGTGCCTCGAACGTGTTGTTCCGCATGGCGACGGCGATGCTGCTGCCCTGCGCTGTCTCCGGAACCGAGATGCCAGTCCCTGCGTTGCTGATCAGATTCGACGTGATCTCGGGGCCGGGTACGGCGCGATCGACGAGGATGCCGACGGAGACCGGGGCCGCAGTGCCACCGTCCGCCTGGCCGATGGTGTTGCCGACGACGCGTACCACCCCCGCGAGCACGAAGTCCACATGGATCGCGGTCGAGGCGTTCCCGATCACATTGCTCTGCCCCGGCTCCTCGCCGCCTACGATCGCGCCATCGCCAACGATTCGAACACCCGTCTCGACGGATGCCGGCGCCCCGTCGACGTCGAAACCCACGACGTTGCCGGCAACGATCGCGTCGGTACCACCCGCGAGGATCCCCGTGTCGCACCTGCCGACCATGTTCCCCTCGCCGGTCGTGCTGTCGCCTCCGACCTGCAGCGCCGTGCCCGCGACTTCCAGGCAGGAGAGCGTGAAGCCGTGGATTGCCAGCCCCAGAACGACGACGCGGTCGCCAAACACTTGCAGGCCGCGGTCGACGCCTGCGGTCCCTTCCAGCAACACGCCCGCGCTCCGGGCGTCGATTCTTACGTCGCTGCGGGTGATCGCCGGCAGTGAGGTGGTGGCAATCGTGATCGTCGTTGGGGCGGCGATCGGAAATACGACCGCGTCGAACTCGATCGCTAGCGTGTCCTCGCTCAGGTCGGCGTTGACGAAGGTGATCGCTGCTCGCAGCGTGCACAGTTCCGCATGGGGACACTCGGCACCGGCGAGTTCGTCCGCCGCGCTCGTGACCATGACTGTGACATCCGCCTGCGCCTGCGCAGGCTTCGAGCTAGGGAAGTCCCGGGCCGCGAGCGTAAGCGCGATGGCGACGATGAGACCGAACGCGAGTCGCTGCACCTTCAGATCAGGGGCCAGGGGTAGCTGCGGTGGGGCCCGGGGGTGGGCAGCGTGCGAGTACGCAGGAGCCGGTCAACGCGCGCAAGGAGCGCGCCGATCTCGCCGGGCGCGAGGAGGGCGTGGAATGCTTCGGTCCCATCGGCCTCGCCTGCGATCTCGGTGGCGGCGCGCTCTACGTCGGTGAGCCAGCCGTCCGGGATCGGTTGTTCCGCCCAGTCCCAGATCACCGTCCGCATCTTGTAGTCGGTGTGGAAGCAGAGTCCGTGGTCGATTCCCCAGATCCGGCCCTGCTCGTCGAGCAGGCAGTGACCGCCCTTGCGGTCGGCGTTGTTCGCGACGAGGTCAAAAACCGCCATCCGCTGGAGCTGAGGGACGAACTGCGGGTCATCCCGCTGCTCGAAGAAGTGCGACGCCTGGTCGTGGGGGACGTAGAGCTGGAGCGAGCCCACGCCCTGCGGCCCTTCGCGAACGACCGTAGGTGGGACGAAGTGCCAGCCCAGCATCTCGGAAAGTTGGTAGGCCGCCACTTCGCGGTCGTAAAGGGTGCCCGTGGGGAAGTCCCAGAGGGGACTCTCGCCGGACTCGGGCTTGTAGACGGCCGCGAGCTCCTCACCGCCGCTCGCGCAGAGCTTTGCCAGGTAGACGTAGTTGCTGGACGACCAAAGGAGCTGCAGATCCTCGAACTCCGCCTCCTGCAGCAGTTGCTCCGCTCCAGCGAAGTCCACCTCGCGGCTCATCGAGGCAGGGTAGCAGAGCGATCGATACGGGCCCGGCAGCGGTGCTAGACAGTGATAGTGCCGCGTAGGACCGTGACGGCGCTGCCCGCGATCCGCACGACGGTGGGTTCGTCGCCCTCGGCTTCGATTTCGACCTCGACCAGGCCCGGGCGCCCGATGATGTGCCCCTGCTCGACGACGTACTGGGGCTCGCGGAGTAACCCATAGCGCCACAAATACGCGGCCATTGCGCCCGTGGCGCTTCCAGTCACCGGGTCTTCGGGGACGCCGGCCGAAGCGGCGAAGTGTCGCGAGTGTGCGCGGTTCGGCGCCTCGTACGCTTCGAGCGCGAAGACGTGCGTGCTGAAGTATTCCCCGATCTCTTCCAGATCGCTGAGGTGCTGGAGGTCCGGCTTCAGTCGTTCGAGCACGGACAGCGATTTCACGGGCACCATCGCCTGGGGGGTGCCGGTGCTGACGACCTGCACCGGCGCGTCGTCGACGATGTCGGTGGCGGCAATGCCGAGGGCCTGCGCATAGACGTTGCGATCCAGGCGCCGCTGGAACTGCGGCGGCGCCTGCGTCATCACGATCCGCGGGTGGCCGTCCTGGCGTCGCTCGATATCGACTGGCAGGACGCCGATGCTGAGCTCTTGGACTACCCGTCGCGCGCCCTCCCCGAGCTCGATGCGTCCCTCCTCCACGAGCGTGTGCATCGTCGCAATCGTCGGGTGGCCGGCGAGCGGGATCTCTTTCGTAGGCGTGAAGAACTGCACGCGAAAGTCGGCCACGCGGGACGGCGTGACGAACGACGTCTCGCTCAGATTCAGCTCCCTCGCGATCGCCTGCATCTGGGTGTTCGTCAGCCCTTCCGCGCTGGTGATCACGCCACAGGGATTACCGGCGTAGCGTGTTGTCGTGAACGCGTCGGCGATCTTGACCTCGTAATCGGGCATGCGCGCAGATTAGCATTCGTGCATGCCCATTCGTGACAACGATCCGCTCGCCGCTCGCGTCGGTGAGCTGCTTCTGTCGCGCGAAGCGCACATAGCGCTCGCCGAGAGCACGGCCGGCGGCCTCATCTCGGCGAGGCTCCTGAGCGTGCCCGGTGCTTCGCGTTGGTTCGAACGCGGCATCGTGGCCTACTCGATGAGTTCGAAGCCAGACGCCCTGGGGGTCGACCTCGACTTGCTCCGCGAGCACGGTGCCGTCAGCATGCAAGCCGTCGAGGCCATCGCCCGCGCCCTCCAGGAGCGGGCCGGGGTCGACTACGCGGTCGCTGAGAGTGGGATGGCGGGGCCGATCCGGGGCCGCTCACCGAAGCCGGTGGGCGCGGTCGCCTTCGCCCTCGCAGGCCCGGACGGCGTCAGCTCCGAGGAAGCGCAGTTCGAGGGCTCACGGGTCGCGATCATGGAGCAGATCGCAGAACACGCGCTGGAGATGGTCGTCACGGCGCTCAGTGTCTAGGGCCTAGCTTGCGGGCGAGCTAAGGTGGAGTCCCACCCGCGCAGCCAGCGCGAGAACGGAGTGCCATGCCCGCCCCCGACCTCGATACGATCGTCTCTCTCGCCAAGCGCCGCGGTTTCGTCTTCCCCTCGGCCGAGATCTACGGCGGCTTTGCGAACACCTACGACTACGGCCCCCTAGGGGTCGAGCTGAAGCGCAACATCCGTGAAGCCTGGTGGCGCGCGATGGTTCGGGAGCGCGATGACGTCGTCGGGCTCGACGCGGCCATGCTCACGAACCCGCAGGTTTGGGTCGCGAGCGGCCACACCGAGACGTTCCACGACCCCCTCGTCGATTGCCGCGAGTGCCGCCGGCGGTTCCGACCGGACCACCTCGAGGAGGGCGAGTACGGCGAGATCGCACGCGACGATCAGGGACGCATCCGCTGCCCGAACTGTGGCGGTGAGCTCACCGAGCCCCGCCTCTTCAACCTCATGTTCCAGACGCAGGTCGGCACGGTCGCCGACGAAGGCTCCACGGCGTACCTCCCGCCCGAGACTGCGCAGGGCATGTTCATCAACTTCGAGAACGTTTTGAGCAGCATGCGTCGAAAGCTCCCTTTCGGCATCGCTCAGACGCGGGTGAGCTTCCGCAACGAGATCACGCCGGGCCGCTTCGTCTTTCGCACGCTCGAGTTTGAGCAGATGGAGATGGAGTACTTTTGCCGCCCCGATACCGCTCCCGAGTGGCATGCGTATTGGATCACCGAGCGCGAGCGCTGGTATACGGACGTTATTGGCATCGACCCGGCCCGCCTCCGCATCCGCGCCCACGAGACCGAGGAGCTCTCGCACTACAGCGCGGGCACGAGCGACATCGAATACGAGTTCCCGTGGGGTTGGGGCGAGCTCGAGGGCGTGGCCAACCGGACGGATTACGACCTCAAGGCACATAGCCGCGCGAGCGGGCAAGACCTGACGTATTTCGACGAGGAAGCGAACGCGCACATTACGCCCTACGTGATTGAGCCTGCGGCCGGCCTCACGCGCACGATCGCTGTAGCGATGCTCGAGGCTTACACCGTCGAGCAGGACGAGAAGGGCGACGACCGTGTCGTCCTGAAGTTCCCCTCGGCGATCGCGCCGATCAAAGTCGCGATTCTCCCGCTCTCGAAAAAGGACACGCTCGCGCCCACGGCCCACCGCATCCACCAGCTGCTCCGGCCGCATTGGATGACGCAGTACGACGAGACGCAGTCGATCGGCAGGCGCTACCGGCGCCAGGACGAGATCGGCACACCCCTTTGCGTCACCGTCGACTTCGAAACGCTGGAAGACGAAGCGGTCACGATTCGCGACCGCGACAGCCAGGCGCAGGTGCGGGTGCCGATCGTTGGCCTGGTCGACGCCCTGCGAGAGCGCCTCCCGGGGCTCTAACCCGACCAGCACCTACGCTACGGCGTACCGCCGGCCGGCATCGCTATCGCTACTCCGCGTACTCCCGGCAGGCGATCGCGCGCCCGATCTCGTCGATCGATTCGCGCAGCATTCGCTGAAGCACCGCGTGTTCGTCGGGAGTTGCGTCCAGCAGCGCCTGCGCACGGCGAACGGTGTCGCGCTCGATCCGGTAGCTAGGGAAGAGGCCACCGTAGAACACCGTCGCGAACTCGCGGTCCCGGTTCGCGAAGACGCCGGGGGCCTCCGCGAAGAATTCGTCTACGTACCCCCGCAACAGATCGGCCTGGTGGGTCCAGTTGAAGCCGCTCATCGCCGCCTGATTCAGGTAGCGCGAGCCGTGGCCCTCGCCCAGGAACAGCCGCCAGGCGTTGGCTTTCACATCCGCATTGGGGACGGCGGTGTCGCACCGCAGCCGCGCGCGTTGTCCACGGTCGGAGGGGTCACGCTCGGTCTCCGCGAGCACGCGCGCCGCGGCACCGGGGAGGTCGAAACCCGCGTACCTTGCGGCGATGCCCCAGCGCATGTCCTGGTCAAGTTCGAAGCCCAGGACCCGTTCTTCATCGTCCGCGAGCCGGCCCAGGTACTCGAGGTCGGCCCGCTCTACCCCAAAGCCAACAAGCGCGCGCGCCCAGATGATGCGGGTGTCCGGATCGGCTGCTACAGCGAGTCCTGCGCGCGCCGTGGCGAACATGCGGTGGGCCTCGGCATCGCGAAGGGCAGCGGGCACGTACCGGGTCTGGGCTCCCGCCGCGTGGCCCAGCACCGCGTCGACGAGTTCGAGGTTGGTCTCGAAGCCGATCTTGGAACGCACGATATCGAGAAAGTCGGTCGATTTCAGCTGCTGGTCCCGCACCATGCTCCACAGCGTCGACCAAAGCTGCTGACGGAGCAGATCATCGTCGACCTGCTCGATGTGGTCTCGTGCCCAGGCTACCGACGCGTCGTCCAGGGCGACCTTGGCGTAGGCGTGATCGTTGAGGTTTGGGAACACGAGTGAGGGTCGCGCACTCCCGCGCGCATCGTCGACTTCCACGCTCGCGTCCTCGAGCACGGCCGGAATCGCTTCGATGGTGTTCGTTCCGTCGCGCTCAGTGAGCAGGCCGATCTCTAGGTGGTGCGGCCGGATGGTCGGATACTCCGAAGGGGCCGTCTGATTGAGGGCCAATCGCGTGACGCGGTCGCCGTCGCTCTCCCAGTTCGCAGCGATCGTGTTCAGTGAAGCGGTCTCCAACCAGAGCTTCGACCACTCCCGCAGCTCGCGGCCGCTCCCCACCTCGAGAGCGCCAAGGAAGTCGTGCAGCGAAGCATTCCTGTAGTCGTAGGTCTGGAAATAGTGCCGCATGCCGCTGCGGAAGCCATCGATGCCGATGTTCGCGACGAGCTGCTTGAGCACCGATGCTCCCTTGCCGTAGGTGATGCCGTCAAAGTTGAGGAAGGTCTCGTCGGTGTCGTTCACCGTGCCAGCGATCGGGTGCGTCGTCACGAGCTGGTCCTGTCTATAGGCCCAGTTCTTGATGCCATTGTTGAAGTCCTGCCACCCGGACTGGAACCGCGTCGCGCCCTCCATCGCGAGGAATGACATATACGTCGCGAAGCTCTCGTTGAGCCAGAGGTCGTTCCACCAGCGCATCGTCACGAGATTCCCGAACCACATATGCGCCATCTCATGGAGGATCACTTCGGCTCGCCGGCGTCGCTGGTTCTCGGTTGGCGGGTCGCGGTAGACCATTGACTCGTTGAAGGTCACGGCGCCCACGTTTTCCATCGCCCCGTGATTGAACTCCGGCACGAAGATCTGGTCGTACTTTCCGAAGGCGTAGGGGTAAGCAAAGAACTTTCCGAAGAAGTCCAAGCCTTGGCGCGTGATCGTGAACAGCTCGTCCGTATCGAGGTAGCGCGCCATCGACCGCCGGCAGAGCAGGCCGAGCGGGATTCCCCGGTGTTCGTCCCGAGCAACGTGGTACGGCCCTGCGATCAGCGCGAAAAGGTAGGTGCTAAACGGCGGCGTCTCCCCGTAGGCACGCCGCGCGCGCCCATCGCCCTGGGGCTCCGATGAGAACTCAGTCGCGTTCGTGGTCAGTTCCCAGTCGGTGGGCGCGGTCGCGGTGAGCTTGAAGCGCGCTTTGATATCGGGCTGATCGAAGCAAGGGAAGAGCCGATGTGCGTCGAAAGGCTCGAAGTTCGTGTAGAGATACTCGGCCCCGTCTTCCGGATCGATGAACTGGTGAAATCCGTCGCCGCCGTGGTCATACTCGTTCTCGTACTGGATTCGAAGCGTGTTGGAGGGCTGTAGCGCCGCCTCAGACAGGGTCAGCCGACGATCGCTCCAGTCATAGCTGACGGCTTCGCCGTTGAGCTCGAGCAGCTCGATCGTTTTTCCCCGGAAGTTGAGCACGAGGTCGCCTCCGCTCACGGCGTCGAACGCCAAGAGGACATTGCCGCGGTAGGTTGCCGCGCCTTCCACCAGATCGAGATCGAGTTCATAGCGGCAATTCGAGATTCGGTCGGCGCGGCTCTCCGCCTCTGTCTGCGTGAGGATGTCGCGCTCCTGCGCGGGGGTGGGCTCAGTCATGTCGATGCTCTCTTCCCGTTTTCCGAGGTTGGCTGGGGCCAGGGCAGTTGGGTCCTGCGGGTTCTGTCCCGCGTTCGTGACGAAGGGTACAATCCTCGCAGTTCAGCCTCCGCGAGGTACCGCCGACCCAATGAGTAATCGCGACATCGTGGACGCGCTCGTCACCGCGATCAACTACGACCGCTTCGATGAGATCCAGGCACTGCACGATCCCGGCGTGATCTTCCATTCGTTCCGCGGGCCGACACTCAGAGACAGTGTCGCCCTCCGCGATTGGCATCACGCGTTCCTCGAGCAGTACGCCGACTGCACCTATAGCGAGGTCGAGACGGTGGCAGAGGGCGATGCCGTGGCCATGCGCTCGACGATCGAAGCCAAGGGCTACGACTGGCGGGCCTTTAGCCAGCGCGTCCTCGAAATCGCTCGCTTCGAAGGCGACCTCATCGTCGATCGCCGCCTCTACGGAATGATTCGGGACATCGAGCTCGACAAACCGGCGCTGGCGGCTCTGGACGCAGCCCACGACTTCCAAAGCGCCTCAGCGAGCGGCGCGAAGAAGGTGGTCGAAGGCTTTTATGGGAGCCTGCTCGCATCAGAACGGGACGAGGCGGCGGCTTCCCTTGACGAAGCGGTCACCTTGATCGACTCGGTGTATGGCATTACCTCGGGCGTGGACGGCGTTCTCGATCTCCTCGAAGCCACTCCGAGCCCCGCTTTTGGCTGCGCCCGCGTGACGGCGGTTGTCGCCGGCGAGAAGGACATCGCTGTTGAGATGGCAATCGAGCCCGCACGCCCGCGAATGGCCGACTGGGTCCGTGTCGTCGAGGGCAAGATCCTCGTGATCGAGCGCTACTGGATGCTCCGCGAGATCGGAATCAACCCGTTTGTGGAGTACAGTCGCGATCGGCATCGCCGCCAGGTGATCCTGCCCAAGTAACCCCCGTTGCTCCCTCCGGCGCAGCACAAGGAGACTCATCCCATGGCCACCATGTACTACGACGACGATGCTGATCTGTCGCTCCTCAAGGACCGAAAGATCGCGGTTATTGGTTTCGGGTCGCAAGGACACGCACACGCCCTCAACCTCAAAGACTCGGGGCTTGATGTGAGCGTTGGGCTTTACGCGGGCTCCCGCTCGTGGAAGTCCGCCGAAGACTCAGGGCTCCGCGTCGCGACCGTGGAAGACGCCTCCCGCGAAGCTGACGTGATCATGATGCTCGTCCCCGATCATCTTCAGCGGCAGGTCTATGAGAAGGCGATCGAGCCCAACTTGGCCGAGGGCAAGATGCTCATGTTCGCTCACGGCTTCAATATCCATTTCCAGCAGATCGACCCACCCAAGTTTGTGGACGTCACGATGGTGGCCCCGAAAGGGCCCGGCCACCTCGTCCGGAGGGTATTCACAGAAGGTGGCGGGGTTCCCTGCCTGTTAGCCGTCCACCAGGACGCGAGCGAAGTCGCGAAGCAGCTCGGGCTCGCCTATGCGAAGGGCATCGGCGGTACACGTGGCGGCGTCCTCGAAACGACTTTCCTGGAGGAGACCGAGACCGACCTCTTCGGCGAGCAGGTCATCCTCTGCGGCGGGCTCTCGTCTCTGATCAAGGCATCGTTCGAGACGCTGGTCGAGGCCGGCTATCAGCCGGAGAGCGCTTTCTTCGAGACCATGCATGAGCTCAAGCTGATCGTCGATCTCATCTATGAAGGCGGCCTCTCAGGAATGCGTTACTCGATCAGCGATACCGCCGAGTACGGTGACTACACCCGCGGGCCGCGCATCATCACCGACGAGACCCGTGCGGAGATGAAGCGGATCCTCGCGGAGATTCAGTCGGGGAGCTTCGCAAAGGAGTTCATCCTCGAGAACATGTCGGGCCGCGCCAGCTTCCTCGCGAATCGGCGACGGGATGCCGAGCATCCCGTCGAGCAGGTGGGGGCGGAGATGCGAGGCATGATGTCCTGGCTCAACGACGGGAAGTAGCGGACTCAGGCGGTCAAGCAGCAACGTTCCAACGGCGCGCTCGTTCCTTGCGCAGCCGCCCGGTCAGCAGTGACTCGGCTCGTGAACTGACGCGAGTCGCGGGTAGCTGCGACCTCCCCCTGCGGGACGATCGATAAAGGGACTTGCCAGAGGCAAGTCCCTTTATCGATCGTGCGGTGACGGCTCGCGTTAGACCCGGTGACACCAGACCCAGTGCTCGTTAGCGGCCGTGCCCACGTTGCGCCATTCGGGAACGCGGGTACGACACTCGTCGATTGCGATTGGGCACCGAGTGTTGAAGACGCAGCCGGGCGGCGGAGCGAGCGGGCTAGGGACATCCCCCAGGAGAATGATGCGCTCGCGTTCGCGCTCCACCGCCGGATCGGGAATCGGCACTGCGGAGAGTAGCGCCTTCGTATACGGGTGGAGCGGATTCGCGAAGATCGAATCCCGGTCGGTGATCTCCATGATGTGCCCGAGATACATCACGGCGACCCGGTCGCTGATATGGCGGACCACGGAGAGATCGTGGGCGATGAAGAGGTAGGTGAGGTTGAACTCCTGCTGCAGGTCCTGTAGCAGGTTGATGATCTGCGCCTGGATGGAAACATCGAGCGCGGATACGGGCTCGTCGCAGACAATGAAGTCGGGCTCAACCGCGAGCGCGCGGGCGATCCCGATACGTTGGCGCTGGCCGCCCGAGAACTCGTGCGGATAGCGACTCGCGAAGTACGGGTTGAGCCCAACCGTCTGGAGCAAGCTGTGGACCCGATCGCGCTTCTCTTTGCCCCGCGCGAGGCCATGGATCGTAATCGGCTCCGACACGATCGAGCCGACCGACATACGCGGGTTCAGGCTCGCGTACGGGTCCTGGAAGATCATCTGCATTCGCCGCCGATAGCCGCGAAGCGCGCGCCCTTTGACCTTCGTGAGGTCGGTACCCTCGAAGGTGACCGACCCGGCCGTCGGGCGGTTCAGCTGGAGGATCGCCTTGCCGGTCGTGCTCTTGCCGCACCCGGACTCGCCGACCAGACCAAGGGTTTCGCCGCGTTTTACCTTGAACGAGACGCCGTCGACGGCTTTTACGTCCGCAACGCGACGCTGGAAGACGAGGCCGGCCGTTACCGGGAAATAGACTTTGAGGTCTTCGACATCGAGGAGGGCCTCGTCGCCCGCCCCTTGCATCGGCTGCATTTCTGCGGTGCTAGTTTGCTGCGACAACTGGATTCTCCCTCTTCACACGCTCCCACTCCCAGCAGGCGACCTCATGTTCGCCCTCAACCTGGGTGGTGGGCGGAAACTCGGTGAGGCAGCGATCGGTTCGCCAGTCACAGCGCGGATAGAAGCTGCACCCCGGGGGCAGATGGGCGAGATCGGGGGGCAGCCCCTCGATTGGTATCAGCTTGTCTGTGCGCGTCTCGTCCAGGCGCGGAACGGAGTTCAGCAGCCCGACCGTGTATGGGTGGCGAGGGTTTGCGTACAGTTCACTCGCCTCGGCTCGCTCGATAACCCGGCCGGCGTACATCACGTTCACCCGGTCCGCGTAGCGAGCAACGACGCCCAGATTGTGGGTAATGATGATGACGGCCGTTCCGAACTCACGGCTCAGGCGAGCCATAACCTCAAGAATCTGCGCCTGAATCGTGACGTCCAGCGCGGTCGTAGGCTCGTCTGCGAGAAGGATCTTCGGGTTACAGCTCATCGCCATCGCGATCATCACGCGCTGACGCATGCCACCGGAGAACTGATGCGGGTAGTCGTCGAGCCGGCCGCGTGCGGCGGGAATGTCGACGAGCTCCAAGAGCTCAATCGCTCGCTCGCGGCTCGCCCTCCCGTGCAGGTCTTGGTGCAGCTCAAGTGATTCCGTGATTTGGCGGCCGATTGTGAGAACCGGGTTGAGCGAGGTCATCGGCTC